>OCZT010005521.1_pt1 | contig 12593 bp, 10 predicted proteins | sample 1539031 | NCBI WGS metagenome assembly OCZT01 (sample SAMEA3539308, study PRJEB22396) | soil metagenome | biome: tundra; feature: field; material: soil | place: USA | collected 2010-05 | depth 0.15 m | reverse complement strand
AACATCTTTAACATCGAGAACACCTTTCCCGAGAATTGTACTGTCATGGCTGTTATGTTGGTTCTTCTCTTTCAATACATCTTTAACATGCAGGGAGGGAAATCTTCCGGGATATTTCTTTATAATATCCATCGGATTGGTACCTGCCGCATTGTATAAATTGGCAATATCAAATTGCTGAATTGTTAATTTCGGATCCGCATACTTCATGATGATATCATATAATTTCATATTATGCAGCATGGTATCTCCTTCGAAATCATCATGGTACCCGAATTTCATTCCATGTTTCTGACAAAGTTCTCCACATTTGTTCCATAGATCAATCACTTTTAAAAGTGTATCATAATCTTTCTGGGCGTTTTCGTCCAGTGCGGGAGTGAGAACAAATTTCTGCCCCATAAAAGCGGCATCTTCCACAGTCTGTTTCCAGACATCAGTAAAATCCTTTTTTGAAGGATCCCATACCTGCATTCCGAATTCGACATGACCGCTATACATCTTCAGCCCCAGGTCTCCGAGTATTTTTTTAAATTCTGAAGGTGCAAAACCGTAAAATTTCCCATCAGCATAACCGGCATGTTCAACCACTTTATAGCCCATATCGGCTAATTTCTTCAGCGATCCCCTTGGATCTTTCATCATATCATCACGCACAGAATAGAGTTGTAATCCAACTATCACTTCCTGGGAACCGGTAGCAAATGATGACCGGGGAAGAATAGCAGCACCAAGAGCGACCATAGCTCCGGATTTTAAGAATGTTCTCCTTGAAGTTTTCATCGTTATATGATATTAGTTAAAAATTTATAAAGATTAATAACGGATAAAGTTAAAAATTCAGACAGACATAACAAATAAAAACTTCCAGTTGCAATGCCAGATTAACTAATAAGAAATATTCTTAACTCCAGCTCTTTTGTCTTCAGAAATTTTTGTTTTAAATAAAGCGACAAGTTCCTCCGGATTAAGCGCCTGCGAAGGATTAAATTTATCGGACGACATGTATTTAAGAATTGAACTATATAACTGCCTGGCTTCTGGTTTATCCTGAATTTTTTTCAGATCCGACATACAAACCAGCAATTTCCCCTTTCCAACTGAGAATTCAAAGATCAGTCCCAGTTTATGGTTCCTTTCGATATTATCAACCACTTGAACAAGAGGCCGGTAATCTTTTGGAGAATTATCAAGAATGAAAGGATGACTGTTTTTAATAATGGGCCACCACTGCCAGTTCGTATAAAATTCAGTGGGAAAATCATTAAACAGAGGAAGTTTTGGATTTGTGAGTATTGACATTGTACCGGGCGATACAGGTTTCTTATTAGATTCTGAGATACTTTTAAACATCCTGAAATTCCAGTAATCCGGGGTAAAAAGCCCTCCGACGGTCAGATCTTTTATATCATTAAAATCAGGAAATAATAATACCATTCCACCTTCTGAAAGTTTTGAAAGTGTTGACTTATCAAGCGTCTTTGATACAAGTATGTTATCGGGTACTCTTGTAATCGGATCAGAAGGGTAAACCCACAGAGGATAAGAGTTTTCAAAATTAGTCCCCTGCAAAAAGACAGAAAGAGTGAGTTTTTCAGGTTTAGAAAACTTAAGTAGATCAACGCTGAAAGAGCCTGTATTTGTAAGTCCTCCCTGTGAAATATTGACTATATCTTCGCCCTGAAAGATTATTTCACCCTTCCTGTTCTTAAGTTCCCATTTAACAGCTTGCTCTTTCAGGACAGTTTCAGAATAATTTGCCACCTGGATCTTTCCTCTGAATTGCTCATTGTTCGCCCAGCAATATTTTTCCATTATAACCAAGGGAACGACCCTGTTGCAGAAATGGCTGAAATCTTCAGGAGTAATAACTCCTTTGCTGTCCATAAACGCATCGAGAAGGCCAACCAATGCAGTTCCCTGTCCCGGGAAATCCTGCAGGTCGAGCAGATGGAAACCACCAAATCCCGGAGTCCTCATTGCCATCTCAATATCAGCCTTATAACAAATAGCGCTCAATGCTCCTGATGCCCTGAAAAAGTCAGCGGCCTGATCACTCAGATTATTTTCCTTTAGCCTGTCCCTGAATACTTCAAGGTTCCAGGGTTTCATAACACCTGTATATTTCTTTATCTCGTCATAATCAGGATAGATCTGGTATTGACCTACCTCCGTACCAACTGCCGGAACTGTGCATTTTGATATAGCACCTGAATAGTTTCGCAGTGTAGAAGGATAGCAACCATTAATATAACCACCGTCATTTGCATCGGCAAACGAAAATGAACCGCGTATTTGAGTTTTGTAAGAAGTATCTGTATCGGCTCCAACCCGGCAGGCGGCATAATAATCCTCTCCTTCAGCCTGTCCTCTGAAACCCAGATAATTATTTGACCCATAAGCCATTAAATGGCGACTATCGACCGATTTAAAATGATTCAGAAATTCTTTCATCACATCAAAGTCACCGGAAAGCTCATTTCCGAGGGCAAACATTACAAATGATGCGTGATTACCATAAGTGTCCAATATGTGATCTCCTTCCTTGAGAAGAAATGCATTCAGTCCGGGATTCCCGTTTTTGCTGAATCCACCCCAGAAAGGCAATTCCGGCTGCAGATATATTCCTTCAATATCCGCAGCCTCGAAAGCGGCAAGTGGGGGAGTCCATGAATGGAAACGGTAAAAATTTATATTGTATGATTTTACTATTCTGAAAACTTTTTGCCAGCTTTCAACGTCCATTGGAGGATGACCGGTTAACGGGAAAACACAGGCATCATGCTTTCCCCTGAGAAGAGTCTTAATTCCGTTTATTGTAAACTGCGTTCCCTGGGTTGAAAATCTATGCATTCCAAAATTCAGGGTCGCATTATCAAGTACCTTTCTACCCTTAAGCGTAACATCCAGTCTGTATAAGGCAGGATTGAATTCGCTCCAAAACAGAGTCTTATTACCCATGCTGTAGGTAAGTTCAATTGCATTTTCTCCTTTCCTGAGTGTAACAGGAAACGATTTTAGCGGGACGCTATTTTTTACCAGGGTATTCCACGCATCAGCTTTCAGAATCAATCTCGTTTTTTCAGTTTTTCCTTCAGGATTAGATATTTTTACTCTAACGGTAATTTTTTTCAGGACAATATCAGGATAAACCTGAACAGACTCAATGTGTACCGGATTAAAAGCCTCAAGACAGAATTTGCCAATAATTCCGTTCCAGTTGCCTTGTGTATGTTCAGTCCAGGCATGTGAACCTCTCACCCCTGCAGGCACTGAACTGTCATCATTATTCACCAGAATAGTCAGTAAATGCTCTCCGGGCGAGAGATGGTCAGTAAGATTGTAGTACTGTGGCGTGAGAATACCGGTGCTGCTCCCAACCAGGTTATTGTCAACCCACATCTGTGTTGGTTTAGTCCTCTCCATCATTAGCCTGATATAATGATCTTTCCATGCTTCGGGAATAATTACAGTTTTCTGATACCAGGCCATCCCGGCATAGGTCAGTTCACGAGAAAGCCTCATAGTTTCCAGCCTGTTGGTATTCGGTATCCCTTTTTTGTTTTCGTCGAGTGTCCCCGGCAAAATCACAGAATCAGTAAGCGCCCGGCTATACCACTTTTCGCGGATGCCGGCTTTGGCCGTATCCAATGCAAACTTCCATGAACCATTAAGAGATATTGTATCATGAACCGGAACAAATGAACCTTTGTTACACGATGTCACAGCAAATAACAGTGTTATTAAGAGATACTTAAATCTGAGATACATGGAGATAAATTTTAATAATTATTGTGAATTGTTTTATAGTAATTTACTCCAGACCAGACATTCTTTCATTCATACATATTATTAATATCTGCTCCGCATAATTCAATCATAAAACTTCCGATCTTGTTGATGACACCAATTAAACATTTTTCGCCTTTTTCTGGTGTTGCCTTCGAAGGATTGCCAATTCCGGTATCGGTTGTGACCCTTGACCACTTCCTTTCAGCCCATGCCCAGTTTTCATTTAAAGCTTTAATTCTGAATTTTTTACCAACCCCTTTCCCTGCCTCACTCAAAGGCAGAACCAGATCAGGAGAAAGAAATTGCATGATACTGGTTTCCATTTCATCGGCATGGCCACCCCCATTTTCGAAAAAATCTGAATTTGTGAACGATTTATACCAGTTGCAACTGCATATAAACATCTTTGGATATCTGGGTCCAAGTTCCCTGATCATCTGTTTAAAATCATTCCCTCCATGTCCGTTAAGGATCAATAATTTATGAATTTCGTGCCTGTTAAGAACGTCTGCCACATCATTCAGTATATCTAATTGTGTACTGGGGTTAAGATTTATATTTATTTTAATATCAAGCTGACCTGTATTCACACCAAACGGGATCGTTGGCAAAACAATCACTGCAGAACCCTTCTCCCAGGCTATGCGGGCAGATTCCGAGGCAATCTTCTCAACCATGACATTATCTGTAGAAAATGGTAAATGGTAATTATGTGCTTCAGTTGCGCCCCAGGGTAAAACCGCCAGGTCAAATTTTTTATTTTTTATTGCCTTCCAGTTTGTTTCAGATAATAGATATGGTTTCATCATTTAAAAAATTTGTTGGATATAAGATTTCCCCCGTTGTACGAAAATAGTAAATTCTCTGATACAATTGAAATGATTGGTCTCAAAACGAAGGCTTATGATACAATTAATCAAATGATCAGGCCTTTTCATGGCCGGTAATCAGAAATATTCAGCTGGTTTATTTTTTAAAATGTCTGATAATTATATTATTAGAACTACTATCTTTCGGCAGATTATTTAATTTCTAATGCTTTTTACCTCATAAAGACCGCAATATGCTGAATAAGACCGATAAGTCAGATTGTATGAATACTGGGGAATTGACTTATGTGGAATTTGGGAAGAAATTTCAAATGGTTGAATGCGACAGTACCCAAATGATGTATATGGGACATGCTGTCAAAATGGCTTCAATGCCTGAGCTGCCTGTTCTACTGTGTCAATCTGATGAATACCCCCATTAAATAGAATCGATCCAGTAGTCAGAATAATAAAGAACATAACAAGATTTGAAAATAACATTCCAAAATCTACATCTTTCCGCATCTCTTTTATTAATCTCTTATTCACTACTAAATCCTTTTTCATTTTCTTCTTGTCTTCCACTTCCATTGTTGCCTGCCAGAAGAACAGATATGGTGAAATGGTGGTTCCAAGAATAGCAACAAGTATGCTGATAAAGTCCTTATCAAATCTTATTGTCGGTATAATTGTGGCTTTCAAAACTGCTACCCAGTCTTGCTTATATAAAAAGGGAACGATCAGATAAACCAAAAGAACGAGACAGAGATACTTCAGAACGCTGGCAATTTTTTGATAAGGCAAATAAATAATTAATAATAAAAGAGCTATGGTAAATCCTATGCTGAAATAAGTTGCTTTTATTTAAGGGAACAATAGATTTCCCACTGCCCCCATTCCGGCAATATCGGCTCCAATATTCATTACAATAGCCGGAAAACTAAACAGCAGCATCAGGTACAAAACAGGTTTTGAATAATTATTTTTAAGGGTTCCTGCCAATCCCTGGGATGTGGCCAGGCCTATTCTGGCACACATTTCCTGGATAGAAGCCATGAGCGGAAATGTAATAAGTGCTGTCCAGAGAGTTGCAAGTCCATATGCAGCGCCAGCCTGTGAATAAGTCGCTATTCCTGAAGGGTCATCATCACTTGCGCCTGTAACCAGACCAGGGCCAAGTATTTTCCAGAAACGAACAAGTCTGGATAACTTTTTATCAGTGTGCTGTCTTTTATTACCTGAGTTAGTCTCCATTATCTTGAGATGCAAGCTAAATCGCGTAAAACCACTGAAGCACAGGCTATTCCAAATGCAGCAGGCATATATGAGATTGTTCCGACAATTGATGCTTTGTTCTGTTCACCATTCGTGGCTATTATTTTTTCTTTATCAATCACCTCCGTAGAATAGACAGCAGTAAAACCTTCCCTGATCCCCATTCGGTGAAGCCGTTTTCGCAATATCCGGGCGAGAGAACAGTCTGTTGTTTCCGAAATATCAGAAATATTTACTCTGGAAGGGTCAAATTTACCACCTGCACCCATAGAGCTTACAAGAGGAAGGTTTCTTTGCAAACTGTGAAAAATAAGAAATATTTTTGGGGATAATGTGTCGATAGCATCAACTACATAGTCAAAGCTTTTGTCAAGAATCTTTGTCATACTATCATCTTTAATATACTCCTGTATGACAGTGAGTCTGATATCAGGGTTTATATCCAGTAGTCTTTGCCCCATGACCTCAGCTTTGGCCATGCCTTCAGTGCTTTTGAGTGCAGGCAGCTGCCTGTTTCTGTTTGTAGGGTGGACATTGTCTCCATCAACAATTGTCATAGACCCTACTCCGGCCCTGCAAATCATCTCAGCAGTCCAGGCACCAACGCCTCCCAGCCCAACAACAAGCACACTGGAGTTTTTAAGTTTCTTCAGTTTCTCCTCATCCAGGAGTAGTTCTGTCCTTGTCAGCCAGTCAGTCATAATGGATCATTTAATTCGCAGAATAATATAACAATTTATTATTAACCACGGAGTTACACAGAGTCATCTTTTTATACTATGTGAAACTCCTTGTTAACCAGTGGTTAAAGGAGAATCATAATTAAAAAACGATTTAAAGTTATTTAGCATACTTGTTTTTAGATCATCAAGGTCAATGTCAAGATCCTTGGCAACTTTAAAATAAATATTTCTTATATCTGCTTCTGCGCCATCGGTTTCGAGAAATATCCTGTTTATTGGCAAATACCTGAAAAGTTCTTTTGACTCAGATCTGAGCGCAAAATCAAACCAGAGTGAAAGATACATCCCTTTCGCTAAAAGCTGACCTGCCAGTTCCCTGTTTCCCCTGTAGCCATGAACAAGCCATGGCATCCTGGGTTTTAGTTTTTTTTGAACTGACAAAAGCTCATCCCATGCTCTTACACAATGAATAATAACAGGCATTTCTGTTTCTTCCGAAATAGCTATTTGTTCTTCAAAGGCGATTCTCTGGATCAGCATTGAGGGCCCTCTCAGCCTGTCAAAACCCGCTTCCCCAATCGCTATAATTTCAGGATTACTGACTGATTTTGCAACCGCGATCAAAAGTTGTTTGTGATTTTCATCATTTAGGAACCATGGATGTATGCCATAAGTGTATGCAACACCTGCTAGGGCAACAGGCATTTTTTCTTCATGCGCCATTAGGCTTTCGAGGATAAAGACTCCGGAAGCAGGCGATCCGCCATGAACATGGATATCAATATAATCTCCGGGTAACGGAAGGGACATCTCTTTTATTTACCTAACACAGTGATTCCTTTATCGATGCGCAGAAGGGTTTCGTCTTTCCCGATCCAGCTCATAATATCAAACATATGAGGACCCTTTAATGCTCCGACTATTACAAGTCTGAAAGCATTCATAATAGCCCCGGTATTATAATTATTTTTTTCAATCCACCCTTTGATAACTTCCTCTGTTGAGACAGCGGAAAAATCAGTGGTTGTTGAAAGCAAAGATCTTAATTCAGTGAGGAGAATTGCAGAATCCTCTTTCCACCGTTTTTTAACTGCTTCCTGATCATATGTTTCAGGCGCTTTAAAAAAGAACTCTGTCTGCTCCCAGATATCTTTCACAAAACTTACCCTCTCTTTAACAAGACCGACAAGAGTTTCCAGCCTTATTATATCAATCAGGTGACCCCGGGCCCGAAGAAACTCTCTGAATTCCAGGGCAAGCTGGTTATTTGATTTTTTCTGAAGGTATTGGTGGTTAAACCATTTTGCTTTTTCAGGGTCAAACCTGGAGCCCGATTTGCCAACCCTGTCAATTGAAAAGGCATTAATCAGTTCATCCATTGAAAATATTTCCTGTTCAGTTCCCGGATTCCATCCTAATAATGCAATCATATTTATGAATGCTTCAGGATAATATCCATCTTCGCGATAACCTTTTGCTGTATCGCCATATGGCCAGTAAAGAGGAAATACGGGGAATCCCATCTTGTCGCCGTCGCGTTTGCTTAACTTGCCTTTTCCATCGGGTTTCAGAAGCAACGGAAGATGTGCAAAAAGTGGGAGTGTCCAGCCGAATGACCTGTACATCATAATATGAAGGGGCAGTGAAGGGAGCCATTCTTCACCCCTTATTACATGGCTTATTTTCATCACATGATCATCAACAATGTGCGCAAGATGATAAGTTGGCATGCCGTCAGATTTGAATAAAACCTTATCATCGAGAGTTGCGGTATTTACAACAATATGCCCTCTGATAATATCATCAAAGTGAATATCCTCATTTTGAGGCATCCTGTAACGAATGACGTAAGGTTCCCCTTTGTTAAGCTTTTCTCTCCATTCAGTTTCTTCCAAAGAGACCGAGTTACTTAATTTATCCCTGACATCAGCGTTATAAATAAAAGTTTTCCCTGCTTTTTCTGATTCGTTCCTGAGAGATTCAAGTTTTTCGGGAGTATCAAAAGCATAATATGCATAGCCTTTATCTACAAGAATATCTGCGTATTGCCTGTAAACATCTTTCTTGTCACTTTGCCGGTATGGTCCATAGTTTCCACCCTCCATGATTCCTTCATCAACGTTTATACCGCACCACTTAAGCGCTTCCATTATATATTCCTCAGCGCCTTCAACAAATCTTGTCTGATCTGTGTCCTCGATTCGTAAGATAAAAGTGCCGCCATTCTTCCTGGCAAACAGGTAATTATAAAGTGCAGTCCTGACCCCTCCGATATGCAGGGGCCCTGTTGGACTTGGAGCAAAACGCACTCTCACTTTTTCCATATTATGCTTTAATCTGTTATCTGATATGCAAATATAGACAAACACATTCAGATATAATACCATAACTAAAATCAGGTTTTGAATGATGTATTTGTAGTAATTTAGCAGCTGAATAATTTTCAGAGGATAATTATTAAATGACCTCCTCTCCAAAGATGCTTGAAAATCAATGGATTTGCAAACAGATTAATCTTGTGTATATGAAAAAGATGAAAGCTCTCGTTAAAGCGAGACCCGAAAAAGGTTTATGGATGCAGGAAGTTCCGGTCCCTGAACCCGGACTAAACGATGTAATTATAAAGGTCAAAAAATCTGCTATTTGTGGCACCGACCTACATATTTATGAATGGGACACATGGTCACAAAAAACAATCCGGACACCAATGATTATTGGTCATGAATATATGGGTTACATAGAGAAGATGGGGGCCGGAGTTACCAACCTGAAAATCGGAGAGAGAGTTACCGGGGAGGGGCATCTGGCTTGCGGCCATTGCCGTAACTGCCGCCGGGGGAAAGAGCATGTATGTGAAAATACTGTCGGAATAGGTGTTAATATCGATGGATCATTTGCGGAATACGTAAAAGTGCCTTCTGTAAATGTGATTCCGCTCGATCCCAGAATTCCTGATGAATGGGCCGCTATTATGGATCCGTTTGGAAATGCAACTCATACTGCTTTATCATTTCCATTGATTGGAGAGGACGTTCTTATTACCGGATCGGGTCTGATCGGAAGTATGGCTGTTGCAATAGCCAGGTATGCCGGAGCAAGATTTATCGTCGCCAGCGATCTTAGTGATTCGCGCCTTGAGATTGCAAAAAAGATGGGTGCAACCCTTACGGTTAATCCATCAAAAGGAGAAAAAATTTCAGATGCCGTTAAAAAGCTGGGTATGAGAGGATTCGATATCGGACTTGAAATGTCGGGATCACCCAAAGCTTTTGTGGATATGCTGAGTAACATGTATAATGGCTCAAGTATTTCCCTTCTTGGAATATTACCATCAAACTTTGAGGTACCATGGAGTGATATCATTTTCAAGGCAATAACATTAAAGGGTATATATGGACGGGAGATGTGGGAAACATGGTACAAGATGGAGCAGATGATAATAGGCGGAATAGATTTAAATCCGATTATAACACACAGGTTCCCGATAGATGACTTTCAAAAGGGATTTGATGAGATGGAAAAAGGAAACTGCGGAAAAGTTATTCTTAACTGGGATTGATTCAAATTCATTAGTGAAACTTTGTGCCTTTGTGCCTTTGTGGCTGAAAAAAAATTGCCACCAAGACAATAAGACGCTAAGAAAAACAAGATGACTCGTTATTTTTGCTAAAATATTTTAAAAATAATATTATGTACACAAATTATAAGCACCACCTCGATTCCCTTCTTAACGAAATAAAGGAAGCCGGTTTGTACAAGAATGAGCGTGTAATTGTTTCTCCTCAGGGAGCTGAAATCGAATTGAGTACAGGTCAGAAAGTGCTGAATTTCTGTGCAAATAACTACCTTGGACTGTCTAATGATTCATCACTTATTGAAGCTGCAAAAGCATCGCTCGACAATCATGGCTATGGAATGTCGTCGGTCAGATTTATTTGCGGCACCACTGATCTGCATAAGGAGCTTGAGAGGAAAACCGCAGAATTCTTCGGAACCGAAGATACTATCCTTTACGCCGCATGTTTTGATGCCAATGGCGGTGTTTTTGAACCCCTTCTCACTGAAGAAGATGCCATAATTTCTGATTCCCTGAATCATGCTTCTATAATTGATGGCGTCCGTCTCTGTAAAGCGCAGCGTTACAGATATGAAAACGCCGATATGACAGATCTTGAAAAACAGCTTCAACTGGCTCAGAATAACAGATTCAGGCTTATTGTAACAGATGGTGTATTCTCGATGGACGGAAATGTCGCCCCTCTCGACAAAATTGTTGAGCTGGCAGGCAAATACAATGCCATGGTAATGGTCGACGAATCACACTCTGCAGGAGTAGTAGGAAAAACAGGAAGAGGAGTTACCGAACTTTTTAATATTACCGGAAAAGTTGAAATTATAACCGGGACCCTTGGGAAAGCCTTTGGAGGAGCAATTGGGGGCTTTACTACAGGGAAGAAGGAGATAATTGAGATGCTGAGACAGAGGTCACGTCCTTATCTCTTTTCAAATTCAATACCGCCCATGGTTGCCGCAGCCGGAATAAGAATGATAGAGATGATGACAGAAACCAATAAGCTTCAGGATAAACTGCATCAAAATGCTACTTATTTTATAGGCTGCATGAAAAAACTGGGGTTCGATATTAAGCCTACCAGGTCGGCAATTTGTGCGGTTATGCTTTATGATGCAAGATTATCTCAGGACTTTGCGGCAAGACTGCTCAAAGAAGGAATTTATGTTATCGGATTCTATTTCCCTGTAGTTCCGAAAGGACAGGCAAGAATAAGGGTTCAGCTATCTGCAGCGCATGAGAAGGAACATCTTGATAAAGCCATCAGGGCCTTCTCAAAGATTGGGAAAGAGCTTGGAGTTATAAAATAAAGGGTATATTACTTTGAGCTAATTACCCTCTTTTGTATTTTCCCCAAGGGGGAAGAGAATAACCTGACAAATATTACTCCTTCCCCCCTGGAGGAAGTCCCGATAGCTATCGGGAGGGAAGGGGATAATATTCAATTATATAATTAACTTCACATTATGAACAGATTCCTTTTCCCAATCTATCGTGCTCTGGTTCCAAAACCACTCAGAACAATTATCCTTAAAAAGACTCTTCGTAAAAGGATCCGGAAACACTTTGCCGATTTACCCGAAAATGAGATAAATGATGAGCAGAAAGAGGTGCTTAAATATCTTGAAAATGACGAAATAAAAATATTCCCATACCCTTTTCATAATAATTATTCCCCTGAAAAAATTGAAGTTTTGTATGACAGCGGAAATGGAATGCATTATGTCATTCAGGACGGGAAACGTCTCTATTTTAAGAAACGATGGAAGGAAAAGAGAATTAAGCGGGCATATTGCGACCTCATCAGGGAACAGGATCCGGGAAGTCCTCACAGGTACCTTACAGAATCATTTACAATCGGTAATGAGGATGTTTTAGCAGATATAGGAGCTGCAGAAGGTAACTTTTCGCTCGCCGTAATTGATAAGGTAAGGAAGATCTATCTATTTGAATATGACCGCGAATGGATAGAAGCGCTCAGGGTTACATTTGCCCCATGGCCGGATAAAGTTGAGATCATCAGTAAGTATGTATCTGATCATAATGATTCATCACACGTCAGGTTCGATACTTTTTTCGAAAATAAAAAGGATATTACTTTTCTGAAAATTGATGTCGATGGAGCTGAGTCTGTTGTATTAAAAAGCTGTAATGAAGTATTCAGTACCAATGAACCTTTTAAAATAGCGCTCTGCACCTATCATAAGAACAATGATGAGAAGGACTTTACGCGCCTGCTGAAAGACTACGGATTCAACGTAACTCCGTCTAAAGGATATATGATCCACTATTACGATAAAAAAATGAAAGCCCCGTATCTGAGAAGAGGGCTGATAAGGGCTGTCAGAGAATAAAGGTTAAGGTTTAGGTTAAGGGTTCCTTCTCAACCTCTTCCTAAACCTCAACCTCTTGCACTTAGATCGGAAGAGCACACGTCTGAACTCCAGTCACGCCAATATCTCG
>OCZT010005520.1_pt1 | contig 12593 bp, 8 predicted proteins | sample 1539031 | NCBI WGS metagenome assembly OCZT01 (sample SAMEA3539308, study PRJEB22396) | soil metagenome | biome: tundra; feature: field; material: soil | place: USA | collected 2010-05 | depth 0.15 m | reverse complement strand
TCGACCCGGGCGCGGGCGACTCGGAGTTCCTCGAGGGCGAGAACGTCGACAAGGCGGTGTTCCGCGACGCGAACGACCGCGCCAAGAAGAAGAAGCAGAAGCCGGCCAGCAGCGAGCCGCTGCTCCTCGGCATCACGAAGGCGAGTCTCACCACGCAGTCGTTCATCTCGGCGGCGAGCTTCCAGGAGACCACGCGCGTGCTCACCGATGCGGCGATCCGCGGAGCCAAGGACAACCTCCTTGGCCTCAAGGAGAACATCATCATCGGCCATCTCATCCCCGCGGGCACCGGCATGTACCGGTACCAGGAAGTGGACATGGATGTCGAGGCGCCGCCGATGCCGGAGATGCCGCAGGGGCTCGAGGCGTTCAGCGGATTGTCGGGGACGCCGTTGGCGGCAGAGATTCCGTCGCCGTTCGCGGCGCTGCCGGGAGAGGATGTGTAACTGCCGACGGCAGCCCAGAGCGCTCAGCATCATGGCTCTGAGCTGTTAGCCGTGTGCTGTCAGCTTCGAGAAACAGATGACGGGACCGGTCGATGCGCTAATCGTTTTTGGCGCTCGACCGGTCCCCTCGTCGTTTCTCGCGGCTAATAGCTCGCCGCCAACCGCTCAGCGCCTTGATGCTCTCAGCTGTGAGCTGCCTCGCTTTTGCCCCCGGCAGTCCGCAGATTCTCCCGATGCCCGCCCCCACCCGCGTCATCCCCCGCCGCGCCGTCGTCAGCTGGATCCTCTACGACCTGGCGAACGTCATCTTCACCATGGGCGTCATCTCCCTCTACTTCTCGCTCTTCGTGCGGGCGGAAGTGGGATCGGAGCGTGCCGACAGCCTTCTCGGCAGGATCAGCGCGCTCTCGATGGGCATCATGTTCTGCCTCAGCCCGCTGCTCGGCGCCATGACCGACCGGGCGCGGAAGCGGATGCCCTTCCTGGTGTGGGCGACTCTCATCTGCTGCGCCTGCACGGCGCTCATCGCGCGCGGGCCGTTCATGGTCAGCGCGATCCTGTTCATCATCGCGAACGGCGGCTATCAGGCCGGGGTGCAGTTCTACGATTCGCTCCTGCCGGACGTGACGACCGAGCAGAACCGCGGCCGCATCAACGGCATCGCGGTCGGGCTCGGGTACACCGGATCCTACATCGCCGTCGGCGTCGGCTACTGGATGTCGAGGACGCACGCCGCATTTCCGTTTCCGGACTACTTCTTGTTCGTCGCCATCGCGTTTCTCGCGATCGCATTTCCCTGCTTCGTCTTCGTGCAGGAGCAGGGCAACCCGCATCCGCGGCCGATCTTCACCTGGGCCGCCGTCACGGAATCGACGCGGCAGACGATCCACACGCTCAAGTCGGGGAACAAGTACCCCGGGCTGCTGCGGTTCCTCCTCGGACGGGCGTTCTACACGGACGCGATCAACACCGTCATCCTCTTCATGTCGCTGTACACGGTGAACGTCGCAATCTCCACCGGGCTCACGAAGGAGGACGGCGAGCAGAAGGCGCAGCTCGTGTTGATGTCGGCGATCACCGCCGCGATCTTCGGCGGCGTCATTTGGGGCTTCGTCGTCGATCGCATCGGGCCGAAGCGGACGCTCAACATCGTGCTCTCGGGATGGATCACGACGTTCGTCCTCGCGGCGTGCGTCGGCTTCCTGCAGCTTCACATCGCGTGGCTGTTCGTCGTCGCGTGCATCGCCGGGATCTGCCTGGGCGGCACGTGGGCGTCGGACCGCCCGCTCATGCTGCGGCTCACGCCGCCGGATCGCGTGGGAGAGTTCTACGGCCTCTACGGCATGGTCGGGCGCTTCTCGGCGGTGACCGGGCCGCTCCTGTGGGGCGCCACCACCTGGCTGACGGTGGAGCAGGGACACATGCCGGTGGTGAGGGGCGAGGCGTTCGCGATCCTCTCGCTGCTGGCGATGATGCTGCTGGCGTTCGCCATCCTGCGGCGCGTGTCCGACGCGCCGCGGGACTGGAAGGCGCTCGGTGCGATCGCCGAGACGTGAGCTCGGCGCGCGGGATCGCCGCCATCGCTTCATTTGCGCCGCGCTGACCGGCGTGCTCGCCCTCGCGACGGCGCTCGCGAGCCCGCGCGCCGCGCGAGCGCAGAATCCCCCTACGGCGGTGTTGTACGGGATCGTCAGGGACGTCGACGGCAAAACGCTGCCCGACGTGATCGTCGACGTCAGCGGCGTGAAGCGGCACGCGGTCACCGACGATCATGGTCGCTTTCGCATCGACAAGCTCTCGACCGACTCGCTGATCATGATCGTGCGGCGCGTCGGTCTCCTCCCGCTCACGTTCGACCTCAAGCTCGTTCCGGGCCGCAACGACGTCACCATCACCATGGAGCAGGTGCCGCAGGTGCTCGACGCGGTGCGCAACGCCGTGGAGCAGAGCGGGCTGTTCGGCGTGGTGGGAGACACCGCGTTCGACATCGTGCAGGGCGCGACCGTGTCCACGGTGGTGCACAAGGCCACCACGAAGACCAACGAGAAGGGACAGTTCTTCTTCGACCCCGTGCAGCCGGCGCCGGACATGGTGGACGTGCGCAAGCTCGGATATCGGCCGCGGATCGTCTCGTACACCATGCCGGTGAAGGGCGGACAGCGCGTCGCGATCTGGCTCGTCCCGCTGCCGTCGGGCCTCGACGAGCGCGCGATGCGCCGTCTCAGCGCGCCGTCGAACGCGCTCGTGCAGGAGCTGTTCGATTTCGGCCAGCGCCGGCGCTGGGCGCCCTCGGGACGCTCGATGTTCGCGACGCGCGAGCAACTCGCACAGTACGCGGGCGGCATGAGAGCCGACGAAGCGCTCAGGTACCTTCCGAGGTTCGGCATCGTCCGCCCGTACGACATCGACTGTGTGATTGTCGACGGCACGATGGCGTCGGGCTTCTTCGACCAGTACTCCGCCAACGAGATCGAGACACTCGAGATCACCGCGGTCGGCTCGCTGTCGCAGGGAGACCGGCGGTACTGCAGGCCGAACGGCAACGGCGGGTTCGCGCGGCGTGAGCACTGGGCGGCGCTGATCATGTTGCGGCACTGAGCCGTCATTGGTGAGCACAGCGGTCGCGCTTGGCCTCATCGCCGGCACCGCGCTCGTCGGCTGGCTCTATTGGCGCTACTTCACGCGCCGCGCCGCCATCCGAGTGGTGCGCCGCTTCCGTGCCCGCATCGACCGGTTCAAGCTCACCGGCAAGAAGTACATCGCCGAGTCGCTGCTCGGCGACGAGGCGATCGCCGCCGCCGTCCGCGAGCATGCCGCGTCGCGCGGCCTCCCGCCCGCGGCGGTGTGGCGCACGGTCCGCGAATACATCGACGAGATCGTGCCCGCGTTCAACCTCCTTGCGTACTACCAGGTGGGCATCGCGGCGTCGCGGACGCTGCTGAACATCTTCTATCGCGTGAACGTGTCGTACGTACGGCGCGAGAGCTTCGACGAGCTGCCGCGCGAGAGCATCGTCATCTATCTGATGAACCACCGCTCCAACGCCGATTACGTCCTCGCGGGGTACGCGCTCGCGGGCCAGGTGGCGATCTCATGGGCCGTCGGCGAGTGGGCCCGCGTCTTTCCGCTCGAGTATCTGTTCAAGAGCTTCGGCTCGTACTTCATCCGCCGACGCTTTCGCGAGCCCCTCTACCACACGGTGCTCGAGCGGTACGTGCAGCTCGTGACGAGGAACGCCGTGACGCAAGGGATCTTCCCCGAGGGCGGCCTGTCGCGCGACGGCAAGCTGCGCCCCGCGAAGATCGGCCTGCTCGACTACGTGCTCGGCGTCGCGCGCGAGCCCGGCTTTGCCGCGCGCATGTACCTCGTCCCGGTCGGAATCAACTTCGACCGGGTGCTGGAAGACCGGTCGCTGCTGCGTGAGCTGCGCGCGAGCGAGGGGCGGGCGCACTCGGGACGGTTCACCCAGATGCGCGAAGTGCTCGGCTACGCCGCGTGGAACACCGGCCGCCTGCTCTCGCGCCGGTGGAAACGGTACGGGCAGGCCGCCGTGGTCATCGGCGAGCCCGTCGCGCTGGAACCCTGGTTCTCGACGCTCGAATGCGAGGGACGCGGACTGTTCACCCTGCCGCGAGGGGAGCGGCTCGCCGCGGTCCAGGTGCTGGCCGACGAGGCGATGCGCCGGATCGGCAAGATCATCCCGGTCACGGCCGTACCGCTCGTATGCGCCGCGATCCAGACCTTCGACGCGGATTTCATTCAGCGCGACCGGCTCCTCGAGCGCATGTTGGAGTTGCGCGCCTCGCTCGTGTACCGCAAGCGCGAGGTGCTCGACGCGACGGAGGAGATCGGCGAGACGCTGGACCGCGCGTACGAGCTGCTCCGCCTGCGCCGCGTCGTGTCACGCGAGGGCGCGGGCTACGCCGTGCTGCCTCGCGGCCGCGAGCTGATCAGCTACTACGCGAACTCCATCGCGCATCTCCTCGGCGAGTTCGAGTCCGCCGTGCGCGCCCGCGACGCGTTGCCGGTGTACGCCGTGGTCGATCTCTGAGCGGGCGCGTCGGCGCGCCCGTTTTGCGTACGACGCCCGCGGGCGGCCGAAACTAATCCGATCGTAATGCTGGCGGCATTGCCGCGACCATCGAATCCGCCGTATCGTGGGTTCGTGAACATGCGAGGTCGCACTGCCGGTGCGCTGGCGACGTTGCTCGCGGTCGGGGCCGGACTCGGCGCCCAGACCGTCCGAGGCATCGTCATGCTCCCGGACAGCTCGCACGCGGAGGGCGTCATTGTCATTGCGAGCGACGCCAAGGGGACCGTCGCGGCGCGCGCGCTGACCGGCGAGAGCGGCTCCTACGAACTGAGACTTCCCGGCGCGGGCCGTTACGAGGTGCGCGTACTGCGCATCGGATTCCGTCCCACCGTCGTGCCCGCGTTCGAAATCGGCGACGGCGAGTCGAGAACGCTCCCCGTCGTCCTCCGCGGGGGACCGATCGTGCTCTCGGCAATCAAGGTGCAGGGCAAGAGCGTCTGCCGCGTGCGGCAGGATTCCGGGCAGGCGGTCGCGCGGCTGTGGGAAGAAGCGCGCAAGGCCATCACGGCGACGCAGCTCTCGCAGGCGGGAAAGCGGCAGACCGTGACATGGACGGTCTATGACGCCAACACGGACATCACGGGCACGAAGGTGCTCACGAAGTCGACCGACAGCTTCAGCGCCGCCGCCGTGAAGGCGTTCGTCGGTCTCCCGGGGGACTCGCTCGCGAAAGTGGGGTACATGACCGAGAACGACAGCGGCGCCCTCTACCGCGCGCCCGACGCGGACGCGCTGCTGTCCGACGCGTTCGCCTCGCTGCACTGCTTCCGCGAGGAGCCGCCTGCGATGGACAGAGGTGACTGGGTCGGACTCGGGTTCCGCCCCGCGAAGAATCGCGCGGGCATCGTCGACATCGAGGGCACGCTCTGGCTCGACCGGACGACATCCGAGCTTAGGGAGCTCGAATTCCTCTTCACGAACCTCCCTGAGGATTACGCGCACGTGAGGGCCGGCGGAAGCGTCGAATTCCTGCGCCTTTCCACAGGGAGCTGGCTCGTGTCCCGGTGGCAGCTCCGAATGCCCCGCACGTCGCTGCAGCTGGTGCCGCATTTTAACGGAAAGCTCGGCGCGCGCGACGAGTACAAGACCGTCCTGGTTGGACTCCAGCTGACCGGCGGCGAAGTGACGGCGGTAAGCCGCGGGCGCGAAGTGCTCTTCGGCACTGGCGAGTCGACGCACGACTTCGCGCCGGCATTGATGGCCGAGGATGCCAACCTCGCGTCGGTATGCGGCGCGGACTCGGCGCGCGGCGACCTGCTCGCGTTCCTGCGCGGCACGGTGTTCGAGGGAGAGCACAAGGGCATCGCCAAAGCCTCGGTGCGGCTCTCGTGGCGCGGCGAGTTCAGGCCGACGGGCCATGACACGTATGCGTACCGGACCCAGGAGCGCGACCTCACGTCGGATGCTGCGGGCAACTGGTCCCTGTGCGGTGTTCCGCGCGAGCGCGTCATCACCGTCCATGCCACCATCGGCACCAGGAGGTCGGCGGCCGTAAGCGTCCGCATACCAAAGGAGCGCGCCGTGGCTGGCGTGGACGTCGAGGTGCCGCCACCTTAGCGCCATGCGCGGTCGTCTCGCTTCATTCGTAACCGTTCTCATCGCCGGCCTGGCGTTCGCAGGCGCCGCCGGCGCGCAGCGCCTCGCCGGAACGGTTCGGGACAGCGTGAGCCGCCTGCCGGTGTCCGGCGTAATCGTGATCCTGCTCGACTCCACCGGGGGCACCGTCAGCCGGAACCTCACGAACGAGCGCGGCGAGTATCGTGTGCGGCTGCACGACGCGGCGCGGCGCGCGCGGTTCGTTCGCATCGGCTTCAGCCCGCTCGAAGTTCCGCTGCCGCCCGTTACCGACGCGGACGCGCATCTCGACGCCACGATGTTTGCACTGCCGAGCCTCATCCAGGCGGTGCACGTGCGCGCCACCTCGCGGTGCAAGATGCGTAAGGATCGCGCGGAGGCACTCGGCTTGTGGGAGCAGGCACGCGCCGGCTTGCTCGCGACGATCGTCGCGCGCGAAGAGAATCCCGCCAAGGTCGTCCGCCTCGGCTTCTACAAGATGATGGATGGCAACAGCGACCGCATCGAGCGCATGCGCGTGGAGAGCGATTCGGCCGACGGCACGGCGAAGACGTACGTCGCGGCGCACGCTGCCGCCGATTTCGTCCGGCTCGGTTTTTCAACCGACAGCCTCGCGAGCGCTACGTACTTCGGTCCCGACGCCGATGTGCTGCTCAACGATGCCTTCGCCGGCGCCTACTGCTTCGAGATAGCGGCGCCGGTGCGCGCGCGGCCCAACCAGGTCGGTTTGCGTTTCGTACCGGCGGATCACCGCAAAGGAAGAGTCGACATCGACGGCACGCTGTGGATCGATTCGGTCGCGCGCGAACTTCGCGACGTCGAGTTTCGCTATCTGAACGTCGAAGCCGGTGCCGTGCGCTTCAAGCCCGGCGGCTATGTGTCATTCCGGGCGATGAAGACCGGCGTGGTGATGATCGACCGGTGGTGGATCAGGGTGGTCAGCGCGTCGACCGATACGACCGTGATGCCGGCGGGCGACGTGCAGCTCCGCGACTGGTTGTTCGCCGAGGAGGACGGGGGCGAGCTCGCACGTGCGCAGTGGCCTGACGGACTCAAGTGGAACGCGCCCCTTGGCTCGCTGCGCCTTCGCGCGGTCAGGAGAGACGGCAAGCCCGCCGCCGGCACCATCATCAGTCTCGTCGCCACGCACTACTTCGGGACCGCGGATGATCGCGGAATGGTCGAGATCAAGGAGCTGCTCCCCGGGCCGTACACCGTGAGGGTGATCGACCCTCGCATCGCGGAACTCGGCGTCGGTCTTCCAACCGCGCTGCGATTCGTCGCCGCGCGCGACACCACGTCGGTCGCGACGCTCACCGTTCAGACGACCGAATCGATGATCGCCGACCGCTGCGTGGTGAACCATCAGTGGGCGGTGGGCGACTCGTCGTTCACGATGGGGCGAGTGGTCACACCCGACGGCAAGCCCGTGAACGACGCGAAGGTCACGTTCGCGACTCGTGCCGGCACTGGCCAGCCGTGGCAGTTGAACCCAGTGTACTTCACGACCGGCACCGACGGCATGTTCGAGTTCTGCCATCCGTTCGCGCCGCCCACTGAGGTGAAGTACCGGGTGGCGCGTGCTGGCGCGAATCCGGTGGAATTGGAGGGAACATTTTCGTCGAGCCTGTTGGTGGTGCGGATGGTGGTGAACCCGCTTCGCTGAGAGGGCCAGTGGGGCAATCCTTGACCCAGACCGCCCTGCCGGGTAGCTTGCGAGTCTGTTCCGTGCCGCCCGCCGGGCGATCCACGTATGAATCAGGACGACGAACACCGCAGGGAAGATGCCGACCATTAACCAGCTCGTTCGCCAGAGCCGGCGCGACGTTGCCCGCAAGGACAAGGCGCCCGCCCTCAAGGCGAATCCGTTCAAGCGCGGTGTGTGCACCCGCGTGTACACCACCACTCCCAAGAAGCCGAACTCCGCGCTGCGCAAGGTGGCGCGCGTGCGCCTGACGAACAGCTTCGAAGTCACGGCCTACATTCCGGGCGAGGGCCACAACCTGCAGGAGCACTCGATCGTGCTCATTCGCGGCGGCCGTGTGAAGGACCTCCCGGGCGTTCGCTATCACATCGTTCGCGGCAAGCTCGACGCCTCCGGCGTCAACGGGCGCAACAAGAGCCGCTCCAAGTACGGCACCAAGAAGCCGAAGGGAGGCGCCAAGTGAGCCGCCGCAAGAAGAGCGTCAAGCGCACGATCCTCGCGGACTCGCGCTACGACAGCCAGACGGTCTCGAAGTTCATCAACGTCCTGATGTACCAGGGCAAGAAGTCCACCGGCGAGCGCATTTTCTACGCGGCGATGGACCTCGTCGAGAGCCGCACGTCGCAGCCGGGCGTGAACGTGTTCAAGCAGGCGCTGACCAACCTCAAGCCGGTCGTCGAGGTGAAGAGCCGCCGCGTCGGCGGCGCCACCTACCAGGTGCCCGTCGAAGTGCGTCCCGAGCGCCGCACGGCGCTCGCCATGCGCTGGCTGATCGAGTACTCGCGCGAGCGCAACGAGAAGTCGATGGCCGAGAAGCTGGCCGCCGAAGTGATCGCGGCGTCGAAGGGTGAGGGCAACGGTGTGAAGAAGAAGGAAGACACGCACCGCATGGCCGAAGCCAACAAGGCGTTCGCGCACTATCGCTGGTAGGCGCCGAGACGTATGTGACAGGAACGCCCCGCCGGGTCGTCGGCGGGGCGTTCTTCTTTGTGAAGCGAGTGGGAGTGGGAGTGGGAGTAGCGATGCGAGCTGAGTATGAGAGCGAGGGATGCGCATGAGAGTGGCGATCTGAGGTTGAGTGGGAGTGGTGGGAGTGCGAGTGGCTCGCACTCCCACCATTCCCACTCCCACCACTCCCACTCAGACTCTCTACGCCTCTCTCGAACGCATCACTCGCACTCGTACTCAACTCGCATCACTACTCCCTCTCCGACTCGCCCCAACTCCACCCCGGCTGCCCATACCCCGGTTGACATTGGACTGCCCCCGACTATCTTCATAAGGCTCTGGCCAAACTGTACTTAGGCCGGTTCAGCATTGGTGCAGCACCCGGCTAACTGCGAGCCGGTTCTTATGGGTCCGCCAACGTCGTCACGATGCGCGGAGACTGTGGGATCAGTCGACCAACAGCAGCCGATTTCATGCGGCCGCTGAGGCTCCCGAAAAGAAACGCAGGACAATTCGACGTCGGGAGCGGTCAGCCCGGCGCGCCGAGGGTCCCCATCCGCGCAGCAGTGGCGGCTGTACCCGGCGAGAGCGGATGGAAACCGGTTCCGCATTCTGCCTGTTCGTCGTGGCCGAGTGACGGGGCGCCTGGTCCAGCCGCGTTTTTGCTCCCATCAGTTCCGGAATTCCGAAAAGAAAGCTGCGCTGCCCTGACGAGATAAAACCAGACGATGGCTCGCGTTACCGACCTCAAGTACTACCGCAATATCGGCATCATGGCCCACATCGATGCCGGTAAGACCACGACGACTGAGCGCATTCTCTACTACACGGGGAAGTCGCACAAGATCGGCGAGGTGCACGACGGCGCGGCCACGATGGACTGGATGGAGCAGGAACAGGAGCGCGGCATCACGATCACCTCCGCCGCGACGACCTGTTTCTGGAAGCGGCACGGCGCGACGCACGACACCGGGAGCGCGACGGGCCCCGAGTACCGCATCAACATCATCGACACGCCGGGACACGTGGACTTCACGGTCGAGGTCGAGCGGTCGCTCCGCGTGCTCGACGGCGCGGTCACGCTGCTCGACTCGGTGGCCGGTGTCGAGCCGCAGACGGAGACGGTGTGGCGGCAGGCGGACCGCTACAAGGTTCCGCGCATGATCTTCTCCAACAAGATGGACCGCGTCGGCGCGAACTTCGACCGCTGCATGTCGATGATCAAGGACCGCCTCTCGCGCGATGCCTACCCGCTGCAGCTGCCCGTCGGATCGGGGGAGCTGTTCACCGGGCACATCGACGTCATCGAGCGCAAGCAGTACATCTTCGACGAGGAGTCGCTCGGCAAGACGTTCACGGTGACCGACGTACCGCCCGACATGCACGACGCGGTGGAGCAGGCGCGCCACAACCTCGTCGAGGCCGCCATCCAGTACGACGACGAGCTCATCGAGAAGTACCTGAACCACGAGGAGCTCACCAACGACGAGATCCGCCACGCGATCCGCGCGGCGACGATCAAGATGAAGTTCGTGCCCGTGCTCTGCGGCGCCTCGTTCAAGAACAAGGGCGTGCAGGCGCTCCTCGACGCGGTGATCGATTACCTCCCGTCGCCGAAGGACGTGCCGCCGATGCAGGGGCACCTGCCGACGCACGACGAGACGTTCGAGACGCGCGACGTGAGCGACGAGGCGCCGTTCGCGGCGCTCGCGTTCAAGATCGCGACCGATCCGTTCGTCGGCCGGCTGACCTTCTTCCGCGTGTATTCGGGCGTGCTGAAGGCCGGCTCGTACGTCTACAACTCGAGCAAGGACAAGCGCGAGCGCGTCGCGCGACTGCTGCAGATGCACGCGAACAAGCGTGAGGAGATCGAGGAAGTGCGCGCCGGCGACATCGGCGCCGCCATCGGGCTCAAGGACACGCGCACGGGCGACACGCTCTGCGACGACGAGAAGCCGATCGTCCTCGAGCGCATGAAGTTTCCGAACCCCGTCATCGACGTCGCGATCGAGCCGAAGACGAAGGCCGACCAGGACAAGCTGGGCATCGCGCTGGGCAAGCTGGCCGAGGAAGATCCGACGTTCCGCGTGTTCTCCGATCCGGAGACCGGGCAGACGATCATCTCCGGCATGGGCGAGCTGCACCTCGAGATCCTCGTGGACCGCATGATGCGCGAGTTCAAGGTGGACGCCAACGTCGGCCGTCCGCAGGTCGCGTACCGCGAGACGATCCGCAAGCGCGTCGACAAGGTCGAGGGCAAGTTCATCCGCCAGTCGGGCGGCAAGGGCCAGTACGGCCACGTCGTCATCAACGTCATGCCGGCGGAGCAGGGCCACGGGTTCGTGTTCGAGGACAAGATCACGGGCGGCGTGATTCCGCGCGAGTACATCAAGCCGGTCGAGGCCGGCATCCGCGAGGCGCTCGAGAACGGCATCATGGCGGGCTACCCGATGGTGGACGTGAAGGTCGAGCTGATCTACGGCTCGTACCACGACGTCGACTCGTCGGAAATGGCGTTCAAGATCGCGGGCTCGATGGCGGTGAAGGAGGGCGCGCGTGCCGCGCACCCGGTGCTGCTCGAGCCGGTGATGAACGTCGAAGTCGTTTCGCCGGAAGCGTACATGGGCGACGTCCTCGGCGATCTCTCGGCGCGCCGCGGCCGCATCGGCGGCATGACGCAGCGCGGCGAGGCGCAGGTCATCTCGGCGAGCGTTCCGCTCAGCGAGATGTTCGGGTACTCGACCAAGCTCCGGTCGATGTCGCAGGGGCGCGCCGTGTATTCGATGGAATTCGCGCACTACGAGGAAGTCCCGAAGTCGAAGGCGGACGAGATCATTGCGAAGGTGAAGAGCTAGACGGCAGACGGCAGACGGCAGACGGCACCACGCAGGTTTCACATTCACTCAGCAGGATTCGACAATGGCCAAGGCAAAGTTCGAGCGCACCAAGCCGCACGTGAACGTCGGGACGATCGGTCACGTGGACCACGGCAAGACGACCCTCACGGCGGCACTCACCAAGGTGTCGGCGGACAAGGGCTACGGCACCAAGTACATTCCGTACGACGAGGTCGCGAAGGCGTCCGCGTCGCAGGGACGCCGCGACCCGACGAAGATCCTGACGATCGCGACGTCGCACGTCGAGTACGAGTCGAAGCTACGCCACTACGCCCACGTCGACTGCCCCGGGCACGCGGACTACGTGAAGAACATGATCACGGGCGCGGCACAGATGGACGGCGCGATCCTGGTCGTGAGCGCGGTGGACGGCCCCATGCCGCAGACGCGCGAGCACATCCTCCTGGCGCGACAGGTGAACGTGCCCCGCGTGGTCGTCTTCCTGAACAAGTGCGACCTCGTGGACGATCCCGAGCTGCTCGACCTCGTGGAACTCGAGGTCCGCGAACTGCTCTCGAAGCAGCAATTCGACGGCGACAACGTGCCGGTGATCCGCGGGGCCGCGATCAAGGCGATCGAAGGCGACCCGAAGTACGTCGCGTCGATCGAGGAACTCCTCGACGCACTCGACAGCTACATTCCCCAGCCGGTTCGCGAAGTCGACAAGCCGTTCAGCATGCCGGTCGAGGACGTGTTCTCGATCACCGGGCGCGGCACGGTCGCGACGGGCCGCATTGAGCGCGGCAAGATCAAGACGGGAGAAGAGGTCGCGCTCGTGGGCTTCAACTCGGAACGGAAGTCGGTGGTCACCGGCGTCGAGATGTTCCGCAAGCTCCTCGACGACGGCCAGGCCGGCGACAACGTGGGACTGCTGCTCCGCGGCATCGACAAGAAGGACATCGAGCGCGGCATGGTGCTCGCGAAGCCGG
>OCZT010005519.1_pt1 | contig 12594 bp, 8 predicted proteins | sample 1539031 | NCBI WGS metagenome assembly OCZT01 (sample SAMEA3539308, study PRJEB22396) | soil metagenome | biome: tundra; feature: field; material: soil | place: USA | collected 2010-05 | depth 0.15 m | reverse complement strand
CTTCCGGAAACGAGGAGGATCATCGAATCCTGGAGGTCATGACCACGGCAGGGAAGTTCCTGCTTGAGGGTGCGAGGACCACAAGCTAGGCCAGGAATGCGGTCAGAGGCGAGTTGGAGAGCACGACTCAATGTCCAGATCAAGGCCAAATTACGGTGAGGACTAAGTATCGTAGGAGGCACTCTGCGCTTCGTTTTCATCATCGCGCCGCTGTGCCATGCGCATGTACTGTGCCGCCATTCGGCGGTAGATGGCGCTGACCCGGGGGTATTCAGCTAGCGTCTCAGCCAAATGGTCGAATTTGTCTGCTTGACTTCGATCGCTTTCACCACCTGACCCGAATACTGCTCCACGAGAATTAAAGAGCCCTAATTCGAAGCCTTCATCTAGATCCGCCTTTCCTATCCGCTCGATCAGCAGGCAGATTTCTGGAACGGGCTGATGATCCTTGGTGAATCTTCCCATCGCCTCACCAATACGCCGATAGGCGATGTCGAGCCATTCGGGATCATCTTCGAAGGCCTTTTCCATCTCACCAACCCAAAGCAGACCCGCATCGACATCTATCGCTCCATCGCGTTTCCAACCTGGCGCGCCAGCCCACTTCGATAGAACCTCGTAGCCCATCGTCGCTGCCCGAATTTCCTCCTTCGCGAGTTCCTTACGTTCGACGCCACGCGGCAAGAATGCTGCACGAACCGCCTGGACAAACAGCTGCGGACTGCGGCCCAGTTCCTTGAACAAGGTGAGAGGCGTCCATTCGTAGGATTGGATATAGCGTAAATCCAATTGCAAGAGAATGTCTTCAGGGAAATCTGGGATTCCCCTCAGACAGCCGACAAGGTCACCAATGTTGTGATGGAGATCCCCGCCTTCGACCTCAGTCGGCTCCATCTCCAGAAGGATCCGGAACGCCTCTAACGCGAGCTCCTTGAAATGTTCGGGTGGCACCTCCTCGCTGTACAAGGACAAGGCTTCGATGGCCGCGTAGCAGCGATTGACGGAAAGAAGCCCTTCAATCACCTCCCAATGGAAGATTCCTCGAAGTCCCCAGAAGCTGAAGCCTTCCCAGTATACACGCTTCACATCGGGCGCCAGATCCCTCACACGTTGGGCATCGTATCGGAGCATCAACTCGAACTCTGCCTGCTCCTCGATGGTTCGCCCCACAAGGCGTCGTCTTGTTTTTTCTTCCCACTCCCTGGCTCGATCTCCGTGAAGCTGGAGAGCCCCTACGACAAGGCCGCGAAACAGTCCGCGAAGCGTTTTGTCTGCCAAGAAATTTTTGGCCAGAAGATATTGCCAAGCATGCTCGCTCGCCTCATCCAGTGATGCCAAGGCAACCCCGACAAATCCTGGTTCATCCGAAACTTGAAGCATTCGCTCAATACCTTCCCATGCTTCTGAATTCCAGATTTCCTCAAGGGCAAGAGTTCTCTGTGCGACCAACACTGCATGCGTGTCCATCCCTCGAAATCGTAAAGGAGGAGTTCTGGCAAAGAGCCATTTCCATTTCGCGACAGGATCCGACGGGGCGCATTGTTCGGCGATACCACGAAGCACCGCCCAAGCCGCTGGCTCAGCCTGACCCTCCGGAAGGTAATGAGTCAGCAGCTTGAAGACCTGCTGCCTCAGTTCTTCGCGACCCTCCGGCATCCAAAGGCCGAAATCTTGGCGGCCAAGGAATTCCAGGATCATTTGATCCTTCTCCTCCCAGCGCGGCGCAACCCCCACCGAAGGGATCAATCGTACGACGTTCCTCGGCTCGGTTGCGCAAAGCTCCATGTACAAGTCAAGGAAGGCACGGTAGGCTGCGTTGAGCTCTCCCATCGTCACGCCACCACGAGCCGCAGCCTTTCTCCATTTCGTGCGCGGAGGTTCCATCGCAATATCGTGGTGGCTCGGTTGCAAGGACAGCAACAGTTCCGCGACAAGCTTCGGTTGTCTCTTCGCACTACGTCTGAGAATGCTCACCTGCTCAGTCAGGGTCGCATTCGTGATGGGATACCAACTCCGGTAGATGTCGAGCAAGGCATTGCGCGGGTTTGATCCGCTCGTCTTGTCCAAGGTCCAGGTGCAAAGGCGCAGAAGGATCGTCGTGACTGCCTCCAGATGCTCGGGCCACATGGAAAGCATTTTCAAGGAAGCCAGCAATCCGGACAATGGAGGAGTTGCGTAGGATCCGACCCCTCTCGAGCGGAACAAATTCTGAAAGCTTTCCTCATGCGCTTCCAGGACTTGGTGAAATTCACGCAAGAACACTCCGGGATTGACTTCCGCAAGCAGCGAAAGATTCCACTCTTCGGAATGGTAAGCCCACACGCGCCAATCCTTACCCCCTCTCTCAAACCAATCGATCAGGATCCGGCTGGCCCACTCTGGAAAGCGCGTGAAGCTCAAGGGGCGGAGCTCTTCTTCCACTCCCATGCACGCCACGATCGAAGCGATTCCACGAACCAGATCATCCGACAGTGAGGTCTGTCGCGTCTGTGGTGTGCTGACGAAGGAGCTTCCTTCGGAAAGCCACTTGGGATGTGGACGGCTCAAGACTTCAACGGCGACTTCGCAAAACGACGAGAGGTCGGATTCCGTCAAATACGGAGCAAGCAGGGTCCATACATCGCCTCGATCGACGGGATACCAGCCGCTTCCCACACTCACCCAAGGCGGGTCCTCCTGGAAAGTCCACGGAATCAATGCATCAGCTAATGTTTTCCACGGGAGCTCCGCCAAGCCCGTGACGACGCCCAGGTCCTCCGGACGGCCGTCGATCCACTTTCCGACCAGCAACGGGGCGAGAAGCTTCCTTCCCTCCTCCGGCATGGCCCAACGAGGTCGCAGCAACGATGGATAGACAGCCAATCGCCGTCGAAATGCGGTGAAGCTCTTCTTCGCCACTGGAAGGAGCCTTTGTGCTTCTCCTTCAGGTAGACCAAGTCCAACCAGGGCCTGGCGGAATTTCTCGCCGTTTTCCTCCCATCCATACTGGTCCTTGGACCGGGGATCCTCGTCACGCCCTTTGGGTCGGATCCAACGGCTCCCCGGATGGACATGCAGCATCTCCGAGGTCAGACCTGGAAAGGACGGAATGAGGATGAGTGGCGCGTCCTGCCGCCGAAGTTCGTTCCAGGCCGTCGGAGATGTGACCACAAGTGTCCGGCCCAAGACGTCGTCCTTCTCCGCCCCTTCCAGCAGCGAGAATGCGGCGGCGATCATCGCCAATCCGTTTTCCCGCGACAGGAACGAAACCTCTTTCGTTGATTTGGTCGAACGAATCCACTCCTGGACATCTTGAATCAACGCCCGAGGCCCCGTAGCAATCAGGTCTGGCGTGATGGGGGGATTGGTGGCAGCCGACCATTCCTTGAAGAAGACATCTATCGATTGGACACCCTCGGTGACCTTGCCCAGCTCCTGGGAAAGCCAGTAATGGACCCCCGGAGCCTGCTCCAGCCAAGTGTGCAGATCATCGGCATCGAAGGCCCTCACGTCGCGCCATTGCCTCAGCCTTTGCTTTTCGGCCACCCACGTCGTTTTCCGAGACCAACGGCGTGGTGTCACAAACACGAAGGCCTTTGCGAGTCGTTCACTTGCGTTCAGCGGCGATGACGTGCCAATTCGAGCGTTGTAGTCTTCATTCGCTTTCTTGCGCGGATCTTCGTTTGCCCCCATCTCCCAGACGGAGTCGCCCAAAGGCACATAGATATGCGCTTCAGTCGAATGCACTGTTCCATCGAAGCCCGGTGCTGCAATACCTTCGTCTCCGCGCATTTCCAGCGCAGTGATACCGTTGTTAGTCGCGCGGATCAGTCTGCGGACGAGAATCGGCAGCAACTGACGGAATGCGATCCGCTCTGCAGCCTGTACGAGATCCGTTGAATTCACAAGGTTAGGGGAACGCGAGTTCATGCGGCGAAATCCAAGCAGGAGGTCTCGAAGTCGCTCCTCTCCGGTTTTGCTGACTCCTCGGCCGTCATTTTCCGAACTTCGGCAGGCCCGCCGACACGTCGCGGAAACTGGCCAGGGCCGATTCCAGGTGTTCGATGATCTCCTGGGCCAGGATGTCCGGTGTCGGGAGATCGTCGAGGTTGTCGAGACTTTCGTCCTTGAGCCAAAAGATGTCCAGGCTCGCCTTGTCGCGGGAGATCAGCTCCTTATACGTGTAGCACTTGAAGCGATCCGTGGCCTTGCGGTCGTGACGGTTCTGGGGGTTGTAACAGGTAACGAAGTCGTCCAGGTCTTCCCGCTTGAGGGTCTTGGTTTTGAGCGTGAAGTGCTTGTTGGTGCGCAGGTCGTAGATCCAGGTTCCCACCGTGTGGGCCTTCCCGTCCTTTGGCGCGGCATCGAAGAACACCACATTGGCCTTCACGCCCTGGGCGTAGAAGATGCCGGTGGGAAGCCGCAGGATTGTGTGGACGTCGCAGGTTTCCAGGAGCTTACGGCGAATCTTCTCGCCGGCCCCTCCCTCGAACAGGACGTTGTCGGGGAGGACCACAGCGGCTTTGCCGGTGTCCTTGAGAATAGTCACGATGTGTTGCAGGAAGTTCAGCTGCTTGTTGGAGGTCGTCTCCCAGAAGTACTGGCGCTCGTAGGTGAGCGCGTCGCGGTCTTCTTCGCCTTCCTCGTTGGTGAAGGTCATGCTGCTCTTCTTGCCGAACGGCGGATTGGCCAACACGTAATCAAAACGCTTCCCGGAATCAGAAAGAAGTGCGTCGGCGCGGTCTACCTGGGGCTCCCCCTCCATCTCACCTACGCCGTGCAGGAAGAGATTCATCAGGCAGAGTCGACGGGTGCTGGCCACGATCTCGTTGCCGTGGAACGCCTCGTCGCGCAGGAACGATTTTTGACGGGACGTCTTCACCAGGCCCGACCGCAACATCCAGTCGTGGGCACCCAGGAAGAATCCCCCGGTTCCGCATGCGGGATCGGCGATGGTCTTCATCGGCTCGGGGCGCACGCACTCCACCATGGCCTGGATCAGGGCACGCGGTGTGAAGTACTGGCCCGCGCCGCTCTTGGTGTCCTCGGCGTTCTTCTGGAGCAGGCCTTCGTAGAGATCGCCCTTGGTGTCGGCATCCAAGCCCACCCACGACTCACTGTCGATCATCTGCACCAACCGCGACAGCTTGGCGGGGTCCTGGATCTTGTTCTGGGCCTTGAAGAAGATGGCGCCCAGCATCCCGTCCTGGTTTCCCAGCTTGTTCAGTACCGCTAGGTAGTGGGCCTCCAGTGGCTCGCCGGTCTTCGCCTTGAGACTCTTCCAGTCGTACCCGCGAGGGACCCGCGTGTCGCGGTTGTATGGCTCCTGTGCGTACTCGTCGGCCATCTTGAGGAACAGCAGGTAGGTGAGCTGCTCCAGGTAGTCGCCATACCCCACGCCATCGTCGCGCAGGGTGTGGCAGAAATTCCAGACTTTCTGGATGAGGCCGGAGGTGGTCATGGAGTTACTTGCCTATGGATAGGTGATCGAAATCCATCTGATCGGATTCCATGTATTGAAGCGCGGTCATTTCAGACAACCTGGCTGGATGGAAATCCAGTCTGGCGATCCGCCCAAGTGGAGCGATTTTCGTTCTCCACACCTTGAGATGCTCCACGAGCAGAGATTCCGTCTCGGGTGGGGCAACCTCTGGAAGGACCAGGTAGACATCCAACTCAACCGGCTCGGCGGTCCAGCCCGGCGTTGCTGCAACACGGATTTCCCGCATGTCGCGAAGCAGCCGCCCTTCGGGACTCTCCCGACTGTGCTTCGCTTCGATCCGAGATTTCCATTTCTTGAACATCGAACCGATGTCGGTTGGAAATGCAAACCTGGAGCGCTTCCGGGTCAACGCCTGCGCAAATTGGCGCAGATCTTCATCCGTGCGACAGCCTTGAAGCCTCGGCTTGCCGATCAAAACTGCCTTCTCGATGGTGTTGACCAAGTCCAGATCCACGACCAACGACCGGTCTTCTAGACCAGGCAGAAATGCGTAGCGCGGACGATCCCCGCGCCGAATCGCCTCGATTTCAACATGCTCAGCAGGGACCAGCGGCGCAATTTCCAGATACGGCCGATCTCGTGAATCCCTGACGATGTCACACGTCTGAGTCAGGATTGCAAATCCCTGCCAGCTGGATTCTGCGATATCACCCTGTTCGGCACCGTCTGTCGGCAGGGCCGCGACTTTTTTTGAATCGTCTGTCAGGGGTGCATCCGGCCTGAACCTGACGAGAAACCAAAACTCCCCAAAGCAGCAATCCCCTTGCTGCCATTCATCCAGGTTGAGCTCCGGTTCCGGCGATTGGTTCATCCAGCCTTCGATCTTGGCCGGAGTTTTGGTCGGCGCACTTCGGAAGCCTTCATGCTTCTGAGAGGACCATCATCCACGACACGCTCCTCCTCCAGAAACTGGAACGGAGGGCGGGGATCCCAGTTCGCCTTCAGGCGGGAACCGTCCGTCTCGAGCTTGGGTGGGACCGGGTATGGCTCTGGATAACCTTCGAGATCCTTCGGGCCAAGCTGTGTCAAGATGTCCAGGATGGGGCGTCCATCGACATGCGTACCACGCAGGACATCTGCTGTCAGGTGGGAATTTGTTCGATTGAGGCGATGAAGATTTGCCAGAACCTGTCGGATTTTTTCCGCGTTCTCGGCGGTCAATCGTTCGCCCATCGCCCAGTTGTGGACTGACCTGCGGCTCACTCCGAACACCTTGCCGAGCTCCTCCCAAGTAAGCCCGGACAGGCGCTTGATCTCCTGGATGCTCTCCTTCGCGGACACAGAAACCGAAGCGGAGATGGCTTGACAAGGCGGCAAACAGGGAGCAGATGACGTGCTTTCGTACCAATAGTACGGCCGGTCGACATACGATACGGTCGAGCCTGCCGAACCAGCTAGACCTGCCAGCATCACAACAACGTAAGGTGACCTGGAGCCAGGGATCGTCGACGTGCTGGATTCAGGCGAGAGGATACTCATGACTTGCCCCCAAATGCTTCAAGGAAGGCATCTTCGACCATCCAGCGGAACATGGCGTAGCCTCGCTCAGCGAATCTTGGTGCCACATCCTTGACCGCTTCCAATTCCAACGGTGACGGAGATGACTCCTGGAAGATGTCGTAGTCAAGGATCCATGACCGTTTAGTGGACGGCTGGATGGATGGATCGTGCATCGCGTTCGCAGGAAGGATCCCCCACTTGACGCGCATCTTGCCTTCAGGGACGGAAAACACGGCTTCGCTCATGGACACTTCCGCACGTTCCGCGCCGGGTAGCTGAGAAATGATCCCCAGGGCTGCGGGATTGACGAGTTCCTTGATGCGATCCATCAACGCAGGATCATCGATCCGGTTCACATACCGAAGACCGTACCGTACGACCGTGATGTCCGTGAATGATCGCTGGAAGGCGTCGATGATCGCAGCCCAGCGCTTCACGAAATCGTCCCGGTGGATGTACGCGGTCGTTTCGAGGGTCAAGAAGTCTTGAGTGAGGGTGAGAACCCACTTGGAGTCGAAGCTCGCCATGCGCCAGAAAGTCCGAAGAGTAGGCTGGGTTACCCCAACTCCCATCTGGATTGCGAACGAAAGACCCATCGACTCACTGGAGAAACGTGGGTAATCCTTCCGAACCGACTCTTGAAACCCCGCGATGTAGGCCTGGTTCTCCATGTTCGGAACGGCCAGGAACCGAAGCTGTGTCAGGACGATCGGAAGCGGCGCATCCTTGAGCTGGACTGGTTCTGGAGGCGGGTCTAGGAGGGGATTCAATTCTGGACTCCAAGGTCTGAATTCATGAACTTAAAGTACAAAAAAAGATGCTAAATGTGAAGCAGAATGTGAAGTGAATGTGAATTTGATGTGAAAACGCTGTTCAGCCATTTCACGACCTAGTCCTCATTCACATTTCCATCCGCTGCTGATACCCCCCCCACCTTCCGTCGTGTAGCGCCCCTGAGCCGTTTTGCATTTGGTATCGAAGATTTTCCCCAACGCCACGATGTCCACAGGGGAGAGAGCGCCCATCAGACGAGCGGCGCTCCGTCGAAATGACCGCCGAGCGCGGCGTCAAAGTCCATCTTGGCAACCCGGATCCGACTAAGTGCCTCAGAGAATGCGCCTTCACTGCCAGTTCGCATCAAAAGCGTGTTCAAGCTTTTCTCGATCGAGAAGGCATAGAGGGGCCGCAATCGATCAACCAAATTGGGGAGTTCCTCTGGCGAGGCCTGGCGAACTCGACGCAGAAGTTGGTCTCCCTCGAACAGCCAATGGGTGATGGTGTCTGCGAGAACTTCATTCTCCATATAGGGGACGGCACCGCTCCTACCGCAATCAACACAGAATCTGTAGATCGCATCGATGCCGCGATGCGAGACCTTGTAGCCATTATCCTCGCGCTGGATATAGCAAGCCCGCTCCAACACGCCCTCCAATCGGCGGATTCCGTCATCGATGATTCTTGAGGCATCATCTCGACGTCGTTGTCTCCGCTCTTCCTGGAGTGCCAAATACTGGATACGCGTCGACTGCGACTGCTTTTTGAAGGTGACGAAGAGAAGCGTGATAGTCAGGAGCCCAACAAAAGGTGTCGTCAGACCACCAACGAAGCTCCCCAACTCACCAAGCTCTGATCGAGTGGAGGTGATCGGACTGATCGAGGCTATAACGCAAGCTCCCACCATCAATCCGGCTGCACCCTTGACCCATCGCTGACCATCTCGACCCAACGTGCTCCAGATCATGCCGCCATCTCTTTCTTTGGCCCTCGCTTCGCACCCGTAATCCCACCCTTCGCCCGCTCCGCCCGGATACGCTCCAGCAGCACGCTAGCCGATTCGTCCTTCGGATCCTGCGGCACCAACTGCCCCGAGAACGCGGCCTTGAGGATGTTCTTGCGCTGGGCGGTGGATTTCGTTTCATTGCGATCAAAGTCCGCCCGAAGCTGCTCAGTTAAGGCAAGCCCATGTGAGACCTGCTCGAGTATTTCAAACTGTTCGCGAACAGGGGCGAGCGGAACTGCAACAGATTCGATTTGGTCAAAGCTCAAGTGAGGTCTTCCGGCACCATAATTCATCTCTCTGAATTGCTTTTGCCCATGCCCATCGCTGTTGAGTACCGCATTCACAAACTCAGACAGGTCCGGCTCGACAAGGCGCAACAATGCAACGCTTTGGCAAACGAAGTGCGATTCGAGATCCGTCGGAATTCGGCAGCACTGCCCTGTGTTTGCTCCGACAATTGTGATCAGCAGGTCATCTCTTTGGATTTGTGACCTTGTGCGATCGCGGTCCCCGACAGGAGGATCAACAAACTGTTGAAACGAGAAATCGGGGCGCCAAGGACGGACATTTTGCGCCATCACAAAAACACATTGGCCGCGGTCGTAATACGGTGACCAGTCCCGAGACCCACTGGTAAGACCAGTCAGTAATTGCCCAAGAGCCGCCCACACCCACCCCTCCGGCAGTTCCGGCAGGCCTTTGGTGTCCGGCTTCACCGGATGGGGGTAGGCATTCTCCCATCCTTTGGGCAGGGTCTTGCCTTGCTCGCGGAATTTGGCGAGCTGCTTCTCTTCCCAGCGTTTGCGACGTTCCGCGAGGATGCGTTCCAGAAGCTGCGCACCGCTTTCCCTGGGCTTGTTCTTCTTGCGCCACTCGGCGGTCAACGAGCCATCCACAGCCGCCTTGAGGAGCGACTGCCGGTACTGCCCCAACTTGGCCTGTGCCGCCTTCAGCTCGGCAACGCCAGCATCAAGATCAGAGAAAAGTTCTTCGAGCTTAGCGACGATGCGGGTTTGTTCTGTGTACGGAGCCAACGGAATCTCTAATTGTCGAAATCTGTCGTGCGTGAGATTCAATCCGCTCTCGCTACCGCCAGTTTTCATTCGATCGATCGCTTGTTGGGATTCGTCAGAGAGCAGAAAACCTTCAAGATATCCTGGATCGACCAAGCCTGGCTTTGCCCGAAATCGGTACATCTTCCCAGACATAAGCAGTCGCTTTCGCGTGCTCCTGACTAAGCAAACCACCCCGCATCGAACTCGAGGTCCGGCGCACGTAATCAAGAGATCGCCAGCCTGAACTTCAACGAGTGGCCGAGGCTCGAGATGATCTGGAAGTCTCTTATGGTGCTCATCTTCAAATCGACCAGACTGTATCGCCGTTGTCTTAAGGACACCCCAATCCTCATCCGAACTACAGCTACCGCTCTCACATTGGGGGCTCCACCCCTGGTGAAGTGTCCGCCCATCACTCAGGGTATCGAATACTTCCTCAATCCGTGTTACAGACCAGTTCTTCGGCAGCTTTGGTCCGCTCACGCCACCATCTCCCGATTCAGCTCGTCCATCAGCGGATCCAGCGCCGCGCCGAAGTCCGCCCAGGCCTTCTGCAATCCGCCTCGGCGGGCAAAGTCGGCGTAGTCGAAGTCCTTGCGTTCAATGGAGCAACTGGACGCGATGTGGTCCTTCATCAGGCGCAGCCATTCCGTCTGTTCCGGCGTGAAGGCCGTGGTGCGCTGGGCGTTGTGTCGGAAGATCCATTCCTGGAAGCGCTTGTCGACCTGGTCGCGGAAGGGCTTGAGTTCGTCGTCCATCCCGATGGCGAAGCGCACCAGCGAGACAAGATCCGACAACTGGCGCTGCGTACCGGTTCCACCCACCTTGGGGGCCTGGATCCGGGCGTAGGCGCCCCAGAGCTTTTCGGTGGTGAGCATCAGCGGCGGACGGCTCAGGAGGTCGTGCAAATCGTCGATCATCGCGTAGGTGAGGGTGCGCCGCTGGTAGGGCTGCTGGTAGAAGAAACTGATGGCTTCCAAGTCGTCCTTGTGGGCCGCGATGAATTCTTGGAAGGTCTGGATGGTCTTCTGCGCGTTGGCGTCCACCTGGTCGCTGAACCCGGAACTGGTCACCGCATCCAAGTTGAGGTGGTCCAAGATCTGTTCGCGCTCGCGGCGGGCGCTCTCGATGCCGTCGCGCAGCTCGGGCTTGTCGAAGGGCGCGCAAGCCCGGGCCACCAGAGCCGTGCGGGCCGTGGCCAATTCGAGGTCGGTCAACGTTTCTTCGGTGCGAGCTTTGCCGTCGGCTTGGGCCGTGGCCAATGCAGTCTTCACGACTTCATCAGGGTCCACCGCCGCGATCAGGCCCTTGGCGAGATCGGCCACGGTAGGGCCTCCAGAGATCTTCGCGATGCGGGCTTGGGCCTTGGCATCCAATTGCTTGGATAGGCGCACCAAACGGTTGGCCAGCGACAGCACGGTCTCTTCGTCGCGGCTCCCCATGGCCACGCCTTGGAGCAGATCCTTGAGGGGCACACCGGGCTTCTTTTCCAGCGGACGGCTCTCGGTCTTGCACGACTTCTCCACGCCCACGGCGTCGATCAGCACGAACCGGTCCTTGGCGCAGTCGGCGCTTTGGCTCACGCGACGCAAATCGTCGAAGCCCAGCGACCGCACACCGCGCCCCTTCATCTGCTCGTAGTACCCCTTGCTGCGCACGTCGCGCATGAACAGCAGGATTTCCAGCGGCTTCACGTCGGTGCCGGTGGCGATCATGTCCACCGTCACCGCGATGCGGGGATGGTAGTCGTTGCGGAAGCTGGAGAGGATGGAATCGGCGTCCTCTTCGGAGCGGTAGGTCACCTTCTTGCAGAAGGCGTTCCCTTCCCCGTACACCTCGCGCACCACCTGGATGATGTCGTCGGCGTGGCTGTCTGTCTTGGCGAATATCAGCGTCTTGGGCACTTCCTTGCGACGCGGGAAGATGTCCTTCTCCACCGCGCGCTTCATCTCCTGGATCACGGTTCGAATCTGGCTGGTGTTCACTACCGAGCGGTCCAGGTCCTTGCCCGTGTAGAGGAGGTCTTCTTCCGTCTCGGCCCAGCGCTTCTTGCGGGTCTCGCGGTCGCGGTGGTCCACCCATTCCTTGGCCTGGACCTGTCCGCCCCTCTTGGACACCTCGGTGTCGATCTCGTAGACGTCGTAGCCCACGTTCACGCCGTCGGCCACCGACTGCTCGTAGGTGTACTCGGCCACCACGTTCTGGTGGAAGAACCCGATGGTCCGCTTGTCGGGCGTGGCCGTGAGACCGATCAGGAACGAATCGAAGTAGTCCAGGACCTGCTTCCAGAGGTTGTAGATGGAGCGATGGCACTCGTCCACGATCACCACATCGAAACTCTCGATGGGGATCGAGGGGTTGTACTCCACGAACTTCTGCTGGCTTGGAGCCTGCTGGACCTCGTTCAGCGACACATCCTCGGCCGATTCGTCAATGGGGTCGTTGGAGAGAATGCTGTACATGCGCTGGATGGTGGAGATGCACACCTGCGCGTGAGGGTCCAGGTTGCTGCTGCTCAACCGCTGGACGTTGTACAGCTCAGTGAACTTGCGTCCATCGTCGGGAGGTGTAAAGGCCATGAACTCCTGGTGCGCCTGCTTGCCTAAGTTCCGGGTGTCCACCAGGAACAGGATCCGCTTGGCCCCGCCGTACTTGAGCAGACGGTACACCGAGGTGATGGCCGTGAAGGTCTTACCAGATCCTGTCGCCATGTGGACGAGCGACCGTGGCTTGTTCTGTCCCAGGGACTTTTCCAGTCCACCAACCGCCGATATCTG
>OCZT010005518.1_pt1 | contig 12594 bp, 14 predicted proteins | sample 1539031 | NCBI WGS metagenome assembly OCZT01 (sample SAMEA3539308, study PRJEB22396) | soil metagenome | biome: tundra; feature: field; material: soil | place: USA | collected 2010-05 | depth 0.15 m | reverse complement strand
GCTCGCCGCCGCGCCGGCGCCGGCCGCGACCACGCTCAGCGTCGTCTGCGCGCGCACGCCGCTCTACGTCTTCAACAGCGGCACCGATCGGCCGGTCCGCGCCCGCACGCCGGACGCGACGCAGGGCCAGCGGTTCGGGCTGGTGAGCGGGCCGCGCACGACGCTGGAGGGCTTCCAGTTCTACGAGACCGACATCATCGTCGTCGAACCCGGATACGGTCCGAACGCGCACTACTGGATCAGCCGCGACTGCGCGATCCCGTCGAGCTAGGCGCTACTTCGAGACGATCTCGACGTTGATGTCGAGCGCTACCTCGTAGGCGGCGATCAGCGATCCGCCCGGCGCGGTCTTGCCCCAGTTCAGCCCCCAGTCGCGGCGGTCGAGCGTTCCCGTCGCGCTGTAGCCGACGTGCGTGCGGTTGCGCGCGTCCGTCATCTTGCCGAGTTCCTTCGCCGCGAGCGTCACGGGTTTGGTCACGCCGTGCATCGTCAGATCTCCGACGATGCTGAAGGCTTGCGGCGTGCCGGTGATCGTCTTGGAGACGAACGTCATCGTCGGATACTTGTCCACCTCGAACCAGTCCGGCGAACGCAGGTCCTTGTCACGGTCGGCGCTCTGCGTGTCGATGTCCTTGGCGCTGAACGTCACGCTGATCGCCGTCGGGATGCCGGTCGATCCGATCGCGACGCTGCCGGTCGAAACCGGTACTTTTCCGCTGACCCGCGAGATCGCGAGATGCGTGACCGTGAACGTCGCCTGCGTGTGATTCGGGTCGATCCCATAGTCGGCGGCGAGCGCCGGCACGGCGAGCCCCGCGACGAGCGCGGCGGCGATAAGCGGACGGAACACGAAGCCTCCTAGCTAAGAGGGCGTACGGTGCCAGCGTACGCCACGCTCGTGAGAGAACTCTGACCCCGAAAGGGCGAGGACCGCGAAACGTGTCGCGGAAGGCGCCCAGCATGATTTGCAAGGCTCGATTCTGCGCCGTCGTTGCGCTCGCCGCATCACTCGGCATCGCTCCGGCCCCGGCCGGACAACCGAGCGGTCGACCGGCGCTGCCTGAGGCCGACGGCCGGTATGCCGCCCTCGCGCAGACGTATTTCGACGAAACGTTCCAGGCGAACCCGGTCTCCGCGACCGCGGTCGGGATCCACCGCTACGACGCGCAACTCGGCTCCTACGCGGAAGCCGACTACGCGGCGCAGCTGGCGCGCGACCACCGCTATCTCGATCGGCTCGCCGCGATCGATCCGGCAGCGATGTCGCCGCGCGGGGCACTCGACCGCCGCATGCTCGAGAACGCGCTGCGGGACGACCTGCTGCTCAACGAGACGATGCAGCAGTGGAAGCATCAGCCCGACGGCTACGTCCAGACCGCCAGCGGCGCGGTCTTCCTGCTGATTTCACGCAAGTTCGCTGCGCCCGACGTGCGGCTGCGCGACGCGATCGCGCGCGAGGAGCAGATCCCGCTGCTCTTCGCGCAGGCTCGCGAGAACCTGACCGCCGTCGACGCGGACACCGCCGCGATCGCGATCGACGACGCGACCGGGAGCGTGCAGCTGTTCGCGAAGACGGTGCCGCAGGCGTTCGCCGGCGTCGGTGACGCTGCGACGCGCGCCCGTTTTCGCAGGTCGACCGCGACCGCGATCGCCGCGACCAAAGACTTCACCGGCTACCTCACGCGGCGCTGGAAAGCCCATCCGTCGGGGACGTTCGCGATCGGCGCCGCGAACTACAGCGCGCGGCTGAAGTACGAAGAGGGGATCGAGATGTCCCTCGACCGCTATCTCGCGATCGGCGAGCGCGCGCTGGCGCAGACGCACGCCGAGATGGTCGCGACCGCGAAGCGGATCGACCCGCACGCGACGACCGAGCAGGTGCTGGCGCGGCTGTACACGATCCATCCGACCTCGGCGCACCTGCTGGCCGCGGCGCAGGGCGATCTGGTGAAGCTGCGCGCGTTCGTCGTCGCGCACCACATCATCGACCTTCCGCCGGACGCCGACATCTCGGTGACCGTGACGCCGGAGTTCTTGCGCGCGACGACCGAGGCGTCGATGGACGCACCGGGCCCGCTCGAGCGGGTCGCGACGCACGCGTACTACAACGTTACGCCGGTCGATCCGCGCGACCCGCCGAAGGTCCAGGAGCAGTATCTGGAGGCCTTCAACGACTTCGAACGGCCGATCATCTCGGCGCACGAAGTCTATCCGGGACATTTCGTCAACTTCACGATCGACAAGCATCTGCCGCTGACGCTTTCCGAGAGGCTGCTGACCGCGACGTCGTTCGTCGAAGGCTGGGCGCACTACGACGAGCAGATGATGGTGGATCAGGGCTGGGGCAACGGCGACCCGCGCGTCAGGCTGATGCAGCTGCGCGAGGCGATCTGGCGCAACGCGCGCTACGTCGCCGGCGTGAAGATGCACACCCAGGGGATGACGGTCGCGCAGGCGCAGCGGCTCTTCCAAACCCAGGCGTTCCTCGACCCGGCCAGCGCGCGCGCCGAGGCGCGGCGCGGCACGCAGGACGCGACCTACGGCTACTACACCTTCGGCAAGCTCGCCATCCTCAAGCTGCGCGCCGACTACAAGAAAAAGATGGGTAGCGCGTACACCCTGGCGCGCTTCCACCACGACCTCTTGCAGTACGGCGATCCGGCGATCCCGCTGCTCCGTCCGCTCCTCCTCGGAGCGGACGACGACGGAAAGATCCTCTAGCCTTCGACAGGCTCAGGCTGACAACGCTACTGGATGAACACCGTGAGCACGACTTGCGTCGCGCCGACGGACGAGGTGAAGATGATCGAGCACGACAACCCGGAGGTTCCCGGCGTTCCGTATGGCGTGACCGTCACGTCCTGGGGTAGCGTGGCCGGCTGGCCGGGCGGCACATTGGTCAGCGTGAAGAACGCGATCTTGGGTCGGCCGGTGTTGCCGATGCAGTCATCCTCGTTGAAGGCGACCGTACCGACGTTGCCGGTGAAGTTCAGCGTCGTGTGCTGAGCGCCCGCGTTCGGTGAGGCGAACGTCAGCGTCGACGGCGTGATCGTCAGCGCGTTCGCACCGCTCGGGTTCGCGCTCACCGTGATCGAGGCGGTCGTCGAGCTTGCGCCGTCGGCGATCACGAGCGTACATGTCCCGGGCGAGACGCCGGCGATCGTGAAGGTCTGCGGCGACGGACCGCCCGAGCCGCCGACGGCGGCGATTCCGGAGCATGACGTTGCGTCGGGGATCAGGTTTCCGCTCGACGCGCTGACCGTGACCGACCCGGCGGTGCCGCCGACGAAGACGGAGACCGGAGAGATCGAACCCAGCGCCGGGCTCGAAGCGCCGCCGACGGTGATCCCGAGCGACGACGACTGGTGGTTGACCGTGACCACGACCGTACAGCTGCCGTTCCCTTGCGGGGTCACCGTGTAGGTCGCAGGCAAGGTGGCCGACGTGGTGCTGAGGCTGGCGACCGGCGCGCATCCGAGCAGATCGACCGTCGGCGCGGGAACGTTCCCGAGCGAGCTGCTGACCGTGAAGGTCTGCGCCGCCGCACCCGGCCCGCTGAACGCGAGCGACGAGGGCGAGATCGTGACCGTGGGGGAGTTGGGCGGCACGGTGCCGCCGCCGCCCGAGCTGCTGCCCCCGCCGCCGCAGGCGGCGAGCGAAAGGGAGAGCACGAGTGCTGCCAAGGCTGAGAGAGGCCGATGAGACATCGAGCGGGTTCCTCCTGATCCACGTTCGGACATATGAACGGCTACCCATCGAAGCGGGGTAGCCCCTGGAACGAACGTCGCGACGCAGGTAGGACCAAGGTCCCACGGCGCGGACGCCGCTAGTAGTCGAGCAAGCCGGCCGCGATCGGTTCGGTCGTGCCGTCTGCGTAGGTGAGGACGCCGTTGCCCGCGACGTCGATGGTCGCCGTGGCGATCGGGGTGTCGGCCGTGACGATGCCGTTCGGGTTCTCGACGATCGTCACGGAAAGGCCGGTCGCCGTGAGCGTCGCCGTCTCGGTGTACGTGTAGAGCACGTCCTTAAAGGTCAGCGTGCCGGCGCCCGACGAGCCGGTCGTCGTGTACCCGTAGGTTCCGGTTGCGGAGTTGAACGCGGTCGTCCCGCTCACGCCCCACGTCGTCGTTCCGCTGGCCTGGGCGACCCCGAGCGATGTCGCGGCGAAAAACGAGATCGATACGGTCGCGTTGGCGTTTCCACCCGACGTGCCGGCAGTCGCCGTGGTCCCGATCGCTTCGCCCGTTACCGTGCCCGCGGAGATGGTGCCCACGCTGGTGCCCCAGTGCGCGGCGGAGCAGGTCACCGTCGCCGACGGTGGCGTGCCGACGCACGTCGCGCCGAGCCCGCTGGTCGTCGTCCCGGTCGCGGTGGACGCCGCCGTGCCCGTCATCGTGAGCGTCTCATTCCCTAGGGCCGTCCCGACGGTGAGGATCAGCTGCTCGACGACGCGCACCGCGCCGCTGTGGTCGTAGCTCGTGATCGTTCCGGTACCGGCGGTGTTCCCGGGCGTCGCCGGCGTCGCGAGGCTGATCCTCTCTTCGACTTCGAGCGTCACGCACGCGGCCTCGTAGTAGTAGTCGGTCGTCGTCGTCTGCGAACCGTCGGCGTTCGTCACCGCGCTCGACTTCACGCCGTTGCTGCAGGCGCCGGTCGAGGTACCGGTCGCGAGCGTGCTCCGGCCGCGATGGATCATCCCGAACACCCGGCGTGCGATCGACGCGGGCGTCGGGCCGCCAGGAAGCGCGATGCCGTTCGTCGTGTCGGCGATCAGAATCGCCGACTGCACGCCGCTGCGGGCCGTGTCGCGCCCACCGGACGTCATTAGCGCCGGCGTGTGGGTGATGGTCGCGTTCGAACTGGTCGAACAGCCTCCGAGGCCGAGCGAAGCGAGCAAAAGCACGGCGGCGGCGACGGAGGCGGCGTGCGGGGTCGTGGAGAGCATCGTTGCGGCGTACGGGCGTTCGCCCCGCTTCCCCTGCGCTGAACTAGGTCAAAAACGGATTCTCGCGGCGCTCTTCCCCGATCGTCGTGGCCGGTCCGTGGCCCGGGACGACCAGGCTGCTGTCATCGTACACCAGCAGCTTGCAGCGGATCGAGGTGACGATATCTGCCAGCGAGGTGCCGCCCAGATCCCATCGTCCGACGGCGCCTCGAAACAGCGTATCGCCGGTGAACAGGATCGTCGAGCTGCCCGTGTCGAGCGCAAACGAGGTCGAGCCGGGCGTGTGTCCCGGCGTGTGCAGGCAGCGCAGTGCGATCGATCCCGCGGTCAGCAGCTCACCGTCGGTCAGGTCACCGTCCAGCGGCACGATCTCCGGCGCGGTGAGCATGCCGAGCCACACCGCTTGCTGCGCCAGCGTCGCATACAGCGGGAGATCGGCGTGATGCAGCAAGCCCTCGCCGCCGACGCGCTCGCGCAGCGGTCCCAGCGCGCCGATGTGGTCGATGTGCGCGTGCGTGTGCACCAGGTAGCGAGCGCGCAGTCCGTGCGCGGCGAGACGCCCTGCGATCTCCGGCACCTCGTCGCCGCCGTCGATGACGATCGCTTCGCCGCTCGCCGGATCGCCGGCGATCGTGCAGTTGCAGCCCAGCGCGCCGACCGGGAAGGTCTCGAGGATCATGCGTCGTCATCCCGAGGTTGTCGAAGGGGATCCTGGTCTGGTCGAAGCGCGAAGTCGCGGTATTCGCGGTTGAAATAGCCGAGCGGCGGCGCGTCGCGCGAACCGGCATCGAGAACGTGGCCCAGGAAGATCGTATGCGTCGACGCGGTCAGCTCCTCGGTCACGCGGCAGTCGACGTGCGCGAGCGTCCCCTCCAGAATCGGCGACCCGCTGGGGCCGATCCGGTACGGAACGCCTTCGAAGCGCGAGCGTGGCTCGCCGCCGGCGAAGCGCTCCGCGAGCCGGCGCTGATCGAGCGCGAGAACGTTCACGCAGAAGCGCTGCGAGGCGGCGATCAGCGGATGCGCGGTCGCGATGCGGTTGACGCAGATCAGCACGGTCGGCGGCGAGGCCGAGACGCCGGCGAATGCGTTGACGGTGAAGCCGTGGATCCGTCCGTCGAGCGAGGTCGTCACGATCGCGACGCCGGTCGCGAAACGCCGCATCGCAGCGCGGAACTCCTCAGTCGACGCGGGCACCGATGCCGATCCCGTCACCGATCGGGACGATCGTGGCGTCGAGCTCGGGGTGGTTGAGAAACGCCTTGTTGAACGCGCGGATCGCCACCGTCTGCTCGTCGTCGGACGGCTTCGGAACGGCCGCCGCCCGGCCCGACCACAGCAGGTTGTCGATGACGACGATCCCCGAGCGCTTGAGCATCGGGACGACCACGGCGAGATAGTCCTCGTACTCGGACTTGATCGCATCGATGAAGACGATGTCGAGATTACGCTGCGGGAACGATCCGAGGACCTCGAGCGCCGGCTGGTTGATGATCTCGATCCGCTCCTCGACGCCGGCCCGGCGGAAGTACGATGCGGCGATCTCGGTGCACTCCATGTCGGGGTCGATCGTCCAGATGCGGCCCGCCGGAGGGAGCGCGAGCGCCATCCAGAGGGTCGAATAACCGTACGCGGTCCCCAGTTCCAGGACGCGGTTCGCCTGCATGCTGTGGACCAGCACCGAAAGGAAGCGCCCCGCGGCTCGGTCGACGATCGGTATCCCGTCGCGCAGGCCGTGCTGCTCGAGTTCGAGGAGCAGCGGCGACGGCTCCCGGTGGAGCCGCTTGAGGTAGGCCGGGTCGCGCACGATGTCACATGTTTGCCGCCCGCCGGAAGCGGGAACCTGCCGGCCCTTCGACAGCCCCTCGACAAGCTCAGGCTGATAGATGACATCGGCCAGGCTCAGCGCGGAACGGGGGCACGGCGCGCGTCGTCGAATCGTTCGGGTCCACCCCAAGACAGAGATCGTAGGAGGTTTCCGTTGGCACCGCTCGCCCAACAATCATACGCGCCGAAGAAGTTTGACCTCTCGGGACTGAAAGGCATCTCGGACAACACGCTTCAGGTTCACTTCGGCCTGTACGAGGGCTACGTCAAGAACACGAACTTGCTCAACGACCAACTGGCCGAGCAGGTCAAAGCCGGGAAGGCCGCCGGCGCCGATCCGCATTTCGCCGAACTCACGCGCCGCTTGGGCTTCGAGTGCAACGGAATGGTCTTGCACGAGTACTACTTCGAGAACATGACCAAGAACGCGGGCGCTGCGCCTTCGTCTGCGTTTGGAGAGGCCGTTGCGGCGACGCACGGCGACTTCGACACCTGGAAGAAGGACTTCAGCGCAATCGGCGGGATGCGCGGCGTCGGCTGGGCGATCGCCTACTACAACCCGCGTGCCGGACGCGTGTCGAATCACTGGATCACACTGCACGAAGTGGGCAACATTGCGGGCTTCGTTCCGCTGCTCGTAATGGACGTGTGGGAGCACGCGTTTCTGCTCGACTACAAGCCGGCGGAGCGCTCGAAGTACATCGAGTCATTCTTCGCCAACGTCGACTGGGCCGTCGTGCAGCAGCGTCTCGGCGCCGCGAAAGGTCGCTGAGCCGCGCGCGTGGACCCGTCGACAAGCCCTTCGACAGCCTCAGGATGACAACCACAGGATGACGATGCTGCGGCTCTTCCCGCTCAATAGCGTGCTCTTTCCGGGCGCGGTGCTGAACCTGCATGTCTTCGAGGAACGCTACCGCCGGATGATCGCCGAATGCCTCGATTCGAACGAGGCGTTCGGCGTCGTCCTCATCCGTGACGGGCAAGAGGCCGGCGATCCAGACGTTACGCCCCACGAGGTCGGGACGACCGCGGAGATCTCCGAGGTGACGCCGCTCCCGGCCGGCCGCTACTACATCAGCACGACCGGCGGACAGCGTTTTCGCATCGAGCGGATCGTCAGCCGCGATCCGTACCTCATGGCGGAGGTCGAGTTCCTCGACGATGCGGACGACGACGCCGACGCGCGTGCCTCCGAGCTGACGCACCGCGTGCTGCGCGAGTTCCGCGAGTACGCGCGCCTGCTGGTCGCGTTCAGCGGACACGAGACCGAGGTCGAGATTCCGCACGACCCGGTCGACGCGAGCTATGTGGTCGGCGATGCGCTGCAGGTCGCCGACGCGCTCAAGCAGCGGCTGCTCGAGCTGCGAACCGCCGAGGCGCGGCTAGCCGCCGAGCTGGGTTTCCTGCGGCGGCTGCTGCCGCAGCTGCGCTCGCTGCTCGAACGGAAGAAAGCGCAAGAGAAGCCCAAGATCCTGCGCGATGACGCTCCGGGCGGTGAGTTCAGAACGCACCAAGAGCGCTATTTCGGCAAACATTTCAGCCTGAACTAACCACTTGCTCGTTCGGCGGCGAGGACGACGTTCTGCATCAGCGCGACGTTGGTCACCGGACCGACGCCGCCGGGAACGGGCGTGATCTCGCCCGCGACGGCGGCGACCTCGTCGTACGCGACGTCGCCGACCAGCTTGCCGCCGACGAACGTCGTGCCGACGTCGATCACGGTCGCGCCGGGAGCGACGTGCTCGGCGCGGATCAGGCCGGGCACGCCGGCCGCCGTGACCAGCACCTCGGCGTCGCGCGTCTGATGTGCGAGATCCCGCGTTCCGCGGTGCACGATCGTCACGGTCGCGTCGCGCGCCGTCAACAGCAGCGCCACCGGGAGCCCGACGACGTTCGAGCGGCCGACGACGCACGCGCGCGCACCGCGCAGCGGCCAGCGCTTGCTGCGCCCGAGCAGCAGTAGGCACGCCATCGGAGTGGCGGGGACGAACTCCGTCCCGCTCGCGAACGCGAGGCGCCCGAGGTTGATCGGATTCGTACCATCGACGTCCTTGTGCGGCGGCATCGCTTCGGCGAGTCGCCGAATCGCCAGGTGCGAGGGCAACGGTTGTTGGAGGATGATCCCGTGAACCAGCGGATCGTCACCGAGCGTGCGCAGCAATGCGCGAAGCGTCTCCTCGCCGGCGGTCGCGGGGAGCGCCGAGACGCGCACGTCGACGCCGGTGCTCGCGCCGGCGCGCTCGATGCTGCGCACGTAGCCGAGACTCCCGGCGTCCTCGCCGATGATCGCGACGGTCAGGCACGGTGCGATGCCGCGGCCGCGCAGACGCTTCGCACGCGCGGCGACGTCCTCGCGCAGGTCGGCCGCAAGCGCGCGTCCGTCCAAGATCTCGGCGGCCATCGCGCTTGCGTTTCGGTCGCGTAGTGCGTTCAGCCTTGCTGAACCCGTCGCGTTCGGCCCTTCGACAAGCTCAGGACCGATCCGTTGCCCTCGTTCCGAGGGCCTAGGCGGTTGGAACGCGTTCGATGGACCGTCTCGCTCGGCGCGGGATTCGACGAAGATGCGCTGGAACACGCGTTCGCCGGATTCCGGCGGCTCTACAACGTCGCGCCGGAACGCGTGCTGTGCGCGCCCGACGTGCTCGGCCGGCTGGCCGCGCTGACCGCGCGCTCGGCGGACGACGCGATGAGCCGCGACCTGCGCTACGAAGGGATCGCGGTCGCCTCGGCGATCCTCGCCCCCGGCACGATCGTCTTCGAAGGCGAAGTCGACGAGGAAAGAATGGGCGACTGGTGATTCAGGACGCGAGGAAGACGTTCAACGCGGCGGCGAGCTCGTTCGGTTGTTCGATCATGGGGAGGTGGCCGCTGCGGTCGAGCAGGAGCGTCGTCGCGCGCGGGTAGACGCGGATCACGTCGCGCAGCGAGCTCACGTTGATATAGCGATCGTGGGTGCCCCAGGCGCAGAAGACGGGACCGCCGTAGCCCGCGAAGTTTGCGTGCAGCGTTTTGCGGTGGATGAATGTTGCGACGGCGGCGGAGTAGACGCCGCCGAATGCTCTGCGCATCGCGCGATCGCGGGCGATCTCGACGGCGAGCTCGATGTGCGCCGGGTCGATCGAGGCCGGATCGAAGACGGCGTTGAGCAGCGTTCCCGCGACGAATTGTCGCGACGGGCGGGTGTTGAACAGCAGGCGTCCCGGGCCGCTTGCGAGCAGCGCGAAGATCAGGTGACGCGGCGTGCGAGAGAACGCGGCCGGTGCGATCAGCGCCAGGTGGGTGACGCGACCGGGATGCGCACCCGCCCAGTCGGCGGCGACGAGCCCGCCGAGGGAGTGTCCGATCAGCGCGAAGCGCTTCACGTCGAGCGCATCGACCGCCTCGTCGAGGACGCGGCGGAAGAACGCGCGATCGTAGCGCACGTCGGGTTTCTCGCTCCCTCCAAAGCCGGGCAGGTCGAATGCGACGCAGCGCAGTCCGGGATCCAGCATCGGGACGAGCCGCCCCCATGCGCCGTCGGTCCAGTGTCCGAGACCGTGCAGCAGCAGCACGACCGGCGCATCGCTCGCGTCGCTCCCCGCCTCGTACGTCGCAAGCCTGACGCCGCCGGCACGCACGTGACCCGTTCGCCACCCGGACGGAACGGCTGCGTTCACCACGAAGAGGTCCCGGTGCGCACGGTGCTAGTCATCGCGTCGGTGTTGTTCCTGAGCGCGTGCTACAACGCCCCCGATCCCGGCACGGTCGCCGGCGGCGGTGGGCCCGGCGCGCTCGCCGGAGCCCCCGCGCAATCGTTCGAGATCCGGCGCACGGACGGCCGCAGCGACTCGCTGGCGCGCCATCGTGGCCGGGTCGTGCTGCTGAACCTGTGGGCGACGTGGTGTCCGCCCTGCCAGCAAGAGATGCCCGCGCTGGAGCGCTTCGCGCGCGAGAACGCCGGAAAGGTGGTCGTGCTCGGCGTCGACCAGGGCGAGTCGGCATCCGCTGCGGCGCAGTTCGGGCGCGAGCACGGCGTCACGTTTCCGATCCTGGTCGACGAACAACAGCAATACGGCCGGGCCTACCAGGGGATCGGGCTGCCGACCAGCGTCATCATCGCGCGCGACGGGCACGTCGTGCGCGGAATCGACGGCGCGATGACGATCGAGCAGATGCGTGAAGCCGTCGCTCCGGCGCTGCGAGCACGGTGACGGCGCGCGCCGCAACGCTCGCCGTCGCGCTGCTCGCGATCGCGCTCGTCCTTGCGCAGGATCTCTATCCGGTCAGCGCGCTGTACCACACCTGGCAGTACGCCGCGGCGCTCGCACTGGCGCTCGCCGTCATGATCGCGTATGCGAACGGCGTGCGGCGCGGTGACGACGGCGTGCTCGGGAGACGTCTGCTGGTCGCGGTCGCGGGTGCCGCGATCGTCGACGTCGCGGGGCTCGCGTCCGGGTTGCTCGGGCCCGACACCGCCGCCGTCATCGGGACCCCGGGGACCGTCACCCCGGTTCCGGCGCTCGGCGCGGCGGCGTTCTTCGCCGCGGCTGATCCCGCGGCGCTCGCGCGTGAATCAGGCGTCGTCACGCTGCGTCGGCGCGGCGCGCCCGAGATCGTGCTCGAAGGCGGCGGCCGGCGGCTCGCCGGCGAGTCGCTGCTCTACCTCGACCCGCGCCCAGCCGCGTTCGTCGAGGTGTTCGACGACCACGGCGCGCACCTCACGGTCACGCAGCCGACGAACGCGTCGTTCCTCTCGCCGGTGCTGCTCTTTCGTCAGCGCCAGCGCGTCGGCAGTTTCGATCTGCCGTTCGACACCTTCGCGACGCCGGCGCGGCATCGCGTCCTGCGCGCGCTCTACTTCACGCCGCAGCAGCTCCGAGAGTTCGCGCACGCCGGCGTCACCGACACGACGCATCCGGCGCTCGTCCTCACCGCGTCGGACGACGGTGGGCGACCGCTCGGGATCACGCTCGCCTCGTCGGGACAGACCGTCGCGATCGGAGGACTGCGCGTGCGCGTGACGCTCGGAACGTATCCGGCGCTCGCGATCGCGTCCGCTCCGCCGGCCTGGGCGCTCGCGCTCGGGATCGCGCTCTTTCTCGCCGGCCTCGGCTGGAGCGTGCTGCGCCCGCGCGGCGGCGCGCGCTCCGGCGTACAGCCTCAAGGGGCCTAAACGCCGCTCGCGGCACTCCCGGCGACGCTCGCGATGCAGTCGTGGACGCCGATCGCGCCGGCTGTCGCGAGCGGCGGGTTCGCGAGCGTTCCGACGACGTAGAAATTGCGCACGGCGATCGGAGGCGCCAGCGAGCGCGGGATCGCGACGGTGAGGCGGCGCGTTCCGGTAAAGTCGACGCTCCGCGCGAACGTCGCGACCGCACGATCGCCGTAACGGTCGACGAACGTCGCGCGCAGCGCCGCTCCGCGCCCGTCGCCGTCGATCGCGCACGAGAGCGCGAGCGGCTTGCCGAGCGGGATCTCGTCGACGGCGTATGCCGCGCGCTCACCGCTCGTGAAGTCGTAGTCGATGCGCAGCCGGTCGCCGTCGAACCCGAGTGCGCCCGCGCCGTTCGCCGGCGTCGTCACGAACTTCCAGCCCGGCTGATGCGCGCCGTCGAACAGGTTCAGCGAGACGGCATGGCGTCCGACCGGGATCGTCGCCGTCGCGCTGGCGCCGCCGGCGCTCGCCGTGACGATCGCGTCGTGGTCGCTCGCGACGAGTCGCCCACGCGGATCGACGGTCGCGTCCTTCGCGCTCCACCGGACGAGCCCGTCGATCGCGACGGGACGTCCGCGGGCATCGAACGCCTCGGCCGTCAGCACGACCGCCCCGTGCGGATCGGGGT
>OCZT010005517.1_pt1 | contig 12595 bp, 2 predicted proteins | sample 1539031 | NCBI WGS metagenome assembly OCZT01 (sample SAMEA3539308, study PRJEB22396) | soil metagenome | biome: tundra; feature: field; material: soil | place: USA | collected 2010-05 | depth 0.15 m | reverse complement strand
CTTTTCCGGCGCGGGAGGCCGATCGCGTGTCGCGGAGCGATAAATCTTTCCCCTCCTGATCTTCGGGAATGATATGGCCGCCACGAAAGAAATCGTAATTCGCCGCGTGCTCGAAGGCCGTCTTTAGCCCACCGAAGAACATCTCCGGCTCCGCCGGCAGCACGGAATGCAGGAGCGACATCGGATACCCCTCGAATGCCTTTGCGAAGCTCGCTCCATCGAACGTGTCCATTATACGATCCGGGATGGAGCCGAGCACGCCTAAGCTCCACGCCTTCGGAATCATGATCGGCACATTCACCCCAGCGATCGGCACTCGGAAATTATTGAAGAAATCGCGGCGCCACGAGGGAAGCTGCTTGTACCAATCGTCGTCCCCCTGCGCTTTGTTGTATAGCCTGGTCATGATCGCGGGCAGCGCCGCGTAAAGCGCCCAGCGCGCCGCCATCGCTACCGGACGGGCTGCCGCCACCTGCACGTTGCGCACATCCCCTTGCAAGCGCGTATTCAAAAATGGAATGTACTGGTTCAGGTTGCGAGTCGCTTCACCAGCGATCGACCAATCGAGCAGCTCGCGCGAGCGGCCCACGGCGTACTTCGTCGCATCGAGCTCCGAAAGTCCCATCGCGCGCTGCGCATAATCCTTCGCGCGCAGGTATTGCGCGATGCGCACCCGCTGATCGGTACCGTTATACACCTTACTCAATGCTTGGCCGATCGCGCGGCCCGTCGTGGCCACCGGGCCGTAGCCGCCCTTTGCATCGCGCATCACTTCGCCCGTCATCTTCTTCACGATGTCCGTGGGCGTCCCTAAGTACCCACCCATGCCGCCGCCGGCGCGTAGGAACTCTTCTTTGGTTTCGCCCGACTGATGCCGGAAAAAATCCCACGGCCGCATTCCCTCGCCCGCAATAAGCGATTGCTGCCCAATGCGCAGAAAATGGCGCACGCGGAGCTGGGGCGACATGATCGCGCCGGCGCGCAGCGTCTTCCCCAAAAAGCGGAGCACTTTGAAAGCGGATTCGGGGCTTGCATTCGATACCTTCGAAAGCGTTGCCTGCAAATCCGGATCGAATTTCCACGGCGATTCTTTACCGCTTTCCCACACCGGAAGTGTTCCCGATTCTCCAGATCTTGCGCGGTAACCAATTTCGCCTAAGCCCTTGTTATCTTCCGCGATCGCGTTGCTCGCTGGCGTGAGCATCCTGGTAACTTCCTGCATCACGCGGTTGCGGTCCGCTTCGCGCATCATCCGGCTGGTATTATGCACGAGCGATACATACGGGTTCTCGATCGTTCGCGTAGAACCTTTGAATTTATAGATCGCCTCGTTCGGGCTTCCCAGCGCGCCGCCGGATTTATGGTAGAGATTATCCAACCCATCCATCACGCGCCGCATGGAAATATGCTCGCCGTTGTTCGCGAGGATCTCATCGCGATCTTCCGGAGTCATCCGGCCCGAGTCCACCCAATACTGGAAGGTTTGGTGCTCCCATGTTTTCCGCAGGTCCTCGGTCTTCTCTAATTCGGCATAGCGCGCGGGGTCCTTCATGAGTTCCTGAATCGTACCGGCTGCCACATCGAGATCGCTCTTTATGCCGCCGCCCGCGCCAGTCAATCGTTCGTTTTGCAAACGCATATCGCGGATCACGTTGTACGCATCCTGCGGCTTGCCGGCATCGAGCAGCTCCTTGGCCTTCGCCATCGCTTCAGCATGGAACTGCGACGCCTTCTCGATCGCATACTTCGACACACCGAGCGCGTTGGCATCGTCCAAAAATTTATCTGCCGCTTCGGGCGAAGAGCGATCGACATACTTAAATAAATCCTTCATCGGAAACGCATCGGCGTAGCGGTGTCCATCCGGATCCGCCATGCCATGCGTGTAGATCACTTCCAACTTATTCGACATCCCGCCCATGAAGGCGCGGATATCATCCACCACCGATTTCGCGGCCAGGTCGCCCGTGCCCTTCATCTCTGCCGCGGCATTCATCGCTTTCACTGCCGGCCACATCCGGTCCACCCATTTTGCTTTCTCACGATCGTACTTCGTGATCTCGAAATCGTATCCTTTGGGAAGGAAATCGTTCGCGCGCTCCGCGATCGTGCGGCCCTTCATCGGGTTCCGGATGTTCGAGGCCGTGAGCTGCGCGTCCGAGAGGCCCATACGCGCACGGACCGTATCGCCGAAGGCGCGAATCTTCGCGAGCGCATCGAGCGGAACCTTCTGTTCCACATACGCCGCAAATTCCGGCGCTGCACGCTGGGCATCGATCGGGTTTACCATCCATGCGCGGAAATACTCCGCAATGCCTTCGGCGCGGTGGATGGCAAGCGTCGAGGCCGGCGTGACGCTGCCATGCCGCGAAAACTGCGGCACCAGCTCCGCATCGAACGCCGAAGAATGTAGAGCGTAACCCTTCATCAAGCCGAACGAGTTATCGAGCATGTGGCCCACTTCGTGCGCGGTGTTATCGAGATCGCCGGTGTAACGAATTTTTATTTTGCCCGTGGCCGGCGTGTAGGCTCCCGCCTTATTCGCGCCTAAGCCACCCGTCGTAATTTTACGGCCGATATCCTTCGAGAGATCGAGCACGATATCGGACGGCGCTTTGGAGTTTTCCTCCGGCGTGAGCGGCGATACTTTGATTCGCGAGGAAAGAAAGAGATCGTTCGGCGTGTACTCTGCGCCCATTTGCAGCGATCGCGCTTGCGCGAATTGCTCCGCTTCCGGTCCGTGCTGCGGATCTTCATCGAACAAACTTTGCTCCGAATCACGCAGGCTCTTCAGTTGCACGCCGGCATCGGTTTTCTTCTGGATTAAATCCTGCTCGGCTATCTTAATACGGTCATCCTGCGCGCGAAGCACCTGGTTGCGGCGCTCCACCGATAAATCGTTCCACTTGCCGGTATCCTGCAATTGCTTCACGCGCGATTGGCGCGCGCGGTTGGCCGCGGCCAGCTCTTGCTCGGCCTGGCGAACCGATGCCACCACTTCCTGTTCCATCGTGGAACCCGTTCGCTTGCCCGCGATATTTAATGGCGTCTCGGGATTGAAGCCGCCGTCATCGGTCATGGATTTAATATCGGCCGCGCGATCGATCTTTTGCAAAAATTCGGTCTTCGTTCGCGCTTCCGGAGTTCGGAACATTCCAGGCTGGCTGTTGTCGCCGCGGAGGTATTGATAGAGTTCGTTCTGGTGCTGCCGCGTAAACTCCGGATGATTGCGTTGGGCGGCGCCCACCCACTGCGCCATCTCCGTTGCCGCGTTCTTCGTGGCTTCATCGCCGCCGCCAAGTATGGCATTCAAATCCTGATTCGCTTTGGAATCTTTATCGAGATAAGACAAATCCTTCACGGTCTGCCAGTTCTTGCGCTCGGTCACCTTCCCCTGGCGCTCGATCTCCTTTTCATCGGTACCCGCTTCGCGCAGGTCGCGATAGCGTTTCGCGCGCTCGGCGACGGTTTCGGGCGTGCCCAGATTATTCGAATCCCGCGCGTACTGTACAAAATCCTCGTAGGAACCCTTGAACTCGCGGCCCGGTATCGTCTCTTTGCCCAGCTCGCGTAGGGCTTCGGGACGGGAATGATTCGCCGTGATATACTCGCCAGTTTCCGGATCGTGATAATAAACGATCGGCTCCAATTTATTCGCGTCATAATTCGATACGATATTACGGACCGATTCCTCCGCTACTTTGGTATTGCGGTTTTGCAGCTCGGGCCGCGTCGTGAGTTTATCGAGCGGGATGTCTTTGATCTGAACGTCGGAGAGTTTTTCGTCCGCTTTGTCGCGAGCGAGCATCCGATCGAACACGCCGCGAATCTCGGGAGAAATCTCGCTCGGCTTCAAATGCTGGTAGATATTCGTGAGCCACGTTTTGAATTTTGCGAATACATCCGCGAGCTTGGCAGTGGGCGCCCGGCCATCGCGCAAATATCCTTCGAAGCCGCGCGCGAACTTCTCTTCGTGATCTACATTCCAGGCACCATCCTTACCCACGCCGGCCCAATCGCTCGCGATTTTTAAGTCCGCTGGCGCAAGTTCCCGCCGCCAGATATGCGCAAGCTCGTGAATGGGCGTGGAAACATCCGCGCCTTTGAACGCATGGATCACCGCCCGGCCATCCTCCTGAAAATGCACCGCGCCCTGGGCATTCTCCGCATTATGCTGATAGAGATATTGCCCCTGCTTACCCAACTCATCCCGCATTTGCGGCGTGATGTCGAGGGAGTGAACACTCACGCTCTTTCGCGGCAGCTCGTAGTCAGGGTACTTCCTTATCCACCGCGCTTCCGCTGTGTAGGTCGATTCATTGTCAGGATTAATATGATCGAGAATCTCCGGGTAGTCCGGCTGACCCATTTTCGAATACAGCTCGCTGGCGCTCACGTCCTCGCCCGGCTTGACACGCAATACCTGGTAAAGACCGTTGAGTTCGGGGTCTCTCACTACCGCGATCTGCCTATGAATATCTGGCGGAGCCTGCAATAGCGGCGCATCCTCCACCTTCCCACCCCACTTCTTCGTGTATTTATTCACGAAATCGGGCAGCATCTTGTCGTAGAAACCCTTCATGCCCTCGCCACCAACCTTGAGATCAAGACCACTCAGCGATTTATACATCTCCGATTCCGGCACATCCTCGAATTTTCTGCCGGCGCGCACATCGGCCGATGGGCCAAGCAACTCACCTTCACCGTTGACTATCTTTTGCGCCACATCCTTGCCGACGTAATCCGGCAGCTTCGCTTCGGGAATATCGTTGCCGATAAGATCGCCGATAAGATCGCGGTCGCGTGCATACCGAACTGCATTTATCTCATAGGTGCCGTTAGCATTTTTCCTGTGCTGAATCGCATCCACCTGCTTACTCAGATCGTACCGTTCGGCTTGCTGCTCGCCGGTGGTCCAGGCTACGCGGTCGTAGCCCTTGTCGGCGGCTTCCTGCAGGATGCGCTTAAATGCGATCTCGTGCCACGTTTTTTTGAAGGGAGCGTCGGGAACAGTGCCCAATGCCCTCGTATCGAAAGTATCGCGTTGCGCCGCTGCCAAATTTACCGATCCGGCGTCCCGCGCTTTTGCGGCCGCAATAAAATCCGGTTGGTCTCCATAGTAATGAAAGTTCCGGTCTCGGTAGCTCTGCCCTATTTTCGACACGGCATCATTAAGCCGAAGCTGCTCGCGGTTTAAGTCCGCGACTTTTTTTTGCGCGTCCGCAATTCTGCTCTTCTCCTCTGGGGTCCGTTCGCTAATGTAGCCCTGCTGCCGTCCCTTCTGATGCAGGTCACTCTGTATCTCCTCGACGAACAGCGTTTTTTTGCCGTCGGGCGAAGTGCGGTCGGAAAGGCGGTAGTGAGCAAGGTTGCCCTTTACGTCATCGTAATGTGGGCTGGCGTAATCGAGGCCGGGCTTGCGAACGATAACCTCGCGATAATTCTCGCCGCCAGGGAGCGTGTATTGTCCGTACTTCGTATCATCTTCTGCGTGCCCACCGCGACCCTCCTTCGTCACCACTTTCAACCCCAGCGGCTGCGCGGCGGCTTTGGCTTCTTCGGGAGTGATCTTCTCTTTGCCTTTGGCATCCAAGAAATCTTTCAAGCCGGTGTATTGCATCTCCTCCGGTTTCACGCCGCCGGCCGTGAGCGTTTTTGCGAGCTGGTCCGCCGGCATCGGCCCCTTCACCTTCTGATCGATCACATCATGGGATTTGAGGCGGAACTTGGATTGATAGAGGGTATTTGCCCTGTTCGGATTAGGCGCTCGCCCAGATAGCTGCTCTCGCCGCTCGGTTATGCTGTTGCGCTCACCATTGATCGCCGAAACCCGCGCCTTCAATCGCTCGACGTATGGCGCCTCCCCTGGTTTTGCGTTTTTGATAGAAACATTTAAGTTTATCGCCTGCCGTTCGAGCTTGTAAGCCCGCTGCCCAAGCGAGAGGAATTCCTCCTTATCCTCCGGCCGCACACCCGCCGATTTTTGCGCCAGCGATTCCTCCGGCGCCGCTTCGGTCGTAGTGCCAGCCATGCGCTCGGGGAAATAATCCTCCGGCTTTTTGCCGTTGGCGGCCGCCCATTGCTCGGCGTGGGCATCGGCGATCGCCATCGTGGCCGCGCGTTCGTCCTCCGGCAGATGGAATTTTTCCGCGAGATCGTTCGAGAATTTTTCGCGAGTATAGGGTGTCGCTAACTCTTCGGCACGCTTTGCCTCGGGTTCGACTGAATTTCCGCTTTCTTTTTCAAGCTGGCCGCCAGCACTTGTTCGCGCAGCTTCGCCAGGCTCCCCGGTGTCGAGGTCCCGAACTTCCCGGTCCGGTGATAACTCTCCTCCGCTTCCTTCATGTCCTGCGCTACGTTTCCCGTTATCGGCATTGGTTGGTTCCTCCGTTTTCGCAATTGGTTTACCCTTCAGATCATCCGAGAATGGCTGTGTGGTATCGCCGTTCTTCAGCCAGGTCTTCAGATCGTCCGTTGTCGTCTCGGTAATATCGCCCAAGCGCCGCGTGGCATCATCGGAGAAATTACGCTTGTAAATCTGCGTTGCTTCGGCTTTCGAATCCGCGCCCAGAATAACTTTATGCTCATCGAAGGGCTTCACGTCGCCAACGCGGCGCGTTTTGCTATCGGCCGGTGTGACCTGATCGACAACGAATGCCTTTGTGGATTCTGGATTCGGCCCAATGAAGGCATCCATGTGCTGGCCATCCGCGCCTTCGGTACCACGAATGTAACCATAGTGGTCCTGCATCGTAACGCTCCACGGCTTGCCATTCGCGGTCACACCGCTACGCTCGGAGCCGGCCGGATTCTCGATCGAGATGTCCATCCCCTGAATCGAGACGTGGCCTTTTTTGTAATTACCGGCATCGAGCTGCGCTTTGGTTGGCGGCGCATTATCGTTCACCGGACTGGTGGCCGCTTCGTGCGCCGCCACATCGATCTCCGCTTTGCGTTCGGTGGGAATATCGGCAGGCTTCACGTCACTTGCTTCCGGCCTCGCGCCGCCGCCAGGGATGCCATAGACTGCGCCAGTGCCCACCGCTTCGGCAGCGCCGGGCAATGTAACCGGCTGGCCCTGGACCGCTTGCCCAGCGACGTAGCCGGCGCCAGAGACGACGCCGGTACCCGCCATGCGCTTCAGCACATTCCCGGCTTCGCCTGCTTTGGCGAAGAGCGCGCCGATCGTGGGATCCACTACGCCGACATCGATCATTGCCGCGAGCGGGTCCTCTTTGCCCTGCGCCACGTCGATCGCGGTACCGGGCGCGGAGAACGCCGTAAATTCCGCTGCCGATTTTGCAAGCGAGGGAAGCTCCACGCCGGCGGCATCCATACCCATCCCGATCCCCTTCATTCCCAAAATCATTCCCGCGCCGGAACCAACTGCTTTTTCGATGTAATCCGCCGTCGGGCTGCCGGTGGATTCGGCTTGCTCCACTTTCCCCATTGTCTCCGGCATTAGGTGGCTCGGAATGTTCAAGAGCGCCGCATCGAGCGCCGCCGTTGCCGTGAGCGGCATCACCGCCGCCACGGCCGGATTCGAAGCGCGCAGAATATTCATCGAAGCCTGTACCGCATTCGCGATCGGCGTAGCAACTTTTTTATCGCCGGCGGCAATAAGCTCGCGCGTTACCTTCAAATCGGCCACACCCTGCGTGCCAAACTGCCATTGCACCAAGGCGCCCGCAGCCTTATTCACGCCACCCGCTACGTCGAGGCCATCGTTCGCGAATTCCGCGCGAGAGTTCGGGTCCACATAGGTAGAGGAAACGACAGGGGCCTTCGGCGTTAGCGCCGGATTGCCACCCAAAAACGAGAGACGGTTGGCGATACCACGAAGGCTCGCCATCATCGGATCTTGATTCGCATTCAGGTCCGCGCCGGGCTGTGCGGTCCGCGTGAGGTATTGATCGAACTTATCGGGCGCGCCTACCGGCGGCTGCGGAATATCCGGCGCCGGCGAACCATCGGTGGGCACACCCGCCATTCGCCGCAGTGTAGCGAGCGCATTGACATCACCCTGGTCATCGCCGGCAGCGTTGCCGCTCCCAGCTACCGGCGGCGCTTGGCTATCGCTTCCCGGGCCGGCCCAGGGCTTGACATTAGGCCAAGTTCCGCCGCTTTCACCATTTTGACTATCTCCGGTCCCGTTCGTTGCCGGAAGAGCGGATTGGGCGTTATTTGGAACGGTCCCCAGGTCGCCGCCGCGTCGCCGGTCAAACTCCTTGATGCCTTTTGTGACATATTGTTTCGGTGTATCGCCGCCACCGAGCGGGATAGCTTTGTAATTTTTTCCCGGATTTGGGTTCCCGGTGTACCACTGCGTCATCACGCGCTGCGCGGCCATGCGTGCATCGCCATGGGTTTTTACAAGTGCATCCTGATAAAACTGGCCGATCTTACCTTCGGCGATCTGTTTTTGCAGCGCGGGGCTGGCGTCGTACTCCTCGCGCGTTACAAAGCGGCCGACCGTATCCATTCCCCACGGGCCGATATTCGCCGGCATGATTTGATACAATCCCCGTGCGCGCTTCTCCATAGGCGTGCCACTCGGCGCCGCTTGCGAAGGAACATTGTTGGTGCCACCCGCCGTCTCGTTTTGCATGAGCGCGCCCGTGAGCGCCCGGAACTCCGGCGTATCGGTTGCCGATGCAGTGGGCGCGCCGGCGGCCGGCGTTGGCGCAGGTGTACCACCCGCCGGGTATGCCTGCCGGACCTGGCGCATCGCCCATTCGATCGGAGTCTCGTTCGGATCGGTTGGAGGAGGGGCAGGCGGTGGCGCCTGCGTTCCGGTCCCGGGATCGTTTGGATTGGCGATAATATCTGGCATTACATTAAATAAAAGCTTGACATTGGCACGCTGACGGGACACGAACCGTAAGTGCTCACGTTGTCGAATCCCCCAGCCCACGCAGCCGATCCGGTCGAGGAATTCGATACAACGGCAGCGCCGCCGCCGCCCATCGCGGCGAACGCAGTGTTCGTCGCGCCATCATAACGACAGAGATGCGTAGTGCCGTTGACCTGTAAGGATGACATGCCGGGAAACGTCGCTGGTGTAACGCCCGACGGGTACGCGCCATTCCAGGATGTCGGCCCAGCGATAAAAGCGGCGTGAACAATGCAGTTATTGATCGAGCCGTATGCGGCGTTATCGCCATAATAGCCGTTGACCGGATCGAAGAGCGGCCTCCCCCTCATAACATCATAAACCAGTGAGTCTGCTGCCATATTATGTTGTACTCGTTGGATTTAATGCGGGAACGCCCGCGTGAACATCGCAAAAAGAATGCTCCACATTCGATTGATCGTGCAGAAGCGAACCGAAAACCGAGCTATGGCTGATCTCGACGCAGGAGATTGGATTTACGAATACCGAGTCGCCCGTAGACATCGACGTACCATGAATGTTCGTTGGCCCCTGCGATCCACCGTGAACAGCCCATGCGTAGCCGAGCGGCACCCGATTCAGCGGCTGAAAGCCATAGCCAATACTGCTCCACGGCGCCTGCGACCGCTCCCTCGCATGAATCGAGCTAAGCGTGATTACTGTGGCGCCTAATTCCGCGCCCGTCAATGTGATAACGAGCGGAATGTCGGTTTCGTTGAATTGTAAATAGTCGTCCGATAGCTGCCCCCCCGTGCGATACCAATGGCATTTCTCGGCATAAAATCGTTGCTGCGCGAACATCGCCACTGAGTCTGAATAAAAGCGGCAGTTGTGAATTTGGATGGATTCAAACTGTGGGTTGACATCGCCATTTGGCATGAGAAACAAAGCGCCCATCGGATTCGGCGCGGAGCTTTTGCCACCCACAAGCGAGATAAAATCCAGATTCGTAAATTGCGTGCTTATCTGTCCGGGGATCAGAGCGAATGCCTGCACCGTGACCTGCCCCGCAATCGTCGCTCGATCCCAACCTTCGAAGTCGATACGCGGATTGGTCACTACTACATGCTCATAGTAGATACCCGCCATGATCTTAATGGTAATTCGCGCCGTGGGATTTAGGAGCGGCAGCGACGCCATCGCCTTTACGTAGGCCGCATTGATCGAAGTCGAATAGGCGGCATTGAGTGGCGGCGTCTGGTCTGTCTCCGAAGCCATGTGCGGCAACATGACCGTGATATACATGCCGTCCGGGTTGCCGGATTCTTTATGCAACCGGTCGATAACGGTGGGTGCCGCGGGCGGAACAGGCACTGCGGCCGCGGCCTTAGCTGGTGCAGCGCTGCCGCCGCCGGATGCCACAACCGCTGCCGGCGTGGCCGCAGCCACGGGATCGGTCAGGCGCCGAAAAGTCTCTTCGGTGGAGACGGGCGCGGAAACATCGTCGGCGATGCCAATGTCCCGTTTTCGCGGAAGCGCCGCGCGCTTCGGAGCCCACCCCGGATGTCCCATACATTAAAAAGTTACCGCCGAAAGAAGAAGCGCCGAAGCAAACCAATAGATGGCGTGCCGCGCGTCCCGCTGCGACGCATACGCAATGCACGCCGCGCAGGAAAGTACGATTATCGCCACCGCCAAACTCTTCCCATAATCCATTTTCTTTTTCTCAGGCATGATCGTGATCGGCCACATAGTGCGCCGTGAGGCCCAACAGCTCGAAGTAATGCCGCCCTAAAGCGTCCGGCTTCGTGAGCATTCGAATATAAAGCTGCTTGCCCGTGGTTTCGAGCGATATACTTCCCAGCGGGTGCCGCGTGGAGCGGATCTCATCCGCTATTAAATTCCGCATCGGCCACGATCGCGCCGAGCCATGGATCGGCCCATTGATGGCATCCCAGGACGAATCCCGCTTCGGTATTCCGGTGATAATGGTACCCACGCCGCGCGCCTTGGTTTGCATCGTTAGCTTGCGCAACCGCTTCTCCGAATGCACGTCTGGCGAACCGCTTTTGTGTCCCGGCCCCGCCGTGAGCGCCAGCGTGAAATATCCCGTTGGAATCTGTTCCACCGCGTCATCGTCGCAATTGATCGTATGCAGCGTTGCTCCGTCGGCCGATACCCAGCTTGCCCATAAGGATCCATCGGAACCCGATTCGAAGAGGACCGGCGTGCTGTTGTAACTCGCGAGATCGAGCTGCGGATTCGAAACGGCAAAGACCGGCGCGCCGCTCTCGCCGAAGGTCGCGTTCGCAATGAGTTGCGATAAATTATAGAGCGCGAAATCCTCCGAGAGATCGAACGAATAGTTCACGGAGTTGCGAATGTCGATCACCTTCGCGTCATTTTCCCAGAAGCGCCAAACGATCGTGCGCTGCGGCAAAGCGTTCGATATATCGAGCGCCGGCTGCGGCGCCGATAGCGATGGCGCCGTCCCATTCTTTGCTGCGGTCCATAAATCGATCGAGCTGGGCAAGTGCAGCCAGAATTCGTTGCGGCCGCCATTGAAGCCGCCGGACGCGCGCCGCATATTCGTGAGCGGCGGGATGCCGGGAATGCGCTCCAGTTCATAGCGGGAGAGCAAAGTTTTCACCTGACTCGGAAGTTCCAGCGTGCGCGACGCCGAAACGAACTGCATTCCCCGTTGCGAAAGGAAGAGGACCGATTCGCCGACCTTCGCGTGCGCCCATTTGCTGATCGCGCCGACGGATTGCGATTCCTCCTCCGACCGCGGCAGGTTCGGAATGAGCTGCGTGAGCGTTAAGGATTCTTCGGTAGCCACGAGCTGCTCGCCGGTGAGCGTTGCCGTCATGCGTATGGGCGCGGAAAGGCTGTGCTTCTCGATGGAGCTTGTTGCCCAATCGTAAGGCATCTCTGCGTCGGAATAGATCTCCGCGCCGGGTTCGTAGAAACGCGGGTTATCGCCTAAGGGGAATACATTGGTACCCCACGCCGCAGACTGCGTGGACAAAGACGTATAGAGCACCGTCGCGTGGCCTTCATCGGTAGCCTCCTGCTTAGCCACCTGAAACAGCGTCCGCGTTCCCGTGACCGCATCATATCGCGAGCAATAGAGGAGCGTGCGCGCGACGATCGGCGCGTATCCTTCGGGCAACGTAACGAGGATGCCGTAATAATCGATGGTAACAATAGCAAACGGCTCCGAAATCACGATCGGTGTAGCCTCAGAAAAATAACCATCCACATCCTGGTACGCAACGTAGAATCCGATAAGCGGCGCGCCATCGGCTGCCAGCGCGCCACCCACAGCGTCCTCGATGTTTTGTCCCGTGAAGCCGGTAGCGTCCGCCGGGCCGGCCGGCCCCACGGGACCGGCCGTTTGCCCACCCAATAGATACGCCGTGGCTTGAATGAGCGGCGAGGGCGCGAGCACCTTGTAATCGGCAGAGATATTCGCTAACGTGAGCGCCGGCGATTGGCCGAAGTGGCCCAGGACATCGCCCGAGAACTGGCCCTGCATGTAATAATCATCGCGCGACGGTTCAGGCGCTTGCCCGAAATCCGGGACGTTCACACTATCCGTGAACGTCTTGCCGGGAAGGATTTGGCCCACGAAGCCATATTTATGCTCGGCAAAATTCGGAGTATCGACCGCGCGCGTTGTGGAGTCGATCCCCTGGAACGCCGTGCGAAAAACAAGATCGGAAGAGCGTCGTGTAGGGAAAGAGTGTAGATCTCGGTGGT
>OCZT010005516.1_pt1 | contig 12595 bp, 3 predicted proteins | sample 1539031 | NCBI WGS metagenome assembly OCZT01 (sample SAMEA3539308, study PRJEB22396) | soil metagenome | biome: tundra; feature: field; material: soil | place: USA | collected 2010-05 | depth 0.15 m | reverse complement strand
CCACAACGGTGACGGTCTTGCTGCCCTCGCGGGCGCCACTCACGGTCTTGACCTGGCGAAGGTGTCAAACGGGGTGGCGGTCGTCTTGTTTTGTTTCTATATGTTACGGACGCAAATGTAGGCTTGGGAAAATGCTACTACTTTGATTCTCAAGGATTTAGAGGATTTCGCGTCCACCAAGGGCAATGGAGTTTCCCCAGTTTCCAGGATTTGGGCGCGAATGGAATCACAGAGGAATCACAACTTCCAAACCGCCGTCCCGAACCCTATCGTGAAGGCCCCGCGAAGGAACTCGGTACGGCATTGTGAAATCGAAAACGTCTTTGACGTGCGCCGTGCCCTTTGCCGCAGCGCCCAGCGCCAAAGCCGGCGAGCCTCCCGCAACCCCACTATGAGCTATCCCGCTTGCAGAGAGTAGGAGTGTTCATCGGTCCCTTTTGTGCCGGTCCTTTCCATCTGGATCTCAAAAAGGAGTACCATACACTGCTTACAGTCCTAGTGATGCTCACCGAACCACATCTCTTCAACGCCGATGCGTTGCTGAACAGAATTGCGGCCGCAAGCCTCGAACGTCCGATCATGTTCGTGTTGGGTTCGCCGCTCACCAGCCCGGCAGAAGCGGGAGCCCCTGGTGTACCCGGGGTAGACGGAATTATTGACTTAGTCCGCGAACGATTGAGACACGTGTGTGACATTGATCCGTTCCTTTCCGGTTCTTCAGCAGATCGGTATCAGCAAGCGCTCGAAGTTCTGAAAGCAAATCGAGAGGACCCGACTCATCTCATCAGACGGGCAGTGCTGATGGACCGTTTGGTCGCGGATCCGACGGAAGTCGTGGATCGAATTGTACAACGGGACCTAAACAGCTTTGATAGCATCGAGCACGACACTGAGAATTGGCACTTCGGGCCGGGCCTGCAGGCGTTGGGCAAGATCATAGCCGGCAGACCTGAGATCTTCGGCAAAGTAGTGCTAACCAGCAATTTTGACCCTCTGATTGAGATCAGCGTTCGCTGCGCCGGAGGTCTAGCTACTTCTATCGGAATTGACTCGGATGCGACTCCAGAAATAGTCTCCAGGAGTTCCGCGTGCCGAGTCATCCATTTCCATGGATTCTGGTCAGGATCAGGAACGCTCCACAGACCTGATCAGCTGAAGCAAAATAGACCCCAACTCCTAGACTCCATCTGCGGGTATCTTCGCGACTATACCTGCTTCGTCATTGCCTATGGTGGGTGGGACGATATCTTCATGGAAGGTCTTCAATCGGTTCTGCGTAGTCGATACGGCTCTCCGGCCATCTTCTGGGCCTATTTTCACGCTGATCCCGAATGGGTTCGACAACGCCAACTCCCAATAATGCGGGAGCTTGATCGACTCGCCATCGCGCGAGACGGATTCACTCCGTATTACGGCATAAATGTTAATACTTTTCTTCCCAGGCTTTTTGATCGCCTCGGAAGGCCCGGGCCTTATCGCCTTGAGGTCCGGATACCATCCCCAGATGAAAAAGCGCAGCTACCACGTAAGCGTGTCGTGGCACTCGTCGCTGCGCAAGACGAAGCTCATGAAGGCCCCCAGTTTCCTGATTCTCTTTGGGGGATCGATCGAGGGCGGTTTTTGGGCCTTCTGAATGGCTCCGCCGACAAAGGGGTCTATGAGTCCCTAGTGCAGACGGAAGGCCGCATTCACAGGGAGATCCGCGGCCATCCAGAGTTCGCTGGCCTTCCTGTGCGCTGGTGGCTCCGCTTGGACGCTTTACGGCTGACCTCGAAATCTGACGCTCTCGAAGCCATCCAACATGCCGTCTTCGATGCATATGACCCGCGATTTCAGTACATGCGGTCAAAAGCGCTTCCGCCAGGTGTTGAGCTGGGAGTCTTCCTTGAAATGCCACGGTTCACCGACAGCGAGGAAGCTGTCGACCTTTTAAGCCGTTGTGTTGCGTGTATTGAGAGAGCCGTGGGGAGCTCGCGCTTGTTAGGCATTGTCGCCCAATGGCTGAAGGTCTCCAGATCCGATTTTGGTGCGGCGCTCGAAAAGCTGAGACGATTGTGGCACGCCCTTGCCGTTGATGGGCTAAACCAAACCCAGGACTACGCGCCCTCCGAGCGGGCTAGGCCGGATAGAGGGGAGCTTCTTGAATCGTCTGCCGGCGATAGGCGCCAGTTCCTGGGCGCGGAAGCAAGAGTTGTTGAAATGTATGCTCGGGGAAAGTTGTCTGAAGAAGTGTTCCTGCGGGAACACGGCATTAAAGCCTTTGCATTGGCACTCCGACGTGGACTGGAATTCCCTAATTCCGTCCAACTTGCCTCGCAAGTCGACCTTTCTTGTACCGATTTCTGGTGGCTCGTTACTAAGCTCGAACCCACGCCACTTCGGCTCCGGCAGCTTTTCTCTTTGACCGCTTCTCGTCGCGCGGTGTGGGGGCTGTGTTCTGTGCAAGAATGGAACAGTTTTGAAGGCTATGTCCAAGCTCAGATTCTGGATGCGCGCCAAGGGCGCGCTCTCGTTCTAAAATAGTAGCGACTCTGGAGGATGCGATGCTTGCCGATTGGTATTTCTGCTGCTGTGTTAGAGCGCCAGCCAAGACTGCCACAACCTATCTGTGGATTCTCGATGCACTTAACGAGCCCGCCACAGATCCCGAACTCATCATCGCCGCTATCGACGAACTCCGCCGTTGTGACGTCTGGATGCGAGCGTACGCGCTTCCAGCAGTGCTCGGGTTATTCGCCAGGACTGACTTTCAGGGCGCTAGCTTGTCGTCGTACTTTCATGAACTGTTGGAATCACTGCCCGAAGATCTAGCGGAGAGCTTCGAGGGACTCCAGAGTTCGGTCCTCTCAGATGGCCCCTTAACTGTTCAACACTTCGACAGATGCCTATCTGCTCTAGACGATAATCCGAGCCGCGCGCCATCTGATCTTCCGTACCTTGACCTACGCGATTTTCTGCCAGAAACGATTATCCTAGCAACACTGGCGGCTAGGCTGGCCCGTGATCGAGGACGCTATGCTTCGATACTCTCTAGTGCTGACAATTCCGGCTCCCTGGCGATGTCCCGATTAGTTTCGCACGCTTTGGACGGTCGATACGGACGCTTGGCGTTGGTTCTTGCCAATGAGATCAGCGGAGCCACTGGGAACAATGATGCGAGAGCGCAACTACTACGCCGCTTGTGGTCCACCAGAGAATGTGGCTCTGAGCCGGATATGCAGCTGGTTTATGCAAAGCTTCGGTACATCCCTATGGGCCTGCCATCCCCTCCTTCAGCGCGCGGCCTTGTTACCGAAATAATACAAGAAACTGTACTGTTTGCGAACCTGCGCGAAGGAATGGCCGGTAGATCGCCGGTTGAGAGTCGAGTCTTGGGTGAGGGCAACGATGCGGTACGCGCGGCACTACCCCTCGTTTTCTGGCAGGTCACCTTGTACGAACTTGCCACACTAGTTTCTGCTGAGGATGCTGCTGAATCTTTAGCCCAGATCTGGAAGCCCAGGTGGGGACGAGATGCTGCGATTTCGATATCGGGACCGGTCCACGAGCCGAGTGTCTGGAAGGAGCAACTGGAGCACCTTTTCGGGCTCTCGTGGCCCGGACCTCGCCGACGTCTCTCCGTTTCCGTTGGATTCTCGTCGAAAACGCCTTTGTCCGCTAGCGTCGCAGCCGTGATGTCCCCCTGGATGATTGCAGATACAAAGAGTACATACGAAGAGTGGCGGAAGTACCCAGCCGTCTCGAACCGTGCAGCATTCGCTCGCCTGGTGGGAGCGGTTATTGTGTCGGTACGGATATTGCGGATTCTGGGCGCTAATCACCCAAACGCAACCTTCAGCGCCCTGCTCGTGGTGCATGCAGCCGACGTTCTCCTGGGCTTCGGAAAGTGGTTCAGAAAGCACTCAAGCCCGGAAGCGGGAAGAATTGCTCATTCTCTGCCCCCAGCATGGACATCGCTTGCAATGTATGCAAATGCGCAAGCCGGCCTCGTCGGCAGGTGCACACTTGACTCACTCGACCCAGGAATGTTTGTTGACTTCTTGCGCATCAGTCCAACTGCTGAATCAATAGGCGACGCAGAGCGCGTCTTCCGAAGTGCATCGGTACCAGCGGTTTATACCCAATGGATTATGGATGGCTTTTCCGGCATAGTGGACCAGAACGGTACTGCACGGTGGCTATGCCACCTGCCTGAACTTTATGGATCCCTATCCCCCATCTCAACCTCCAACACACGAGTCCTTTGCGCAGCATTGATGCGCTTTCTTCGGCCTGATGTTCCATTAGATATTCAAGGGATCGATTGGCGTGAAGCGAAGGATAGACGGAGCGGAGCTCTAGCGCAGTGGACAACCAACCATAGACAGCTTCTCCTAATCCGAGAATTGTCCGCGCTGGAATGGCTACGCCCGGGCTGGAAAGAACCGGATCCGGGAAACTACCCAGCTCAACTAGCCGTTCGGGCCGTGGAGAGACGCTCGGCGTTACGAGACCCTGCGGGCTTACGGCCCGAGGTTGTACTCGCATGGGAACGAGAATGGCTTAACGAGCTTGGAGATGTTGGTGACCTGCCTGACCTGGATCGCTTTTTACGGGTCCGACTCCTGGAGTTGCTCGATGAACCAGTTCTTTCTACGAGCGAAGGCGAGCAGATTGTCATTACGATGCTAATCCTCGACTATGGCAGCCACTACGATCTACACCGCCTGCTCAATAGCCTCTTTCCATTTGATAACACCGGCTGTCTCCAGGCGGCGCCCACCCTGACTAGGGAGCACGTCCGTCGTCACTTTATCGAAGCGTTGCTGAAGTATGTCACTCGAGGAGATACTGGCCAACAAGACCGCAACGAACCCCAGACTCCCCGCGAAGCCGTACGGGAGAGACAACGCCTCCAAATGATAGAGGCGCTTCTATGGCGCTTGGCAGTCGCGCCATCATCCACAGGAGATGAGAACCACTCCCAACTGCTCTACTTAATGGAGACGCTTTGTAGCAGACTTCGGATCGATGACACCGCCACACGGACCGTCGCGACGGGAACCATAGAACTTCGGGAACGCACCAGAAGCATTTCTTGGGATTCAGATGAAACGGGGCCAAAGGATTGGGCCCTCCGGTATATGGTTTGTGATTGGACCAAGCTCACTGTCCGCGGTGTGTTTCATGAGCGCAACACGGCCGAGTGTTCGAATCTATTTGAGTGGAGCAGGAGTGCTGTACAGGACTTTGATAGTTCGCCGCCGTCGGATGAGACATATCACGTGGCAGCTATTGTCTTAGACGAATATGCCGAAGGCGAGAGGCACACATACGTCTTGAATTGTGGCTTGAAGGAGCCAATCCGCGGTAGGATGGCGCGGCAATACGTGCCAGGTGGTGAGCCCATTCAAACGGGTGACATCGTGGTGGTGGAGTTAAAACGGATTCAAGGTGCACAATCTCACTATTGGCGAGTGTTGCCTGGACTTCAGGCGCTGCCACCCAAGGTTGCGCCACGTGTTCCAATGCGGCTTCGGATCCAAGTCAGGGGCCGCTCTGACTTCGAAGTCGTTCATCCTGCAACCGGTGACCTTCTCAAATACGATCCTGCTGTTTGGGATCCAGATCTTTCTAGAGCACATGTAGGCGAAGCTCTGCCTCAGCATGTTATTGCAATTCAATACAACGATTGCTGGACGCCAGTCGATAGAACGGCCTTGGAATTGTTCTTGGATATTCGCAAGCGGGCCGGGCGCTTCTTCGTGGCCACGTTTGTAGGACTGGTCGCCACGCCGGGCTCCCGTTCGTATCGCCTGAGCCTTGGATTGGGCCAGAACTACGTTGTCCCGGCTGCCCTGTTCACTCCGGTTGATCTCGCCGCAATCGAAGATGAACTCGGCAGGTACACCGATCCTGGAGGGCTACTTATTTCTGCAACCTGCTCAACGGGTGAGGACGGGACGCGAATCCTGTTGTGGCACGGACATCATTCGGATGAGATGATTCTACGTAGACATCCTGGACTGTTGACTCCTTTTGATCACCGTAATCTCAGTTGGAAACACATGGATGAAACCCTCCAAGCGCCAATCGCTCATCGGAATGGCGGGCACTGGACGGTGGACATCTCGAATGTGGTCGGCGCCCCATTCCCATCCGAAATACCCGTGACACTAATCCCCCTACCTAAACGAGGGGAAAACGAGGTCGAGTTCAATCCGACTAACTGGGAGTTTCGAAGAGGTTCGCTTCGCGGCGAACCGGTAGCGTATCACAACCTAAGAGAACCCACGGATGGACGGATGGCGTTCGTCAGGCGTTGGATCGAATTGGACCGGGGGCACTTCGTCGCATTACGGCGAGCATATCCAAAGGTCGGTGCTGACCACGTGATGTGCTTAACAGAGGAAGGAGTTGCGGTCCTTGCAGAGGCGGAGTCATTGACGATGCAGTCATATCCAACCGCCGCGCTCAACAGCCCTTTTCTGAGGTACGCCCAAGTTTCGAATTATCCCGAATGGAGGCAACTTGGACCATCCTTCGAAATCCCGCTTTCAGGACTTCCAGAAGAGTGCGGTGACCTTAACATCGCAGATGGGGTGCTAGCTTCCGCCCCTCAATACAGTGAAGGTGGCGGGGGGTTATGCTCTGTTTGGTGGCGGTCCCCAACAGCAACAATTGAGGCACCACTTCCGCCCCAGGCAGTATCTTCCTTTATTAGCAGAGCTGGCATCAAACTCCATCCTGGCATGCGGGTTGTCGCAGAGAAGGAGCCGGCCTCCTGGCGTGTTCACTTGGAAAGTCGTTCGGTAAAAGTGCGCGCATTATGGCGGTGGGTGGAACTCGATCAGTGCGGAGGCAGTGCGCCCATCATGTACCTCGGGGAAGTTCATCTCCGAGGAAGAAGGCAACACGTCGCCGAAGTTCTTCCAGGTGAGCTGCTCGCGCTGACTGGTCCTATTAATGCCAATCATCTTGCTTGGGGTATGGCGAACAGTTTCGCGGGCGGACTCACTCAGGGCGAACGGGTTACGGAGCTTAGTAAGGGGCCGATCTGGACTGAAGGCAACTTACGTATACGCTCCTCTCGGCTGAGATTCTCCGGCGGAACCATGGGTGGCGTCACCCTCGCTCATAGCCCTCAGCAGGGCGAGTATTTCGCAACAAAACTCAGCATTCGAGAAGTAGATACCCAGTATGTTACTCTTCGCAGGCACTTCGTGATCTCAGCTGGAGCAGTGATGGCCTCTGTCGCTCACGCGCGTGAAGATGCGCATCTCCGAGATGAGCTTCGAAGCTATTTGGAGGCGCCCGTCGATCTGGATGTCATCGCGAGAGCGCTGCGGGAAACCAACGTCGTTCAGTTACAGCGTTTCCGCATTCCTGATTCGAGCGGAGTTGGTTGGACGGCCACGATAGCCGTGGCAGCGGGTGAAGGACCCTATTTGGACGGGATTGATTATCCGCTCGAAGGTGTCGTTAGGATCTTCGAGACAGATGAAGGACTCCGCGCCTCGTTTCGCAAATCTCCTCCAGTGACTCCGGATGATTATCGGGAGGCGGTCCTGGGGGCATCGATGGATGAGCCGGTTATCCTAGCGGACCGGCTTTTTTACGTAGGTGAAGAAGCGTCGTCTCCCGGTGTTCATCGTTTTGAGTGGCGCTTCGGTCGTTCGCTTGTTGCTCAGGAAAAGGAGCTCTTGTTCGATGGCAACGCGTTTTCGAATGCCCGCGGCTTCCTATTCCCAGGCGATTCCGTCACGCGATTGACTTTCATTCACGATGGCGATGGCAACTTTCCGTGTGTTATGGCCATCGAACAGGTTAACGTTGAGTTCGCAGAGACGACCATTCTCTATCGACAGCGACTTGGTGCTGGCGTTGTTCACTTACTTAACGTGGAATATCTAGAAGATGAAATTAGCATTGCGTCCGTTATTGGATGTGCGGAAGCGTCATCTGAAGAGATTAGCGTTTTCGAGCAACTACGTGCAGCGCATTTGGATTATGCCGATCAGGCTGCTTTGCTCGCATCGAGACTCGGGCGCCAGCCGGAGGAAAGGACGCTCCGAGAGACGATCCTTGGCCGTTTAGACGGGGAGCACTTTCTCAATAGTCTAGGACGAGAGGTAGTCTTCCGGCATGTCCGCATGGCGTTCCGCTCATCACCGTCAACCATTGGAGCAACATTAAACGATGGAGAAATGGTCTTCATGCAGGCCGGGACTATTGCGGCAGTTAGAAACGACGCAGTGCTAGACCTGTTGCCGTATCCAGGTCTCCGGAACGCGGACATCGGTCCGGAGTGGGATGGCTGCGGCGTACTACGGCGACGATTCTCGGTGCGCGATGATCTGTTGACCCAGCTTCTGCAGCGATCTGGCAGAAGCGCCTGTCAAGGCACCATTTACCTCGTCAGTGTTAACCAAGCGCACGACCGGGTCCACGCAAGTATTATCGATGGGCCGCCTAGGCGCCTACGCGCCCTAGCGGCCGCGTTAGATGAGTCTCGCGTTCCGCTTCTCGCTACGATCGTCGGTGTCCGGGATTCCAGGTTGAGATTGGAGGTTCAGCCGGGCTTGTTTTTTTCATTGCCGTTCGATCGGTTCGACTATCCTGAAGCGGACTTTGAGCGAGGTACTTCGGTCCGAATTCAACCCGGTCGATATGGTAGCGCCGTACGATTCTCCCTGGTACGTGCAGTCATGAGTGACGAGCGCTATATTCCCACAAATGGACGACCGGCGGTTGCACTGCCGAAGAACGTGCTGCTCAGAGAGGTGCCTTTCGCTACGATTTCGTCGCGCGCGAGATTCTGGGAAGGGGCGCCCGATTCACGTTCTAAGTCGTTCACGATTGCGGGCCTGCCGGGGATTGAAGCTGTACCTGGGAGTCTCTCCGAAGATGCACAGAAATGGCTTTCGCCGAACCCTCAGGAGTTCACGGCTTTGATGCAGAGGCGACACCCCTACCGAGAAGTACTTCTTGGTCGTGATGATCGCGACTTTCGCATTGCGCCCCTCAAATCAGCGCTTTTCGCGGTCGGGTCTTTGTCTATTGAGGACGTCCCGACATTTAAGCCGTCGCCATCGACCAGCAGTCGCGTCGACGAGACGTTGCCGTGGACGGCAATATCGTTCCTCGACGGAAGCATCGCGGAGGTCCAAAGACACTCTGAGGTTTCCTCCTGGATGGTCCATGACACACATTCGGGATCTTGGAAGGGCGGACTCGTCGAATGGGAGCGTCTAGGCAGCCATACTGCGAAGACAGGGCCGCTATTCTTTGCCCGTAAAGATGGCAGACTAACTCTCCGATTCGATGCGCAGCAGTTCACGACGTTTGGTTATCCCGTACAAGAAATCCTGGACAGCCTCGCCAAGGCCCCTAAACGTACCCGCTCGTTCCCGGTTGCGGGAACCAGTTCCGGGGGAGGTTTGTGGCTTGAGGTGGCGCCGGGCCGGCTTTCTGAGCTGCCTGGACAGCTTGTAACTCGCGAAATCCGTGGGCGAGAGATTTCGATTGCTCATTTCGCATGGAAGGCATTCGCGCCAGGTGATCAGGTTGTCCTTCGGCTGGTAACGGATAGGGCTTCGCGGGTAGATCGTGTCATGTTGCGTGAGTGGCGCCCCGGCGCGCGAGGTCTGTTTGGGTACGGGCGCACGTTCCTTCCGGTCATTGGATTCGATGATGCTAAGGGGGGGCTTGAACTCGGAGCAGGGCACTTCAAACTGACCGTGCCAGCGCGAACGTCGATCGCAGCGGCATGTACAATCTTACTGCCCAACAATACGCTAATACCGGCGCACACTTTCTTGCCGGTCGCGGGGGACACTGTTCTAATCGGCATAGAACAGGGATCCGCGGTCGTTCTTGGCATGCCAGGAGTCACGCCCATTCCGGATAGGCAAAGAGAGTCGTCTTGGGCGATGGATCCCTTATCCGTGGAGATTAGGAATCAACTACTTGGCTTAATTGGAGCTGTGGGAGGCGCGTTGGCCGTGACGGTTGAAGCGTTCGTTTCGAAAGACAAAGTCCTATACTTCTCCCGCCGACAACAAACGGTCGATGGTGTGCTAGCCCGAGGCACAATTTCGGAAGCAGCCCTGCTCGGCAGCCTCCGCAATAGCGTCCTATTGCGCTGCGGAAGTGAAATCATAAAGGCGCAGATGAGTGACGTAGTGGCAGGTGTTCCCGCTGGGTTAGGTGAGGAAGCAATTCGCGTTTTGAAGGCGTCAAACGAATCGGTGTGGATCAGACGCACCAGCGAGAAACAATCACTATCATTCGGCATATCGGCCGAAGGTAGTCGTCAATTCGCGGCAGAGGCCGTTTGCGCTATCGTCGGGGACGTTCAAAAGAAGGAGTTCTCCGGTATTATCTGCCGATCATTGGATGCTCTTTCGTTGCATTGGCTCCCTCAAGAAGAATGTGCTTGGGTCCGGTTAGGAGCGTGTGAGTTGGATGCCGTGATTAGGGTCTACAAGAACCGCACATTTGCGGTACGACATCTGCATGATGATCGACCCGGTCCAATCACTGTGACTGGGGTGCTGTCGGTGCGGAAGGAGTTCGATCGCCTCGTGCCTGGCACCACATTCGATGCAATGCTGGTGGCGGCGAGATCCGTACCAGGCGCTCACAACTGTGCTCGATGGTTAGCTGTTGCGTCCGGCGTGGGCGTGCTCGTTGAATGCGAGGTGCCGGAAGATCATGACGCGGAAACTGGCTCCGTTGTGCGATTGGAGGTTACGCGCCGCACGACGGGACGTCGGCCAAGCCTCGCCGCAGTCCCTCTTGGCTCAAAGAAATACGTTCTCGATCTGCCTCTGTGGATGAAAGATATTTCCAACGGCAAGCAGCCGGAATATCTTCATCTGCACAAGTCGTGGCGCGACGAAGATATTGTGGCTGGGGTCCTTGAAAATTCAGCAGAGGAGCTGGACCGAAGACTTATCTACAGTTGGCGTGAAGCAGAGGCCGCGTATTCAGCGGCCCGTGCCAATGCCGAGTATTCTGTCGTTCGAAGCTGGCTACACGAAAATCTAGATCGTCCTGAAATGGAAGCCGCGAGCGCCATTATGGCTATTTTAATCCTGTACCGTAATGGTCACCATAACACTCAGGCCCTGGCGGCTGAAACGGGCGGTCGAGAGCACTGGAACAGGCGGCTATATGATTGCCGGAGGGAAGCATTAAGACTGCTGCAGCACATTGGCCGCCGAGCGAGTCACAGTGCGCACGTGGAGATATTGTCAGCCGGTTGGCTGTGCTCTCAGGGGCCGTGCCGGACAGATGATTTGGCGCGTCGACTGGACCGACTGCGGGTCATTCTTGGTCAGACTGTTGATCGAGGAGACATTTGGTTAATCCGTCAATTCTGCCGGGCTGCGGAACTGCGATCAAGTCCGGACTTGGCCATGATCGCGATGGCACTTCGGGCTGCAATGGGCGATGAGATAGAAGAGGAGAGGTTGCTCGGTGATGCCGTCGTCACCTCGGAATTGATTTCGCTTTCTTCAGCATTGCCTGACACGCCGGGGGATTGCCTAGCCGACCTACCATCGTCCTTTGTGGAACGCCTAGAAAGACTGCTGACTTATATTCATCATTGCGGTGTCCCCATAACGCTTCTGGACTATCTTCCAGTGCTTGAGGACGGCGTTCGTACCGAAGATTCTCAGTCAATTGCGAAGGGCGGTTGAAGATACCGTTGTCGAATGTTAGCGTCGCCGGCTGGCATTCGATCCGTGCAACCCTAGGAAAATACAGGAGTTATGCTTGGGCTGCAAGGGGAATCTCAAAGGAATCACGCGGTGCCCAACATCTTTAGTTTCTGTCGGTTAGCGACTGGAATGTAGGCTTGGGAAAACAGCACTACATCGATTATCAAGGCTTTAGCGACCAACCAAGCCCACCAAACACCACACAGTCTCCCCAGTTTCCAGGACCTGGCCGTGAATGGAATCACAACGGAATCACAGCCTGAAGACGGTGGCGGGCTCAATTATTGAATCGTCTTGCTGATTGGTGCCTGCAAACCGTGGTCGGCCGCAATAACACGTAGGCGCTCGAAGACCGCATCGGAGAGGAGGGCGATCAAGAGACCCTGCGCGATCTCCGGCGGCATCGTCTTTGCGAGATGCGTGATCTCGGCGACGATCTCCTTCGCGACAACCTCCCAGGATTTCTTGCGCTTCGACCGGAGCGTTTGTAGCGATTCTCCGAGAATAGCGTTCTTGAGGTGATCAACGATGCTCGGAGCGTCCGGCGCGTCGAAGGATACGACGTACCCTGAACGGAGCACGAAGCCGTCATATTTCGGTCTTGATCGCTTCCGCATAACGCGCACCGTCCCCCAGCCCAATGGAAGAGAAGCCCACATATCCGGCCAATCGTGATGCCCGCGCTCAGCTAACTGAAATCGAATCAGCTACTTAGAGGCGCGTGCACAGATTGGACCGGATATGTGGAAATAAACCGGCCAAACTGCTTGATTTTAAATCGCTTACGCTGAGATCTGGTTCAAGCAGATTTGGGCCGGTTTATTTATACATATCGGGCTCTAGTGTGGTGCGGCGCTGATCGCATCGGTTATTCCGGGCAGTCGCAG
>OCZT010005514.1_pt1 | contig 12598 bp, 10 predicted proteins | sample 1539031 | NCBI WGS metagenome assembly OCZT01 (sample SAMEA3539308, study PRJEB22396) | soil metagenome | biome: tundra; feature: field; material: soil | place: USA | collected 2010-05 | depth 0.15 m | reverse complement strand
AGTGCCGGACGGCATCCGAGCGACTGAACGAGGTCTTGGACTCGCGTCCCGAGGTTGCAGACCGGCCTGCCGCCCACTCGATGGATCGCTGCCGCGGACGCATCGAGTTCCGAAGTGTCGGGTTCAAGTATCCAAGCTCGGACGCGTGGATACTGCGGGACCTCAACCTGACCATCGAGCCCGGCGAGACCGTGGGCCTGGTCGGTCGCACCGGCTGTGGCAAGACGACGCTCGCGTACCTGCTGCCGCGCCTCTATGACGTCGTCGAAGGCCAGGTGCTGCTGGACGGGATCGACGTGCGGGACCTGCACCTGCGCTCCCTGCGCTCGCACATCGGCGTCGCCTTCGAAGACCCGATCCTGTTCTCCGCCTCGGTCCACGAGAACCTGGTGATGGGGCGGCCGGTGGTCGATGACGCCGAGCTGAAGCGGGCCATCGAAGTGGCCCAAGCCGGGTTCGTGTGGGATCTGCCCTGGGGCCTCGAGACCCGCGTCGGCGAGCAGGGCTACACGCTTTCGGGCGGCCAGCGGCAGAGGCTGGCGCTCGCGCGCGCGGTGCTCGGGCGGCCGCAGGTCCTGGTCCTCGACGACCCGCTGTCGTCGGTCGACGTGCACACGGAGGCGGTGATCGAGGAGTCGCTCGCGACGGTGCTCGAAGGAGTCACCGCTCTCCTGGTCGTTCACCGGCCGTCCACGCTGGCGCTCGCCGACCGGGTCGCCCTGTTCGATGGCGGCAGGATCGCCGCCACGGGAACACACACCGAACTGATGAAGTCGAACGAGCTGTATCGCGCGCTGCTGTCCCAGGAATACGACGTGTCGGAGCAGGAGGGTGCGTCGGGAGCCGGCTACCCCGACAGGCCCAGCGCCTCAACAGGGGACGCCCCCCCTCAGAAAGTCACGGTATGAACGTAGTGGCCCCGGCCGATCGATGGCGTGGCGTAGCCACGGAGGAGGTCGACGAGTTCTCGGCCAGCGTGGCGGGGCTCTTGCGAAAACGCAGCCGGCGCCTCCTGGCCAGCCTTGCTCGCCCATATCGGTGGCCGCTGGCGCTGGCGGGCGTACTCATCATCATCCGCTCGGCGGCCTACTTGTCGATTCCGTACCTCGTCGGCCTGGGCATCGACCGCGGCATCCGGCCCGGGGCGAGCGGCAACCTGGTCGCCCTCGCCGAGGTGGTGGCCGCTCTCGTCGGGGTCCTCGTCATCAACGCGGCGGCGAACTTTGCGTTCCTGCGCCTGTCCGGGCGCATCGGGCAGGACGCCCTGTTGGACCTGAAGAAGATGCTGTTCGCGCATGTCCAGGAGCTCTCGCTCTCCTTCTTTGAGCGCTATACGTCTGGGCGGATCATCTCCCGGCTCACGTCGGACATCGATGCGCTGAACGAGCTGCTGGCCACAGGCCTGACCTCGGCGATCACGTCGGTGCTGTCCGTCGTGGCAATCACCGTGATACTTCTCCACCTCGACTTCCGCCTCGGCCTCGTGACGCTGGTTGCGATGCCGCTCGTGCTTGGTCTGACAGCCTGGTTCCGGCACAACTCCGCCCGGTCCTATCGCGCCGTGCGACGAGCGATCGTCCTGGTGATCGTGCACTACGTCGAGTCGCTGGGCGGCATCCGCGCCGTGCACGCGTTCCGGCGCGAACCGCGCAACCAGGAAATCTTCGAGGACGTCAACGGGCGTTACCGCGACGCCAACATATGGTCCAACCGGCTGGCGTCGACGTTCGGCCCGGGGATCACCCTGCTCGGGCGGCTGACGACCACCTCGGTCCTCGTGTTCGGTGGATACCTCGTGGTGCAGGGCCAGCTGACCCTCGGGGTGCTGACCGCCTTCGTCCTTTACCTGCGGCAGTTCTTCGAGCCGATGCAGGACCTCTCGCAGTTCTACAACACGTTCCAGGCCGCCGGCGCCGCGCTGGAAAAGCTCGCGGGAGTCATCGAGGAGTCACCCACCGTGCCCGAGCCGTCGGCGCCGGTCAGGCTGGGTGAGATCAATGGCTTGGTGGCCTTCGAGGGAGTGACATTCGCTTACCGCGACAAGGCGGTCCTGCACGAGATCGACCTGCAGATCCCGGCCGGCCAGATTCTCGCCCTGGTAGGGGAGACCGGTGCAGGCAAGACCACGATCGCGCGCTTGATCGCCCGGTTCTACGACCCCACGATCGGACGGCTGACCCTCGACGGGGTCGACTTGCGCTCGATCGCCGTCGCCGAGCTGCGCCGCGCCATCGTGGTGGTCACTCAGGAGAGCTTTCTGTTCTCGGGCACCGTTGGCGACAACCTGCTCTTCGGACGTCCGGAGGCCACGCGAGACGAGATGATCGCGGCCGCGAGCGCGATCGGCGCTCACGACTTCATCAGCGCCCTTCCGAACGGCTATGACACCGACGTGAGGCGGCGCGGCGTGCGGCTGTCCTCAGGCCAGCGCCAGCTGGTCGCCTTTGCGCGCGCGTTCCTGGCCGACCCGCGCGTGCTGATCCTGGACGAGGCGACGTCGTCGCTCGACCTGCCTTCTGAGCGGCTGGTGCAGCATGCGTTGCGCACTTTGCTGCGCGGTCGGACGGCGATGATCATCGCCCACCGGCTGTCCACCGTCGACATCGCGGACCGGGTGCTGGTGATCGATGCCGGTCGGATCGTCGAGGACGGGGCCCCGTCTGACCTTCGCGAGGAGAGCGGCCGGTACGGCTCATTGCACCGGGCGTGGCTGGAGTCTTTGGCATGACGACACACCGCTAACGAGGCGCGGTTGACCAGTCGACGTAGAAGCGTCGCCAGCTGATGGGTTGGAAGCCGCATCGCGCCAGGATCGGGGCCGACATCGAGCCACCCCACACGGCCAGCCCGGCGGCACCCAGGCTTCTTGCGATCTCTAGCCGCGCCGCCACCAGCGCTCGATACACACCGAGACCTCGGAACTGGGGGCGAACGGCCCCCCCGTTGATCATCGCGCCGTGCGGCGCAAAGACGGTGAGGGAACCGCTTCCGGCCGGAACGCCCGCGATCGTGGCGAGCAACGCACTCCGGTTCTCGGTGGCGCGATGGTTGGCAAAGCGTCGCTCCGCCGTGCCGGATGGGTCCACGTTCTCTCCGAAGGCAATGCCGGCGAACGCTTCGGCAGCCACGTCCTCGGCCGCTTTAAACAGGGCGAAGTCCTCCAGGGCGTCCCGGATCACGAGCCCTGCGATGGCCGGCACCTCCAGCGGAGTCTCCACCGGCAACACCATCACGGTCGCCTCCTCACCGTGGGTGTCCGGCTGGATCCCATGGGCCGCGAGGCGATTTGCGAAATCGGGTGGCTCGGTGGCGGGGTCGAGGACCCAGGTCACAGGCAGGTTTCGAGGCGTGATCGTGGCTCGGGCTTCGCGGATCACGTCGTCGGCTTCATCAGCCGGGCAGCGAATCCATGACACGCTGTTGGGTCCCGGAATTGGGAAGTCGGGCACGAGCGCGATCTGGTAGCGCGAGGTGACGATCACCTCCACGCCGGGAGACGAGGTCTGCCGGTGGTTTCGTCCGAAGTCCATAAGCGTCTGCGATACTGCCGCCATGGCTCAATTCTGGCGTGCTCTCCGGAGCTCGGACGTGCCTCGCGTGGCAGCGTCATCGCTGGGCCTGGCCATCGCGCTGATGCTGTCGGCATACGGGTTCGCCGCGATCGAGTCGCGGCCGACACTCGGTGGCGTCGTGGCAGCGCTCGCGGCCGTCGCCATTGGTGGCTCCGGGCTCCTGTATGCTTGGCGACCCGGAGCCGCCGGCCTCGTCGATTAGCCGGTAAGAGACCACTCTCACCTACCACGGAGTGCCGATGGACTCCCTCCACGCGATCGGCTTCTACGTGTCCGCCGCACTCTCTGCGGCCGGCGGGCTCTCTGTAGCATTCCTGTCCGACCGCTCCCGGCGCGGCCTGTCCCTGGCGGTGGCCGCAATCGGTGTGGCCGGCATCTATCTCTCGCTGTCGGCGGGCTTGGCGGCGATCGTCGCGCTCGTCTGCTATGGGGGCTGCGCACTGCTCCTGTCGGGATCGACGTACCGCAGCGTCGAGGTGGCGATCGCTGGTCGGTGGCGCCAGTTGGGAGCCGTCGCGGCGGCCGCCCTGATGGCGGTGCTGGCCTACGCCGCGTACCGCGGCCATTTCGCCAGCGCGACCTACTTCGGAGGCCCGATTGGAAGCGCCGCATTGGGCAGGCGGCTCTTTGCGCACGACGCGCTCGCGACCGAGGCGGTCGCCATGCTTGTTCTCGTCGCCCTGGTCGGCGCGACTGTGGCCTGGCGCGCCCGGGATCGAAGCCGATGACCGTGGGCCTCGTGTCGGTCTTCTTCGTCGCCGCCGCATTGGTGGGGGTCGGGGCATTTGTCACGGCGTGGAGGCGGGACTTGACGCACGCGCTGGCTGGGATTCCCCTCATGTTCGCCGGCGCCGGGACTGCATTTGCAGGCGTGTCGCGTTTTGCGGCGGCGCCCGCGGGCGGCTCGCAGCTGCTGGGTCAGGAGGTCGCTGTTCTGCTTTCAGTCGCGGCCCTTGCCGCAGTCGCGCTGGGAGTCGGGCTGGCCGGACGGGAGGGCACTCGCTGAGCCTGCTCGTCGCCGCAGGCGACATCCTCACGCAGGCTTCTGGCGCCGCCTCCGGCTCGCGCGGCGGGTTCAGGTTCGACCCGTTCACTGCGCTCCCCTGGGCCGTGCCCGTGATGGTGATCGCTCCACTGGCCGCGTTCGTCATGGCGGTCTCGGGAGTGCGCACGCGCCGGTCGGCTTCTAACCTGTCGATATTCGGCGCTGTCGTGTCGCTCGCCGCCACGCTTCTCGCCGGCTGGGGATTGATCAACAAGAGCGCGCCGTTCCTTTCCAGCTACGTGTACCTCAACGTGCCGGTGGCCTCTAACGGCCCCACGAACTTCCAGAGCTTCGAGATCGACATCGTCCTCAGGGTCGACCACCTCACCGTGATCGCGCTCCTGGTGGTCCAGGTGTGTGTGATCGGCGCCCTCGGCTGGCACCGGGTCATGGGTCGGGTCGAGGGGGGGGCCGCGCGATTCCACGCCCTCGTCAGCCTGTTCCTCTTCGGGTGCGCGGGCACGTTGGTGAGTAACGACCTCGCAGAGCTCCTGGCGTTCTGGGGCCTGACCGGCGCCACCACCTATCTACTGCTTGCCCACCGGTGGGGTTTTGACAGACCTGCACGCAGTACGCGGGTCGCCATCGCCCTGCCCTTCCTTACCGACATGTTCCTTCTTTGCGGAGTCGCGGTGCTGTACTCGCGTTACGGAGTTCAGAACCTCACCACTCTCATTCCGATCCTTCACACCACTGCCGGGGCGGGCCCCAAGGCTCTCGTCGTGGCCTCCGTGCTGCTGTTCGTCGGCGTCGCGGGCCGGCTTGCGCTCTGGCCTTTGCAGTCATGGGTGACACGGACGACAGTCGACGCGCCCGCCGCCGCGTCAGCGATGACCCAGGCGGTGTGGTCGGTCCTAGCGATCGTTGTGCTCTACCGCGTCATGCCAATCGTCGTGGCTGCCAATCCGCAGACGCTGCGCGCTTGCCTGTATGCGTGCGGCGCGGCCGCCGTCATCGCTCCACTGCTATCGCTGGTCACAAACGAACCGCGCAGGGCCGTCGCCCTCCTGGGCTCCGGGGTCGCCGCCGTCGGAGCGGCGGTCGTAGTCCGCGGTTCTCAGAATGCCGGCTTCACCTTCGCCATCGCCGGCGTCGCCTGTGTTTTCGCCGCCGCACTCGCGCGCGTTGCCGGCGCGCTGACGGCGTCGGGCGTGGCGGCGGCCATGCGAACCGATGACCTGAGGGAGATGGGTGGCGCATGGCAGCGCATGCGCGCCAGCGCGATCGCGCTTCTGGCTGCCGTCGTGGTTCTCGGACTCAGCGCGTGGGGTGCGCTGGCTTTCTCGGTCGCCTCGAGCTCACGGCTTGGACTCTCGCTCGGCGAGGCGGTGCTGCTTGTCTCTCTCGGCTCGCTTCGTATCTTCCTGGCGATTGCGATCGGGCCTCTTCGACGCCGGCGTGCATTCGAACCTGATCGGGTCCGCGAAGTCCCGGCAAGCGCGCTCAGCTGGGCGTACGGGCTCGCCCTCGGCGGCGCGGTGCTGGTGGCGGCCTCTCTCTTCCGCAATTGGCTGGACTTCCTCGACGGCCATAAGCATCCAGCCCCCAACACCGCAACATTCCTGCTCTGGATTGCCGTGGCCCTGGTTGGGTTCGCCGCGGCGGCCATCGCCTACTCGGCCAATAAGGACGGCGCACTTCGCGCATCGGCCGCCATAGGATCTCGGGTGGATCGCTTCGCGTCAGTTGCAATGCGGGTGGTCGATCGATTCGTCGTCGGACCCGCCGAGGGCCTCGCCACGGGGACGGGCGAATGGATCCCTGCTCGCGATGACGCGCTGGGACGCTCAGCCATCGTCACGGGGCGCCTGGCCGCTGCGGCCGCCCGCGCGCCCGCGCTGCCGATGGTGATCCTGGCCGCGGTGCTGCTGGCCGGGGTGCTGGCGCTGATTTCGCCAGGGGTGTTCCGGTGATCGCTCTGAACGTGCTCGCCGCGGCGATCTCGGCCGCCAGCCCGACCCCGAGCCCGTCGCCCGTGACGGTGCCAGGTTCGGGGATCTTCAGCTTCTCCGTGCTGCTGAGCATCCTGGTCTGGACGCCGGTTGCCGTCGCGTTCGCCATCGCAGTCTTGCCGAATCCACGTGGCCGCTACGACGCGCTCATGAAGCAGATCGCGTTCTTCACCAACCTCGGCATGATGTTCGTCCTCTGGGTCGCGTACAACCAGTTCGAGAACTTCCTGCCGAGCGTCCAGTTCGAAGAGAAGGTGCCATGGCTGCCCGCGATCGGCGTGGTCTATCACCTGGGAGTCGACGGGCCGGGCCTGATCATGCTCATCCTCTCGTGCTTCGTCGGGCTCGTCTCCGTCCTGGCCTCGTTCGGAATACGCGAGCGCGTGCGGTCCTATTTCTGCCTGCTGCTGATCTCCGAGGCCTGCGTAAACGGGGCAGTCGTAGCCCATGACATGTTCGTCCTGCTGCTCTTCTGGGGCGCGGCCGCGATACCTCTGGCGCTGCTGATTCTTGGTTGGGGTGGGCAGCGGCGCGAGGCGGCGGCGTGGCGCCTTTTGGGCTATTGGGGCCTCGGCACCATCGCCTTGCTGGTCGCCATCCTGGCTCTCTACGCCGCAGCGGGCGGCGCCAGCTTCGACATGGACGTGCTCCTCAAGGCGCCCCTCACGCCGCGTGTCCAGCTCGCCGTCGGCGCGGCCCTGATCGTGGCCGCGGCCACGCGGCTTCCGTTGTTCCCGCTTCACGGTTGGGTTCGAGACGTGTATTCGGACGCTCCCCTGGGAGTGTCGATCGTTGTCGCCGGCAGTGCGTCACGCCTCGGTGCCTACGTGCTGCTGCGCGCGCTCGTGGGCGCTGAGCCGGTTGGAGCACAGCTGCTGGCTCCGCTCGTCGCCGGCCTAGCGGCGTTCACTGTCATTTACGCCGGCCTCGTCGTGCTGCGATCGACCGACCTGCGCCACGCGGCGGCGTACCTGGCCATGGTCCCGGGAGGGATCACCGCCCTCGGCCTCGCCGCCCTGTCCCCGCTGAGCATTGAAGGCAGCGTGCTGTCTCTTTTCACCGGCGGCTTGGCGGCCGCCCTGATCGTCGGCGCCTGCGGAACGCTGACCGACCGGGCACAGTCCCGAAGCCTTTGGGTGTTGAGCGGCCTGGCGGCGCGAATGCCGACCCTGACCTGGATCATGCTGTTTGCGGTCTTCGGCCTGCTTGGCGTGCCGATCATGGCTTCGTTTACGGCTGAAGCCATGACCTTCTTCGGCGCCTTTAAGAACCAACCGGTCGGGGCTTTCGCCGTGGCGGCGGGCCTCGCGGTGGTTGCCTTCGGCCTTGCCGTCATCACGCACCGCGTGCTCTTCGGAGCTCCCAGCCCGGACGCGCCCGGCGTTTCGGACGCCTCGCTTGGCGAGAGCTGGTTCCTCGGGCTCCTCGCAGGCGCTCTGCTCTGGGTGGGTGTGTTTCCCGGGGGCCCCAAGCTGCCGGGAACCGACACGCCCATTTTCGACCCGGGTCTGGTCACCACCACGGCGGCGGGTATCACGGATATCGCTTCACCGTATTCGGTTGCCAAACCATGAGGTCACTCTTACTCGTGCCCGAGGCCCTGGTCGTCGGCACCGCCGTCCTCGTTTTGTTGATGGGTCGCTTCGGTGCCCTGCAAAAGTCGTTGCGACCGTACCTGCCCGCGATCGTCTCATGTGTGGTCCTGGTCGCTCTACTCGTAGAGCTCTGGGTCGGTGCGACCCTGGCCAGCCTGTTCGGCGGCGCCTTCCTGCAGGATCGTTTCGCCCTGTTCGCCAAAGCGGCGGCTCTCCTTGCCGCCGGGACCGCCGTCGCCGTGGCGGACTGGAGCGCCGAGGATTCGCTCTCGATCGGCCTTTCGATGACGCTCCTCGCGGCGTTCGGAGTCATGGTCATCGCGTCGGCGGGAGACTTCGTCGCCCTCTGGGCCGGGCTAGAGCTGGCCGCGGCGGCCGGCGTCGTGCTGGTGGGACTTCGCCGTCCGGCCCTTGGCCTGCGGCTCCTGGTCGCGGGGGGCGTCGCGACGGCGCTGCTCGTGTTCGGCTTCGCGTTCGTCTACGCCACCGCGGGTACCGCCGACCTGCTTACCGCTCGGGGGATCTTGCAAAGCGCGGCTCCCACGCTTCCACTGGCCGTCCCCGTGCTCCTTCTGTTCGGCGGTCTCGGCATGCGCGCCGGCGTTGCGCCGTTCCACATCGCGAGCTTGCCGGCCGGTCTTGGGGCCACCCCGCTGGGCGCAGGCCTGATCCTCGGCCTCGTGGCGACCGCAGGGTTGGTCGCCGCCATCAAGGTCGCGGCGGTGATCAGCCCGGTGCCCCAGGTGTTCTCGCCGTATCTGGAGGTGATCGCTGGCGTGGCGATGGTGGGTGGTGGCGCCGCCGCCCTCGCGGTCAGAGCCCCGCGAGCGAGGCTCGCGTACCTTGCGGTCGGCCAGGTCGGGTGGGTGGTCGCCGGCCTGGCGACCCACTATCGCGGCGGGCTCGGCGCGTCGTTGTTTCTACTGGGCGCGTTCGCCCTTGCAGCCACCTGCGGGCCGGCGGTCCTCGGTGGGACGGACGGGGGAGAGGCGTCCCTCGCGGGGATCGGCGCACTGCGACCGGCGCGAGCCGCAGGGATCGCCATGGCATTTCTGTCGCTGGCAGGAGTGCCGCCGCTCGCGGGCTTCTTTGGAGAGTTTGCCGTTGCCGCGGCGCTCGCCCAGAGTGGCCACTTCGGGCTTTTGGCTCTTGGGCTGCTTGGGTCCGTGCTGAGCCTGGCTGCTGTGCTGGGGACCCTTCGCGTCGTTTACATCCAGAGCCCGCCGGAGGAAGGACGGCGCGCCGGCGGCTTCGGCCTCCCCACCTGGACCCGCTTCTCGACGGCGGGTGCTGTCGCCCTTTCCGCCGCCATCGTGGCCTATGGGATCTTCGGGAACCCAATCCTGGGCTTGGCCTATCAGGGAGCAGAGGCGCTGGGCCTTCGGTAAACTGCCCCCAGCGTCGCAGCACACGTCCTAGAAATCGTCCTGGAGGTCCCGCCTGACCGTGGCGACTCGCCGCAGCCGCCGCTCCGATCGCCGCCTGGCAGCGTCCCCGCCGGCAAGGGGGCGCCCGCGCGCGCGCACACAGACTCGCCGAGCCCGCAGTGGCGCGCCCAGGCGCTGGTTGGCGCGCACCCTCCTCATCGCCTTCGTAGCAGTGGCGGCGGTCGGCCTCCTGGGAACGGGTGGGACGATCGGGGTCATCGATTACTTTGCCGGCGACCTGCCCTCCATCGAGTCGCTGCAGGCAAGCAACCTGACCCAGACGAGCCGGATACTGGACCGGCACGGCAACCTGATAGAGGCGCTCTACCACCAGAACCGAACCGTGGTTCCTCTGAGCAAGATCAGCCCCAAGCTGCAGAGCGCCACCATCGACACCGAGGACCGCTCCTTCTACTCCAACTCTGGGGTCGATTACCGCAGGCTGGCGATCGCGGTTGTCTACGATCTCACGCACCGTTCGGCGACGCTGGGCGGGTCGACCATCACCGAGCAGGTCGTGAAGAACAACGTCCTCGACACCGCGGACGCGCAGGGCAAGACCATCAGCCTCAAATTCCGTGAGCTGGTGCTCGCGGAGGAGATGGAGCGGCGGTACTCGAAGCAGCAGATCCTCGAGCTCTACCTCAACACGATCAACTACGGCAACGGCGCCTATGGCGCGGAGGCGGCAGCCGAGACGTATTTCCAGGTGCACGCCAGCGATCTCAGCTGGGCGCAGGCCAGCTTCCTCGCCGGGCTGCCGCAGGCACCATCCGAGTACGACGTCTTCGGCACCCCCGACCAGCTGGGAGCCGCCAAGGAACGGTGGCGCCAGGTGCTCGACGGGATGGTCACGGTCAGCGACCTCAGCGGGCCCGCCGCGGACGCTATCTTCAACAGCGACCTGATCGCCAAGATGATCGTTGCGCGCAAGCGCCTGCCCGTCCAGCACAACCCACTCACCGCGCATTTCGTCGACTACGTCGAGGAGTACATATCGCGTCGCTATGGCGAGCAGGCTCTGTATGAGGGAGGTCTTCGGATCATGACGACCCTCGACCTCAGCACGCAGGCGCTGGCTGACAAGTGGGTCAAGTCGGGAGTGAGGACCTACGCGGGGCGCGGCGTGAACACGGGCGCAATGCTCGTGATGAATCCGAACGACGGCGAGATCCTCGCCATGGTCGGCAGCGCCAACTACAACAACGCGGCCATTCGCGGGCAGATCAACCTCACCGGCGTCGACCCGCTGGGGTGGCGGGGGGTCGGGTCGTCGTTCAAGGTCTACACGTACGCGGCCGCGCTGAACGCCGGCTTGGTGACGCCCGCGACGCGGCTGAACGACGCGAACGGAGTCATCGGTGGGATCACCTTCAACGATTGGGATAGCAAGCACGAGGGATGGATCACGCTACGGAAAGCCCTGGCGGAGTCCCGCAACCTCCCCGCCCTATGGACGTACAGGCAGGAGGGCGGAGATCGGGTCGTGTCGTTCATGCACCGGCTCGGCATCACCGCGACGATCGAGAATCCCGTGGGCGTGGCGACCACGCTCGGCCACGACCCGATCTCCATGGCCGAGCACCTCGCGGCGTACTCGGCGTTCGACAATGGCGGCTACAGGATCACAGCTCAGCCGGTGCTCAAAGTGACGGACCCAAGCGGCAAGGTGCTCGAGGCGTTCAATCCCGCGGCAGGCAAGGTACGGGTGATCAGCCCCGAGCTCGGCTACGTGATGACCGACCTCCTGAGGGGCCCCGTCAAGCTTTACCTCGGCGGCCTCGGCAACCGGCCGGTGGCCGGCAAGTCAGGGACGACCGAGGCCTACACCGGCTCGATCTTCATCGGTTACACACCGGGTCTCGCTGTCGCCGCCTCACTGATGCATATCGACGCCGGTCCCAAGTGCAAGTCCGGCTATGCGTACCTCGCCACGAACTTTCCGCCTTCGGGCTGGCAGTGCCCCACGTCGGTCCTGTTCGGGGAGAACGTAGGGATCTCGGTTTGGAAGCCGTTTCTCGAGGAGTACTACGCGAAGCACCCATGGCCCGCGTTCTGGACGCAGCCGCCGGGAGTCGTGACGCGGATGGTCTGTTCCTATGACGGCGGCCACGTGTCCACCGGCGGTTACAACGAGATCTTCTTGAAGGGCATCGGCGAGCCGAGCTATCCGTGCGGCGCCAACCCGCCGCCAGGGGCGCCACCGTACAACCCACCGTCGCCGAGCCCGTCCACCACACCGACACCGGCGACAAGCCCGAGCCCGTCGCCCACGCCGTCCAGCCACCCGCCAACTCCCTCTCCTTAACAGAGGTGGGACTCAACCGAGCGGGGATCGTTTGCAGTGCCGCGTACATGCTCCTCGGCCTGGCTTGGGTGGCGGCCACGAATCCCGCGCATCCATTCTTGCTGGCCGGCTGGTTCGTCGCCCTTGCCGCCATCGGGAGCTTCATCCCCGGGTTCGCCAACCAGGCGTCTTTCGCCCGCGCGTACCTCGCCGCGCCGGCGCTAACTTATGCGCTGGTTCCCGGCCGCCTCGGTTTGCTGGCCGTGGTGCTGGCGGTTGCTGGCCTGACCGACGTCGTCGATGGCACCATCGCCCGGCACTTCGACCGGCCCTCAACGTTCGGCGGGGGTCTGGATCCGGTTGTCGATGGCGTGCTGCTCGGCGCGGTCGCCATCGGTCTTGCGCTGGGCGGGACGTTCCCTATATGGCTCGCCGGCGTGATAGTCGCGCGCTACCTGCTGCCCGCCGCCGTCGGGTTGGTGCTGATCTCCATGCACCGCCGGCTTGAGCTCCGCCACACGGTCAGCGGCCAGATCTCGACCGCGTTGATCATCATCCTGGTCGGAGGCATCTGCCTTTTTCGCTTCCTGAGCCAGGACGCCGGAAACGTGGTCGTTGGCGCCGAGATCGTCATCCCCATCACCACGGCGGCCACGTTCGTTCATCTCGGCTGGGTGGCATGGCGGTCGATCGCACCCAGCCCCGCGTAAGATTGCGATT
>OCZT010005513.1_pt1 | contig 12599 bp, 7 predicted proteins | sample 1539031 | NCBI WGS metagenome assembly OCZT01 (sample SAMEA3539308, study PRJEB22396) | soil metagenome | biome: tundra; feature: field; material: soil | place: USA | collected 2010-05 | depth 0.15 m | reverse complement strand
TGGTTCGGTCGTATCGACATTCTCGTCAACAATGCCGGCTGGACAGGCACCGGTGATGCTATCGACGTGACTGAGGAAGAGTACGACAAGACATTCGACGCCACGGTGAAAAGCGTCTTCTTTGCCTCACAGGCCGCCGCAAGGGTGATGCTGCCGCAGGGTGGCGGACGCATCATCCAGATCGGCTCGAACTTCGGCGAGATTGCCTTCAAGAAGCGCGCTGTGTATGCCGCAGCGAAGGCGGCGGTTCATCATATGGCCAGAGCGCTTTCGCTTGAATGGGCGTCGCGAGGTGTTCTCGTAAACACGGTCGCACCGTGCATCACCGAGACTGAGTCGCGCAAGAACATCCTCGAGCGGCCGGGCTACAAGGAATGGGCGACTCAAGAGATGATTCCGCGGGGCAGATGGAATCAACCGGAGGATCTGGTCGGCGCCGTCCTGTTTCTCTCCAGCGATTTTGCGGACATGGTCGTGGGCCAGACGCTCATGGTGGATGGAGGTTGGACGATTCACTAAGCTCCGCGCAACTTTGGCGAAATGCAATCAACGATTTCCGAGAAAGAAGCAAAGGACACGAGATGAAGCTGAAGGGAAAAATTGCCGTCGTAACTGGAGCGGGGCAAGGCATTGGGCGAGGCATTGCCGAGGTCTTTGCGGACGAGGGTGCCGACGTGGTCGTCAACGATCTCACCCTGGACGCTCGCACGGAGGAAGTCGCCTGCATCATTCGCAAAAAAGGACGTCGCGTCGTGACAGTCCAAGGCGACGTCTCCAAACGGGCTGACGTAGAGCGGATATTTGAAGCCGCCTGGCAACAGCTAGGGCCTGTCGACATTCTCGTCAATAATGCAGGCATCGAGACGATTGTTCCCTTCACGGAGCTCACTGACCAGCAATGGGACGACGTGACCAATGTGAACCTGAAGAGCGGATGGATGTGCTCGCAGTCCCTGTGCAAGCGCCTGATTGCTGAAGGCCGCAAAGGGTCCATCATCAACATTGGATCCATTCAGGCTGGGCGCGTGCTGCCAGGACGCACGCACTACGCCCCCAGCAAACTCGCGATAGAAGCTCTCACGAGAAATATCTCCGCGGAAGTAGGGGTCCACGGTATTCGAGTGAATTGCATTCATCCCGGCCTGATTGACACGCCCATGATCCGCTGGGTTCTTGAGAGCAAGGAGATCCTGCCCCAGGTCGTGGCGCAGATCTCGTTGGGACGCCCTGGCGTTCCGCGGGAGATTGGAAACGCCGCAGCCTTTTTGGCGTCCGATGAGGCCGCTTACATCACGGGTCAATCCTTGTATGTGGATGGGGGCTGGGTCGGCAAATAGTGCTTGCAGACAAGGTGAGGCCCGGATATCCGGGCCTCACCTTTTGCCGATCAGGCAGATGCTATTTCCGCCTTGAACCTTGAGGAAGTGCGAAGACGTAGTAGCCCTGCGTCTTGTCGTCCTTCGGAGTCACCTGGATCGGCCCTCCCGGGTTTGCTTCCGCGGATTGCAGCTGATCTCCTAAGCCGATTCGATCGGTGTCGGGTCGCGCACTGATTGCGATGTACTCACGCCCGGCCACCTCGTAGACGGTAGGAATACCTTCCGGAGCGGCTGGTACAACGATCTCCGCGATCTGCTTGCCCGTGTCCTTGTCATAGATATGCAGCTTCGAGTCGGACTTGGTCGGCACGATGATGAGCCCGCCTGCGGTCACGACTCCACCACCGCGTGGCCAGAAGCTTCCCGTGTCCTTAATTCCTTTGGCAGCTAACTGAGATATGTCTCCAAGAGGAATCTGCCACTTAATGCTTCCGGCGCTGATGTCATACGCTGTGAGGTTCGACCAAGGAGGACTAATCGCGGGCAGACCTTCCAGCGAATTCATGTATCCGTAACCCGTCCAATACCGCGTTCCCTTTGGAGCAATGGTCGTGGTCGCGGCAGGAGCCATAATCCGGGCAAGAATATCTGGAGAAATGTTGGCCAACTGGGGCGCCTTCAGATACGCGATGATCTTGTCGGTGTCCGACTCGTTCAGGTCTGGAATGGCCGGCATCGGAGGGATTCCGTTATGCACCGCCTCGCGCACGCGTTGTGCTCCTGAACGCTGGACGATCCCTTCCATGGTCGGAATCGCCGGCGGCTGGCCTTTGAGATTGGCCTGATGGCAAGAGCGGCAATATTGCATGTACAACACCATTCCCTGATTTTCAGGAGGGCCGGACACGGTCCGCCGCGGAGGCTTTGGCTCAAGGTGCAGAAGTGACGGCGCCTCTTTCGAAACCACGTAGAAGGTGTTTGTCGCCGGATCGATTGCGCCGGATCCCCAGTTCGCGCCGCCATTATTGCCTGGCATCTCCATTGTCGTTCCGAGCGTCGGAGGCGTGTACAGGCCCTCGTGGCGAGCAGCCGTGACGAGTTTCTTGATCTCCTCGCGTTCCTTGGGGTCTGAGATATACGGATTGACCATGTCAGCCGTGAACTGCTGCCTGGTGAACGGAGGAACATGAGTTGGAAACGGCTGCGTCGGCCAGCTTTGCTCATTGGGTACATCGGACTGGGGAACTGGCCGCTCCTCGACAGGCCAGATCGGCTTTCCATTCGTTCGGTCCAGTATCCAGACAAATCCGTTTTTGCCGGCCTGCACCACGACATCGACCATCTTGCCGTCGTGTTTGATGGTCAGCAACTTTGGCCCGGTCTCCAGGTCGTAATCCCAAAGATCGTGGTGAGTCGCCTGAAAATGCCACAGATATTTGCCCGTGCGCGCATCGAGTGCGAGGAGACAGTCGGAGAAGAGGTTGGCCCCATGACGATCGGCTCCGTAAAAGTCATACGTCGGAGAGCCGAGCGGGAAGTAAGCAATTCCTCTCTTCTCGTCGATCGTAAAGTCGCCCCAGTCATTGGTGCCGCCGATGTACTTGTAAGCATCAGGAGGCCATGTGTCGTACCCCATCTCGCCGGGATGAGGGACGGTGTGGAACTGCCACGCGAGTTTGCCTGTGATCACGTCATACGCCCGGAGATCTCCCGGAGGCGATTCATACTCCTCGCCGGTCGCCGAGCCCAGGATGATCAGGTTCTCGAAGACTCGGCCTGGTGTGCCTGACTGAATCTGCCGGATGCTGGAGGGCACTCTACCTAGCCCTTCACGCAGATCGACCGCTCCGCTCTTCCCGAAGGAGGTGACGGGCTTGCCGGTCTTGGCATCCAGAACGTGCAGTTCGTTATTCATCGAGAAGAAAATGCGGCGATCTGAGCGATCCTTACTCTCCCAATAGCTCATGCCGCGATGTGAGATCAACCTGGGCTGGTTGGTGTCGTAGACCCAGACCTCTTTTCCAGTCGTAGCATCCAGGGCGACGATGTTGTTGTCCTTGCCATAGACGAACATCACGCCGTCCACAACCAGGGGGTTCGAGCCATAACGGAAGCCGTTGTTTCCCGCCGGATAAAACCATACCTGCTGCAGCTTGCCGGCATTACTGCGGTCAATCTGCGCGAGCGCGGAGTACTGGGCATCGCTGTTCGAGCCGCCATAACTTGTCCAACTGACGAACGGCGCCTTCTGCGACGGTTCGGCTGCATGGACTGTCTTCGAGAAGTGCCTCCCAGACACCGCTGCCGCGCCACACATCAAGAGGACCACCGATCCCGCGTATGCTTTCCAATCCAATCGTTGCATCTTTGCCCCTACCTCATCGTTAGACTAAAAACAGTTGAACTCTACAGCGGCAACTCCCAGCCCTTGCGTCGAGGACGCCCGAACATCGCGTTTGCGCTATCGGAGTTTGTAAAACTTCGCTTATTCCCATCGAACTGCAACAACGTACCGTGATGAGCGATTGCAATATTTCCCAGCAGACAGAGTTCCGTGATGTGGCCACCGAATTGCCAGTTGCAGGAAGGCTGCGTTCCTGCCTTTGCAGCATCGATCCACTCCATCCAATGACTTGCAGGCCGGGGGATAGTCCGGGCGGGCCGCTTGAATTCTCGATCCAACTCTTCCGGCAAGAGCCATACCTGCTTTTGCTCTCCTGGCTTGCTGCTGTAAACCGGACCGTACACCAGCGTTCCTTTGCTGCCGTAGAAGATGCCGCCACCTGTCGGCAGGGGAGTGTCCTTCTTCCATCCTGCCGGAGTTGGAGGTGTGTCATATCCCCACCACTTCAGCGACACGGCCGGCCGGGTTCCCTTTGCCGCAAAGCGATAGCTCGCATGGGAGACGCGTGCGAACATCTCGTGGCTCACTGCGCCGGTGAATCCTGGGTCGGCATCGCCTTCGATCGTCTCCGGGTAGCCAAGATCGAGCGCCCACACGACCGGATCGAGGAAATGCGGACCATGATCGCCCAGAATGCCGGTGCCGAAGTCCTGCCAGTTGCGCCATCGGAGCGGGAGATACATCGGGTTGTAGGGCCGCACAGGGGCCGGCCCGAGGAAGAGGTCCCACTTCACTTCGGCCGGGATCGAAACGTCGTCCCTGATGTGGTCGAAGTCTGAGTAAGCGTTGATGTATCGCTTCCCTGCGTCCCAATCTGACTGGTAGACGTCGACGCGCTCCACGGTGCCAATCGCCCCCGCCTTCACCCACTCGACGATCAGGCGAACGTCTTCCGAAGCATGTCCTACGATGCCGGTTTGAGTTGCTTGCCTGGGATAACGATGTGCTGCCCCGACCATCGCCCGAACCTCTCGTACGGTCGCGGCCAGGGGCTTTTCGCAGTAAGTGTGCTTGCCCATCTTCATTGCGGTCAGCGCGGCATCCGCATGCACGTGGTCTGCGGTACACACAACGACAGCGTCAATGCTCTTGTCCATCTTGTCGAGCATGACTCGCCAGTCATCGAATCGCTTCGCGCCCGGGTGTTCCGCCGCTACTTCGGACGCGAGTGTGAAATGGCCTTGCAGTTGCGCTTTGTCCCGCCAATCCACATCGCAGACTGCAACGATATTTTCGCTGGCAAGCTGTATGAGATTCTGCGCGCCGTAGTTTCCGATTCCTATGAACGCGATATTGGCCTTACTATTCGGGGAAAGGGATATCCCGCGTCCCCACGCGCGAAGAGCGCCGAGACCGCCCAAGGCAGCGGCGCCCGCAAGCGCATGCCGTCGAGATATCTTGTTCATCCCGTTCAAATGGATACCGCTCTGTCATTGCGCAATGCGCAATGGCTATTGCATATTACGGGGCGAATAGTAGCAACCCCAAAACACCATCGTCAAGGCGAATATTCATTCTGCGGGTGGGTTAGCGCTGTATTTGCGCGAGAATGCTTTGCGCGTGCTGGCTCACTTCAGGGTCAGCACCAGCGGCCGCTCGCATCAGATAGGGAACGGCGGCGTCTCTTTGCCCCTGCTGCAGAAGGATCATGGCCAGGGCCAGGTTCGTATCCGGCTGCGATGCGTTGAGTTGAAGCGACCGGCGATACTCTTCGGCGGCCTCAGACATCTTGCCCTGGGCGCTGAGCAGGTCGCCTAGATCGGTACGGATCTGAGCATTATTTGGAGCGCCCTTGGCGGCCGCCTCCAACTCACTACCAGCCTCAGCTTCATGGTGGGTAAGAATCAGCAGCAATCCAAGTCCATGATGCGCATCCGCGTACTCAGGGTTGAGTTCGATGGCGCGTCGAAAGTGGAATTCAGCCTCCGGATAGGTATGCTCGCCTGTAAGCAGGTTGGCCAGGTTGTTATGCGGCTCTGGAAGCAGCGGCTGAAGCCTGATCGATTCGCGAAAGTTCTGTTCCGCTTGTTGCTTATCGCCACGTTGCACGGCGCAAAGGCCCAGCAGATTACGAGCCTCGGCATGCTCCGGATTCGCCGAAACTGCGCGTGAGAGAGCATCTTGTGCATCGGATATCTTGCCCTGCCGCAGATACGTATTGCCCAGATTCGCCAAAAAGCGATCGTCTGTTGGGTATAACTGCAAAGCGCGCTGCAGCACGCTTACTGCCTGGTCCAGTTGGTTGGTGCCGAGCAGGGTGGTTACCGTTGCATCGAGCGCATCGCGATCATCCGGTTTCCGGTCTAGCGCATCCCTGAAGCTGCGTAGGGCGTCATCGCTCCGCCCAACGCGGACGTAGGCGCGTCCCAAAGCAACATATGGTTCCGGCCATTTCGGATGTTCACGCTGCAGGATGGTCCGTAGATTTCCGATCCCGTCGATACCCTCGTCGTTCACCTGCGCGACCGCCAGGTACAAGGCTGCACTGGGTTGCGGGGCCGACTTGGGGTAGTAGATCTCTACTGGAGTGCGGTCGAGTTGAGGAACTTTTTCAGGAATAGGTGCTCGAAGGTCGCCGGGCGGAGGGTAACGCTGGATGCGATGATCCGTGAGCACAATGTGTACTGAACCTTCCGGGCGCCGTTTCGGCATATGGCAGCTAAGGCAGTCGCTCCCGGCTTTCATCGCGACGCCCTTATGTGGGACGGCCTTATGACAGCCTTCGCAGACCCCAATGTACTGCTGACGCGCCTCCTCGCCGCGTGGAATGTTGTGAGGATCATGGCAGGTAAGACACGTCATCTTGCTATTGCGAAAGCAGTCTGATCTGGGCAACTGATACGCCGCGTGGGCCATTTCGAAGTCTTCCCCTTTAGGACTCTTCGGACGTTCGAAATAGAGCTTGTAGTCCCCTAATGCCTCGCCCGGACGAAATGAATTGATGTCACGGCCGTATGCACGGATAGCACTCGGGACGTGGTGAGCGCTCGTCTCAAGGTGGCATTCCATGCAGACTTCAAGCTGGTGTTCGCGGCTCAATCGGGCCGGGTTCACAATCTTGTTGCGGATCTCCTGCTCGCTCACCTTTCCGCTGCGGGCGGCCGCCACATGCGCTGCTCCGGGGCCATGGCAGCGCTGGCAATCGATCCCTTCCGGCAGTGTTGCTGGAAAAACCTGATCAGCCCCAGGCGTCGCTCCGTTGGTGGAGAGAGGATAAGCAGTGTGGCAAAAAATGCACTCCGGCGCGACCGTGCCGTGCATGTCAGGCTGATCCGGACGGTCGAAGCCGGGACTCATGTTCCAGTAGCCACCCTTCTCGACATACCAGCTGATTGGTAGCTGCACCAGTTTGCCTTGCGCAGTGCGGTGCAGGTAGGCGCGGCCATGATTTCCAGAGCCGATCACATAATCCACCTGTTCTTCCAGTACATCAGTTTCCTTTCCGTCAAATCCAACTGCAGAGCGCCGCTGATAGATCTTTCCGTCGCGATCAATCATCGTGTACTGCAACCCTGATGCTTTATGGAGAAACCGGTTTGCTTTGCTGAAGTCTTCAATCACGGTCTGCTGGCTTGGCTTGTGAAATGTGCGTCCCATCCCGGTCTTCTTGTACGTCTCTGCGACGTCTGCATGGCATGTCGCACAGGTCTGGGAATCAACGTATCCGGTGTCTGCGGTCGTTGTGACCTCACGTGTCGCCTGCCTGTGCCAGAAGAACCAGCCCGCGCTTGCGGCCACGAAGACGATTGCGCAAATCGAAGCCGCCCACGTGCGCGACGGCCGCCAACGTTCGGATTTCCAAATCGACCGGCTCATGAGCGAAGAAGGTGCGAGGAAGAGATCGATCCCATGCTGAGTCCGTACCGCAGGCGGACAAGATTAAGCGATGAGAAGGGCTGTTGCGATTTATGCAACGTCAATTGCATAAGCGACGACGATTGTAGCGCATCCTTAATTGAGGATGCAGAGGAACTGCCATTCACTTACCCATACTTCTGTGACTCCGTTCGTGCAACGGGACTCCGGACTGAAAACGGTGACTGAAAGTACAATCGCTTCATTGCGGATCGGGGGTATGAATGTTCGCGAAAGATCTCATTGGAAAGACTGCCCTCATCACAGGAGCCTCGCGAGGTATTGGCCGCGCAGCCGCGCTCTCCCTGGCTGCGGCGGGCTGCAAAATAGCCGTCAACTATCTCCATTCTCAAAAGGAAGCTGAATCCTTGGTCCTCTCCATCCAGCAAACAGGCAAAACCGTTTGCTGCGTGCGAGCCGACGTGTCTAAAGCCGATGACGTTCGGCGTCTCGTTACTACGGTTGAAGGCGAGTTGGGCTCCGTCGACATTCTTGTCAACAATGCCGGCATCAACTCCACCAAGCCGCTCGCGGAGCTAGGCCTCGCCGATTGGATACAGACAATCGAAACAAACCTCACTTCTGCGTTCCTTGTGTCCCAGGCGGCGTTGCCGGGCATGCGCAGTCGTCAATGGGGACGCCTCATCTTCGTCTCATCGGTTGCAGCCCAGACCGGCGGAGTGGTCGGCCCGCACTATGCTGCCAGCAAAGCTGGGATGCTCGGCCTGATGCACAGCTATGCGAACCTTCTTGCACGCGAGGGGATCACCTCCAACGCCGTTGCTCCGGCCCTCGTCGAGACCGATATGATCCGCGACAACAAAGCGATTCGTCCTGAACTGCTCCCGGTCGGGCGCTTTGGTCACGTGGATGAGGTCGCAGAAGCGATCGTATTTCTCGCGTCAAACAGCTATATCACCGGCCAAACACTGAATCTAAACGGCGGCTGGTATATGAGCTAGGACTTGCGCAGACAGCCGTAGCGGCAAGAGCATCGCCAATCTGGGCGAGTCCCGGTCAGCGCTTGGGCAGAGGCGTTTCAAAGTCGCTCAGTGAATCCATCGGAAGAATCATCCTGAGCGAATTGAGAATCGATAGCAGGTCGATCACTTCCTGGCCGATGGCTCCTTGAATCGGGCTTATCAATCCTAAGGAAGCGGCTGCCATCCCCATAAGACTCAGCCCCATTCCGCCCGCCGCGCTGATCAACGCGATGCCGCGCATTCGCCGGCCAATGTGCATCAACTGGTCAACGCTTACCAGCGACGATTGCAGGATGACCGCCCCGGCTGCTTCGGAGGTGATGTCGCTATTTACGCCCAATGCGACTCCAGCCGTCGCTGCCATCATCGCGGGTGCATCGTTGATGCCATCGCCCAGGTATAGTGTGCGGTTCGTCCTTGTCGTCTCGCGTACAAACTCGACCTTCTGCTCCGGACTTTTGCCTCCGTAGGCTTCCGTGATGCCCATACCCGCCGCGAACAGAGCCACCTCGGCAGGGCGATCCCCGGAGAGGAGAATTACCCGGGAGATCAGATGTTTCGCGTCGAGATGATCGAGGAACGGCTTGCTGTCGTGTCGCGGCTCATCCCGAAAGTGGACAACGCCAGCAAGCTTGCCGTCGAGCAGCAGCACACACTCCAGCCCCGGAGCGACCGGCGGCATCGCAGATGCATTCTCGGGAGAAAGCTTGCCACGACCAGTTACGGTGACTTGCCTTCCGGCAACGTGCCCTCTGAGCCCGGCGCCAGGAGCCTCGGACACATCTTCCACCCTGAGCAGTGCCAGGTTTTCCTCTTCCGCGGCAGCGAGCACGGCGCTTGCCAGTGGATGTTTGGAGTACCGCTCAAGGCTTGCTACATATTGCAGCGCGTCCTCGCGTGCCGTCCCGCCGAAACAATCGACCGAGGTCACAGTCGGCTTGCCATAAGTCAGGGTGCCCGTCTTGTCCACAATCAGGATGTGGCAGGTTTCCATCTTTTCGAGGATGGATGGGTCCTTGATAATGATTCCGAGCTTGGCTCCGACAGAGATTGCGCCGATGATGGCGACAGGAATAGAGATCAACAAGGGGCATGGTGTCGCAATCACCAGCACGGCGAGGAAGCGCTCCGATTGACCGCTGAACAACCAGCTTGCAAGTGCAATGCCGATTGCGATTGGGGTATACCAGGCCCCGAGCCGATCCCCGAGTCGCTGAATCTTTGGACGGTTTTCCTCCGACGCGTGGAGCACCTCCACGATCTTTGCGTAGCGAGAATCGCTGGCAATCTTCGTTGCCCGGATGGTCAAGGCCGCGTTGCCGTTGATCGAACCTGAGAGAACGCTGGTGCCGGGAGCCTTCGATATGAGAAATGGTTCCCCGGTCAGGTAGGACTCGTCCATGCTGCCTTGACCGCTGACAACGAGGCCATCCACCGGACAGATTTCGTGAGGATGGATCAGCAACTCGTCGCCGACGATAATTTTGTCGACAGGAATATCCACCACGGTTGCCCCGGCGCGGTGTGCTGTCTGCGGCATCCTCTTGGCCAGTGCTGCCAACACCGAGGATGCGCGGCCGGTCGCGTATGCCTCCAGGGCCTGGCCGCCGGAGAGCATCAAGACCACAATCGCTGCTACCCAATATTGCCCCAGGATGAGCGAGGTCAAAATCGAGAGCAGAGCCAGAAGATCGACGCTGAAATTGCCTCTGAATACTTGCTGAATCAGCGAGATCAGTAGCGGAATACTTGCGCCTGCGATGCCGACCAGCAGGACGATATTCAGGATGTGCTGATCGTGCAGGATCAGCTTTACCGCCAGCGCTCCCAGCATCCCGGCAGAAATATAGCTCGCAGTTGCAATATGCGCCACAGGGCTGCCGAGCCATCTCGTGATCGCATTGGGTTCTGTCAACACACTCTCCCGCGGGTCGAGACTACAGGTTTTCCGCAGATCGATTATGTGCTCTACGGCACAGCCAAACCATCAGCAAGGCAGAAATAGGTGCAACGGTTCCGCCAGTAGTTCCTAAGTTGCTTAGAACTAACCCAAGAGATCGCGGCGTTACCACTTTGTTTGTCTTAGCTTGCTTCCGGGCCTGGTTGGTTCAGGTGCGTCTGGGGATCGAGCGATCGCCGCTTGAATCGCTTCGCCCACCAGGCAGTGAGCGGAGGTATCAGAAGGCTCGTTACGATGACCGATGACGCAACCAACGCGGTAGCAGGGCCTGCGGCGTCGGCGTATTTGTGATTCGCGGCCGCGACCAAAGCAGGTACGGAGGCTGCATTGCTCGCCGTTGTTGCGGCGGCGAGCCCCGCCGTTCCAGTGCCGCCGAACACTCGGTCTACCAGAATGAGGAGCGGGGCCGAAATCAGAATGATGCCGAGTCCCAGCACAATGCCAATGACACCCGCCTGCCATACGTGATGCAGGTCGAGAGTGGCGCCAAGCGCGAAGGCGTAGAAGGGGATGAGCATGGGCGCGGCGCCTCCGAAGAATTTGCGAAGTTCAGGATCGAGATTACCGAGCAGGATACCTATGCACAGCGGCAGAATGGCGCCGGCCAGGGTCTGCCAAGGGAAGCTGGAAAGGCCGGCGGCGCCGAGCGTAATCATGGTAAAGAATGGACCTGATTCAAGGCTCATGACAGAGTAGGCGGCTGCTTCGCGGGAAGTGCCGTACTGCTGCGTCAGCGCCATGTAGAGGCCACCGTTCGTATCGTTAATCGCTGCGACGACCGCAAGCGTCGAGAGTCCCGTCAACCATCCAGAACGGATGGGCTCGATGCCGATCAGGTGGCCGAGGACGAGGCCTGCCGCGATACCGAGTGCAATCTTTACTGCAAGCAGCGAACCGCCCTGGCGGAGGACTCGCGGAAGCGATCGAACGTCGATCGTAGTCCCCATGCAGACGTAAAAGACCGCAAGGATTGGAAGCGCTCCGCTGAATAGTGCGCCAGTAAAGGACCCAAAGAACGAACCCGCATTCGGGAAGAAGGTAGCGATGAGCGCACCGGTCCCCAAGGGTACGATCATCATGCCACCGGGGATCTTCTCGAGGTTCCTTTTGAGTTGCATGGTTGCCGTGAATTGTTCCAGAGGTATTACGGGACTTTACTCGAAGTTGGGACGATCTCCAAGTAGTCCAGCGGAGCCCCCTCAGGACCGTCCGGCTGGCCGGTTACGCGGACGATGTCGCCGCGATGGATTGCTACATGGCGCAGCACACGGCGGGTTGATGTGTGGCCGCTGAGTTTGTCGCTGGGTAGTGTGTCGTCCGCGACCCAGTGGATAATCTCGTTGCCGGCGACTGACAATGCAAAGTTCGAGTGGCCATGCAGAAGGTCGAAATACTGCACGGTGATGTCGTACCAGCCGTTGGGTTTGTCCGATGTAGTCTGGGCCGAGCACTTCTGGGCGGTGCAGACTACTGCCTTTCCACCGGATGCGGTCTCCCACGGAGTTACGTCAATCGGGGCGTAGCCATCCAGTTGCATCGACTCCGCCTCGATGCGATTGGGATAGTGGCCGGCGCGGTTTTTCGCATCGGGGATGCCGGAGATCTTCGTGAACCATTCGGTGATGGCGTCACGCCAGACGATGGCGTGACCGGCTTGAAACTGCAGGCGCTTGAGGACTTCGGCGTAGGTTGCGTCGGGAACCTTGCCATGAAGCGATTCCCATGCGGGCACCTGCGCGGCCGCGGCCTGGGCGCCCCAGTAGTGCGTGTCGTCGATGTGCTGCATTACGGTTTCGCCCGAGTGCAGGCGATAGTTGTACGGCACGTGATGCATGAAAAGCAGAAGGTCGTCCGGGCAGGTGGCAAGGGACTCGTACTTGGCGGCGAGCGGTGCTGGGTATTGGCCGATGTAGCCTGTTCCGGTTGCGACGGTGCGATCCATGCCTATGGCGTTGTTGTCTGCGCGAATCCATTGGCCCCAGCCGTTGCGCTCGGCGGACTCGACGCCGGGGCCGAAGTGAACCCCGATGATGTCGGTGAGCGTGCCCAGGCCGAGCGGGCCGGTGTAGCTCTCGTAG
>OCZT010005512.1_pt1 | contig 12600 bp, 12 predicted proteins | sample 1539031 | NCBI WGS metagenome assembly OCZT01 (sample SAMEA3539308, study PRJEB22396) | soil metagenome | biome: tundra; feature: field; material: soil | place: USA | collected 2010-05 | depth 0.15 m | reverse complement strand
CGCTGATCGTGGGCGGTTCGCTGGTGCTCGTCAAATCGCTGAACCACCCGCGGCAAATTTTGCAGGAGATGTGCGCGTGGCAGGCGACGATTTTGCCGGCGATTCCGACGTTTTATCGCATGCTGGCGAGTTCGCCGGCGCCAGTCAAATTGCCGTTCCGCCTTTGCATCAGCGGCTCGGCGCCGTTGCCGGTGCAGGTGCTGAAAGATTTTGAGGCGAAATATGGAATTCCGCTGATCGAAGGTTACGGCCTGAGCGAAGCCAGCCCGGTGGTATCGAAAAATCCGATTCACGGCGTGCGCAAGCCCGGTTCGGTTGGATTGCCGGTTCCGAACGTCGAAGTCAGCGCGCAAGATGATTCGGGAAAAATTCTCGGCGTCGGCGAGGCTGGTGAAATCTGCGTGCGCGGCGGCAACGTGATGCTCGGCTATTGGAACCAGCCGGAAGAAACGGCCAGGGCGTTTCGCAACGGCTGGCTGTTGACCGGCGACATCGGTTATCGCGACGCCGACGGCTACTTTTACATCACCGACCGCAAAAAGGACATGCTGCTGGTCAACGGCAACAACGTTTATCCGCGCGAAATCGAGGAGGTCATTTACCAGTTTCCCGGCATCAAAGAGGTGGCGGTCATCGGCGTGCCGGACGCGCGCAAGGGCGAGCAGCCGGTGGCGTTCGTCGCTGCGGCAGAAGGGCAAACCGTTGATGAAAAGGCACTCCTGCAATTCGTGCGCGGCAAACTGGCGGATTACAAAGTGCCCAAACGCATCGTTTTCATGCCCGCTTTGCCTCGAAACGCAACGGGCAAAATTTTGAAAACGGAATTGAGGAAACAGGCGGTGAAATGAATAACGAAAATTCATGAAAATTCCAACGCTCTATCTGGACACGTCAGTCATTGGCGGCTGCTTCGACGATGAATTCAAAGCGGCCACGCGCGAATTGTTCCGGCAGGCGGACTTGGGACTTTATCAGCTTTTTGTTTCCGTTGTCACCGAAGGAGAAATTCAAGGTGCTCCGCCCGAAATCCAAAAATTCTTCGCCGAAACTTTCACTGATGCCAAACAAATCCTGCCTTTGACGCCGGAAGCGGAAACTTTGGCGCAAGCATATCTGGTCGCCGGCGTGGTTTCGCCCAACTATGCGGACGACGCTCGCCACGTCGCCATCGCCACAGTTGAACACGTTGGACTGATTGTGAGTTGGAATTTCAAACATCTGGCGAATTATCAAAGAGAAACAGCCTTCAACGGCGTGAATCTCTTGCAAGGCTATCGTCCCGCGCGTATCTTGACTCCGTTGGAATTGATTTATGGTGACCAGGAAAAAAACGTTTGATGCCGTGGCTGAATCGCGCCGATGGAAAGAAACCGTGGCGCGAAAGACCGGTGGCATGACGACCGGGCAATTGCTTGCATTCTTCAACCGCGACAAAGCCTTGTCCCGTATGCAAGCGTGGCGGAAAAAATCGCCGCGCTGCGTTGCAACGCATTGACCTTCCTGCCCGCGTCGCCGCGCAATGCGACGGGAAAGATTTTGAAAACGGAATTGAGGAAACAGCGGTGAAGTAAACTCAATAAACCAAAACCAAAACAGCCGCGTCTTGCACCGATTTGACCACGTCCGAAAATTTTCAGTCAGAGACTCCTCACGTCGTCACCTACATCCCGGCCTGCCAAAGCGCCAGAGGACTGGCGCACTCCACGGCGCTTCGCGAGATTCGGTCGTCGCCGGAGAACGCGCCAGCGTCTTGGACTGCGGCGGCCCTCCGCCGCTCTTGACCTCGCATAAAGAGAAGGAGAATCGTTCGCCATCCCCTTGAAAATTCGCGCGACTGGATTTGCCGGCTATCCGCAAAACCAAAAACGGCCTCTTCCGCATTGCGGAAAAGGCCGCTCATGTTTTTTTAATTTGATTTTACTCCGGCAATGCAAACGCGGCGCGGTGTTGACTGTTCTCATCCAGCGTCACCCAATTCATTCCGTGTTTGTCGGCCAGACTCGCCAGATAAAAATCCGTTGTCCGGCCGCTCGCGGGCGCGGGCGCGCTGTCGGGAATTTTCAAATCGCAGGGAACAAAATGCGGCTGAACCTTCTTGTGCCAGAACGCCAGCATTTCCCGCGCTTCCTCCATCGTCGCGCCAAAAGCTGGCTGGGTCGAGATGCGGAGAAAACCGAGTTCCGTGATCGGGCATACGGCAATGGACTTTCCTTTCTGCCATCGGATGACGCGCTGGTGATGTTCGTGGTCTGCCCACAGCCACGCCAGCAAGGTGGACACGTCCAGCAAGCAGGTCATGGAAATTGATCCATCAATTTGCGGGTCCCGGCCATCGTGATGCGCTTGCCGGAAGTGGCGACTAAAAATCCATTTTCCCGACTCAAGGTCACTTTGCGCGCCGGTTTTGCCAGTCGCGTCAAAAGAAACTGGCCAGATCCAGGCGTTTCCAAGTCAAAAGCGTCGCCGGGATGAGCGGGTTTGGGCAGCGTCACCCGGCGTCGGGCATCGGCGATAATTATCATGGGATGGGTATAATCCGCAATAAACGATTAGGCAAGCGGTTCCGCCAATTTCGGGCCTGTGCCGGCGGCTTGACTGACTGCAAGCAGTTGATTTCCAAGTAGTTTTGCAGATTCCTTTTCCGAGTTGCGTTGGCGGATGGCCTTCTTTAGACTGTGTGCCTAGCCGTCCGGCGCATGAAGCGCGTGGCCGGGAAAATTTTTATGGCCGAAGGATATTGCGTTAAGTGCAAAGCCAAGAAGGAAATCGCCAACGGCGTTGAAGAGACGATGAAAAACGGGCGCAAGGCGATCAAGGGCAAATGCCCGACCTGTGGCACGGTGATGTTCAAGATTTTGGGCGGCAAAGCCGCTACCAGTGCGACGCCGGCCAATCCGCCGACCCCGAACTGATTATGCCGCAACAACTCGCTTATGTCATCATCACGCCCTATTCGCTTTACAAGTCGCGCACCGGCGGAATTTTAAGCCGGTTGATTTCGCGGACGGGTTTGGATCTGGCAGCCATGCGCATGCTCGCGCCCAGCGCCGAGCTGATCAGGCAATATGCCGAAACCATTGTCTCCGACCATGACCCGCAAGATCGGCGAATCCAGGAACTGCTTTGCCAATACGTCATCCGAAATTTCTCACCCGACCCCAAGACCGGACGGCGCCGCCGGGTGATGGTGCTCCTGTTCCGTGGCGATGACGCCGTGCGAAAGGTTCGTTCCGTCGTCGGCAACCTCAGTCCGGAACGCCGCGTGGGGGAAACCATTCGTGATACTTACGGCGACCTGATCACGGACGATGACGGGCAGATTCGGTACTTTGAACCGGCAGTCCTCGCCGCGCCAAACGTGGAAGAAGCCGATGCGAAACTCAAATTGTGGTCGCGCTTTTCCGACCAAGATGGCGGCGTGCTGGAAAATGTCATTGCCTACCAACCCGGCGAAACCGGCCAGCGCACGCTCGTGCTCATCAAACCGGATAATTTTCGTTTCCCGACCGGACGCCCCGGCAATGTCATTGACTTTTTTTCACGCGCCGGCCTGTTCATTGTGGGAATCAAGGTGCACCGCATGAGCGTGGCCCAGGCGATGGAATTTTACGGTCCCGTCCGCGAAGTTCTCCGCACCAAGCTCAAGGACATGGTCGGGGCCAAGGCCAAAGCCGCGCTGGAAAAGGAATTCGGCCTCAAAATTCCCGCCATCGAGGAAAAAAAACTTGGAGAAACACTCGGCGCGACCTTCGGCGACAATCAATTCGAGAACATCATCCGTTTCATGTCCGGCCATGCGCCGTCTGAGTTGCCGCGCGAGGAGTGGACCAGACCCGGCACGGAAAAGTGCATCGCGCTGGTCTATGAAGGCGTGAATGCCGTCGCCAAAATCCGCGATGTGCTGGGACCGACCGATCCGTCCAAGGCGCCGCCCGGCTCCATCCGCCGCGAATTCGGCTCGACCATCATGGTCAACGCCGCGCACGCCAGCGACTCGCCGGAAAACGCCCGGCGCGAAATGGGCATTGTCAACGTCGGCGAAAACAACTTCCGCCAAATCGTCGAAGAAGCTTACGGGAAGATCTGAATTGGTAGGGCTGCGCTGCCGCGCAGCTTTTCATTGAGTTGGCGGCGTGGCAACGCCGCCCTACCACGAACTTCAAGCCCACACCATGCGTGGGCTTTTTAATTTTTCCAGCAACTTCGCGTCCGCCGCCGGAAATTCGTAATCTTCCAGTTCTGGTTTGCCTGCCCATTTGACCGCCTGACAACCGAGCATCTGCGGTTCACCGCGTTCCAACCGGCAGACAAAAAATTTCAGGCGAACGGTTTTCTCCGGATAAGCGTGAGTGACGGATTCAAAAAGTTTGCCGACGGAGATTTCCACGCCGAGCTCCTCGCGGATTTCGCGCACCAGGCATTGCTCGAAGGTTTCGTCCGGTTCGCGCTTGCCACCGGGGAATTCCCACAGCCCGCCGAGATGCGCATCGGAGTAGCGCTGAGTAATGAGCAGTTTGCCGTCGTGGAAAATCAAGGCGGCAGAAACGTCAATGGTTTGCAGGGTCGGAGTGCTGGAGTGGTGGAGTGTTGATTTTTTGTTCGGCTCCATTGCTCCAATGCTCCATTACCCCAACTCTGCTTTCACCGCCCGACGCTTTTGTAAATCCAGCCCAGCCGTTCCATTTCCCCGCGGTCGAACAGATTGCGGCCGTCGAACATGATGGGATGGGTGAGCGATTTGCGGGCGCGTTCGAGATCAAGCTTTTTAAATTCATCCCACTCGGTGGCCACAACCAGCGCGTCGCAACCATCGGCCACGGCGTTCATGTCGTCCACGTAGGTCGCGTCCGCGAGCACGGCTTTGGCCTTGTCCATCGCCTTCGGATCATGCACCCGCAACTTTGCGCCTTCCTTTTGCAGGCGGTGACAGAGTTCAATCGCCGGTGACATGCGCACGTCGTCGGTGTTTTGTTTGAAGGCGAGGCCGAGCACGCCGATTTTTTTGTCTTTGAGCACCCAAAGCGTGTTGGTGATCTTTTTGACAAAGCGTTCCATTTGGTCGGCGTTGATGTGCTGGACTTCCTTCAGCAAACGAAAATCGCAGCCGTTTTGCTCGGCGATTTTGATGAACGCGCTTAAATCCTTTGGAAAACAACTGCCGCCGAAGCCGATGCCGGCGTTCAAAAACCGGCGACCGATGCGCTCGTCCAAACCCATGCCCGTCGCGACTTCCTGGACGTTGGCGCCCGTCGCTTCGCAAATGGCGGCGATGGCGTTGATGTAGGAAATTTTAAGCGCGAGGAATGAATTCGAAGCGTGCTTGATGAGCTCGGCGGAATTGATGTCGGTGACGACAATCGGCGCGTCGAACGGCGCGTAAATTTCCTTCATGGCCGCGACGGGCCGCGGGGAGCGGACGCCGATGACAACGCGGTCGGGCTTCATTAAATCGCCGACGGCGAAGCCTTCGCGCAGGAACTCGGGATTGCTCACCACGTCAAAGTCCACTTTTGCCGGGCAATAGCGTCTGATGGTTTCGGTGACCTTTTCGCCGGTTTTGACCGGGACGGTGCTTTTGTCCACGACGATCTTGTAATCGGTCATGGTCGCGGCAATGTCGCGCGCGACTTTTTCGATGAAGCTCAGATCCACCGAACCATCCGCTTGCGGCGGCGTCGGCACGGCGATGAAAATCACGTCGGATTTTTGGACGCCTTCAGCGGTACTGCTGGTGAACGTGAGCCGTCCGGCCGCCACGTTTTTCTTCACGAGTTCTTCGAGTCCCGGCTCATAAATCGGAATGCCGCCGGTCTGGAGCAGTTTGACCTTGGCCGCGTCGTTGTCCACACACACGACCTGATGGCCGACTTCGGCGAAGCAAGTGCCGGTGACCAGACCGACGTAACCCGTGCCGATGAGGGTGAGCTTCATGGCTCAGTGGTTTGGCTTGAACGGAGCCGCCGGGGCGGTGGCAGGCGAAGCCGATTGCAGCTTCGTTTTCAATTCCATCGCGCGCAACCCGGCTTCCGAACCCAGCGAGCTATTGGGGTTGTAATGCACGATGGCTTCGTAAAGATTTACCGCTTCGGCAAGTTTGCCCTGACGTTCGTTAATTTGCGCCAGGGCGAATCTTGCGGCGTCCACCGCTGTCGCGTCGGTATAGCTGTTGATGATCCGCTGATAAACGCCGGCGGCCAAATCCGTTTTGCCCTGGGCGTCAAGACTGGTCGCCACGCCAAGCGCAGCCTGGGCGGCAAAGAAACTGCCCGGGTGGGCATCGAGAAACTTTTGGAACTGCGCTTGCGCGTCTGCATATCTTCCCGCGGCAAACAACATCGCGGCGCCTTGCAATGAGGCCCGTTGCCCGGCGGACGTGTCCTGATAGTCCGTGGAGATTTTCAAATAAAGGTCGGCCTGCTGGCTGGCGGTGGCGTTGCGCGGAATGGACTTCATCACTTGCGTCAGCGCCTTGCCCGCCGTGATCTCCTTTTGATCCCGCTGCCAGGAATAAAACGAAATCAGCCCGGCGGCGACGACGATAACGCCGCCGCCCCAAATAATCCGAATCCGGTTGGCTTCAAACCAAGGCCACAGTTTAAAAAAATAATTCGCCGGTGCGTCTTGCAGTTGCATAATGAATGAATAGTTTTTCGTCCGAAGCTCAAAAACACAAGCTCGAAATCAACTGTAGTTAAAAAAAAGGTGCATCTCACTTTTTGAGTGGTCATACGAATGATGATAATCCTGTGTTGGCAGCACTCTCATTAACACCCTGCTTTAGCGGGGGGTTCATCCGGCAACAGACTTCGAGAACCGCTTCAGCGGTTTTTCCCCACACCTGAAACCGTTGAAACGGTTGAGATCCACCAGCTTCAGCCCACACCCCGGTAAAGTAGGGTGTTAATGAAACCAGACGGTCCAAGTGCTCAAAAACTGGGATGCGCCCTTGAAAGAAAGACCCAGGACAACACGCTAGAAACCTCTCAGATTGGTGCTGGAGCGTTTGGGCAGACCGGGCGCGGGTGTGCGCTTGAGCACCAGATATTGAATGCCATTTTTCTTGCAGTATTCGCGCTTGTCGCCCTTGTCGCCGTCCTCGTTCACCGCATAAATGTCCGGCTTCAAACGCTGGATTTCCGGATCGGCATCCAGCCAGCCGTCGCCACTGGAAATCAGCGCCTGCTTGACGTACTTGATTGAGCCGACAACGTAACGGCGCTCTCCCTGCGGCAGGAGCGGATGGTCCGGTCCCTTGAGCAGCCGGATGTTCGCATCGTGGCCGACGACGACGTAAAGATCGCCATACGCGCTGACCTCCTCAAAGAACCGCACGTGGCCGGAGTGAAACCAATCATAGGACCCGGTGACGACGACTTTTTTTCGAACTTCTGCCGGGGCCGGGCCGGGGCCGGCCGCATGGGGAGTCGGGTCGGGAAAGCCCTTCATTCGTTCGTTGCTGAAAACGCGATACTCCAGGTCATGCCACTGGCAGAACGCCTTCCGTTTCTCGTTGTAGTGGCACTCGACATCAGCCCACACCTTCGGGCGGAAACCACTCACTTCCGGAAGCTCGTTAAGATTATTCACCACATCGGTGACGGGTATGACCCGGCTGACATAGCGGACGGCATTGAGGAGATAAAACCTTTCCGCTTCGGAAAACTTCGGCGGCTGGCCGGTAAATTTCTGCACGGCCTCGTCCGGCCAGAGCAACACCGTCACTTTACCGAGCCGGGCGGCCTCTTCAAGGAAGCGCAGGTGGATCGAAAGGAAATCATCGAAGACGCCGGCGACGGCGATTGGGTTGGAAGCGGCGCTCATTTTTTGAATATGTCGTCGCGGACGTGAGTCCGCGCCAATCGATAATTTATTTCCGTGAATTTTGCGCCGACTCACGTCGGCGGCTACGAGTTTCAGAGGTGATGCGGACGGTGACTTGAAACGAACCGGGGACTTTTTCCCGCGACACGACGAGCAAATAACCGCCGCCGCAGCCGGAGAACATCGCGCCCGGATGGTTTTTCTGGTAAACTTTCAAGATCGCCTTCAGGTCGGGTTTGATGAGCGGGTGTTTGACGACGTGCGGCAGGATTTTTTCCCAGCACACCATGCAATCATTCATGGACGCGCCCAAAGCCCCAATGTCCATCCGGCGGATGGCATCGAAACAATCCTTGCCGGTCTGGCCAAGATGCGCGATCCATTCCGGGTTGAGATGTTTTACACCCAGCGGATTGTAGCCTTCCGGCCGCGGCTCGACGGGCAGCAGGTGCAGGACTTTTTCGAGCCAGCGCGCCGGCCGCGCGCGGTTCAGCGTCTCGATGTGCGACGGGAACACGCCGCCGTTGGCCGCGAAATCGTAGTCCAGCCGATTGATGCCGGGATAAACCAGGCCAATCATGTCCTGCGACCCGCTGGGTTCGGTCTTGCCCCGGTTTTCGGCTGCGTAAAGTTCGCGGACCAGTTCCTCCGGCGGGCGGTTCGGCAATCGGCCATGCCACAACTTCGTGGCCACGGCGCGCGTGCCGCTGGCGCAGCCGGAGCGGTCCATCACGCGAAAGGTCGGTTCCAGCGCCACCACGACCATGGAGCCGGGCGGCTGCGGATTGAGCCGGGAGACGAACGGCTGGTCAATCCAGCCGCCCGCCAGTTGCAGGCGATTGGGGATGGCACCGATGATTTCGGTGACCAACGGCGGTTTTTTCATTCCACCACGCGTCTGCCTTTTTTCCGGTTGTGGTATTGCTCCTGGATCCACGTGTAGGTGACGGCCAGGCCCTTGTCCAACGGCGTTTTTGGCTCCCACTTGAGCATTTTCTGGATGAAGGTGTTGTCGCTGTTGCGGCCGGCGACGCCACGGGGCGCGTCCAGGTCGTAATGCCGTTTGAGTTTCACGCCCGCAATCTTCTCCACCTTCGACAGCAGCTCGTTGACGGAGACGAGTTCGCTGGAACCAAGGTTGATCGGCGTGGCAATCAACTCGTCGCAGTGCATGATCATGTCAATGCCTTTCACGCAGTCGTCAATGTACATGAAGCTGCGGGTGGGCGTGCCGTCGCCCCAGATGGTGATGTTCATGTCCTTTTTATCAATGGCCTCGATGACCTTGCGACAGAGCGCGGCGGGGGCCTTCTCGCGACCGCCGTCCCAGGTGCCATTCGGGCCATAGACGTTGTGAAAGCGGGCGATGTGCGTCTTCATGCCGCGCTCGGCCCAGTATTCCTGGCAGAACATTTCGGAAATGAGTTTCTCCCAGCCGTAACCGCGCTCGGCCATCGCCGGATAGGCGTCGGATTCCTTCAACGCGCGGACTTTCGGGTCCTGCTGCAGCAGGACGTTGTAGGCGCAGGCCGATGAGGAATAAAAGTAGTTGCGGACACCGGCGCGATAGGCCGCTTCAACCATGTGCGTGTTGATGAGGATGCTGCGCAGGCACTCGACGCGAAACCGCTCGATGAAGCCCATGCCGCCCATGTCGGCGGCCAGTTGATAAACCTCGACGACGCCTTCACAGACGCGTTTGCAATTTTCCTCGTGGCTGACATCGAGGCAAAGCGATTCAACGCCCGGCACTTTGATATACCATTCGTAAAGCGGTTTCTTGTCCACGGCCCGGATGCGCGTGAAGCCTTTTTTCTTGAAGTACAGGGCCAGGTTGCCGCCGATGAAGCCGCCGGCGCCGGTGATGACGATCAAATCGTCCTTTTGCAGTTCGGGGTCCTTCTCAATCAGTCGTTTTTTTTCCATATCACGTCTTTCGTTTCAATCTTGTTCAATGAGTCTGCCGCCGTTTTGGTTTCCCAAATTCGGTCGCTCATTCTATCCACAACCGGGCCCTGCTGCAATAGCGTTCCTTGGCCAAAGCAGGACAATTCTTGTGGTTTCGGATAAACTTTAGCTTCCGATCTTGACTCACCCATCGCAATTGTCAGGTCAGTCCGGTCGTTTTGTGTGGCGTTCGCCTCGCTGTGGGACGCGGTGAGGCGTTTCGGTTGGCGGCGAAGGAATATGAATCAGTCGTTCGGAAGCCCCGGCTCGTGTAAATGTGAATAACTTATCCTAGCCAGGAATGGAGGTCGGCGTAGGGTCGCAATCAATCAGATGGCTTTGGGTCAACTTTGGTTTGTTAAACACCTATGAAAACTAAACTAACTAGCATCATCTGCTCGCTCGCTTCCCTCGTAAGGCTAACCCTCGCCGCCGTGGCGCTGCTCGCTGCTCCCGCCGCCAGCCGCGCCGACACAATCTATGTCGCGAACGTAGGTAACAACACGGTCGAGAGGTTTACGCCAGCCGGCGTCGGCTCCCTCTTCGCCGCCGACGGCTTGCGCAGCCCCTACGGTCTGGCTTTTGACAGCGGGGGCAACCTCTATGTGGCTAACAACACCGGCGGCACGATCATGAAGTTCACGCCGAACGGGGTCGGTTCGGTTTTCTCACAAACCGGCTCGAGCGGCACGTTCGGCCTGACCTTTGACAACGCGGGCAACCTCTATGTGGCAAACGCCGGCAACAACACGATCCAGAAGTTCACGCCAGACGGCACCGGCTCTCTCTTCGCCAATACTGGCTTAAACGGTCCAGTAGGTCTGGCATTTGATAGCACAGGCAACCTCTATGCGGCGAATTTCTTCAACAATACGATCGAGAAATTCACGCCGGGTGGCGTTGGTTCAGTCTTCGCCAGCACCGGTTTGAACGGCCCACTAGGTCTGGCATTTGACAGCACAGGCAACCTCTACGCAGCAATTCGCGATAACAACACAATTGAGAAGTTCACCCTTGGCGGCGTCGGTTCGGTCTTTGCCAGCACCGGCTTGAGCGGCCCGTACGGTCTAGCCATTGACAGCGCGGGCAATCTCTATGCGGCCAACAGCGGCAACAGCACGATTGAGAAGTTCACGCCGGGTGGCGTCGGTTCGTACTTTGTCGGCGCTGGCTTGAACGTCCCAACGTTTATCGCCATTGTCCCCGAGCCTTCGACATGGGCGATGCTCGCCCTCTGCATCCCGGCGCTCCTCGCCATCCGCCCGCGAAAGGAAAGGCAAAGGTGAGACATTGCGGATCCACCTTGCCGAACAAGTGCACTCCAGCGAACCGCCGCCATGCTTCTTCCGCCGTCGCTCAGAAGCTATGGCGGGACAGGCCGCCCGGTGCGGGGCTGCAACTCGGACGCGCTTTTCGTGCTCAACCTTGCTCGTCCCACCCTCCGCAGTAGTGCTACGGAGGACGGGCCAGCAGCAGTCGCTGGTCATTAGACGGCGCAAACACGATGGAGAAAATTATGAGAACCAACTTCTTCCTAGTTTATGTGTGCGGCGGTTTCGTCTTGGCGGCGGTCTGCACGGCCAAAGCTGACTCTGTCCTGTGGTACAACGGCGACCTTCGCAGCGGCGGCGGTGGCACGGTTAATGAGCAGACTAGCAACGTTGGTGTGTCTTTTATCTACGACAACTTCACGGTCACTGATCCGGCTGGATGGATTGTTGATCGCCTTTGGTCCAACGACGCGATGCAGCTCACTGGCATCAGCCAAGCATCTTGGTATATCCGCTCGGGTATGTCGGTCGGCAACGGAGGTGCGGTTGTCAGCTCCGGGATCGGTTTCGCGACCCAGACACCGACAGGACGCGTTAACCCGGCCATCGGCTTCACTGAATATAGCATCCAGATCAGTGGACTGAATATCTACCTGTCACCCGGGACCTATTGGCTCTCGGTTGCCCCTTTGGTGGGCAGCGAGTCTGGCGGGATGCTAAAGTCTTATGTCTCGGCGACTTCAGGAGCAAACGCGGTCGGCACGCCTCCCGGAAACGATGCGAACAGCCTGTTTTATTCGCCGTGGCTCGGTTACAATTACGCGTCCGCATTCCAGACTGATTACTCAATGGGGATCGCCGGCAGTGTCGTTCCAGAGCCTTCTTGTGCATTGCTAATAGCCGGCGGTGTGTCGGTTTTCGTGATACGAAGACGGAGAGCATGAAAGTGCCACCTAACCAGATCGGTCGAGCGAACCGCTGCTACGCTTCTCTGTGGTTGAAGTCAGACGTCTCTGCCGAGAACGAGCCGCTCCCGCCCGGAAAATCTTTTTCGTGAGCGGGAGCGGAATCAATGATTCGTCGGCAAGGAACTGCCGGGTCATGTCGAATTGCCGCCAACGTACGGATATTGACTCAACTTGCCTCCGTTCTTGACTCCGCAAAGGCAATTGCCAGACTGGTCGGGCAAAGGGGATGAGTTTTGGGTGGAGAGATGGCCGAGTGGCTGAAGGCGACGGTTTGCTAAACCGTTATACGGGTTAAACCGTATCGGGGGTTCGAATCCCCCTCTCTCCGCCATTTGACTTTTCGAGACCGGCAATGACAAGCGGTGACAGACCGTGACTTTCGCCAATGTTGGCAGGGGCTTTATCCCACTTCAAATCACTTCCGATTGTGACAGGCACGGACACCGTCGGACTGCCTTTGACTAAAACTTCAGTGTCTTTTCCAGTGTGCTCTTTTCCGTTCTCCAAACAACCGAACTCCGGCAACTTTGCCAGCGCTCCCGCCACCGGCACTTTTTCGCTGTCCGTGTAAGTTTCCATCGTCAGCCGGGGAC
>OCZT010005511.1_pt1 | contig 12600 bp, 14 predicted proteins | sample 1539031 | NCBI WGS metagenome assembly OCZT01 (sample SAMEA3539308, study PRJEB22396) | soil metagenome | biome: tundra; feature: field; material: soil | place: USA | collected 2010-05 | depth 0.15 m | reverse complement strand
GACGACGCCACGTTCGGTCGGAGACACTGAGCTGCGATTGGTCAGTCATGATGTGTGTATTCGATCATGGCTTCCGTTGATCATGCCTTCTGTCTGATCTTGATGACGCTGCGAAACGGACCGGTCACATGATGCAGCGAACAGGGCCGGTCACGTGCTTCGGACCGGCCCTGTTCGCTGCATGAGGCCTATGTCAGGGGTTGACCTTGCGACGCCTGCCGGCGAACACCATCGCGCCGCCGCCGACGAGCAGCAGCCCGCCGAGAGCGCCGATACCGATCGCGTTGGTGCCGGTGAACGCCAACCCACTACTTGCGGCGGGGGCGCTGGCGCTGACTCCAGCGACCTGGATAGGGGCACTTGCGGTGGTTCCAGCGACGGTTGGCGCACTGGCAACGGTTCCAGCGCTTGCCGAGGCGCCGAGCACCACAATATGGGTAATAAGTACTGGTTCGTAGTTGTTGCCGCTCGCGGCGTTGGCTGGGCCTGCGAACGTCATCGCAGCCATGATCACGCCGAACGTCACGATGAGAGGCGCGCGACGACGCTTACTGGTTGACATGAGATCTCCCTGAGTGTGCGAAAATCCTTACGAATAGGTTGAAACATAGCAAACTTCTGCGACTCCCAGTAAGGTGCGGTGAGTCTTGTTTTGTGCCCCCTGGGATGCTCTCTTCGCGGTTCGATACTGAGCACAGTATAGGTGCGGGGCCAGCGCCTGACAATCCCCAATCACGACGAAGTAACAGTGCGCGCGACCATAGACTTCACCTGCGTTGAGCCAGCTCTGGGGAGAGCCAGAGATCTGCGGGTAGGCTCACATGGGTGAAGGACCTTGGCGAGAGTCTGAGGGCCAGGGGTATGCGGCTGACCCGGCAGCGGGAGCGAATCATTGATGCGGTCCGCGGGCTCGGTCACGCCACCCCGGATGGGCTCGCCGCGGCCGTCGCCAGAGACGGCGGACCTGCCTTGTCACTGTCCACCATCTATCGCAACCTCGAGGCGCTTGAGGAAGTGGGCGTGGTCTCGCACACCCATCTCGACCACCGCTCGCCGACCTACCACCTCTCCGATCATGCGGACCACCTACACCTCGTCTGCCTGTCGTGCGGAATAGTCATCGAGAGTCCGGTGACAACGGCCGATCCATTCGTCGGGAATCTTTTGGCCGCTCACGGCTTTGTGGCGGATGTGAAACACATGGCAATACACGGATGGTGCGCAGCATGTCCGGCCCCGACAACCCCGTTCAGCGGCCGGTGAGAACGTGACCGATCTCCAGCCGATCGTTGACCCGGCCAGCGCGCCGTCGCCTGCCTCGTCCAGTCCTTTCTTGAGCCGGCCCGGAGCGGTGGCCGGTGAGGGCGTTGATGCCGCCGTTGCCGCTCACTATGGTGACCCCCTGCGCGAACAGCGGCTTCTGGTCGAGGGTCTGGCCGCTGTCGACCTGTCCCAGCGTGGGGTCGTGACCATCGCCGGACCGGATCGCCTTTCCTGGCTGAACTCGATCACGACCCAGCTGCTCATCGGGCTGGCTCCTCGCACGTCCAGGGAGACGCTGGTCCTTAGTCCCAAGGGGCACATCGAGCATGATTTGCACCTCGTAGACGACGGCCAGACCACCTGGGTAACCGTCGAGCCAGGCACCACCGCCGCGCTCGTATCCTGGCTGGACTCGATGCGCTTCATGCTGCGCGTGCAGGTCCGCGACGTCAGTGCGCACTACGCCGTGATCGGTGAGCCGGTGCATTCCGAGTCCACTGCGTTAGAGCCCCTGGCCTGGAGCGACCCCTGGCCGCTGCTGGTCGGCGACACTGCGGCGTACAGCGCAGTCATCGACCCAGCAACACACCCTGGGAGCGAACGACCCTGGCGCGAGCTGATCGTCGGCCGTGATCAGCTCGAGGCAGTGGTAGGGGATCGGCCGTTGGCCGGGATGTGGGCCGCCGAAGCACTGCGCGTTGCGGCCTGGCGTCCTCGCCTGGGTTTTGAGACCGACCAGCGCACGATCCCTCATGAGGTCGACTGGCTGCGCACGGCCGTTCACCTGCACAAGGGGTGCTATCGCGGGCAGGAGACCGTGGCTCGCGTTCACAATCTCGGGCGGCCGCCGCGCCGGCTGGTGTTTCTGCACCTTGACGGATCCGGTCACACCCTGCCCGGGCGCGGCGTCGAAGTCGAGGCTGATGGCAAGGTCGTGGGCCGCCTGACGTCTGTGGCGCGTCACCACGAGCTTGGCCCGATCGCTCTGGCCGTCGTCAAGCGCAACACGGCCTTGAACGCCGTGTGCACGGCGGCCGGGCTAAGCGCCAGCCAGGAGGAGATCGTTCTGCGCTAGAACCCTGTGGTGAGAGCCTCGTCCCCGCCCAGGTCAGAAGCGGTCTTGTCGCGCTTTTTCGCCAGGCCAGAAGCGGTCTTCTCGCGATCTTTGGCGCTCAGGCGTGGTGTCTTGGTGGTAGGTGATGGTTGGGGGGCATACCCGCCTCGGTAGTTGTAGTAGGCGTCGGTGCCCTTGGTCGGGATCAGATTGAGGACCAGCCCCATCACCCGGCCCTTGACTGCCTCCAGCGATTGCAGCGACCTGGCCAGATGGTCGCGGTCCACCCGTCCTGCTCCGACCACGACGACGGTCCCGCCGGCGATGGTGCTCAGGACTGCGGCGTCCGTCACCGGCAACAACGGAGGCGTGTCGATGATCACGACGTCGAAACGGGACTCCAGCTCGCGCAGGGTCCCGATCATCGCCGCCGAGCCGAGCAGCTCGCTGGGGTTGGGCGGAATCGAACCGGCGCCGACGACATAGACGTTGCTCTCGGCGAACTGCTGCAGCACGTCTGTCAGCTCGGCCTGGCCGATCAGGACGTTGGTCAGGCCGATGGAGCCGTCCATGCCCATGTACTCCAGCAGACGTGGGCGACGCAGGTCGCCTTCGATGACGCAGATCCGGGCACCTCCGGCGGCCATCGTGATCGCGAGGTTTGCCGTCGTTGTTGTCTTGCCCTCATCGGGAACCGACGAGGTGAAGACGATGGAGCGTGGGTGGTTGGCAGCGTCCACGAACTGAAGGTTCGTCCGCAAGGTACGGAACGCTTCGGCGCGGGGGCCGTGCGGGTCGGCCTGGGCGATCAGTGGATTCTTGGAGGCATCGGGGTCAAAGGCGATGCTGCCGATGACCGTGGTGTCGCTGACCTCGGAGCAGTCCTTCTCGTTCTTGATAGTCGTGTCGAGCAGATCTCGCAGCAGCGCCAGGCCGAGGCCGAGCAGGAGGCCGAGGACCACGCCGAGCGCCAGGTTGCGTGTTGGCTTAGGGCTGACGGGCGTGGTGGGCACGGTCGGGGAGCTCACGACGGTGACCTTGACCGGGCTCGACTGGCCCTTGTTGACGCTCTCCAAGTTAGCGACCGTCTTGGTGAACTGTTTGCCGACAGCGTCGGCGACCTGCGCGGCCACGCGCGGGTTGGTGTTCTGGACGGCCACTTCGATCAGAACAGTGTTCAGAGGCACCGTCGCCGTGATCTGGGCTCCGAGGTTGGCCGCGGTCGTGTTCAGGTGCAGTGTCTTGATCACCGGGTCGAGGACGTTGGGGGTCGTAATGACCTCCGCGTAGGAAATGACGCGTTCCTGGGTGAAGTTGCTGCCCGATAGGAGCGCTGAGCTGTCAGTACTGCCTGAGGTCGAGACAAAGAGCCGCGTCGTTGCCTCGTAGACCTTGGGGCTCACCGCGGTCGCCATCGCGGCGCCGGCCAGGACCACAAGTGTCACGGCCACAATGATCTGCCAGCGTTTCCGGATGACGCGGATATAGTCCTTGAGCTCCACAAACGTCCCTATTCTCTCGCCCACTGCTGCGCGTCTTCGCTCGTTAGGCAAACGATACTGCAGAGCAGGTTCCAACCAAGGCTTGGACAGCCAGCGCTTTGACGACCTCTTTCCGCTGGCACTATGTCAGCCATGACCAACTATTCTACGCGGGGTATGCGCGCCACCGTCGCGCCTGTGGGGACTCTCATCACGGTCGCTCCCACCGGAGCAGAGACCGCCAAGAGCGACTGTCCCCAACTGCCGACGACGTTGGCCGAACTGGTCGAGACGGCCGTGGCGTGTCAGGACGCAGGCGCTTCCCTGATCCACATCCACATCCGCGATGGCGAGCATCGGCCTAGCCTTGATGCCGTTCTCCTGCGCGAGGCTGTCCAGGCAGTGCGCGAGCGGACGTCGCTGGTCATCCAGCTCTCCACTGGAGGAAACGTTCACGACCCGCTCGAGAAGCGACTGACGGTTCTGGATGCCGAGCCTGACTCCTGCAGCCTGACTTGTGGCACTACCAACTTCGGCGATGACGTCTTCCTCAACCCCTTCCCGTTCATGGCCCAGCTCTACCGTCAGGCTCAGGAGCGCGAGATCGTCCCCGAGTTCGAGTTGTTCGACCTTGGCCATGTCGCCGCCCTGCGACGTCTGATCGACGCCTATGGGTTGCCATTCGGGGGCAAGGTGCACGTCGACTTCATCACCGGGGTGCCGGGCGGTATGCCAGGCACGCCGGCCGCACTGCTGGCCGGCATACAGGCTCTGCCGGCCGAGGTGACCTCCTGGGCCGCGACCGGTATTGGTCGCAGCCACCTCCCGATCGCAGCAGCGGCGCTCGCATCCGGTGGACACTTGCGGGTTGGGATGGAAGACAACTTGAGCTACGCCAAGGGGCAGCCGGTTCAGCGCAATGACGAGCTGGTCTCACGGGCAGCGGATCTGGCCCGATTGATGCAGCGGCCGCCGTTGACCACAGACGAGGCACGCTCTTTGTTGTCGGTCAAGGAACGACGCACCGCCTGACCCGAGTCGGCCCTGGCGGGTGTGCCTTTGCCTTAGGTAGGGACGACCGAAATTGATGCTTGCCAGGGGTTGCATTATGCTAACTCTAGTTAGCATAATGGAGTTATGCCGAAGTTCACCCCGATCTCCGTTCACGATCTTGGCGAGTACCTGCGAGAGCAGCGCCAGTCGGCGCAGCTCTCGTTGCGGCAACTGTCCGAGGTAGCCGGGATCAGCAACCCGTACATCTCGCAGATCGAGCGCGGCCTGAAGAAACCCAGCGTCGAGATCCTTCAGGCTCTGGCCAAGGCCCTGCGCATCTCGGCCGAGTCTCTCTACGTCCGCGCCGGCATCCTTGATGAGCGCACCGACCGTGGCCAAGACCGTGCTGTTGATGTCACCGACGCCATCTTGGCCGACCCCAAGCTGAACGACCGGCAGCGCGCGGTCCTGCTGGATGTCTACGAGTCTTTCGTGGCTGAGCCTGCGCCAACCAAGACACCTGCGCCGCCGAGGACTTCGAAGCCCGGCAGGGCGGCCAAGCCCACCAGACCCGCGGCGCCGCGGCGCGCGCAGAGCCCAGCACACAAGCCGAGCTCAGAACAGCCGACCCCGGAGCCGAAGCCGGCCCCAGCACAGAAGCAGACCCAGCAGTCATCCAACAAGGAGAAGGAATCATGACCCTCGTCAAGGACATCCGAAAGACCGTCACCGACACCACCCCCGTCTTCGCCGCCCTCGGCGTCACCGACCTGGCTGTCGAGAGGTTGCGCGACGCCCGCGCTCGTGCCGCTGCCGTTCGCCTGGATCTCGACATCAACGTGATCCAGGACAGGGCTGCTAAGCGCTTCGAGAAGGTCACAGAGCAGGTTCAGCAGATTCCCGCGCAGGTCCGCAACCAGAGCGCCGAGGTTGCCGGCAAGGCACGGGAGACCTACTCCGAGCTTGCAGTGCGCGGAGAGAAGATGGTCAAGCGCGTCCGCAACCAGAAGTCCACCAAGGACCTGTTTGCCCAGGCTGGCAACACCGTGTCCCTCGGCAAGGGTGCCGTCACCACCGTCCGCAAGGCTGCACACGACACCCAGCGCGCCGCTATCCTCACCCTGACCACCGGTCGCCGCGAGGCGGGATCCGTCGCCGCATCCGTCCAGGACGGTGTCCGGGCCGTCGGTCGCACGGCGACCAAAGCGCCGGCCACCGCACCCACCGCACCCACCGTGGTCCAGGGCACCGGAACCCCGGCAAAGAAGAGCACCGCCTCGACGCAGCGCGCCAGCCGGTCTGTTGCTGCGGGCGCTCGCAAGACGGACCCCACGGCGACCAAGACCGTCACCCCCAAGGTTGGCGACTGATTGCACCGACAGCTGCCCTGTTTGGCAGCTGAGCCGTGGCTGGCACGGCCGGTGTCATCCGACACCGGCCGTGCCGTCGTTCTAAGCCGGCCGTGGTCGGAGCAGTAGAATCGCCGCCGTGAGTGAAGAGCGGGTATCCCTGTATGACGCGCCTGTGGTGGCCCATGTCGTCCGCTCCGGCTTCGTGGAGTCCGTGCATCATGGCAGCGTGGTGGCGTTGGACGCTCAGGGTTCGATCTTGCTGACGGTCGGGGATGTTGCCGGTCCGATCTTCCCTCGTTCATCCAGCAAACCCATCCAGGCTCTGGCCATGCTGCGCGCCGGTCTGGACCTTGACGGTGAGCTGCTCGCCCTCGCAGCCGGGAGCCACTCGGGTGAGTCGTTCCATCTCGAGGGAGTCCGGCGGATCCTTGCCGGGGCCGGGCTCAGCGAGCAGGACCTGCAGAACACTCCAGACCTGCCGTACGACGAGCTGGAGCGTACGGCCTGGATCGCTTCCGGGCGTGGCGCGACCTCGCTTGCGCAGAACTGTTCTGGCAAGCACGCCGCCATGCTCGCCACCTGTGTCGCGGCCGGCTGGGACACCGCGACCTACCTCGAGCCAAAGCATCCGCTGCAGCTGCTCATTGCTCAGACGCTGATCGAACTTTCCGGCGAACCAGCGGCGGCCAGTGGTGTTGATGGCTGCGGCGCCCCGGTCATGGCCGTGTCCCTGACCGGTCTGGCGCGGGTTTTCTCCTGCTTTGCCACTGCACCCGAGGGCACCGATGAGGCAAGGGTGGCAGCCGCGATACGGGCGTATCCGCAGTGGCTGGGCGGGACGGGACGTGAGGTCACTGCACTCATTCGCGGGGTGCCAGGCCTGATTGCCAAGGACGGTGCGGAGTCGGTCTATGCCGTGGGGCTGGCCGACGGTCGCGGCGTCGCCCTGAAGATCGCCGATGGCGCACAGCGTGCCCGGCCCGTCGTGATGGCAGCAGCTTTGCGGCGGCTGGGGATCGACGCTGAGGTGCTCGATGAGCTTGCCCATGCCCCGGTGCTCGGCCACGGCGAGCCGGTCGGATCGGTCGAGGCGGTCGGGATCTGAGCGCGAGCGCTGCGATTGTGGACCTCTGATCCTGGCTACGCCCTTAGGCTGGGAGCATGTCCAACATCTTCACGAGCATCCAGTCGCTCATCATGTTCGCCTTTGGCGTCGCCGCTCTAGGGCTGTCGGTGTTCGGGCTCGTAGATGCTCTGAGACACCGTCCTGACGCGTTCACCGCTGCGGGTAAGAGGACCAAGAACTTCTGGCTGGTCGTGCTCGGGATTGCTGTGGCCTTGAGTTTCGTCAGCGTTTTCGCACCGTTCTCGCTGCCCTGGATCCTGGCCGTGGTCGGCGCCAGCGTCTATGCCGTGGACGTGCGCCCCGCACTGCGCAAGGTCATGGGACGCGGGTCCTCTGGTGATGGTCCTGCGGGCCGCTGGTGAGCCTGGGTCCAGCTGGCACAATCAGCTCGACCCTGCAGGGCCCTAACGGCTCGCTCGAGTTCATCACCACCGGATCAGGCTTTCCCGCAACGGTCTTCGCGCACGGCCTCGCCGGTTCGATTCCGACGACTCGCCCGTTCGGGTCTGGGGTCGGGGGTAGTCGCACGTTCATGCACTTCCGGGGGTATGGCGCGTCTGTAGCTGTGGAGGCCCCGTGGACCTACGCTGGGCTGGCCGAAGACCTTAGGGCGGTCGCCGACCATGTGGGGGCGACCCAGGCCCTCGGGGTGAGTATGGGCGCCGGCGCCTTGTGCAGCCTGTTGGCAGCCACGCCACTCCGGTTCGAGCGGCTGGTGTTTGTCATGCCCGCCGCCTTGGACAAGCCCCGCACCGATGACGGTCTGAGTCGAGTGGTCGAGATGGCGGATTGTGTGGAAAATGGCGACGTTGAAGCCCTGACGGCTCTCCTGCTCGAGGCAGAGCCCGCCTCGGTGAGAACCCGGCATGGCGTTAAGCTCTGGTGCCGGCGTCAGGCCGCTGCAATGGTTGGGACACCGGTTTCTCAGGCGTTGCGGGCGTTGCCGAACGCGGTGCCTTTGACAGAGCGTGGGGTGCTTGCCGAGGTCACCACGCCGGCCCTGGTCATCGCCCAGGAACAGGACCCTGCGCACCCGGTGCTGGTTGCTGAGCAGCTCGCGGCCTCACTACCCGACGCCCGCCTCGAGGTCATGGCGCCTGGCGGCCTCATGTGGCGCCACCGAGCCTTGATGAGGGATCTAATTGGGGGGTTTCTGTCCGGAGAACCACGTCGGCATTCCTGCCGACCGAGTCAGTCCACCGGGGGTCGACCAGACTAAGTCTCGAAATACCTGGCGCCACCGCTGTGTTGGGACTGAATGTTGATAGACCGTTTTCCCAGTTGTTCAGGTGCCAGGAGGGACCTATGTCGGCAGTGCCGCAGGTTCGTCGGGTAGCCATGCTCAGCGTCCACACCTCGCCCCTCGAGCAGCCAGGAACCGGCGATGCGGGCGGCTTGAACGTCTATGTCGTCGAGGTCTCCAAACGGCTCGCCCAGCGTGGTATCGAGGTCGAGATCTTCACCCGAATGACAGATGGCGCTCTGCCTCTCCAGTCCGAGATAGCGCCCGGGGTCCACGTCCGCAACGTCATCGCCGGGCCGTTCGAGGGCCTGGGCAAGGGAGACCTCCCCGGCCAGTTGTGCGCGTTCGCCCAGGGGGTCATGCGCGCCGAGGCAGCACGGCCCGAGGGCTGGTACGACCTGGTGCATTCCCACTACTGGCTCTCCGGGCAGGTGGGCTGGCTGGCGGCTGATCGTTGGCGCGTGCCGCTGGTGCACACCATGCACACGATGGCTCGCGTCAAGAACTCACGGTTGGCCGATGGAGATACCCCGGAGCCGGTCGGTCGCGAGATCGGTGAGGCCCAGGTCGTGGAGGCTGCGGACCGCCTGGTGGCGAACACTGCAGGCGAGGCAGGTGAGCTGGTCGAGTTGTATGACGCCGATCCCGACAAGGTGCGGGTCGTGTCTCCGGGCGTCGACCTGGACCTGTTCACCGTCGGTAATATCGCGGCGGCGCGCGCCCAGCTGGGGCTGACCGAGGATGCACACGTGCTGCTCTTCGTAGGCCGGATTCAGCCGCTCAAGGCTCCCGACGTGTTGCTGCGGGCTGCGGCTGACCTGTTGGCCCGTCGGCCCGAGCTTCGCCAGAGACTGGTCGTCGCCGTGGTCGGCGGCCCGAGTGGCTCAGGACTGGGCAAGCCTCGGGCACTGCAGGAACTGGCCCAGCGGCTCGGCATCCAGGCGCAGGTGCGCTTCGTGCCGCCGGTCGACCGGGCGACCCTCGCCATGTGGTACCGCGCTGCTGACCTGGTCACGGTCCCGTCCTACAGCGAGTCGTTCGGTCTCGTGGCCGTCGAGGCTCAGGCTTGCGGGACGCCGGTGGTTGCCGCCGCGGTGGGCGGCCTGCCCTACGCGATCGGGGACGGCGGCTTGCTCATTGACGGACATCGCACGGCTGACTGGAGTGCTGGGCTGGAGGGTCTGCTCGATGACCCTGGTCGCCGAGACCTGATGAGCCGTAAGGCGGTTGAGCATGCCTCGCAGTTCAGCTGGGAACACACCACGGACCAGCTGCTCGAGGTCTATACCGAGTCCGTGATCGCCCGGGCCACCCCGCCCCTCGATGACACGAGCTCACCGATGGGCGCCGGGGGACTGTCCGGTGTCCCCGCGGCGGTGATCCCATGACCGGAAACACTCTGCACGACAGTGCCGCAGTCCAGGAGTCGGTGCGTCAGTTCCTCGACGAGGCCGGTATCAAGTGGGAGCTGGGCCGGCGCGCGGGGGAGTTCATCGTCACGTTGCCGGGGGAGAAGAGGCTCACCACACTCTGTTCGTTGGTGGTCGGTCCCCAGTCTTTGTCGATCTCTGCTTTCGTGGTGCGCAACCCGGACGAGAACCACGAGGCCGTCTATGCCCACCTGCTGCGCCGCAATCTGCGGCTGCCCGGACTTGCGTACGGAATTGACAAGTCCGGAGATGTCTATGTCACCGGGCGCGTTCCACTGCAGGGTGTGGATGCGGCATACCTTGACCAGATCTTCGGCGTGGTTCTGGAGGCCACAGACGGCGCCTTCAACGAGCTTCTGGCGATGGGATTCCTTGAGTCGATGAAGAAAGAGTGGGCATGGCGCAACTCCAGGGGGGAGTCCACCCGCAATCTCGATGCCTTCCGGCATCTGCTCGAGACGCCCCCCGAGGGGCCGACGACGTCGCCGTAGCCTCGCCATAGACTCGCGCTATGACCTCAGTTGATGCTTACACGCTCATCCTTCTCCGACACGGTGAGAGTGAGTGGAACGCCAAGAACCTCTTCACCGGCTGGGTTGACGTCGACCTGACGGAAAAGGGCCGCGCCGAGGCCGTGCGAGGGGGCCAGCAGCTCAGGGAATCCGGCCTCCTGCCCGACGTCGTTCACACCTCGGTGCAGCGTCGTGCCATCACCACGGCAAACCTCTCCCTGGACGCCGCCGACCGTCACTGGATCCCTGTGAGTCGCTCCTGGCGCCTTAACGAACGCCACTATGGCGCGCTGCAGGGAAAGAACAAGAAGCAGACCCTTGAGCAGTACGGGGAGGAGTTGTTCATGACCTGGCGACGCTCCTTCGACGTCCCGCCGCCGCCCCAGCCGATCGACGACGAATTCAGCCAGGCTCACGACCCGCGGTACGCCGACATCGAGGGCGGCCCGCCCCTGACCGAGTGCCTCAAGGACGTCATCGCGCGGATGTTGCCCTACTGGGAGAGTGCCATCGTGCCTGATCTGCGTGCAGGCAAGACAGTCTTGGTCGCTGCGCACGGCAACAGCCTGCGCGGGATCGTCAAGCATCTGGACGCCATCAGTGACCAGGACATCTCTGGGCTCAACATTCCCACCGGCATGCCGCTTGTCTACCACCTCGACAAGGACCTCAAACCGATCATCGCAGGTGGGGAGTACCTCGACCCTGAGGCGGCCAAGGCGGCTGCCGCGGCCGTGGCCAACCAGGGCCGCTGACCCGCCTTAAGCCTCCTCGTTGTCCAGATGGTCTTCGCTCTGGAACTCGCCTGTGACCATGTACACGACCCGGCGTGCCACCGAAACCGCGTGGTCGGCGTACCGCTCGTAGTAGCGACCCACCAGCGACGCGTCTACGGCTGCCTCGGTGCCGTACTTCCACTTGCCATCCATGAGCATGTTGAAGATGTCCCGGTGGAGGCGGTCCATCTCGTCGTCGTCGCGTTCGAGGGCCAGCGCCGTCTCGATGTCCTTGCCGGCGATGACCGATCCGGCCTTGGCCACGATCCGCTCGGCCACCTGACCCATCTGGAGAACCGTGGAGCGCATCACCGGGTGGATCGCTGAGTCCGGGTAGCGCAGCCGGGCCACCTTGGCCACGTGCCGCGCGAGGTCGCCCATCCGCTCGAGGTCGGCGCCCATCCGCATCGCGGTGACGACCATGCGCAGGTCGGTGGCCACGGGCTGCTGGCGGGCCAAAAGGTCGATTGATCGTTCGTCGAGCTCGCGGCGCAGCGAGTCGATCTCTTCGTCAGAGGCGATGACGCTCTCAGCCAGATGCAGGTCAGCGTCGAGCAGCGCAGTGGTCGCCCGGGACATGGCCGATCCGGCAAGCCTGGTCATCTCGACCAGCTGCTCAGAGATCTTGTCCAGGTCTTCGTGGAAGGAGTCGCGCATGGGTCCCTCTCGTATTCGGGCTTATCTCACCAAGGTGCCTTGGAGGATGGCATTCGCCAGTGAACTGTACTAGGCGTTGAGATGAACAGTAGGGGGACGACGCGCACGGCCCTGGGACGAGCGCACGGTCGGGGACATCACCGTGCGTACCCTTGGTGTTGTGGACCCGACGGCTGCGGCGATTCTTGGTGGCGTGCTCGGTCTGGTGACCGGTGCGATCTCGGTGTCCTGGGTACATCGGTCCGAGGCATCTAGGGCTCCTGTCCCGCAGTCTCCGGATGCCACCTTGCCGGCAGGGGTGTCCGACGTACTGGCTGTCCTGCGTTCAGGAGCGATAGTCCTGGACGCCGCCGATGCCGTCGTCAGCACCAGCCCTCCGGCCGTAGCCAACGGACTGGTCCGTGATCACGACCTGGTCCACGACGAGCTGCGTCACCTGGCCCGACAGGTTCGTCGCGACGGTGTCATCAGAGAGGTCGAGCTCGATCTGCCGCGAGGTCCCATGGGGCGTGGCCGCATCACGGTTCGTGCCCGGGTGGCCCCGTTGGGAGAGGCTTACGTACTCCTGCTTGTTGATGACCGCACCGAGGCTCGACGGATCGAGGACGTCCGGCGTGACTTTGTCGTCAACGTCAGCCATGAGCTCAAGACTCCGGTGGGCGGGCTGGCTCTGCTGGCCGAGGCCGTCCTGGAGGCCAACGATGATCCGGAGG
>OCZT010005509.1_pt1 | contig 12602 bp, 9 predicted proteins | sample 1539031 | NCBI WGS metagenome assembly OCZT01 (sample SAMEA3539308, study PRJEB22396) | soil metagenome | biome: tundra; feature: field; material: soil | place: USA | collected 2010-05 | depth 0.15 m | reverse complement strand
GGCCCAAACGACAAGTGGATCTCCACCGACCCGACGAAGCACGATTCACAGCTCACTAGCGACAACAAGTCTCACGAAGGGCGGCTGATTCCCTTGATCAAGATGATCAAGCGATGGAATCGCGAGTCTGGGGATTCGCTGTATGGGTTCTACTTGGAGCTTCTCGCGTCTCAGGTGCTTCGCGGGCTTAGGTTCGACGAGTACTCCCCAGGCGTCCGATACGTTCTGGACAAGGGACGGGAGAAGATTCGATATCAGCTTGCTGATCCCGCTGGTCTCGGTGGCTACGTCAACGGGTTGGCCAGTGGTAGCTTGGATGATGCAGTTAGTCGGTTCACAACCGCGCACTCGCGTGCCGTTAAGGCGGAGGAGTTCGCGGCGGCTGGCAAAGTGACCTCAGCCGTTGATGAGTGGAGAAAGATCTTCGGTGACTACTTCCCAGCCTTCGGGTAGCGAGCAACAGTCGTCGCTCCTCCGCGCCGCGATTCGCACGGAGTGCGAGCGCCTCGAGGAAGACGCGCTGTATTCAGCGCGCGGGCACTTCGAGGCGGCGCGGTTATGGGGACGAGTACACCTTGGAGTGGGCGTGCCGACGGCGGTGCTCGCTGCGCTCGCCAGTGTCTCAGCCTTCAATGCGCTGCCGGAAGTTGCCGGCGCCCTTTCGATACTGGTTGCCGCGATGTCGGCGGTATCAACCTTTCTCAACCCGTCGGAGAAGGCGCAGACCTATCATCAGGCGGGGACCGCTTTCAACAGTGTCCGCTCGCGAACTCGCATTCTACGTGAGATTACATCATTGTCCTCGCGGACAGACGACGACTTGGCCGCGATTCTCGACGGACTCACGGCCGAGAAGGATGAGTTGAACCAGTCGAGTCCGCTGATACCACGTCCGGCTTTCGAGCGAGCGCGAAAGGGAATTGAAGCAGGCGAATCGTCCTACAAGGCCGACGCTGGTGCTAAGCTGCTTCGGTAAATGCGCATCGATCGGTGCGCGCACGCCTAACAAGCGTTGCTGCTGGCGAACGCGGGCGTTTGTGGTAGCGGCCGCTGCGCGGTCGCGTTCTATCAGGAGCGTTCGCAGCAGAACGCCATGTCGTTAGGCTCCTGTTTGATTATCTCGCGAGGCGACACAATGAAAATCGGCAAAGACTCCGTTGTCATTGGCAACGTTCCTCCTCACTCCGAAGTGGGTGACGGCTCCGTAGTCATTGGTGCTACGGATGCGCATGGCAATACCATCATCAATCAACCTATGGCAGTGGGTCGTGGTGCTAAAGCTGGCCCTGGTTCAATCGCTATTGGCGCATTTGCAGGTGCGGGCACTACAACTTCGTCGGTTGGTCTTGCCGCTGATCTTCAGCAACTCGCCAATCTAATTGCGCAGCAAAACAACTACGCAATTGCCAAAGAATTCGAGAAGTTCCGAGCGGAGTTAGCTCGCCCCAATCCGAACAAGAGTACAGTTCTAAATGCATGGGAGGCAGTTAAAGCTGCTGGCTCCATAAATGGTGCACATACGCTTTTGCTCAAAATCGCTGCTGGTCTTGCAGCGTATTTCGGAGCCTAACCAGTAGCTGCTGCGGACGGGCCGCGAGCACCGTGCCAATTCAAGCATCTGTGCCGGCCCGCCGCAGAGCACGACGTTAGTTAGCCCACCGCACTTTGCCATTTTTCGCTCGCAACACATTCGATCGGGCAGTCGAGGAGATGATCCTCGACACTGCAGCCCCCGGAAAGCACTCCGCCCGGAGCGCTATTCGGCATCTAGAGAAGGCAAGCGCACTGGAGATCTCTGACCCCGAGATGGCCGCGTTCCGCGCGCTGACTGCGGAAGAAGAGGCTGCGACGGCAGTGATCCATTCGCTTCGCCGTCGATGCTACGAGGGGTCAGAGCGGTTGAATCCTCACAACCACGTGCACAAGAACTCACTTTCTCAACTACTTAAGGCGATCCAAGGTATCTTCGGTGAAGCCGACAAGGCCGTGGGCCTTAAGCCGCAGCTACGCGTTCTAGAGCAGGAAGTACCGCGCAGGCTTCAGCTTGAGCTGCATGCGGCCGGTCTGGGGCTAGGCGAGAGTCTGCTTATTCCTCTTCCACCGCTGCACTTCTCAGTCTTCACTGGTGATGACCCGAACAATCTCGGTCCACACGACTTCGCCGATGAGCTCGACAAATTCGCGTCGGCGAAGAACGCTGCGTCGATACTGGCGCACCTGAAACGCCGTGCGAACTTGCGGAATCAGGTCCTGTACGCGTCTGCGGAGGGTGTGCCAACCATACAGCTCGGCAGCCTTCTGGAGAACCAACGCCGTTTGGTGAAGGTGCTTATCAGCACCTATTTGCTCATTGATCCGTATTCGGAGAGACAGCTGTTCGTGCAGCAATGTGTCGGCGTGCTGTTGCGAATGCTCGATCTACTTCCCAAGTCCGATGACATCGAACCGGGGACCAACCCCGCGGCTACCTAACCCGACGTTCCTGCTGACGAACGCAGCGGACTTCGGTAGCGGCCGCGTTCTATTTCGAGCGTTCGCAGCAGAACGCAGGTCGTTAGGCCGCCGGAATCCTCTGACCTCTGCCGCATGCCCGGTCAAGCATAGGTGAACACGCTCAATTCTAGGGAAATCGCCGTTGCGTTCTGGACAATCGCTTTTGTTATAGGGGCGCTCTCTATAAACGGCGTGCGCGAGAGCGCTTGGAAAGTGGCTAAGCACGCTCTTGTTCCGAAGCTCATCTTCGTATGGTTATCGTTAGCGGCGTACGCCTGGCTGCTTGTGCTCCCTTTCCGCGAACTTGGCCTGTGGACAACAGACCTTCAGAAAGACACGTTAATATGGTTTGCATGTAGTGCTTTAGCGTATCCATTTCAGTTCCACGACCCGCAGAAGGCACCTCGCGTATTGCGAGTACTTGTTCGCGACAGCTTATCAGTACTCATTGTGATTGAGGTGCTCGTGAGGACGTACCCGTTCTCATTGCCGCTCGAGCTTGTCATCGTGCCGATCGTAACCCTGATCGCCATGATAGGTGCTGTGGCAGAGATCCGAGAAGAGCACAAACCGGTCGCGAAACTCCTCGGTACTGTGCAAGCTCTACTTGGGTTTGTTCTGATTTCGATTGCGATTCGACGGGCCGCAGGAGATCCGAATCATAGTTTTCTTCCCGCGCTCGTTTCCTCATTGATCGTCGTGGTCCTAAGCCTCGCTTGCTGGCCGTACATCTACTTACTGCGGCTCGGTTTCGCTCATGAAGGCATGTTGTGGCGGATCGGCTGGAAGAAGAACGTGTCTAGGGTATTCAAGAACTACGCGGTGTTCCGCATCCTCCGTTACCTTCAGTTCCGTCCGACCGCGGTCGGACCGTTCATTCGCCGTAACGCATTTAGACTAGATGACGTTGTGGATCGGCGCAGTCTTGAGAAACTGGTCGAGGAGGACCGGAATACGACAAGCGACGAGCCCGACTCCACGTCGTAAGCCGACGGCCTATCAACCGTCTGAAGCTGTCACGGCTCGAAAATGCGGGTACAATCATTGTCCGCGTGGCGCCGCGCAGCTTACACTTGATACGCTAGACTGACGAACCCGCACCTCTATGAAACTCGCTTGCCGCCTGTGCAAACAGCCCGCCGACCTCCGCGACTCACATGTCTTCCCGGAGTTTGTCTATCGTCCGAGCTACGATGGTACCCACACCGCCGTGCTGCTGGATATGCAGGCAGGCGTGAAGGGCAAGAGACAGAAGGGATTCACCGAGTCGATGCTGTGTGACGCGTGCGAGAATCGGTTCAGCAAGTGGGAAGACTATTTTGCCCGTATCTGGTTGCATAGAACGAACAACATTCGCCCGGCGAGCCTCGTGGCGGGGCAATTGATCACGGTTGCTGGCCTCGACTACGCTCCGTTTAAGCTATTCCACATGTCCGTTCTCTGGCGTGCCGGTGTATCCAACCGACGCGAATTCGACGCAGTGACGTTGGGAACGCGCGAGCAGGCACTTAGGTTGGCTCTTCTCGCCTCCGACCCAGGAAGACCAGATGAATTCCCCTTCTTCGGTGTCGGACTCAGAGACCCGAAGACCGGGGGCTGGCAGGACGCGCTGATCCACGCGCCGGTTGCTGCGCGCATGAATGGTCAGTGGGTGTTCACGATGATCTTCGGCGGGGTGCGTTGGCACTACTTCACTTCCGCGCATAAGGCAGGCCGCGGAATAGAACCCACGCTCGATCATGCTGGAGAGCTTCCTTTGCTCATCGAAGATTGGAGCGACGACCCTTACATGCGTTCGTCGGCGCCGAAAGTGCGCGGACTCCGTTCTCCGAAGCAGCGATAGTGTCCCTGCGGCCTAACCAGCGCTTGCTGCTGCCGAACGCCGAAGCACGGTGTGGAACACGCGGGGCGTTCGCTCTATTGTTCGCTCGGGATCGCGAACGCCCCGCTCGCATTGGTGAATGCGTTCGCAGCAGAAGCGCATGTCGTTGTGGTGCAGCCACGACGAACGCGACCGCTCATACCCGCGACTGAAGCTCATCCTTTGCTCCGTCACGTGTCTCCGGCGCCAACGAAGCATCGCTAGCCATCGCACGCAGACGCTCCACCGAATAATCGCGCAGATGCTCACGCCGCGCTGCGGTGCGCTCATCATCCGTGAGCTGAGGGAGCAGAGGAGCCTCGCTGATTTGGTCGAGAAATGGGACGTCGACTTCTTCCAAGACTCGCGGTCGCTTGAAGATGAAGCGCTCCAGACAGTCCGGATCGTTATGGATCGCGACGAGCTCCCACCCGTTGGCTCCTAACTCGTCGAGCTGCAACTGTGCTTCGTCCCAATCGAAGAATTCCACCGTATATTCCCATGTCCGCATTTCAGAATCCAGTCGTGAATATGGAAGACACTTGTAGCACGATTGAGAGCGTGCGCGCTTCACGAAGGTAGTAGACCGTCAAGGTCTGCTCAACAGCCGAAGCCCAACCTGAGTTGCAACGATGTTGGAATAGAGATTCCTCTCGCTCGATGATCTACTACTTATGAACCACCGTGGCAGTTATCCGGCAGTCCATGCGACATGCCTCCCCCGGATCAGGGCAGAGCGCGGTGACAAACGATGTGCGGAAACTCGCGATCGCCGACGGATCTGGCGGAGGGCGCCCTTGTCTAGACCCGTCGGTTTTGCAGGACGGTATTAAGGTCGGTGGTGAGCAATCGTGTCGCATTACGCGTGTCGGTCAATCGATCCCGCGAGGAAGCAGAAGGGCGGGTCAGAGCCTCATACCTCGCAGCTCGCTTTGGGTATAACTCAGAGGAATACATCGCAGCCGGGAGCTAGCCCAAGCGGCCTGCCCGCCGTCTCTCTACGTCTCTTGCGTGCGAAGGTGCCGGCTCGCCTTGCCGATGTAGAGTGGAGGAACATCAGCGAAGAGTGGTTGGCCAGGCACAAGTAGCGGTCCGACCATGTTGCCGGCAGCAAGATGCCCGAAGGCCCCGCCTGAAAGACGACCAATGAATACATCCGAGTCGTGCGAGTTGCGGCGATGATGATCGTCGCGTGTATGGTTGGTAACGAACTCATGAATTATGAGGACCGCCTTTGCCGCTCCCTCTTGAATGGCGTACGCCAGGGCACCTGCCGTGGCCGTGAGAAGCTGATAGCGAACGCCTCCCAGCTTCGGCGCACGCTGCTTCCTTGGCGGTAGTAGCGCCGCGACCAGCCCCTCTAGTCGCACGAGTGCGCCAGTGCGTTCGCCGTGAGCGATGCGGTCCACGGCGTCCGCAGCGAGGTCCCCGATGTACATGTCGAATGATTCATCCGCCTTCGCCTCGACACTGATCGCTATCCTGTCATCGGCACACTCAGCGACTGCCACCAAGTCGGCGTTGCGTGGCTCGCCGCGTAGGGAATCGAAGCGAACGGGATGTTCAGGAATCGCGGAAACGATGCGACAGCCCACTGTATCTGGGTGACCATCGAGAAGAGCCTGAATCTCTTCCGGCACTCGGGGCGTTCCAGATGAGCACCAGGCACTGGCGCACTCATAGGCGCTGCGACCGCATCGCCACTGGTCCGATGACTTCGGGCCGGCGTGAGTCTTCCAGTCGCTGACGCTGAGTATTTGAAACCCATCGCGCTCAATGTGCACGTGCGCTTCCGATAAGAGTGACTACGGTCGTGCTTAAATGAGGCAGTGCCAGCCGTTCGACATGCTCAAGCAGCCGCCCCTCCCCCGCTCCCGTAACGTTCGTAGATGTGCTCAAACACGGCCGAGCACTTTCGTTGATACAGATCAGGCGTATACGCCCGTGGAAGACCCATATCCAGCGCATCCTCAATGGCCAAGCGAACCTGTGCCCGCGCGCGAGTCTCCCGGCGCCAGTCGAGCGCCAGTAGGGTCCGTAGCCGATCCAGGAGCTGTCGCGCCACCTTCTTGACCTCCTCACGTTCCTCCGGCGCCAGCTCCGGCCCCGGGCGGGTAAGAATGTCAAAGACGGTCAGCTCCGCCTCGCTCAGGCGCTCGCGCAGGTGCCGTTCCTCCTCGACCGACAGGCTGCCCGCGAACAGGACGAGCTTCTCAAGAATCTGCTCGATGCTCCGGCTCCCGTTGTTGTAACTGTCGATCAGCTCCTCGAACTTCTCCAGGTAGTCCGCCCGGCTCTTGTTGACCAGAATCATCCGTTCGAGTTGCGCACGGATCGCCGCTTTGAGCTGCTCCAGATCGGAGTTCTTGTGCTTCGACTCCTTGAAGCGTCGCCGGAGTGCCTCGAAATCGATCCTGGAGAGATCGACCAGCTTGCCAGCTTTCGCAGGTATCGTTGCGCCGGTGATGGACGCATCCAGCACACGACCCACCTCTCCCATGACTGCCGAGATATCCGCAGGGTTTGGGTCTAGGGTGGCGCGGATTGCGTCGGCGATCGCGGCCAGGCTCATGGCTCGGGGCATGAATTCGGCGACGGCAGGGTCGGGCTTCACTGCGTCATACAGCGCGCCGACTAGACGCGCATGGCCGAGGAACTGCTTGCGGAGGGTGTCGGGGGCTATGAGGGCGTTCACTGCGTCGCTCAGGAGAGCGAGGCGCTTCATGTCGCCGCTCGGCAGCCGTTCGATCGCCGGCAGCGTAACGCGCTGTTTGGCACAGAAAGCCGCAGCGGAGTCCGCAGCGATGCGTAGCTCGGCGACCAGTTGCTGCTTGTCCCGCACTGGAGTCGCGCCGCCGCCGGCCTTCCCATAGATGGCGAGAGCCTTCTCCAGCGATACGAACACGTTCGCGTAGTCTACGATGAGGCCACTGTGCTTATCCCGATAGACCCGGTTCGCCCGTGCAATCGTCTGCATGAGCGTGTGATTCCTCATCGGTTTGTCGAGGTAGACGGTCGAGCAGCTTGGCGCATCAAAGCCGGTGAGCCACATGGCGCACACAAACACGATCCTCAGGGGATCGGCAGGATCTTTGAACTTCTCGTCGAGCTTTTCGTCGTTGATCCGGCGCCTGTGTGGCAGGATATCGAGTCCGAGACTCCTCATCTGCTCGATCTCGTTCTGGCCGGGCGACACGATCAGCGCCATGTCGGTGGAGTCCAGAACGGAAAGGCGTTGGCCGAGGGCGGCCTTCTGCTCGTTGGTCAGTCCATATCGAGTGATCGCATCTGCGGTCCGCTCTCGCTCCGCACGCCAGTGCTTCTGCACCTTGTCGTGCATCCTGAGAGCAGTCGCCTTGTCGATCGACACTACCATGGCCTTGCCCACGAAGCCGCGACCGAGGAAGTGAGCGACGATGTCTTGGGCAACCGTCTCCAGGCGATCGTCGCGCGTCAGGATGTGGTACTGGCGCCCGAGCTCGCGCTGCAGCTTCGCCTCAGCGTCCTCGCCGAGCTCCGCATCCTCGATGAGACGGTATATGTCATCGTTGAGGTCCGTATTCACGAGTTGCAGCTCGGGCGTGCGGTTCTCATAGAAGAGAGGAACGGTCGCACCGTCTTCCACCGACTGCTGGAAGTCATAGACCGAGACGTAGTCGCCGAAGAGCTCCTTGGTACGTTCCTCCCCCGCAATGAGGGGCGTTCCTGTGAACGCAACGAACAGGGCATGGGGCAGGGCACTGCGCATGTTGACCGCGAGCGTGTCGTATTGACTGCGGTGGGCCTCATCGGTCAGCACCACAACGTCGCGGCGGTCACATAGTACGTCAGTGCTCTGGAACTTGTGGATCAGCGTGAAGACGTAGCGGTTGTTGCCGTTTAGCAACTCCTTCAGGTTCTCGCCGCTCGATGCATGGCTCGCGTTGGCGTCGCTGACGGCGCCGCAGGCGGCAAAGGTGCGAGCGATCTGCTCATCCAACTCCACGCGATCGGTCACAATGACGAACGACCAGTCGCCCGCGACCTTGCGAAGCACCTTCTGGGCGAAAAAGACCATCGCGAAGCTCTTGCCGCTTCCCTGCGTTTGCCAAAAGACGCCTCCTCGACCGTGCCCTGCGGTTCTCGCGGTCAGCATGGCCGCGATGGCGTTGTTGACACCCAAGAACTGGTGATTCTGGGCGATGATCTTGGTGAGGCCGGCCTTTAGCTCCGAGAAGAGCGTGAAGTTCTCCACCAAATCGAGGAGGCGCGTCTTGTCGCAAGTACCACGGATCATCACTTCGAGCGACACGCGGCGTGTTTCATCCTCACGCTCGATACGCTTCCATTCGAAAAAACGATCCCAGTCCGCGGTGAGCGACCCCACGCGGCTATCGGTGCCGTTCGACGCGATGAGCAGCGCGTTGTACCAGAAGAGCTGGGCCACCCCGTTCAGGGGGTGCATGTAGCTCGTGAGGTTGTCGTCGAATGCCTGGCGGGCCGGTACGCCGGGCTTCTTGAGCTCAATCACAACGAGTGGCAGCCCATTCACGAAACCGATCAGATCCGGACGGCAGGTGTAGAGCGGCCCGGTGACGGTCAACTGGGACACGAGCAGAAAATCATTCGCCGCCGGCGTGGCCCAGTCCACAACATGAACCCGCTCGTCCATTTGGCCGCCGTCCTGATCCGGCACAAGAACCTTCACGCCATCGCGCAGCAGCTGCCACACTTCCCGATTGGCTGCCGCAGGGGTCATGGCAGAGCGATCGCGCGTCACTTCAACGAGCGCGTCCTCCAGGGCCTCCAGCGCGACGTGCGGATTCAGCTTGGCGAGAGCTATGCGGAGCCGGGGCTCAAGGATGACTTCGCGTGTCGCTTCACGTCCGAGAGTGCCGCCCGCGCCGAGTACCTCGTCCGCGGCTGACGCGGTCGACCAGCCGAGCTCCGCGAATAGCTAGATCGCGGGCTGCTCGACGAGTTGGTCCTCAGTGTAGGCATGGGGCACGAGTCAGGGACTCACTTGAAGCGTTGCTGGATGTACTCGTGGGTATGACTGGCAGGTAGCGCGGGCGAGGAGGCGCCGGCACGAATGAAGAACTCCTCGCCTGCGGCACTCTTGAGAAACACTGGCTTATCGCTGGCGGCGCATTCGATCGCGAGGATGCGCTTCCCGGCCACGTCTCCGATTGTGGGCTGGACGCGCGCAAACACGGCGGGGCCGAGTCGCTCCTTGATGAGATTGTCGAGGTGCAAAAGCATCTTGTCTTCGCTCGGGAAGTTGTCGGCATCGAGACCGAGAACCTCGCCGTCATCGTTGACACCAACGAACAATGTCCCGCCCTTTGAGTTGAGGAACGCTGCAAGCGTCTTCAGCACGGCGTGTTCGAGTTTCGGGTCGTTTTGCCCGGTGTGAAGGTTTGAGCGCAGCGTGGACTTGAACTCCGTCTGCGTTCCCTCTCCCCTGCTGAGGCGAGCTTCGAAGGTGTCTTCATCAGGGGCGATGGTCTCGCCGTGGGTCAGTCGCTGGTAGCCATCTGCGATGATCTTCGCCATACCGCTGCGGCGAGCCTCCAGGAAGTCTTGATACTCCATCTGCTCCCAACCTTCAGGAAGCGCGTGCCAGTACGCCTGATTGGCACGCTCCTTCGGCGTGAGGCGGCTCCAATACTTCGGGAAGTATTCCGAAGGTGGCGTATCGGAGATCGCGATGTTGTCGTTCCACTCTAGGAGCGCAAAATTCGCGATCTGATTCGTCTCCCGAATGGATCGAAACCCCAGTTCGCTGAGGAAGCTCTTGGGAAAGAGGTGATGGCGTTCCGCGGCTGACTTGGTCGACTTGATCGAAGGATCCAGTACGTCGCGAGTGTGCTTCTTCGAGAAGAGTGCGCGCGCATCGAAGAGATTGAGCGAGGCGAGGTACGCGTAGAGCAGCGGACTCGTTGCGGACGACGTGTCCAGGCGGTTGGGCAAGGTGACCGACCAGAAGTCAGTCGTAAGCTCGGCTGCCATCACCCGCTCGACCCAGGCGAGGAACTCATCGGCGTTCGCGACACCTCTGAGGCCTGCGAGATCGCGTTCCATTAGCGTCTCTGGCGAGCCACCGGTGTAGCGGGACGTGATGGACGCCATGAAGAACCAGCGACCTATTGTCTGACCGAGAGTGTTCGGGTTGACCTTGAGGTCGATGCGGCCAATCAGGTAGAGGATGTATGTGTAGTAGACCGTGGTCTGCGAGCTGATCAGGTTCGCGCCAGTAAAGCCGCTCTGCTTGAGGATGCCCAAGAAGTCGTGCCAGTGCGTCAGGTTCAATGCGTGACCCTGCGCTTCCTGCAGTTTGGCGAACTGCTTGTCGCGCTGCTCCTCGCTGAACAACTCGGTGTCCATGTCCTTACCCCGGAGCACGGAGTAAGCGGACTTGAGACGCGCACGGCGAAAGGCCATGCCGACCGCCACGCGGAGCAGTTGGTCTGGCGATGGATCGACGAAGTGGTTGAAGGGGCTCGGACCCGACTTGGCAGGCTGGCGGGCCGCCCTGCAGAAATCCTCGAGCTCCTTCCGGCCATCCTCCCAAAAGACCGACATCAGTGTGAGAATGAAGTCGGCCTGGTTGAGCTTCTTGCCCTCGCTGTTGATGCGGACAAAGACCTCCGCGACCTGCTCCTCCTCGATATTGGCGGAGAGCTGGAGAGTTGTGAACGGGTAGCTCGTCAGATTGAACAGGCGCTGCAGGGATTGCTCGCACGCCTTCCTCTCATCGACGGTAAACGGCTTGGCGCTCTTCTGGCGATATGCCTCCAGTTGCTGGAGGTACTCGCCAACGATCCGATACTGGCTCGCGCTCTTTGCAAAAAGAGTGGAGATGTTCGGCAGGTATTCCGGATCCTTTCGGATAGCCGCATCGCAGACCTGAAAGCTTCCGTCCGCCGGTCGGAAAGCGATCTCAATGTGCTCGGTCTCGTAGGATTCCCGAACGACCGGTATGCCCTTGAGCACCGCGTACAGAGAGGTCAGCCGCTGCTGTCCGTCGACGATCAGGAGATGCGGCACCTTTTGATGATTGTTGGCGCCAATCTGCTTTGTCTTCTCACCAACCTGGTTTTCCCAGAACAGGAAGTAACCAACCGGGTATCCGCGATACATCGAGTCGAACAGATCGCGCACCTTCGCGTTCTTCCACACGAATGGTCGTTGGATGTCCGGAAGGCCGATCTCGCCCATTTCGATGTCATCGATCAGCTTCGAGACCGAGGACCCGACTTCCTTGAAAAGGGTAGTGCTCATAACGTGTTCGCCGAGGTAGGGACACGCAGCTCGCCGGAGAGGAGGCGCGGCAAGAGCAGGTCGCGCGTGCGACAGAGGTTCTGGACTTGCCGGCGAAGAAGCGAGGCCTCACCCTCAAGCGCATTCGCATGCCGGCAGAAGAGATCCATGATGTCCGCGGTTGGCACCACAGTAGGCAGAGAATAGGCCTGGTTTCGGTTTAGGCCCGGAACGGCAGCATCACTATTGAGGAAGTTCTTTCTCTGGAGCTCATGATAGACGAAGCGCAGTGGGAACTGCGAGGACACAAAATAGACCGTGTCGATAGGGTAAAAGCTCTCGTCGCTCCAAAAAATGCTTCCGACGTTGCCCTTCCGTCCTACGATGATGCCAGGGCCCTTCACAAGCGGTGTATTATGTGTGCCGACGACGCCACTCGAGCCAAAAACTGGAACGTTACCCTCTTCTCTGAGTTCAAGCTTGAGAGCCTTGCCATAGTGTAACGTGATGATGTCGCCTAGTTGCCTTGGCATCCATCCCTGAGGAATGGCACCGAGGTGAGAACGGGTCGTAGGGAGTTCGCGATATCCTGGAAAGCGAAACTGTACGAACCATTCGCGAAAAAGTGCCCGTGTCATTTCTTCCAAAATTGCAATGCGGCGACGAGCATTGTCGATCAGGTCATCGTGCGCGGCCAGAATCCCGGCTATGGAACGCTGTTCGGAGACGTCAGGAGCGAGAATCTCTAGCTGAGGTATGTCGGAAAGCCGCATGTGCTCAACTGTTGAACCCGAGCCAAAGCTCCTGATTTGTGCCTGTAGATCCGGACCCAAGAGCGAATAGAGCAGGAAATCCGCATCAAGCTTGTGAGGGTCATTTCGGAAGTGATAAAGCCGTTGCCCAAGAAAGAGCAGATCATCATTGCGCACTTTGCCAACGTCCCCGAGGGGCGCTTCGCGCGTGAGGATCACATCGCCACGACGAGGGACCAGGCGCCGAGTCCACT
>OCZT010005508.1_pt1 | contig 12602 bp, 12 predicted proteins | sample 1539031 | NCBI WGS metagenome assembly OCZT01 (sample SAMEA3539308, study PRJEB22396) | soil metagenome | biome: tundra; feature: field; material: soil | place: USA | collected 2010-05 | depth 0.15 m | reverse complement strand
TGGGCTTCGCCGAGGCGGGCAATTTTCCGGCGGCGATCAAGGCCGTGGCGGAGTGGTTCCCGGCGGAACAACGAGCGCTGGCGACGGGGCTTTTTAATTCCGGGTCGAATCTGGCGCAGGTCGTGGGTCCGCCGGTGTTCGTGGCGCTGCAGCACGCGTTCGGATGGCGGACCTGTTTTCTGATGATCGCGTCCCTGGGAGGCCTGTGGCTGCTGCTGTGGTGGGCCACCTATCGCACCCCCGCCAAGGTGGAAGTGGAAGAAAAAATCGTCCGCCTGTCCTACATGGAGGCGATCAAGTACAAGCAGACCTGGGGGTTCGCCAGCGGAAAATTCCTCACCGATTCAGCCTGGTGGTTCTACCTGTTCTGGCTGCCTCTGTGTCTGCACGACCAGAGGCACATGGCCGACAAGGACTACGCCCGGGCGCTGTCGTTTATCTACTTTGTAGCCTGTTTCGGCAGCATGGGAGGAGGATGGCTCTCCGGATTCCTCATGAACAAAGGCTGGACCAAGAGCAAAGCCCGCAAAACAGCGATGTTCATTTGCGCCGTGGCGATGCCGGTGGCGGCCCTGGGCGTGGTGGTGCCGAATGTGACGCTCGCCGTGTGTTTATTCGGCCTGGCGACGTCGGCGCATCAGGGATTTTCGGCGAATCTGTTCACGACGACCTCTGACGTCTTCCCGAAAAGCGCCCTGGGCAGCGTGAACGGCATCGGCGGCTGCGTCGGGGGCCTGGGAGGCGTCATCTTCTCGGCAATCGTACCGGGATACCTGGTGAAGTTCATCGGCTATACGCCTCTGTTCCTCATCATGAGCAGCTTTTACTTGATCGCGCTCTTCATCCTGCACAAGCTGATGGGCGATCTGGAGCCCATTAAGGCCGGGTAGACCCAGTGCTTGCTTGCAAGAAGGTGGGGCAGGCGGTTTCGCCTGTCGGCTAGCTTTTCCTGGCGCTGGTTCGTGACCCGCCCCGGCCCTTCCGCAACTCCAGTCGCATCATACATATAGCGAAACCATCCGCCTTCGTCACTCAGCCCCCGGTGCACACTATGCGTGAGATAGTCGTAAAGTCCATGCGGACGAAAGGGCAAAAAAGCGGACGATCCGGGTCGTGCCAGTCACATCCCGTCGTTCATAATAGTGAGGACATGCGTGAGACCATTTTTCCGGCGAAGAGCATTTCGGGTGTCATCACCGTTCCGGGCGACAAATCGATATCCCATCGCTACGGGATGCTGACGGCAATTGCCGGGGGCGAGAGCAAGATTGCGAATTATTCCACCGGCGCGGATTGCCAGTCGACTCTGGGGTGCATGGAGGCGCTGGGCGCGAAGATTGAGCGCCGCGACGGGCTGATTGTCGTCCAGGGCGGGGCGCTGAAGGAGCCCTCGGGCGAGCTGGATGCCGGGAATTCGGGGTCGACCATCCGCATGCTTTCGGGCATTCTGGCGGCGCAGCCGTTTACATCGAAGATTGGCGGGGATGAGTCGCTGTCCAAGCGTCCGATGAAAAGGATCATCGCGCCGTTGGCCGAGATGGGCGCGGAAATCGAGGCCACCGGTGGCCAGTTTCCTCCGCTGACGATTCACGGAAAATCTTTGCACGGTATCGATTACACGCCGCCGATGGCGAGCGCCCAGGTGAAGAGCTGCGTGCTCCTCGCCGGGTTGTTCGCGGAAGGCGACACAATTGTTCGCGAATCGGTTCGGACCCGCGATCATACCGAAATTGCGTTGCAGGAGTTCGGCGCGGATATCGAGGTCGACCGGAGGGTGATTACACTGCACTCCGGCGCGAAGCTGACGGGCCGCGAGCTGGTGGTGCCGGGTGATTTGAGCTCGGCCACGTTTTTCCTGGTGGCGGCGCTGCTCATGAAAGACTCGAACCTGGTGATTCACGGGGTCGGATTGAATCCGACGCGGTCGCAATTGCTGGATTTCCTGGTGGGGATGGGCGCGTCGATCAAGGTGCTGGATTTGCAGCAGAGCGGCGGGGAAGTGATCGGGGATCTGCGCGTTCGGGCGTCGCGGGTGAAAGGCGGCCTGATCGAGGGCGCGCTGACGGCGGGACTGATCGACGAAATTCCGGCGCTGGCGGTGCTGGGAGCGGCGAGCGAGGGCGGATTGACGGTGCGCGACGCGGCGGAGCTGCGGGTGAAGGAGACGGATCGCATTGCGACCATCGAAATGAATCTGCGGCGGATGGGCGTGGAGATCGAATCGACGCCCGACGGGTTCCATGTGCCTGGGAAGCAGCAGTTTCATGCGGCCCAGATCGATTCCTGCGGCGATCACAGAATCGCGATGGCGTTCGCGGTGGCGGCGCTGGCGGCCGATGGGCCCTGTGAGATCGACGGGGCGGAATCGGCGGGCGTATCTTTCCCCGAATTTTTTAGTACGCTGCGGCAGATCGCGAGTTAAACTGGATCTTCATGACTCAGGCGACAGACCTTACGCTGCCGTGTCTGGTGCACGATCTGAATAACGTGTTTCAGACGCTGGTGGAGGCGGCGGATCTTCTTTCGGGGGATCCGCGCTGGGCTCCCGTTTCGGCGGTGATTCTGCGCAGTATCGAACGGGGCAAGGGAATCACGGACAGCATGCAGCAGGTGGAACAGAGGCCTGCGCCGTTCGAGACGATCCTCACGAACGCGATCGCCTTCGCGGAGGATTCGCTGATCGGCGGGCGGAGACCGGAAATTCGGTTCGTGTGCCATGTCGAGCCGGGCATCGAACTGCGCCGCACGTGGGCCTGGGAGCGGGTGATGATCAATCTGTTCTCGAACGCGATGCGTGCCATGCCCGACGGAGGAACGATTTACGTGACGGCGCGCACCCGCGATGGCCGCGCGGAAATCGTGGTGCGCGACGAAGGGGATGGAATCGCTCCGGAGGTTCTCGCCGACCTGTTTCGTCCGCATGTTTCGACGAAAGTGCGGGGCGGGCTGGGATTGCACATCGTGGAGACGATCGTGAAACAGGATGACGGCGAGGTGAGGGCTGTGAATTGCCCCGATGGCCGCGGGGCGGAGTTCATTATCACGCTGCCGGCGGAAAAGCCGATGGCTCGTCCGGCGCACTCCTGAATGATTACCTGCCGGGATCTTACCTGCCGCTACGGCGAGTTTGTGGCGGTCGACCGCCTGAATCTGGATGTTCCTGCCGGATCCATTTGTGCTTTCTTAGGGCCTAATGGGGCGGGGAAATCGACCACGGTAAAAATGCTGACAGGGCTGGTCGCGCCGACTTCCGGGTCGGCCGAGGTGGCGGGGCTGGACGTGGTTCGCGATGCGCTGGAGTTGAAGCGGCGGATCGGCGTGCTGCCGGAAAATCTGGGATTGTTTGACGATCTGACGGTGGAGGAGCATCTCGACCTCACGGGCGCGGTTTACGGGCTGAGCCGAGCGGAGACGCGGAGCCGATCGGGGCAACTATTGCGTGCGCTCCGTCTGGAACACGGGCGCCAAACATTTGCGATCCGGTGTTCGCATGGTATGAGGAAGAAAACGTCGCTGGCGATGGCGCTGCTGCCGAATCCTCAGGTGCTGTTCCTCGATGAGCCGCTGGAAGCGATCGATCCGGTGACGGCGAAGACCATTACCGACCTTCTGGTCACAATCGCGAAGCGCGGCGTGACGGTGTTTCTGACGTCGCACATTCTGGCCGCGGTGGAACAGTTCGCGACGCGGGTGGTCCTGATTCGCAAGGGCGTGGTGGCGTGGAATTCGACGGTGGAGGAAGTGCCGGGATCGCTCGAAAAGCTTTATTTCGACCTGGTGGAAGCGCCCGCAGCGGAGGACCTTACATGGTTAGGGTCCGCGCGGTCCTAAAGGCCGTCTGGCGCGCGGTGCGGCGCGGGCAGGGGTCGTTCGCGTCGATTGGCACGAATAATTTTTTCCTGTTCACGGCAATCCTTTTTCAAAGGCAGGGAGGATTTCTCTACCTGATCATCGCTCTGCTGATGCTGTTTCCTTTGAGCGCCGATCCGTTGCGGAAGATTCCTGCGGAGAGGCTCGTCTTGTGGCCGCTCGACCGGCGCGAGTGGTGGATTTTGCGGGTGCTGAGTCCGTGGCTGAACCCGATCATGTGGGTGCTGGCGGCGTTGACGGTTTGGGCGGTGCGCCATGCGTTGACGTGGCAGTTGCTGGGGGCGGTCGTGGGTCTCTTTGCGCTGGGGTTCGTGTTGTCGGACGTCGGCGGAGGAGCGTGGGATGCGCTGGCACGACGGGTGCCTGGCATCGGAGGGTTGCTGGGAGAGCTGGTCAAGAAGAATTTGCGGCAAATGATTTCGACGCTCGATTTCTGGTGCGCGTTGGTGTTGAGCGTGGCGACTACGATTTATCGCCTGGTGGACCGGACGCTTCCGCCGGAGGCATTTTTACTGATGTCTCTGCTGGTGATGCTGGCCCTTTCGAGTTATGCGCAGTGCCTGTTCGGATTGGACGGAGCGGGAGGGCTGACGCGGTATGCTTTGCTGCCTCTGCGCGGCTGGCAGATTCTGCTGGCGAAGGACGCCGCGTTTTTGATCGTTGCGGTGGTGCTGACGGCTGGATTCAGTCCTCTTGCCGGATTGGCCGCGGCGCTGATCGTTTTGGCGGTGGGGCACGATCCGTCGGTGAAGCACATGAGGCCACAGGTACGATGGCGATTCTCGACCGGGGCGTCGCTGGGGAACGGAGTGGTGCAGGTATTCGCGATGTCGATTGCGGCGAATGGCGTGGCGCGGACCAGCGTGCTGCTGCTGGGGCCGTGTGCGGCGCTTTATGGTATTTCGGTGTGGTGGTTCGGGCGGCGGATGGAGTGAAATCCCCTCCATGACTGTCGGGGTTCCGTGTCGGCACTGGGATCGGCCCCAACAGAACCCCGACAGTGATGGAGGGGATTCACGGTCCGGTAAAATAAAATATGCGGTTCCCGATTTTCTTCTTGATCGCGTCGGCCGCATTCGCACAGGACGCGAACGAAATTATTCGCCGCTCCACCGACCGCGACTTCACCAACTTCGAGAATCGCAAGAACTACACCTATCAGGAACGAACCGAGGTCCGGCAATTCAACGGCAAAGGGAAGCTGGCCAAGACCGAGGTCGAGACGAATGAGATTTTGATTCTCGAAGGGCGGCCTTACGAGCGGCTGATTGCCCGCAATGACAAACCGTTGTCGGAAAAAGACGCTGCGAAAGAGCAGAGGAAGCTGGACAACGAACTGGAGAAACGCAGGCACCAGTCGGCATCGGAGAAAGCGAAGCTCGACAAGGAGCGCATGGAGGAGAAGAAATATCTGCGCGAGTTCACCGAGGCGTTCGATTTCCGGGTACTGGGGGAGGAGCCGGTGAGCGGCAAGCCGGCGTGGATTCTCTCGGTGACGCCGAAGCCGGGGTACCGGGCGAAGGACTCCGAAGCGAAGATGTTCGCGAAACTGCGGGGCAAGGTTTGGATCGATAAAGGCGAGTACCACTGGGTGAAGGCGGAGGGCGAGGCGATCGATACCCTGTCGTTCGGATTTTTTCTGTTCCGCGTGGCTCCGGGGGCCACCGTTAGCTTCGAGCAGACCAGCGTGAACGGAGAGGTTTGGCTGCCGTCGCGCATTTCCGTTCGGGCGGAAGCGCGGATTGCGGTTTTGAAGAAGATGCACGCCGAGATCGATATTACGTATCGCGAGTACCGGAAATTCCAGGCGGATTCGAAGATCGTCGCTGATTCGATGGACCCACCGTCTAAGAAGAACTAAGGTTTTTCCCTTGCTCGGCCGATTCCTACCTAGCGAGAGGTTTCCTTCGGGAAACGCACTCCTTACTTAGGTAGATGGCGCAATCTCCCATCCTCGAACCACTCGCGGGAGTGGAATGGCGGGCCCGGCGGGTAGCGGACCCGGTGGAGCGTCTGCGTTTTCTGCGTCGCGAGATGTCGACGCGGAGGCAGGCTCGCGAGATGCGGGCGCAGGAACAGCCTGGCGAGAAGCAGGCGCAGAAACGGCCTCGGCTGAGCCATCGTTGGCGTCCGGCGTTGCTGGCCGCAGGGCTGGTGGCCATGGTAGCGATCGTTCCGCTGCCGACAGGCACGGCCGAAACGTTCGCCAAGGAGCGAGGAATGGTGGTGGCAGGGAGCTTGCCGGTGCCGGTAGTGAGTTCGACGCCGCGTGTCTGGCTGGTGGATAAGTCGGATTCGACGGAACTGTATAGCAACGGGCTGCGGATCGATCTGACGTTCGCGGTTTCCAATCGTCCAAGAAGCCATTTTCCGATTTTCTCTCCAGCCGGTGGCGCGGAGCCGCAAGGCGAGGGTCGTGCGCCGGTGGGGATTGTGTATCACACCACCGAGAGCAATCTTGCGCCGTTTGAGGAAGATGAAAACCATCATTTGCAGCGGCTGGGGCGCAATTTAATGGAATGGGTCCGCCAGGAGCGATGCTATCACTACGTGATCGACCGGTTTGGACGGGTTTACCGCGTAGTCCAGGAGTCGGATGCAGCCAATCACGTAGGCACTTCGATCTGGGCGGACAGCCGTGGAGTTTACGTTAACCTGAACGACAGTTTTCTCGGCGTTTCGTTCGAAGGGCAGACTGGCGCAGTGGACGAGGTGACGGGCGCGCAGGTGGCCGCCGCGAAGGTACTGACAGAAATGCTCCGTTCGCGCTACGGCATCGCGACGGAGAACTGTGTGACGCACGCGCAGGTGTCCGTGAATCCGCAGAACATGCGAATCGGAGAACACACCGATTGGGCGGGCAAATTTCCGTTTGCCGGAGTGGGTCTGCCGGACAATTACTCGATTCCGCTGGCCAGCCTGTACGTGTTTGGATTCGACTACGACAGTGTTTTTCTGCGCGCAACAGGTACGCGCTGGCGCGGGCTGGACCTGGCCGAACTACGGGTCGCGCGGCAGGCGGCCGCGGAAGGCCTGGAAACAAGGCGGTATCGCGCCGTTCTTCAGCATCGTTACAAGGACATCGCAAGCGCTCTTAAGGAAAAGAGCGAGGAGGTAATGAAATGAGTCACGCCGGTCAATCTGTGCTCGGTCTTGATGTCGGCACCAGCCGCATCGTCATCGCGCGCCGCGCGGAAGATGATTTCCGCTATGAATCTCAGTTGAACGCGTTCGTCGCGATCCCGTATTCGAAGATCACGGAAGGAGTGCTGGAGCGCGAAAAGATTCCCCACACCGTGCAAGCGGGGCAGATCATCGTCCACGGCAACGAGAGCGAGAAGTTCGCCGGGTTGTTGAATGCCGAGACGCGGCGGCCGATGACGGGAGGCGTGCTGGATGCGAAGGAGCCGGACGGCCTCAGCATGATCCGGGAGATCCTGACGACCATGCTTGCCGGGCATCGCGCGGAAAAACGGCAAAAGGTCTGTTTCACCGTGCCCGCCGCGCCGCTGGGAGCGGGAGGTTCGCTTACGTATCACGAAGCGACTTTGCGGCAGATTCTGACCGATCTGAACTACGAACCGGTCAGTATCAACGAAGGGTTGGCTATCGTTTATAGCGAGCTCGAAAGCTCGAACTACACCGGCATTGGGATCAGTTGCGGCGGTGGGTTGTGCAACGTTTGCCTGGCTTATCTATCGGTGCCGATCATCAGTTTCAGCATTCCGAAGGCCGGCGACTATATCGATTCGAGCGCGGCGTCCCTCACCGGAGAACGCGCGAACCGGATCCGGCTGACGAAAGAAGATTCGTTCCATTTCAACGGATTTTTCGCGGACAAAGTTCATCAGGTGCTGGGCGTGTATTACGACGACATGATCCGGACCCTGGTCACGGCGCTGAAGGACGCGTTTACGCGGACGTCGAACCTGCCGAAGTTCAATCGTCCGATTCCGATGGTGCTGTCCGGCGGAACCGCGTTGCCGCCAGGCTTCCGCGATCGCTTCGAAAAGTTGCTCTGGGAGCAGGATTTTCCGGTGACCGTATCGGACATCCGGCTGGCGCAGAATCCGCTGCACTCGACGGCAAAGGGTGCGCTGGTGTGTGCGTTAAGCGATTCTTAATGTTCGCCTGTTCGTAAGGGTGTCCCGTCGATTTTGTTATTCTGTCCGCATGCTTACGCCTGGCGGTTCTGTGTGGACGCTGCGTTAGGAGCGGACAGGATCTGAACACACTAGCCCGGAAAGCGAGAAGTTTTGCGATTTCGGCGAGGTTAAAACACAATGACCAGAAAATGCTTGCGTCCTCTTGTGGCAATGGTTCATAGTAGGATTCTGAGCAGTTCTAAATCTATGGACTGGGGCGCTCCATGGCGGAAAAGTTCTTGTTCCTCACTGAACTTCTGGGCCTCAAGGTCTTCGACCTCAAGGGGCGCAGAATCGGTGTGGTCAAAGATGCCGCTGTGGTTCCGCTTGTCGATCCGGTCCGCGTCGATCGCTATCTGATCGGCGGGGGCAGTTCCGCCTGGCTGACGGTCCGCCACGATCAGATCCGTTCCATCTCGCTCGACGGCATCCATCTCCGGGACGAGAATCTTACGCCGTACCATTCCGACGAGTACATGCTGCGGATGGTGCGCGATCTTCTGGATCAGCAGATAATCGACGCGCAGGGACGGAAGGTCGTCCGCATTAACGATGTCACGTTCGAGCGGATGATTGAGGATGGCGCCGACGCGCTGTGGGTGCTGGAAATCGACATTGGAATCCGCAGCATTTTTCGCCGGCTGTTGCAGGGTGTGGTGCCGCCGCGCCTGGTGCGCCGGCTGCAAGGCCGCATTCCGCCGAACTCCATCCGCTGGGAATTTTGCAACATCATCGAACCGGACCCGCAGAGGCGTTTACGTTTGAACATCTCCAATCGTCTGCTGGAGGACATGCATCCGGCAGACCTGGCGGACATTGTCGAAGAGCTTTCGCCGGAGGATCGTGAATCGATTTTTGAAAATATCGACAGCGAGGTTGCCGCCGACGCGCTGACCGAAGTCGATCCCGACATTCAGGCCAGTATTCTGGAATCGCTGGAGACGGAAACCGCCGCCGATATCGTGGAAGAGATGTCGCCCGATCATGCCGCCGATGCGCTGAGCGAGTTGGGAGCGGAGACGAGCGAGGAGATCCTGGAAGAGATGGAGCACGAGCCGAAGGCCGATGTTCGTGAATTGCTCGAGTTCGAGGAGGACACAGCCGGCGGAATGATGAATACGGAGTTCGTTTCTCTCCAGGAACACGCGACCGTCGCCGACGCCCTGCAAACCCTCAAGCAGAACGAGGATCTACTGGAGAGTCTGAACACGATGTTCCTGGTCGACGCACAGGAACGCTTGAAGGCCGCGGTCCCTCTGGCACGCCTGTTCTTGCATGAAGGCGCGACGGAACTGGCGACGCTTGCCTCCGACAATCTGGTCGAGGTGCAGGTGACGGAGAAGCAGGATCGCGTGACGGAGATTTTCGATAAATACAACCTGCTAACGCTTCCAGTGGTCGACGCAGACGGAAAGCTGGCAGGAGTGATCACGGCGGATGATGTCATCACGGTGCTGCGGCAGCGTTAGCTGGCTCGTTTTCGAGCCGGCCGCGCCGTGAGGTCGTAGCTGGCCTTTACCAGTTCGGCGATTTCTTTCCAATCGAGCTTGCCCTGCGCGTGCAAGGAAACCCAGCCGTTGTGGTGCATGTATGGCGTTTTGAAGAAACGGGCATCTTCGAGAAAAATACTCTGCTCGGTCTTCATGACCTTGAAGGCGATGGCGGGCTGGTCCGCGGTTCCGTGAAAAACGCAGAAGGGTTTGTTCTTAAAACGGAAAAAGGGATGCCCGAAGTTGAACGTTTCCGTTGCTTCCGGGAGGGCCAAACAGATTTTCCGAAGCCGTTCGATCATTTCTTCTTGGCAAATTGTTCAATGCCGCGCCGGGCATCTTCCGTCATCCTAGCCAGCGCGTTGGCGTGCGCGCCCGCTTCGATGGCCGCGTCGAACGTCATGCCATCGATGTGATACAGCAGGTTCTTGGTCAGGGCCAGCGCGGATGAGGACTTTCGAGCAAGCGCTTCCACATACGTTTCGACGCTGACGTCGAAGATCGCGTCGGGGAAGGCGCGGGTGATTAACCCGATATCTTGAGCCTCCACGGCGCCGATGGGTTCACCGTTGGTGAGCAACTCGAACGCGCGCTTTTCGCTGACCGACCGGCGCAGGATCGCCATCACCATCGCCGGGATGAATCCGATTTTCACTTCCGGATAGCCGAATTGCGCCGATTCCGCTGCCAGGATGATGTCGCATGCGGTCGCCAATCCGCAGCCGCCGGCGAACGCGCGTCCGCGCACCGCCGCGACGATCGGTTTGGGATGATGCCGCATTCCTAAAAACACATCCGCCAGCTCGCGAGCTGTTGCCAAATGATCCAGCACTCCCGCTTCTGCCGTTCGATCTAGCGCGGCAAGGTCGGCTCCGGAGCAAAAGTCGTTACCGTTGGCGGCAAGGAGCACGACGCGCACCTGTTCATCCTCCGCTGCGAGAGCGAGAGAATCCTGCAGCGCGCCGATCAACTCGTCGTTCAGCGCGTTGCGCTTTTCCGGCCGATTGAGCGTGATTCGCGCGACCGCGCCGTCGACGCTATAAAGAATCGACATCGATTTCCATCCGCAATAATGCCGAGCTGTACGTTTTCCCTTGCGGGTCGGCCTTCAGCGAGAGCGTCCCGCCGCCGTCCAGGCTTTCATGCAGCAGAAAGTTCAACGCGCCTAAATTCGGCAGTTCATAACGTTGCACCTTACCCAAACAAACTCCGGCGAAATGTTCTTTTACGCGCTCGGCCGTGACCTCGCGCACCAGGATCGGATAGTATTCCGGCTTGCGCGCGATGATGCCGATATTCGCCGTGTCGCCTTTGTCGCCGGAGCGCGCGTGCTCCAGTTCGATCAGCTTTCGCTTGGCCATACGGTCACCTCCGGCGTAACCTCGCGCTTGGGGATCAGCGCCGGCCAATACGCCACGATTTCTTCCACCCTGGGCCGTCCGCCGCCGAGGCCGGTGACCACCGGCGGACCGTTTAGCGCCAGAGGCGCGAGCTCTTTGGTGAAACGTTCCACTGCCGCGCGATTCTCGGATCGCACGCCGATGCGCAAAACAACTTCAGCCAACTGAGGCTCGACCTCGGGCGACGGTTCGGCGGCCGCAATGCCGTGGCATGCGTTGGCGCCCACAAATTCACTATGCACGGCATCGAAGCGCAATCCCAGACGGTCCAGGCGGTTCCGCAAAATCCGGTCTGCCGCGCGAGCCTTCTTGTACGCATCGGGCCAGGCGTACACCAGCATTCCGATCGCTTTGAATCCGGCCGAATAACTGATCGAAACTTTGTAAGAGTCCGTTGCTGCGTGGCCGCGAATTCCCGAGAAGCGCACGCGATCCGGCCCAGCCTGGTCCAGATGAATCGTGGTGAAGTCCGCCACGCAATCCGGGGTGATATAAGCATGCGGATCGCCCATTTCGTAGAGCAACTGCTCCTTCACCGACGCGACTGTGATCCGCCCGCCGGTGCCCGCGTGCTTGGTGAGACAGAAGGTCCCGTCGGGCTCCGCTTCAATGATGGGATAACCGATATCTTCCAGGTGCGGAATGGTTTCCCAATCCATCTGGCAGTTTCCACCGGTCGACTGCGCGCCGCATTCGATGCTATGTCCGGCGATCGTTCCCGCGGAGAGCCGGTTCCAATCGTCGGCCTTCCATCCGAATTCATGAATCATCGGCGCGAGCGCGAGACCGGTGTCGGTGACGCGGCCAGTGATAACGATCTCCGCACCTTTAGTCAGCGCATCCACCACTGGCCAGGCACCGAAGTAGACGTTCGCGCTCTGCACATTCGCGCGGATTGCCGCCAGAGTCTCGCCGGTGTCCATATTCTTCAGCTCGATGCCGCGAGCCAGAAACGCGTCGAGACGGTCCATGATGTCGTCGCCCGCGACGGTCGCGACGCTCACGGAAATCCCCTGCCGCTTCGCCGCATCGAGCACCGCGTCTTTGCACGCCGTGGGATTCACGCCGCCTGCATTGGCGATGACGCGGATGCGCCGCTGCTTTAAATCCGGAAGCACGCGGGCGATCATGTCGACAAAATCGCGCGCATATCCCGCCTTCGGATCGCGCGACCTCTGCTTTTGCAGGATCGACATTGTGACTTCGGCCAGATAGTCGAGCGTCAGATAATCGATCGGACCGCGGCGCACCTGCTCGACGGGCGCTTCCAGCGAGTCGCCCCAAAAACCCTGTCCATTCGCAATTCGGATCATAATTGATACGCGCTATTCGCGCGATGCACGTGCTGACGGGACCTTGACATGAAGGCGGATGGCTTGGGGCGCGGCGTAGGAGTTCTGTTGCCCGGAGCGAGTTTCGATCGCTCCTGAAACATAAATCAATTGGTCCACCGGCTCCGCGTTCGGCAGCGCATCGATGGTGAAACTGCGCCGCGACTCGTCTTCATTCAGCAGCACGCCGTTCAAGCCGACGTCGAGCACGCGCACGCGGGGCGGCAGGTTGCGCACCTCCACCGGAACGCGTCCGCGAAAATCGCCTTGCCGCTGGATGGAAACGGTGATCTCCGCCGACCCGCCCGGCTGGAGCGTGACCTCCTTCGTTTCGGCAGACATGAGGATGTCGGCGCGAGGCATCAG
>OCZT010005507.1_pt1 | contig 12604 bp, 14 predicted proteins | sample 1539031 | NCBI WGS metagenome assembly OCZT01 (sample SAMEA3539308, study PRJEB22396) | soil metagenome | biome: tundra; feature: field; material: soil | place: USA | collected 2010-05 | depth 0.15 m | reverse complement strand
CCATTCGGCTCGGGACTTCGGTTGCTACACTTCCGGTTGCAGGAAGCACGCGGTCATGGTCCTCAGTGTTCTTTTACTCTCGTTGCTTGGCGCCGTCGCGGGGCCCGCCCCCGCGATCGAGTCCCTTTCGCCCGCGGCGCTCTCGCGCGCGGTGGCCGCGAGGCCGGCGGCGAGCGGGTCCCGATCGTGCCCGGGTGCCGGCGCGGGCTCCTGGACGTGGGCCGGGCGCAGCAGGCACACGGCGGTGCCGAGCAGCGAGACAGCTGCGAGCGCCCACAGGGCGAGGTGCATGTTCGCGATGAACGGCGCGAGCTTCTCGGCCGAGAGGCCCTTGGTCAGGCCGGAGAAGATCGCGAACAGCGTCGCTTTGGGGACCGCGGAGGTGACGACGGCGAGCACGAACGCGATCGAGAGGACCGCGCCGGTGTTCTGCAACAGCGTCCGCGCGCCCGCGGCCACGCCGCGGCGCTGCGCCGGCACGACGCCCATCATGGCGGCGGTGTTGGGGCTGTTGAACATGCCCGAGCCCGCGCCCACCATGAGCAGCCACAGCGCGCTCTGCCAGTAGGGGGTGCGGACGTCGAGCGTGGTCATCGCCGCGAGCCCCGCGGCGCTGACGAACATCCCGAGCGCCGCCAGCGTGCGCGAGCCGTGGCGGTCGGCGTAGATACCCGCCAGCGGCGAGGCGATGAGCATCCCCAGCGCGAGCGGGATCAGCTTGATGCCCGCTTCGATCGGCGAGTTGCCCTGGGCGCCCTGGAAGTAGAAGACGAACAGGAACATCAGCGCGAAGCGTGCGAGGCCGTTGATGAAGGCCGCCGCGCTCGCGGCCGCGAACAGGCGGTTCTGGAAGATCTTGAGGTCGAGCATGGGGGCGCGCGAGCGTTTCTCGATCAGCACCCACAGCGGCAGCAGCACCACCGCGGCGCCGATGCCGGCGAGGACGATCGGGTCGTGCCAGCCGCTGAGCCCGCCGCGTGAGACGCCCAGCACGAGCCCCGTGAGGCCCACCACGAAGGTGCTCGTCCCGAGCACGTCATACCCGCGCTCAGGGTCCCGCTTGGCGAGCTCGCGCAGGACGAGGCCGCCCCACGCGGCGCCGGCGAGTGCGATGGGGACGTTGAACCAGAAGACCCAGTGCCAGGAGATCATCACGAGCGCGCCGCCGAGCACCGGGCCGAGGACGAGGCCGACCGCGGCGATCATCGTGTTGGCGCCCATCGCCAGCCCGAGCTGCTCCTTGGGGAACGCGTCCGTCACGAGCGCGGCCGCGTTGGCGAACAGGAAGGCCGAGGCAATGCCCTGCAGGATCCGCCACAGGATCAGCACGGTTCCGTCGGGGGAGAAGCCGGCGCCCAGCGAGGCGAATGCGAACAGCAGGAAGCCGCCCACGTAAGCGCGCTTGCGCCCGAACAGGTCGCTCAGGCGCCCGGCCATCAGCACGAGCACGGTGGCGGCGATGAGGTAGGCGAGGATCACCCACACGAGCGCCAGCAGGCTCGTGTGCAGCGACCGCTCGAGGTCGGGGAGGGCGATGATCAGCGTGCCGGAGTTCGTCGCTGCGAGCAGCATCCCGAGACTCGTGCACGACAGGGCCCACCACTTGTAGTGCTCGTGGCCGGCGGCCACGCCGAAGCGCGAGGGAGCGGGTGCGGGAGCTTGCATGTGTGCGGTCACCGTGGTGCTCAAGTGTGCCCCTTCCGCAGTGCTTCGCATGACCAATCTGACGTGAACGTAAAGATCAGGATAGCAGCGTGGACGCGGTTGGCGCCGGGTGCTAGAACATGCGTGATGTCCTCCGATCAGGCGAAGGTCGAGAAGTCCGAGCAGGAGTGGCGCCAGGAGCTCACGCCGGCCCAGTACGACGTGTTGCGCAAGGCCGGCACCGAGCCGCCCTTCTCCGGCGACTACGTCTACAACAAGGCTGCCGGCGAGTACCGCTGCGCGGCCTGCTCGGCGGTGCTCTTCACGGCGGACACGAAGTTCGACTCCGGCACCGGCTGGCCGAGCTTCACCGAGCCGGCCGTCGCGGAGGCGGTCGAGCTGCGAGCGGACAACAGCCTGCTCATGCGCAGGACAGAGGTCGTGTGCCGCACCTGCGGCGGGCACCTCGGACACGTCTTCGACGACGGCCCAGGCCCCACCGGGGAGCGCTACTGCATCAACTCGCTCGCGCTCGACTTCATGCCCGGGGAGGAGTCCTCCGACGGCGGTGCCACAGGCGCCGCGCGGGCCGACGCGACGTCCGCCGAGTAGCCTCCACGCCGCCATGATCATGTTCGATCAGTCCCGGCGGCTGTCCGAGCCGCTCCGCTGGGGGCGGCGCGAGAAGACCGCTGTGGCGGCGCTCGCGAGCATCGTGGTGCTCGCGCTGCTCGGCCTCGGCGCCTATGCGCTCACCACCGGTGCCCCGGCACGGCGCGACTGCATCAATGTGACGTTCCCCAGCACCCTCGGGGGCGCGCAGCTGCAGGGGTGCGGCGCCCAGGCCAGGCGCATCTGCGCCTCGGGATCCTTCCGCGGGCTCCGGCAGGAGCTGGGCGCCGCCTGCCGGCGCGCGGGGTTTCCGTATCGCACGCCCGACTGAGCGCGTCTAGACAAATGTCGAAACGCCCTGGCCAAGTGTTGGCCAGGATGGCCCTACCGCGACCCCCGGCTGCCGGATTTCATACCCGGACTGTCATCGGTGCGTGGACCGCGCGCAAGCGTGTCCGCGTGACCATGTTCACAACCGTAGGAAGTGGAGGCACATGAGCTGGCTCGCATACCCAAGTTGGCTGAACGCAGGAGACAACGCATGGCAGATGACATCTGCCACCTTCGTCGGGCTCATGAGTATCCCGGGCCTCGCGGTTCTGTACGGCGGCGTCATGCAGAAGCGCTGGTCGGTCAACAGCATGATGCTCACGTTCATGGCGTTCTGCCTGGTGCTGGTTGCGTGGGTGCTTTGGGGCTTCAAGATGGGCTTTGGAAATCCGATCGGCCACGGGAAAGGGTTCTTCGACACCTTCTGGGGCAAGTCGGGCACCGTGCTGTCGTCCGGCGCGGAGGAGGGTCAGGCGGTGATCCCGTCGATCACGGAAGGCCCGCCGTTCCACTTCCCGGAGTCCTCGCTCGTGTACTTCCAGTTCGTGTTCGCCGCGATCACTCCGATTCTGATGCTGGGGTCGGTTCTCGGTCGCATCAACTTCAAGGCGTGGATCCCGTTCGTGCTCGTGTGGATCACGTTCGTCTACACCGTCAATGCGTTCCTGATCTGGGGCGGCGGCTACTTCGCGGCCCACGGTGCGCTGGACTACTCCGGCGGCTATGTGATCCATCTCGCGGCCGGCATCTCGGGCTTCGTGGCGGCGGCGGTGATCGGACCGCGACTGCAGCGGGATCGTGAGATCGACGCGCCGAACAACCTGCTGATGGTCATGGCCGGGGCAGGGCTGCTGTGGCTCGGCTGGAACGGCTTCAACGGCGGGGACTCCTACTACGCCGGCGCCAACGCCTCGGCTGCGGTGATCAACACGAACCTCTGCACCGCGGTGGCCGTGCTCGTGTGGGTCGGCTGGGACTACATCTTCCGCGACAAGCCGTCGTTGATCGGCTCCGTCAACGGAATGATCACGGGCCTCGTGGGCATCACGCCCGCCGCCGGGTTCGTGAACGGCTGGGGTGCGATCGCGATCGGCGTGATCGCCTCGACGGTCGTGTGGATGGCAATCAGGTTCCTCAGCCGAGCGCCCGTCTTCCGGCATGTGGACGACACCCTGGGGGTGATCTACACGCATGGGATCGCGGGGCTGATGGGAGGCCTGATGGTCGGGTTGTTCGCCGACCCGAGCATCGTCGAGTACATCGGCGTGGGGGGCGCACCGAACCTCCCGGGCAAAATGAGCGTCTTCAACGGTGGCAGCTGGACGCTGCTGCGCTGGCAGGCCGAGACCGCGGCGTTCGTGATCGTGTTCAGCGGGTTCATGACGTTCATACTGCTGAAGATCGTCGGCATCTTCGTGCCGCTGCGGCTCTCCGACGAAGAACTCGAGATCGGGGATCACGCGATCCACGGCAACGAGGTGTACCCCTCCGACGTGCCCACGCTCGGCGGGCCCCACGCTCCGGCGTGGCAGCCCGGCACGGTGCCGGCTGGAGCGGGCGCCTAGAGGGCGAGTCGGCCACGAGTGCCGGGCGCGTCCCCGTCTCCGGAACGCGCCCGGCCTCGTGTGCAGGCCGCGCGACGGGCAGTCACACGCAGGGATCGGTCACACGCAAGGAGCGGTCACACGCAAGGATCGGTCACACGCACGGATGCGAGTGGCCCCGCTCAGGCGGGGCCACTTCTGCGTTCGGGCTCGATCCTCGCGGGCGTCCCGCTGCGAGCGGCGCCCCTTGATCCTCGAGGCGCCGCGGCGGCTCGGGGGAGGCGCTCGGCCCGGGCGCGGATCCCGCGCAGCATGCGACGCTCCATGACGAGCGAGGCAGGCTCCACGGGGATCATCCCCAGGCGGGCGGTCCGCATTGACGGCTCCGCCAGTCCCGCCTGTGACTTTCTTGCGGTGCGGCATCGGGGTTTGCCGGTACGCGTCGGTGAAACGCCGCCGGGCAGGCTCCCGGTGCGATTCCCTTTCGCCGTGCTGACATAGCAAACGGTTATCGGAGTTGCCGGACGGCGGCTGCTTGCCGGCCGAGACCCCTTCCCCCCCGGGGACCGCGGGTTCCGAGGACGCGAACAGCACGCATTGCGAAAAGGAATTTCACACGGGCAAAGAGGTATAAGTAGCGCGCGGTACGGGTGGTACGGTGACCGCCGGATCCCTCAATGGGGCGGGGTCCTGTCTAAGCCCACAGGGGCAAGGGAGGAAGACAAAATACGACGCAGCGGATCGCTGTTCGTAGCACTGGCAGCCGTATCACTGCTCTCACTCGGAGCGTTTGCTTCGACATCGATGGCACACAGCAGCGCGGCATCGGGGGGGGCAACATCGAAGGTCATAAGGGCGAGTGGGGCCACGAGTGTGCACTACACGGCCAGTTACACCGACATACTGTTCGGGCTCGTGGCGTGCTCAGGCAACCACCAGACCAGCAAAAAATATCCGGGCACTGCGGGCGCGGGCGGACGCGACAAGTTCAAATGCGCGAGCACGACGGGACTTCCGCTGACGAACGTCACCCCGGGAGCGCCGGTCGTGTTCGAGGAGTGGGCCTCGGACTACTTCGCACTCGAAGGCTTCGGCCAGGTGCTCGCGACGAGCATCAGCGGCACGGCTTCGGGCAGCGGTAAGTCCTTCAAGGCGATCGCCTACTACTAGACCGCAGGAGGCGGCGCAGCGATGCGCCAGGTGCGGGCGGAGCGTCCCTGGGGGGGCGCTCCGCGCTGCATCGCGCACCGGTCGCGGCGCGTGAGCCCTCAGCCGGCGATGCCCACGGGGCAGGAGACGCCGGTGCCGCCAAGGCCGCAGTAGCCCCCGGGGTTCTTGGCGAGGTACTGCTGGTGGTAGTCCTCGGCGTAGTAGAAGGGGTGCGCGGCGTCGGCCTCTGCCAGCTCCGTCGTGATCGTGCCGTGGCCCGCTGCTGAGAGCAGCTGCTGGTAGGCCTCCAGCGACGCCTCTGCGGCCGTGCGCTGCTCCTCACTCTCCCACAGGAGAATCGAGCGGTACTGCGTGCCCACGTCGTTGCCCTGGCGCATGCCCTGCGTCGGGTCGTGGCCCTCCCAGAACAGCTTGAGCATGTCCTCATAGCTCGTGCGGGTGGTGTCGAAGGCGACGAGCACGACCTCCGAGTGACCGGTACGCCCCCCGCAGACCTCCTCATAGGTGGGGTTGGGCGTGAGCCCCCCCGCGTAGCCGACCGCGGTGCTGTAGACGCCCTCGGCCTGCCAGAAGATCCGCTCGGCGCCCCAGAAGCAGCCCATCCCGAAGATCGCGCTCTGCACACCGGGGGGAAACGGGCCCTGCAACGGGGTCCCGAGGACCTCGTGTCGCGCCGGCACCGGCAGGGCCTGCGCGCGGCCCGGCAGCGCCGCATCGGGCTCCACCATCGTCGTCTTGTCGCGACCGAAGAAGAGCATGCTCCAAGGCTAGACGATGGCGCGCGAGGCCAGAGGATCTGCACCGAGACCGCGGCCGCAAGGCGCGGCGGGCGCGGCGGCTCGCCCCGCGAGGCGCGCGGCGGGCGCCTACTTCGAGTAGACCGCGAAGAAGTCGCGGTCGTCGGGTTCGAGATATCGCGTGGCCGGGCGGTTCATGCCGGCGAGCAGGTTCTTGGGGTCTTCGGCCCCCGCGGCGCCGTAGGAGATGAAGCTCGTCCAGAAGGAGTTGATGTCAAGCTCCATCGCGCGCACTGCGCCTGCGCGGATGAGCGTCTTCGCGAGGCTGGTCACGGACTGGTCTTCGCCCGCGACGTAGATCAGGTTCCCATGCTTGTCGATGCCGATCGACGATCGCCACACGAGCACCGCGTTGCCCACCGTGGCGCCCCATTCAGCGTCGTTGGCGATCGTCGGGTTGGGCTTGCCTTCCTGGACGATCAGGGGCAGGTTCTGGCGCGCGAAGGAGACGTTGGCGGGGGCTGTGGAGCCGTAGTTCCAGTACATGACGTCCACGTGGCCGTCGGTGTAGCCCACGATCGTGCCGAGCCCGTTCTTCATCGGGGCATACGTGTGCCCGCCGTCGACGACGCCGCCGCCGGAGTCCGCGAGCTTGAAGCCGCTGTTGAACGTGGCGAGCAGCCGCGGGCGGTCTTTGTGGGGAACCTCCATCAGCCCGCGGGGCAGCGTCACGGAGGGCTCCAGGCGCCCCGGGTTGTACGTGAGCGTGGTGCGTTTCGTGTTGATCCACGCCAGGCCCGCGACCACGCGCGGGTATTCGGTCTGGTTGCGCAGGGTTGTCAGCAGCACGGGCGGTTCGGCTTCGAAGCCGGCGCGCGTGGCGTGCCAGACGCCCTCGCCGGGAAGGGCGGGGTGGATGATCGCGTGGACCCGCGCCGGGCGGTATTCGCTGGCCGCGCGCGCGCCTGCGACGGCGCCGTAGCCGACGCTGGGAAGCGCCTTCAGCGTCGCGCCGCCCTTGGGGGGCGCGGTCAGGCTGTAGTAGATCGACTCGACCTTCGCGACGATCCCGGCGGCGCCGTGATCGCGCAGCCACTCCACGGTGCGGATGCCCACGGGCGAGTTGGAGGTCCGGCTGATCGCGCCGACGTAGGAGAACACGGCGGGGATGAGCGCTACGATCGAGGCCACGAGCGCGACGCGACGCACCCGTCCGATGCCGGTGACCTCGCGATAGCTCGCGGCCCGGCCCGTGCCGGGCCCTGGGCGTGTTGCTGCTCCTGACTCCATGCTCAGACTCTACGCACCCACCGTCCGGGGTCCTGGGTAGAACGAACAGGCTTAAGCGATTTCTCACTAAGAAACATCTCACCGGGAGGAAGCCCGGCGTGCGGCGGGAAAGGGATCCCCATGTGGAATCCTTCCCACGCAACCGGCGCTTTTCCCCCTGCGCGCGATCCCCTCACCGGAGGTTCAGCAACATCAACCCACTCGAGGCAATAGCACACGACGAGCAGGCCGCAGCGCGACCCCGCGGGATGCGCGAGGCGTCCCCGCTGGCGCTCGTGCACGACCGTCCCGTGGAACGCTCGCAGGGAGGCCGCGCGCGCATGCTGCTGCGGGCGTGCAGGCCCCGCCAGTGGAGCAAGAACCTGCTCGTGCTGGCCGCGCCGTGCGCGGCGGGCGTGATCGATCGCCCCCGCGTGGCCGCGGAGGTGCTCGGCGCATTCGTCGTGCTGTGCCTGGTCTCGAGCGCGACCTATCTCGTCAACGACGTGCGCGACCGCGAGCAGGACCGCCTGCACCCGCGCAAGCGCAAACGGCCGGTCGCCGCCGAGGAACTCTCGCCGCAGTCCGCGCTGCGCATCGCGGCGCTGCTCGCGGTGCTCGGCCTCGCGCTCGGCACGGCGATCACACCGGGCCTCGGCGTGCTCGCGCTCGCGTACCTCGCGCTCACCGCGAGCTACTCGCTGTGGTGGAGGCGCGTGGTCATCGTGGACATCCTCGCGATCGCAGCGGGCTTCGTGCTGCGCGCGCTCGCGGGCGGGGTGGCGACGGACATCTACCTCTCGCGCTGGTTCGTGCTGGTGACGGCCTTCTGCGCGATCTTCCTGGTCTCGGCCAAGCGCTTCGCGGAGCTGCGCGAGCACTCCGGCACGGGCCCCGCTCGCGCGACCCTGCGCCGCTACTCGCTCGGCAGCCTGCGCCTGATTCTCGCCGGCGCGGCCGGAGCGGCGGGCATCGCATACGTCTCATGGGCGGTCACGCGGCCAGCGCACGTGGTTTGGTACGTGCTGTCGGTCGTCCCGTTCCTGCTGTGGCTGGCCCGCTACGCGGTGCTGATCGGGGCGGGCGCCGGGCAGGCCCCGGAGGAGCTGATCCTGCGCGATCGCACGCTGCTTGCGCTGAGCGTGGCGTGGGGCCTGCTGTTCCTCGGCGGCGTCTATGTCGGTCGTTGAGCTGAGGTCACGCACCACGGTCGCAGGCGTTGAGCGGTTTCTGAGCGGATGGGGGCGGACCGCCCCCAGCAGCTGCCGCGTGCTGCGCCCGGAGCATCCCGAGGAGGTCGCGCAGGCGCTGTCCTCGGCGGCGTCCCTGGGCACGGGGGTGATCGCGCGCGGCGCGGGCCGCAGCTATGGCGACGCAGCCCAGAACGAGGGCGGCGCGGTGCTCGACATGACGGCCCTTCGGCGGATCATCTCGATCGACACGGAGCTGCTGCTGCTGCGGGCGCAGGCGGGCGCGACGATCGCCGAGATGATGGCCGCGCTGGCCCCGCACGATCTCACGCTCCCCGTCGTCCCGGGCACGCGCCACGTGACGCTGGCGGGAGCGATTGCGAGTGACATCCACGGCAAGAACCACCACCGCGACGGTGGGTTCGCGCGATACGTGACCTCGATCTCGCTGTGCACGCCCGCAGCGGGCCTCGTGGAGGTCTCGCCCGACAGCGACCCGGATCTGTTCTACGCGACGCTCGGCGGGATGGGCCTGACGGGCGTGATCCTCGAGGCGACGCTGCGCGCGGACCCGCTGCCCTCGCCCTGGGTGGCCGGCGACGTGGACCGCACGGCGGGCCTGCAGGAGACGCTCGAGCTGCTCGGCGGCGAGGAGCACCACCGCTACTCGGTCGCGTGGCTGGACATGCTGGCGCCGGGCGCGAAGATGGGGCGCGCGGTGATCACGCGCGCGGACCCTCTCCCCGCAGCGGACGCGCCCCCGCACAGGCGCGGATGGCCGCGCGAACGCACGCTGGCGGCGTCGCTGACCCGCGGCGCCGCGGTGGACGTACCGAGCGCGTTCCCGCCCTCGCTGCTGCGCCCGTCGAGCGTGCGCGCATTCAACGAGCTCAACTGGCGCGCGAGCCCGCGCAGCGAGCGCGGGCGGCCGCTCGCGCTGGCCCCCTACTTCTTCCCGCTGGACGTGCTGGGGGAGTGGAACCGCTTCTACGGTCCGGCTGGGCTGATCCAATACCAGTTCGTGATCCCCTCGGGCCAGGAGGCTGTGCTGGAGCGCAGCTTCGATCTGATGCGCATGCGCAGGCTCCCCATCTACCTGGCCGTCTTCAAGCGCTTTGGCGCGGCGTTCGGCGGCCCGCTGTCGTTTCCGCTGGAGGGCTGGACGCTCGCGGCCGACGTGCCGGCTGCGGCGCCCGGCGTTCGCTCGGCGCTGGATGAGCTCGACGAGCTCGTCGCGGGCTGCGGCGGGCGCGTGTACCTGACGAAGGACTCGCGCATGCGCCGCGAGGCGCTGCTGAGCATGTATCCGCAGCTGGACCGCTTCGAAGCCCACCGCGCGGCCGCGGACCCGCACGGGGTCCTGCGCTCGGACCTCGCGAGGCGCCTCGGCCTCGGCGGTGCACAGCGATGAGCACGGGTCACGTGTACTCGACGGGCAGGCGCGTGCTGGTGCTCGGCGGCACGTCGGAGATCGCGCTTGCGATCGTGCACGAGATGCAGTCGCGGGCCCCGCGCGAGGTCGCGCTGCTCGGGCGCGACCCCCAGGCGCTTGCGAGCGCGGCCGAGGATCTGAGGCAGGCGGGGTGCGAGCGGGTGCTGACGTTCGAGCTCGACGCACTCGCCACGACCGCGCACGCTGAGGTGCTCGACCGGGCCTTTGCGGAGCTCGGCGGCGTGGACATCGTCGTTCTCGCCGTGGGCCTGCTCGGCGAGCGCGGAGCCATGCCCGCGGACGTCGCGGGCGCGGTGGAGGTCATGCAGGTGAACTTCGCGGGCGCGGGCTCGCTGCTGATCGAGGCCGCGCGCCGGCTGCGGGACGGGGGAGGGGGCGCGATGGTGGTGCTCTCCTCGGTCGCCGCCGAGCGCCCACGGCGCGCCAACGCGGTCTACGGCGCCTCGAAGGCGGGCCTGGACGCGCTCGCGCGGGGCCTCGGGGACGAGCTTCAGGACGAGGGCGTGCGCGTGCTCGTGGTGCGCCCCGGATTCGTCCACACGCGCATGACCGAGGGTCTCAGCCCAGCGCCCCTGGCGACGACGCCGGAGGCGGTTGCGACGGTGGCTACCGACGGCCTCGACGGCGGTGCGCAGGTCGTATGGGCCCCCGGCCCTCTACGCTGGCTGATGCTCGTGTTGAGACATCTGCCCCGTCCCATCTTCCGCCGGATGAAGCAATGAGCGCGCAACGATCCACACGCAGCCGGCCCACCGCGGTGAGCGACATCGCCTACCGCCGGCCCGACATGACCGAGCTGCGCGCGCGCCGGCGCGAGGCCCGCCGCCGCACACGGCTGGCGAGGGTCGACCTCGGCCTGGGCTTCCTCGGCGCACTGATCCTGCTGCTCGCCACGCCCGGCCTGGCTATCTCATCGCTGATCTGCGGCGTGATCCTCGCGGCGTGCATCATCTCGATGGTGGTGGAACGGCGCAGGCGCGCGCGCGCGCAGTCGGGCGAGCCGCGACGCACGCGCTCACCGCGGCGCTCCTCCTCCACTCCGGATCGCCGATCGCGCCACAGCGCGGAGACGGCGGTCGTGGAGCGGCCTCGCTCCCCGCGCTGAGTCCTTTCGCGGCCGCCCGCGCCAGCTAGCGCGGCTCGAGTGCGAAGACGGCGATGTCGCGCGAGGTGCGCTCGTGGTAGTCGTCGAAGCCCGCGTACTGCTCGTTCATCCGGCGCCAGAGCTCCGCGCGCTCATCGCCCTCGCACACGCGCGCACGCACCAGGCGGTGCTCGCCGCGGATCTCGACCTCGGCGTCGGGGTTGGCCTTGAGGTTGTGCGACCAGGCAGGCTCGCGCGTGTTGCCGGCGTTGGAGCCGATCACGATCACGCGCTCGCCGTCGGCGAGGAACAGCACGGGCGCGGTGCGGGGCTGGCCGGAGCGACGCCCCGTGCTCGTCAGCAGCAGCACGGGCGAGCGGCCGATCTTGCCCATGACGCGCCCACGGGTGAGGCGGTAGACGGGGACGTTCAGCTTGCCCATCGTGCGAAGCGCGCCGGCGGGCATCGTCATCGACAGGCGCGACCATGCGTGGTCACCGGGCATCGGCGGAGTATCGCACCGGAGTTCGCGACCGGGCAGCGCGCTCGGCGCAGTAGAGTCCGCGCCCATGCATCGCGGGGGCTGCGGGAGAGGACGGCGGAGATGAGCGGGGAGCGCGCGGTCCGCTATGAGGTCACGGGCCGCGTGGCGCGCATCACGCTGGACCGTCCCGAGCGGGGCAACGGGATCACGGCGGCGCTCGTGCGCGAGCTCGTGGAGTGCGTCGAGCGGGCGGACCTCGATCCGGAGGTGCACGTGATGCTCCTGTCGGGGAACGGGCCGGGATTCTGCGGCGGCTATGACCTCGTGGAGAGCGCGGAGGGCATGGGCGCGGAGGCGCAGCTGCCGCAGCGCGCGCCCGCGGGCTCGCCGATCGACCCGGCGGTGATCGCGGCCAACCACGACCCGCGGGGGACGTGGGACCCGATGGTGGACTACGCGATGATGAGCCGCAACGTGCGGGGCTTCATGAGCCTCTTCCACTGCGGCAAGCCCGTGGTGTGCATGGTTCACGGCTTCTGCGTGGCAGGTGGGACCGACATGGCGCTCTGCTCGGACCTGCTCGTGATCGCCGAGGACGCCAAGATCGGCTATCCGCCGGCGCGGGTGTGGGGATCGCCGACGACCGCGCTGTGGGCGCACCGCGTGGGCGCCCAGCGCGCCAAGCGACTGCTCTTCACGGGCGATTCGCTGTCCGGCCGCGAGGCGCTCGAGTGGGGCCTGGCGACGGAGGCGCCCGCCGCGGATGAGCTCGTCGAGCGAACCGAGATCCTGCTCGAGCGCATCGCGCGGGTGCCGGTGAACCAGCTGACGATGATGAAGCTGCTCGTCAATCAGGCGCTCTACGCGCAGGGGCTGCACGCCACCCAGGTGCTGGGCACGGTCTTCGACGGGATCACGCGGCACACAGCGGAGGGCTATGCCTTCCAGCAGCGCGCCGCCGAGGCGGGCTTCCGCGAGGCGGTGCGCGAGCGCGATGAGCCCTTCGGGGACGCGGGGCGCTCGACGTTCAAGGGCTGAGCCGGGCCGCGGGGCGTCGCCAGATCGGAAGAGCACACGTCTGAACTCC
>OCZT010005506.1_pt1 | contig 12605 bp, 14 predicted proteins | sample 1539031 | NCBI WGS metagenome assembly OCZT01 (sample SAMEA3539308, study PRJEB22396) | soil metagenome | biome: tundra; feature: field; material: soil | place: USA | collected 2010-05 | depth 0.15 m | reverse complement strand
TATGCTTTTCTGATTTCAAAGGGTTATAGCTATGATATTAGCAGGCAGGCAATAGAAAAACTATTTAACCTATCTTTAGAGGAAGAGTAGTAATTATCTGTTTCAGTTCTGGTATTTCAACACTCTTTGCAGCTTCTTCGATTGAGAACCATTTCCTTCTCCGCTTTTCTTTATCAGGGTAATCGTCAAGCATTTTATTTACTTCCATCGAATAAACCCTTATAAAACAAGCGCCAATTTCTTTATGTACTTTAAAGGAACCTAATTCTATGGTTTCATTTTCCCCATAAACACCGGCCTCTTCAAAAGCTTCTTTTTTAGCAGATTCAAAATGAGAAAGGTTAAATTCTACGTACCCTTTGGGTATAATCCATTTCTTCTTTCTTATTGAGGTAATGAGAAGAACCTCAATTTTATCATCTCTTCTTCTGTAAGGAAGAACACCCGACTGTGTAAAATTAAATTCGAGCTTCAATATAAATGAACTCCGTATTCAATCCTGGCAATTTAGAATAAGATGTAATATAGATAACATTATTAATAATAAACACACATAATCAGGAAAAATTTTATATTTTTTATTAAATCAATTCTTTTAAGTTGAATAATTATTGCTCTAAAGCGGGAGCAAAATAGTTTTGTTAATTAATATTAAAGGGTAAGATGGCAAAAATAAATTTGACTCTGAAACCAATCCCGGAACAAATAAGGATATTAAAAGATTATCTTGATAGACATACTCAGCATAAGACCCAGGTAGAAGTGTCAATTGATCAGATTGTCAAAAGATTTAAGCACAAAAAACTATCAAGTAATAGAGCAAAAGCAGTTCATTTTGATAAATTGCTCAAAATGATAAAAAAAGATACTCCTCAATAGTTTCTCTCTGTCCAATTAAGGAGATTCGGAAACAATTCCTTATTCAGGAATTGATCAGCCTACCCAGTTTTCAGCTTGTGTATTTTTCTGTTTAAATAATCCCTTGGGACCAGAAAAAGTATTCGACTTCAGGCATAATACCGGTATTTCAGAAAGTCTTAAAACTTTATTTGTAACACTCCCGGTAAGTAAATTAGTCAGACCAGTCCACCCATGACTCGCAATTACTATTATGTCCATTTTTTTATCCCGGGCATATTGTAAAATTTGCTCATATGGTTTTCCGATGGTGACAGTCTGAACTATTTCAACAATACCCTGAGGAAATTTCTCAATGAATCTTTTGAATTCCTGTTTAACGTAGTCCTCTGTCATACAATCAGATCTGTCATCAATTAAACTATATTTGCGTAATGAGGAAACAGGTTCGATAGTGTGTAAAAGGTGGAGAACAGCTTTATTCTGGCTGGCAAGCAGAAATCCGAAATCAAGGGCTTGGTAAGAATTTTCTGAGAAATCGATCGGGCAAAGGATATTTTTGATGTTAATCATAAAGCACCTCTTTCTCTAAAAACAATGGAGCCGTTAGGCAACAAGTGCAGAGAGTTTCATCGATACTTCATTAAGATCAAACGGCTTATAAAAAATAGTATTTACATATTTTCTGATGTTAAAATCAAAATCTTTGAGCTGGTTCTTATATACATAAGTGAGAATGACTGGAATCTTTATTTCGCTTTTTATTTCCCTGCAGAAATTCTCAATCTTTACCGAAGGTTCTGCATCCAGAATAATTAAGTCAAATTCTGATGTATGAATTATATTTTTTATTACATCCAGATCTGTAGTAGCAGTAATATTATAGCGGTTCTGCAAGTACATTAGGAGACTTACGCACATGTTAAAATCTGTACTATAGAAAGCTATATTTTTCATTTAATCTGATTTCTGGCTGTAAATTCAATAAATAGACGCTTTTATACGAAGTTGAATAAACTATTTATGTGCCAGAGAAAGAGAATTGAAAAAAGCAGAAAATGTTAGAATTTTGATTAAAAACGTATAATATTAATTTTCAAGTTTCCCGTATATGGAAAAGTGATTATTTTATTGTTTTAATAATTGAGAAAATCATAACAAGATTATCAAATTATTAAGCTTTAATATCCAATTCTTTTAATTTCCTATATAAAGTAGAAAGTCCCACCTGAAGAAGTTCTGATGTCTTTTCTTTATTGTAAGCATTGCTCTCAAGAGCCTTTAGAATATAATCTCGTTCAAATCTTCTGACTGATTCCTCCAGAGAACCGAGTTTAGAGAAATCCACTACACCAAACTTAGGTCTGAACGCAGGAGGTAAATCCTGCAGAGTTATATATTCTCCTTTGCAGAAGATTACGGATCGCTCAATTATATTTTCCAGTTCCCTTACTTCGCCTCTCCATTCATAGCTGATGAGTGCACGGATAGCGTCATTGTCAATTCCCTTAATGTTTTTGTTCATCTCTTTTCTGTATTTGTTAAGGAAATGATCTGCTAATAATGGAATATCCTCTTCTCTTTCTTTCAGCGAGGGAAGGTTTATTTCAATAACGTTTAATCTGAAATAGAGATCTTCTCGGAACCTGCCGGCATTTATCTCTTCCTTTAACTCTTTGTTGGTTGTAGCAATAAACCTCACATTTACTGGAAATGAAGTGGTCGTGCCAACCGGAGTAAATTCTTTTTCCTGAAGTACCCTGAGGAGTTTTACTTGCAGCTGCAAAGGAAGTTCGCTTATTTCATCAAGGAATAATGTACCTCCGTCAGCAGCCTTTATAAACCCCTCCTTATCTGAAATAGCACCGGTGAAAGCACCTCTTTTATGACCGAAAAGCTCACTTTCTATGAGGTTCTCTGTTATTGCTCCGCAGTTAACGGTTATAAATGGTTTATTTTTCCTTCGGCTTTTATAGTGCAATGCCCTCGCCACCAGCTCTTTACCTGTACCGCTTTTACCTGTAATCAATACTGTACTGTCAGTTTCAGCCACAGTATGTATCATATCATATATTTTCTTAATAGCAGCACTCTTACCTACTATATTTTCAAAATCATAACTTCGTTGGATTTCTTTCTTTAGTATACGGTTTTCGAGTAAAAGCTCTTTAATTTCGAACATTCTTTTGATCTTAATAAGCAGTTCATCAAATTCAATCGGCTTAAGAATATAATCGCTGGCGCCGGCCCTCAAAGCAGAAATAGCTGTATCAAGAGAACCGAAAGCTGTAATAATAATAATGGAGGTGTGGATATCTAATTTTTTAATTTCCTCTAACAATTCAATCCCCCTCATCTGGGGCATTTCAAGATCAGTCACAACTATATCATATTTACCTTCAAGAAGTTTACTTTGCGCTGCCCTGCCGTTTTCTGCTTCGTCTACCTCGTAACCCTCTTTTCTCAGAATGAAAGATAGTGATTCCCTGATTATCTCTTCATCATCAACTACTAATATTTTTCCTGACATTTTTTCCTCTTAGGGCTGAATTGGTAATAGTATTTTAAATGTTGTCCCCTCACCTATAGTACTTTCCACAATAATGTCTCCCTGGAAACTTTTTATAATTCCATAGCTTACCCAAAGACCTAACCCGGTACCTTTGCCTTCTTTTTTTGTCGTATAGAAGGGCTCAAATATCTTGCCTATATTTTCTTCGGCAATCCCTACCCCGTCATCTTCAAAAGTAATAACAACATTATCTTCACTGACATCCGTTTTTGCAGCAATTGTACAATCACGTTTGGGGGGATCATGTTCCGCGATAGCATCAACTGCATTTAAAAGAATATTTACAAAGACCTGCTGAACCTGGTCTGCTACAAGAGGGAGGAGAGGAACCCTTTCATTCAATGATACTTTGAAATCAATATTCTTTGCTTTAGTGCCTACCTTAATAATTTCTACTGCCTCACCAACATTCTGATTTATATCGGTAAGCTGTAATTCATAGTTAGATGGGCGTGAGAAATCGACTAAATCCCTTATAATTTTAGAAATTCTGGTCACCTGGTTCTTTACAAGTTCAAGTTTCTCTTTTATAAATAGATCATCGGTAGAACGCTGAACAACCTGCACTAGTGCGGAAATAGATGCAAGCGGATTACCGACTTCGTGAGCCACACCGGCAGCAAGGGTTCCGATGCTTTCCATTTTCTGTGTATGGATAAGCTGTCTTTCCATTATTCTTTTTTCTGTAAGGTCCCTGTGAATACCGAAAAAGGCCGATACATTTCCATCCTGATCAACAATTGGGGAAACGAGAAGCTGTGTAAAAAAAGGTTCGCCTCCTTTTTTCCTGTTCTCAACTTCACCTACCCATACCTTGCCTGCATTTATAGTATTCCACATTCTTGCCCAGAATTTTCTGGAGTGTTTACCACTGCCGAAAACGCTGGGGTTCTTGCCGATAAGCTCCTCTTTATTATAACCGCTTACCTGCATGAAAGCAGGGTTTGCATAAACCATTTTCCCATCTATATCCGTTATCTGGAGTGGATTAACAGTGTTCTCCGCAACACAATAAAACCGCAGCAGATCAAGTTCTTTTTTCCTTTGCTCAGTGATATCTTTGGCAAGAATAAAATAAAGATAAGGTTTTTCATTTCCCTGACAATTAGTAGGAATTATTGAAATATTTACATCAATAAACCTATTATTCAGATGAATGACAGAAAAGATACTTCCGCTTGTAGTCTGTATAACACAATTAGTAAAAATTAATCTGAATTTTTCTTTATATGAATTTCCCATTAAGTCTATAAAGTTCTTCCCAATTATCGATTCATTCACGGGTTTAAGTAAATCAGTGGCAGATTTATTTAAATTAAGAACCTCTCCGGTTGCGGATAATATGAAACACATATCATTAAAACCCTCAAACAGGTCAAAACCGAAGCTATAATTATTATTCATGATATCTCATAGAAAATCCTTTTGAATTCATATATAAAAATAAACAAATAAACCCTCTCAATATTGAGAAAATTTGGTAAATTAAAAAGTAATATATATTATTTTGATTATTTTATTTTGGATATTATATGCATTTAAATCTTGTGCAATACAGCCCTGAATGGGAAAATAAGGAAACCAATAAGGAAAAACTTATAAAATTAATTCCTGGCAATCTTTTCAAAGAATCGGTGCTAATCTTTCCTGAAATGACATTAACAGGCTTTACAATGAAATCGAAAGATTTTGCCGAGGATCTAAAAGGGGAAAGTTTTCAATTCTTCTCAAGGATTGCTTCAAATAATAAAGTTCATGTAATAGGTGGTTTGATAGAAAAGGAAAAGGGTTTAAGATATAATACACTTGTTCATATTAATCCTTTAGGAGAATTACTGACCAGTTATAGAAAAATACATCCATTCTCTTATTCGGCTGAAAATAAGTATTACGCTAGGGGGGATAAAACCGTTATAACAGAAATCAATGGCTGGAAAGTCGGGTTATCTATCTGTTATGATCTTAGATTTCCTGAGTTGTTCAGACATTACGGAAAGGAAAGGGTAGAACTAATTATAGTTATAGCTAACTGGCCGGATACAAGGATCGGGCAATGGAGGACTTTGCTTTGCGCAAGGGCTATAGAGAACCAATGCTACGTTGCTGCAGTGAACAGGGTAGGGAATGATCTCAGACTCCATTATAATGGATGTTCATGTATTTTTGATCCGATGGGGAACGAGATCGCATTTTTACCGGATAAAGAGAAAATTATATCTGCAGAAATTTCGAAGGAGAATGTAGAACAAGTAAGAAACAAATTTCCTTTTCTTGATGATATTTTCCTGATTTAATATTTAAATAAGCCTGCCATCCGGCAGGCTTTAATTATTAATATCAACCTAATGTCTTTTGTCCTTTCTCCCAGTTACATGGAGTTTTCTCACCAGTCTGAAGTGCATCAAGAACTCTTATAACCTCATGAATATTTCTTCCTACGTCAAGATCATTTGCATTTACCCAGCGTATAATTCCGTCTGGATCAACAATATATGTAACCCTGTAGGCGACTTTTTCATCGGCGCTTAGTATCCCCAATGATTCAGCTAAAGATTTAGACGTATCTGCAATTAAAGGAAATTTCAACCCTTTAAGGTCTGGATGGTCATTTCTCCATGCAAGATGCACATATTCTGAATCTGTTGATGCCCCATATAAAACTGCATTTCTTTCTTTGAATCCCTCAAAATTCTTATTGAATTCAGCAATTTCGGTTGGGCATACAAATGTAAAATCCTTGGGGTACCAGAACATTACCATCCATTTCCCTGCTTTCTTGTGATCATCAAATGAGACTTCTTTGAATTCCTTCCCCATTTCAATTGAAACGACAGCTTTTTTCTTAAATTCCGGAAATTGAGATCCGATTGATAATATTTTGTTCATATTTTAACCTTTCTTTTTGTAATAGACTAATTTATTTCTTTTATGGAAAGTATTCAAATAGAAATTACTTTTAATGATATAGATTTCGTTTATAATTGGAAATATTATATATCTTTGCAAATGGTTTTTCCTTGGTTTTTTAACAAAGCACAGGTAATTTTACGAATTTCGGCTCTGCAATCAACATTATTATGATTATCCATAGAATAAAAATAAATTTCTTTGATTGCGATCCTGCAGGTATCTTATTTTATGCGAGAGTTTTCCAGATATGCCATTCTGCCTATGAATCGATGATCTCTTCATTCTCCCTGAAAGAAGACTATTGGAATAATGCAGAATATGTAGCACCTATTTCTTATAGTGATGCAAAGTACTTGAAACCAATTAAATATGGTGAAACTATTTCTATAGAATTGACTGTTGCGCAACTTCGGAACAGTTCTTTTGAACTTGGATATCTATGTAAAAATGAAAAGGGAGAGGTTTGCGCCGAGGTAAAAACAATACATGTTTTTGTTGATAAAAAAACATGGAAGAAAAAAGAGATCAGTAAAGAAGTAAGGGCAGGATTAGAAAAAATATTTAATAATTTTTAAGTATATCCTTCAGCTTCTCCTTCTGTATTTTACCTAGTGGACTCATAGGAAATTCGTTCATGAAATAAAATTTTCTCGGAAGCTTATAGGGCGAAATCTTTTCTAATAAAAATTCTTTCAGTTCTTTTTCAGAAATATTTAATCCCGGTTTGGTTATCACAGCTACTGATACAATATACCCCCATTCATTATTTTCTTGTCCAAAAGCAGAAACATTCTGAACTCCGGGGTACTCCAACAGAGCTGTTTCTATTTCAAAAGGATTTATATTTTCCCCTCCGGAAATAATTAAATCATCCATTCTTGAATCAATGAATAAATACCCTTCTTCATCAACAAGTCCGGAATCTCCGGTATAATAAATTCCATCTCTGAATTTTTTATCTGTCTCTATGGGATTATTATAATATCCCTTAGCGCAGGACTCACTTTTAATTGCAATTTCACCTATAATATTGGGTGGGAGCAAATCCTTACTTTCATTTACAATAAATATCTGATTATTGGCCAGAGGCTTACCGCCGGATAATTTTTTATTCTCAAATTTATTGTAATCGAGAAAAGTGATTAAGGAAGAGGTTTCGGTTGAGCCATAGACCTTAGCTACCGGCCACCCTTCTTTAATTGCCTCATCTACAAGAGTATCTTCAATATATCCGCCTCCAAGTAAAACAAACTTTAGCTCAGCACCGGGTTTAATTCCCAGGTTAATTAATCTTCTTAACTGTGTAGATACAAGTGACAATAAAGTTGGCCTACTCCTCTTTATTTCATCAGCCAAATCTTCAGTACTTAAACTTTCAGGGATTATAAAAGATGATCCGGAAAGAAGTGCCCTTGTAATGATGGAAAAACCTCCTATATGGTAGAATGGGAGGGAGGCAATCCATTTATCCCTTGTATGATGGTTTAATACAGTATTACTATTATCAAAACTTGCTCTCAGATTATGGAAGGATAATTGAACACCCTTTGGATTTCCCGATGTACCGGAGGTAAAGAGGATTAGAGCGGTGTTATTTTCGTCAAAGTCTGAGATATCCGTCTTTTCAGGGATGACACTATTTTCTGATATTTCGGCTTTTACTGGTATGACATAATCAGTCACTATATGGATTATTTTATCATCCTGGCAGTTTACCTGTTTATTAATACTGCGGTCTGTAAAAATAAAGGACGGCTTAAAAAATGTAACCAGGTTGTTAGTTTCAGAGTCATTTAACCTGATGTTTATTGGAACAGGTACAGCCCCTGATTTCCATAATGCAAATAATAATAAGATAAACTCAATATTATTTTCTGATATTATTGCAGTAATATCCCCTCTTTTTATTTTATAATATTTTTGCAGGAAGTGAGCAAGGGAAATGGCTCTATCATTAATATCTTTAAAAGAAAAAGTTTCATTTCCGGTTGTTATATAATCTTTTGTTTTGAATAAACCGGCAGCTTCAGAGAGCCAGTCACTCATAATAATATACCTGCCGAAAAGAGGAGCCCGAATATTGCGGATAACCGTGCGGTTAATTCAAGGGCTTTATTGAGTTCTTTTCCATCATATGAGTACAACATTTTTATAAGTCTGAATGCAATTGGAATTGTAATGTATGGAAGGAATACCCAACATTTAAAAGCAAAAGCAAAAAATAATACCAGTGGTATTAAGAAGGAAATAAGGAGTAGGAATATAAACTGATATCTTGTAAATTCTCTGCCGAATTTCACAGCAAGGGTATATTTATTAGCAGCCCTGTCTTCATCTATATCCCGATAATTATTAATAACAAGAATATTAGTAATTAAGGCACCAACAGGAATCGAGCAGAGAAAAGCAAGATATGATAAAGTGTGTGCCTGCACATAATAGGTACCTATAGTTCCAACTACTCCGAAGAACATAAACACAAACAGGTCCCCTAATCCGTTATAGGCAAGAGGATAGGGACCGGCTGTGTATGCAATTCCGGCTAAAATGGATGCTATTCCTATCACAAGCACAAAGAATCCCCCCGTATAAACCAGGTAAAGTCCTAATGCAAATGCAGTCAAAAAAATTATTGCTATACCAGTCTTCATTTCAGAAACGGTAATGAGTTCGTTTACCATTACACGCAATGGACCTTTCCTTTTTTCATTATCTGCCCCCTTTAAATAATCAAAAAGGTCATTCGTAAAATTAGTACCTATTTGAATAAGAAGTGAGCAGATAAGTGCAATAAATGCATAAAGGAGTATGAACTTATTATCACTGGCAGCTGCAGCAGAGCCAACCAATACAGGCACAACTGCTGCAGGTAATGTTCTTGGTCTAGAAGCGATAACCCAGCTTTTGATTTTACCTATTTCAGTTTTATTATTCATTAAGGAAGTTTTGGGAATTTATTGAATTCAGGTTTTCTTTTTTCAAGATAAGCTTTCTTACCTTCCTGGGCTTCCTCACTCATATAATATAACAAAGTAGCGTTTCCTGCTAATTCCTGGATACCCGCCTGTCCATCAAGCTCAGCATTAAATGCTGATTTTAATAATCTTATTGCCATAGGGCTGTGCTGAAGTATTTGCCTTGCCCATTCAACCCCTTCCTTTTCAAGTTCTGAAACAGGGACCACCTTATTCACCATCCCCATATCTAATGCTTCCTCTGCAGAGTATTGTTTGCAGAGGTACCAGATTTCCCTTGCTTTTTTCTGACCAACCAAACGGGCAAGATAACTTGCTCCAAAACCGCCGTCAAAACTTCCGACTTTAGGACCGGTTTGTCCGAATATTGCATTGTTGGCGGCAATAGTTAGATCGCAAACAACATGAAGCACGTGTCCCCCTCCGATTGCATACCCGGCTACCAGTGCAATAACAGGTTTAGGTATACTCCGGATTAACTTCTGAAGGTCAAGGACATTCAATCTTGGGACACCATCACTGCCGATATAACCTTTTTCTCCTCTAATCCGTTGATCTCCTCCTGAACAGAATGCATACTTGCCATCCTTAGCGGGACCATACCCGGTTAATAATATAACCCCAATTGATTGATCCTCCCTGGCATCTGTGAAAGCATCATACATTTCAATAATGGTTTCCGGGCGGAAAGCGTTCCTGACTTCAGGACGGTTAATTGTAATCTTTGCAATACCGTCCATCTTTTCATAAATAATATCCTTAAACTTTTTAACTTTTATCCAATTGAATTTCATATGTGTCCTATTCCATTTTATTATAAAAATAAATTTAATAAAAGAAGGGGAATTATGAACAGTATTAAATTACAAAGAGGAATTTATTTATTGCTTCTATAAATCTTTGAGGCTCTTCGAGGTGTGTATTATGCCCTGCATTCTTGATAATCTTATGTTCCGCATTAGTGAAAAGTTTAACCATTTCAACATTTATCTCGGTAAATTTTGAATCGAGCCCCCCGGTAATGAGCAAAGTTTTTAAGGGAATATCTTTAATATTGTTGTATAAAGGTTTCATATTACCCGTGCCTGAACATCTTAATGTGTTTGCCAGTCCTGTTTTGTTATTCTCAAGCTTCTGCTCCCTTATTTGGCTGAGCATTTCATTTGAAAATCTTCTTTGGGTATTAAAAAGGCCTATATTCATCCAATAGTCAACGAATTTATCAATAGGATTTTTGTCAATAAATTCAGCAAGCTTTTCGTCCTGCAGGACTCTTTCTTTTTTAAGGTTCTCATTACTAATTCCCCACGTACTGCTTTCAAGTATTAAGCCCTTTAACATGGTTCCGTTTGTTAATGCAAAGTTAAGAGCTATTCTTCCCCCCATAGAATAACCTGCCAGAACTATTTTATCATTTGAAAGGCTAAGTATTATTTCCTTAAGCTGGTTTACAATTGAATCGATGGAATAGTAATAACTCTCTTTCGGCGAATCACTTTTACCATGTCCGACGAGGTCGACCAAATAATAATTAAATCTTTTATTTAACGAAGACACGACAGGCACCCAGTCCATTGCATATCCGGTAAAGCCATGAAGGAAGAATGCTGAATCACGGGAGGATTCATTATTTGTAATTGTTTCAATATTCAACTGAATATTGGAATATTTTATAAACATTGTTAAACTAATTTCCTTATGATAATGGTAGGTAGTTAATTTAGAATAATATTAATGTGACGAATGTTCAATAAAATTATTCAATAACCTATTACTTTCTTCCCAGTACTGTTCTCTTGAATCAAGCGAACTAACAGAATCAGTTTGAATTTCGATTACAGAGGTTTCCTTTTTAGAAACTGCTCTTTGAAGTAGATCCTTAAAATCTGACCAATTTTTTACTTTTGAATAATCAACTCCAAATGCTTTGGTAAGTTTTTCGAAATTAAGTTTATGGGGTGTAATAAAATATTTCCGCAGGAAATCGGGATATCGTGATACTGGCAATGAATTAAATATCCCTCCGCCGTTATTATTTATGAGAATGATGATTAAAGGGATAGAATATTTTTCAGCAGTCAGCAGTGCATTTAAGTCATAATAGTATGCAAGGTCTCCCGTAATAAGAAATACCGGTTCCCTTTTTGCAGATGCAATCCCCAAAGCAGTAGAGATAATTCCGTCAATACCACTGGCGCCGCGGTTATTATAAATCTTTAGTTTTTTTGAAGAGCAGGAAGCCCAGTAATCAAAATCCCTTACAGGGAGGCTATTGGAGAGCATTATAGATGAATTTACTGGTACTGAATCAAGAATCTCATTTATTATTCTTATTTCATTAGGGAAACCGGAATTAAACAATATTTTATTCTTTAGTTGCTCCAACAGTTGGTCTGCATATAAATAAGGCTTTAGCCAGCAATCCTCTTTCCGATGGTTTTTGTCTACCGGATAACATTCGATAATACTTTTGCAGAAAAGAGAGGGGGAACTTTTATATGATTTACCTCTGCGTGTCGGATCAAAAAAATCTCCTTCTTCATTTATCATAATTTTTAATGGTGAATATTTCCCATAGAAATCTTCCATTCCCTTAGAGGTAGAAGTTCTTCCGAAGTGCAATATTATTTCTGGCAAGTAAGTTTCTGAAAAGGAAGGTGATCTGAACATAGCTTCATAGTTGCAGATAATATTTTTGGTTCTCACGGAGATTCCACGCATCTGTGTGAAAGTCTGATCAACAGAAGATGATAAAAATCTTAGTTGAGAGCATCCGTCTGCTAAAATAGGGTACTTTAAAATCCCGCTAAGCTTTATAACATTAGTATGAAATTCATCATTATATTTTTCCGGCCCAACAATAATCATTCCCCTTTGAATATGTTTAAGCTTTTCCACAATATTGAGAAACCATTTTTCCCCGGCTATTTTTTTTTCTGCATCATATTTCAGGGGCTTATAAATAGTTTTAGCTAATAAAGTATTTGTTTTATTGCTGATCTTCTCAGTAAAGTTATCGGGTTCGAAAGGTTTTCTGAAGGGAAAGTTTATATGAACAGGCCCTTTGTTCTTGTAACAGCATATTTCTATGGCATTAACTGCTGTTTTTTTCAACCAAGTGATTTTCTTTACTGACATATCTGGTAGGCCAGCGTCGGCAAAGAACCTGATATGATTTTTATAAAGATTATCCTGGTTGATCGTTTGATTTGTTCCGGTGTCTCTAAGCTCCGAAGGTCTGTCGGCTGTACAGATAACCAGGGGAATTCTTTGTTGATAAGCTTCAACAA
>OCZT010005505.1_pt1 | contig 12606 bp, 8 predicted proteins | sample 1539031 | NCBI WGS metagenome assembly OCZT01 (sample SAMEA3539308, study PRJEB22396) | soil metagenome | biome: tundra; feature: field; material: soil | place: USA | collected 2010-05 | depth 0.15 m | reverse complement strand
GTGGAACCAGCGGACGCCGAGCTGGCCGAAAATGTGATCCCAGTCGACGTCGCCGGGTTTCAACTGCGAGGCGGCGGTGTTGCCACGATCGGGGTTGCCGACGGCGCCGCGAATGCCGAAGCCGCGCTCGGTGAAGTTGAGACCGTTGCGGACGGTGCGGCCGATGCCGTCGTCCTCGCGCCACTTGATGAAGTCGGTGGCGACGCCGCCTTGCATGATGAAGTCCTCGACGAGGTGGCCGACCTCGTTGTCAACGAAGGCGGTGGCGACGGCGGTCTTCAGGCCGAACGCCTTGCGAAGGCCGCGCGACGTGTTGTATTCGCCGCCGCCTTCCCAGACATGGAAGTTTCGTGCGGTGCGAATGCGGCCCTCGCCGGGATCGAGGCGGAGCATGACTTCGCCGAGGGAAATTTGGTCAAAGGCGCAGGAGGATGCGGGCTTGATTTTAAGGCTCATGGACGGGTGTGACGTGTGAGATGTGAGGTGTCTTATTCAGCGATCTTAAAGTCGGCGAGTTTCCAGCGGGCCTTGCGGCACTCGGCGGCAAGTTCGTTGAACCCGTTGATCTCGGTTTCGGAGAAGAGCAGACCGCCGTTTTTCGCGGAGCGGGCGGCGAACTCTGCTTCGGGTTGACCCGGGAGCATACAGGCTTCGTTACCGTGGCCGAGGATGTCGCCGATGACGGCTTTGACGTTTTCCGTCTGGTTGCGGCCCTTGGCGAACGCGCCGGCATTCATCGCTTCGGGCTTCCAGACTTGGAAGAAGAAACAGCACGTGCCCTTGTCGTCGCCGACTTTATCCCAGCGGTTACGGATTGTCGGCAGCGAGCCACCGATGAACGCGCCGATGATTTCGTTCATCAGCGAGAGGCCATAGCCTTTGTGCGCGCCGAACGGCAGAAGGGATTTCGCTTTCGTTGGATCGGTCGTAGGCGTGCCGTTTTCGTCAACAGCGGCGCCGGGCGGGAGTTGCTTGCCGTCGCGCGCGAGTTGCTGCACGCGGCCCATCGCGACGACGGACGTGGCCCAGTCGATAACGATCGGGTAGCCGATCGCGGCGGTCGTGGGGAAGCCCCACGAGTGCGGGTTGGTGCCGAGGGTAGGGAACTTGCCGCCGAAGGGCACGACTTCCGCAAGCGCGGCGGTGCAGTTGGTGTAGGCGATGTAGCCGCGCTTCGCGGCGTCCATCACGTAGCCGCCGCCCCAGAGGTAGTGAAACGCGTTGTCGACGGAGACCATGCCGACGCCGTATTTGTCGGCGAGCTTGATGGCGTGCTCGATGGCGGCATAGCCGGTGGCCTGACCGAGTTTGCGGTTGGCGTTCCACACGGCGGAGGCGCGGTAGGGCGTCTTCACCTTCTCGATTTTGGCCTTCGGCACGCAGCCTCCGGCGGCAGAGCCGAAGAGGTGATCCAGATGGAGTGCCTTGAGGGCGTTATGCGTGCGGATGCCGTGGCGCGTGGCCTCGGCGCAGAAACGTGCACCGGCGGTGGCTTCCTGCCCCGAGTAGCCGCGTTTCTTGTAGGCGGCGGTGACGAGGGCGTTGTGCTGGGTTTCGGGGACGACGTAAAAGATTTCAGACATGGAAAAAAGGAAGAGGAGATATTTTGAGGTGGAACTCAGGCAGTCAGGAAACAAATAGTCTTGATTGGCCTCGTTCCTGATTTTCTGAGTTTCACATTCGTTGGGGGTCGTTTCTCAGACGACCTTCTTGACAGGCACCTCGGGGTTGATCTGCGCGAGGGGTTTTTCGCCGTGCATCGCGAGGATGAGGTTTTTCACGGCGGCGGTGGCCTGGCGGACGACGCTCTCGTAGGTGCGCGAGGCGACGTGTGGCGTGCAGACGACATTCGGGAGCTTGAGCAGCGGGTGATCCGCGGCGGGGGGTTCATGGTCGAGGACATCGGTGCCATAGCCGCCGACTTGACCGGACTTGAGCGCCTCGACGATGTCGGCGGTGTGGACGATCTCGCCGCGGGCGCAGTTGAGGATGAGCACACCCTTTTTCATCTTCGCGATGGACTTCGTGTTGATCATGTCGCGTGTCTCGGGGGTGAGATTGGTGTGGAGTGAGAGGTAATCGGAGGCGCCGAAGATTTCGCCGAGTGACGCAGCGCGCTTCACGTTGTTTGCGGCGGCGAATTTTTCATCCCAGTAAATGTCAAATGCGATCACGTGCATGCCGAAGGCGCGCGCGCGGAGGGCGACTTCCTTGCCGATGCGGCCGAGGCCAACGATGCCAATGGTCTTCTCCAAGAGTTCGTGGCCGGTCTTGCGTTTCCAGCCGCCGGCGCGGGTGGAGTCAGTGTGGAAGAGAAAGTTCTTCTCGAGTGCAAGCAGCAGGAGGAACGTGTGCTCGGCGACGGTGGTGTGGTTCACGCCCGGCGTGAAGAGCAGGGGAATGCCGAACTCCGTGCATGACTTCACGTCGATCTTGTCCACGCCGATGCCGTATTTGGAGAGCACCTTGAGTTTCGGGCGGGCCTTCTCGAAGACCTTGCGCGTGATCATGTCGTCGCCGCAGATGTAGCCATCGATGTCGCCGACGAGCGCGAGCGTGTCGGCCTCATTGAGCGGGCCGCGGGCGCGGATGATTTCCCAGCCGGTGGCGGCGAGAAGTTTGTGGTGCTCGCCCGGGGTGTCCTGGAACGAGGTGGTCGTAAGGAGAATTTTTGTCATAGCGCAGGCAGTTTCTTTTCGCACACGTGTCCGCGCATGGAAAGCGAAACTTTGCGCCTGACAGAATAGAGGCACACGGGTTCGATCGCGGTCATGACTTCCGTTCGGTCGGCGATCCGCATTTTCCTCCTCATGTTGATCGACGGTCTGTTCGCAACGTGGCGCCCGGCTCATGCGGCAATTACCGTCGGGGCGTGGGCGCCGATCTTTCAAGGTGTTGAACTCGCGCGTGGCGAGGCCGACGCGGCCGAGCCGCGGCTCCAGAAAGTGTTCGCAGTGCGCGTGGACCTGCGGGCAAAGGGCATCGAGTTGTTTTCGACGCCATCCGGCGGCACCGTGCCAAAAGAAACCACCAGCGAGACGACCGGCGAGTTCCTCGCGCATTACCGGCTTCAGGTGGCAATCAACGCGAACTTCTATGATCCATGCTGCACGCCCGGCGACAAGGATCTGCTCGGGCTCGCGATGTCGCGAGGCTCGGTGGTGTCGCCGCCGGTGGCGACAGGCACGGGTGCGGCAGTGCTCATCGTGACGCGCGACAACTACGCGACGATCACGAAAACCAACGCGGGATTCGCCACACAAAATTATTGGACGGCGATCGCCGGCTCGGAAATCGTGCTCGCGGGCGGGGCGAAACCGGCGCTATCGGACACCGAGTTCAACAAGACGCCGCATCCGCGAACCGCGGTGGGGCTTACGAAAGGCGGGCGATATTTGATTCTGATGATCATCGATGGACGCCAGTCGGGCTACAGCATGGGTGCAACAATGGAGGAAGTCGCGGATTGGCTGCAGCGATTCGGCGCGGGCGACGGCCTCAATCTTGATGGCGGCGGCTCAACCACGCTCGTGCGCGAGCTGGATGGAAGACCAAAGGTGTTGAACATGCCGAGCGGCGTCGCACTCGGATCAAGCGACAATGCGGGCAAATCCAGCGGCGAGCGCCCGTTGCGGTCGAATGGAAACAATTTTGGCGTGTTCGCCACGCCGCTGCTGCCGGTGAAGTGAATCGCGTTGCGACGCGCCGCGGAGTGCGTTCGCCTTGGAGCGATGAAGTCGTTCGCCCAAGCCACCGCCCTGCTGAAACGCAAACTCGGCGCCCGCATCGTGCGCACGGATGCGGCATCGCGGCGCGAGGCGTCGTTCGACAGCAGCAAGATTCTCTTTGCGGCGGAGGCGGCGATTCGCCCGCGCAAGGAGGCAGACATTGGCGTCGTCCTCAAACTGGCAAACCGGTTTCGCGTTCCAGTCACGACCCGTGGCCGCGGCACGACGCTGACGGGTGCAGCGGCGCCGGTGCGCGGCGGATGGGTGCTCGACATGCTCGCATTGAACAAGATCGCCATCGACGGCGAGGCGGGCATGGCGCGCGTGCAGGCGGGTGCGACGGTCGCGGACATTCATCGGGCGGCAGAGGCGCAGGGTTGGTTTTATCCGCCGGATCCTTCCTCGAAGGAATTCTGCACCATCGGCGGCAACATCGCCTGCAACGCCGGCGGCATGCACGGCGGCAAATACGGCGTAACGCGCGACTTCATCGTGGCGCTGCGCGGGTTTTTGCCGACGGGCGAATTCGTCGAGTGGGGCACGGCGACGAAGAAATTCTCCGCGGGCTTCAACATGCGCGACCTGTGGATTGGCAGCGAGGGGATGCTCGGGGTCGTGACAGGCGCGGTGCTGAAATTAATCCCGCAACCGGCGGCACGGTGGACGCTGCTGACATCATTCCGCGATGAACCGGCGGCGCTGCGCGCAGTGCTGGCGCTGTTTCGCTCCCGCGTGCAACCGGCGATCTGCGAGTTTCTCGACCGCGAGAGCGTGCTCTGCGCGGAGCAGGCGATGCAGACGACCATCTTCCCTGGGCAGGCGGGCCGGCCGGTGATCCTGCTAGAGTTGGCGGGCTCGATACTCGAAGTGCGCGAGCAGCGCGCGGCGTTGATCGCGTGGGCGCAGGCTAACGCCGCGGGTCATCGCGTCGCGCGCACTCGCGTGGAGGCTGAACAACTGTGGGCCGTGCGGCGCAAGTGCTCGGGCGCAATGTTCGAGCTCGGCGACGCGAAGCTCAACGAGGACGTGGTCCTCCCCATGCGCAGCTACGTGAAGTTCGCGCAGTTTCTCGGGCGGCTGAAGCGCCAGTCAGGGTTGCCCGTGCCGACGTTTGGGCATCTCGGCGACGGCAATCTTCATGTGAACATCATGTATCACCGGGCCATGCCTGCCGAGTGCCGCGCGGCGGAGAAGGCGGTGCAGCAGTTGATGGAGACCGTCGTGGCGCTCGGCGGCGCGATTTCCGGCGAGCATGGCATTGGGCTGGCAAAGACGCCGTTCCTGCGCATCCAGCACTCGGCGGCACAAGTGCGCGCGATGCGGGCGGTGAAAAACGCGCTTGATCCGCGCGGCGTGCTGAATCCGGGAAAAATGTTCGAGGTCTTCCGCGTGTGGCAGCACCCGCGGCTGGACGTCCGCCTGCCGTGGGATCACGACTGATCGCCTTCAGCGCGGATCGGTGACGCAGCCGAGGAAGAGACACGTGCCGCTGGGGCGATGCTGGATGGCGAAGAGGAAGGGGCGGTCGACGTGAATCTCCGGCGGCGGCGAATGAGAGGCCACGCCGAACGTTCCCAACGCCACCGCAGTCGCGGCCGCGGCTTCCGTTCCATCCTCGTCGAGCGCGAGGAAGGTTTTGTGAAAGACGTCACTGATACCCAAGTAGTCGTCGGGCTTGCGCGGCGCGAGGCGGTCGAAGTTGGCGCTGCCACGCGGTTGATCGAATGCGCTCTTCATGCCGAACGACTGAAGGGTTTCTCCGAGCGAAAGGGTCGGGCCGGCGATGCGGAATTTTGGCAGGAAAAGGATGAGGGACGACACATGGAGTTGCGCGCACTCGTGGAGGATCGCGGGCGTGAGCTTTGCGGTCAGAGTGGGCAAACTCGTGGCGGCATTGGGCAGCAGTATGAGAAATTGAAAATCATCGGAGTAATAGCCATACGGCAGAGCAATCGCGGAGAAATCGGCGAACGAAGCGTAGCCCAGATAAGACTGCTGGCGCATCGTCGGGATGTTTTTCGGTTCCGTGCCATGCACGAAAAACGGGCGATCTTCCGTGAATGATTTTGTGAACGGGCTGGTCCACGGAGCCTTGAAATAGATCGCGTTCACCAACACGAGCCGCGTGCGGGCGGTCACACCATCAGCCGGAATCAAGTCGCGGATTTTTTGCTGCGTCTGCACCTCGACCCAGCGGTTGATGATCTGGCGAGCGGCGCCAGCGTCAGCGCGGAAATCGAGCTGCTCAAACGTCGCGTCGTAGGCGCCTTTCGTCACCGCGAGGAACGAGTCGCGAAAGGCGTAGCCGCGTTGACCGAAGAGAAAGTTGGCGACCCGCAGGTCGATCGGTTCGATCGGTCCGCCGTTTGAGTTGGCGCGGTCGGCCATCTCTTTGGATTTGGTCACCGCTTCGTCGAATGCTGCGCGCAGTGCGCCGAACGACGCTACGAGCGGCGCCTCGTTGTCAGGGTAATGCAGGGCGCGCGCCATCTCCGTGCGCGTCTGGCCGTCGGCGCCGGCGTAGGTCATCGCGAGCGCGCTTTGAATCGAATAGGGCGACAGCAGCAGGTCTTGCCCGGGATTCTTCGCTGCGAACGAGCGGAAGAGTTCCAGTCCAAGCTGATTCGTGGCCGTGGCGGCGGGATCGAAATCGACCGCGAGCGCGATGGGCACGGGGAGAAACGCCAAGAGGAGCAACAGAATTCCTGGGCGAAGCATCGCGCATCATTTTCAGATGAGAGCGGGTTTGGCAATCACGCCTCGGCGGAAGCTTCGGCGGATTCGGGCGGGCGGCGGCGGTTGCTGACGTTGTCGCCGTCGGTGGGCGTGAGCCGCCAGAACATGAACGACGACAGCACGGTAAACGCGCCCATCGCGACGAAGGCCTTATGTAGCGCGGGCACGGTTTGCACAGGATCGGTTTGATCGACGTTGCCGAGGAACCACGCGGTAAGCAGCGAGGCGAAAGCGACGCCGAAGCTCAGGGACATCTGCTGGCCGGTGCTCGAGAGGCTGCTGGCCTTCGAGGCGTCGCGGTCGGCGACGTCGGCGAAGGTGAGCGAGTTCATGCTGGTGAACTGGAGCGAGGCAATGAAGCCCTGCACGAAACTCAGCGCGATGATGGCCACGACCGGCGCGCCGGGGCCGATTTGGGTGAAGAGGGTGATGTTGAGGCCGAGGAGGACGGTGTTGGCGATGAGCACGCGGCGGTAGCCGAAACGGTTGAGGATCCATTTGCTGCAGACCTTCATCGTGATCGCGGCGGCAGCCTGCGGCATCGTGAGCAGGCCGGCTTGCCACGCGGGATAGCCGAGCCCGATTTGGTAGAGCAGTGGTAGGAGAAACGGCATGCCGGCGATGCCAAGTCGGGTGAAGAATCCGCCCGTCACGGAAATGGAAAACGTGCGAATGCGGAACATCCAGAGCGCCAGCACGGGCGCGGCGGTTTGCTGCGCGTGCCAGCCGTAAACTGCGAGGAGCACGATGGCGCCGGCCAGCATGAAACCGATCGCGTCAAGGGGCATCGAGTGTTCGCCAAAAACCTCGAGCACGTAGGAGAGCAGCGCGACCCCGGCGCCGAAGAGCAGAAAGCCGATCCGATCGAGCGGCGGAGTTTGGTCGTCGCGGAAATCCGGCATGTAGCGGCGCACGAACCAGAGACCGGCGATGCCGAACGGCAGGTTAATAAAAAAGATCACGCGCCAATGGAGCCAGTGGACGATCAGCCCGCCCGTGAACGGCCCGAGCAGCGGACCGAGGAGCGCGGGAATGACGACATAGTTCATTGCCGTGAGAATTTCCGAGCGCGGAAACGTCCGCACCAGGGCGAGACGACCGACGGGGGTCATCATCGCGCCGCCCATGCCCTGCAGAATGCGCGAGGCAACGAGGATGGGGACGTTGGGCGCGATGCCGCAGAGCAGCGAACCGAGCATGAACAACCCGATTGCGAGCTTAAACACCTGCCGCGTGCCGAAGCGATCAGCCATCCAGCCGCTGATCGGAATGAACACGGCGAGGCTCAGCGTGTAACTCGTGAGCACGCCTTTCAGGCTGAGCGGCGCGACGTGCAGGCTCGCGGACATCGTGGGCACGGCGACGTTCACGATGGTCGCGTCAAGGTTCTCCATGAAGAGCGCTACCGCGACGAGCCACGGCATGTAGCGCTTGGTGCGGGCGAGCGCGTCGGCCTCGGTGGAGGCCGCAATGGTGGGCGCGATCGCGTCAGACATGGACGCAACCGCTAAGCAAACCACACTGGCTGGCAACCGTGCCGACAGAAATCACGCGGACTATTTCGGAGGCCTTGCGTCTTCGGCACGAGCGAAAGGCTACGGCTGCGGCAGCACGAGCACCTCGACGCCAGATGCGGCGGCCTTCGATCGGAAGACTTGCTCGGTGGCTTTCTTGAAATCCTCGGGTTTGGCGTTGGGGATGTCAGTGAAGGTTTGCGGGTTTCGATCCACGAGCGGGAACCACGTGCTCTGCACTTGCACCATGATGCGGTGGCCGCGCCGGAAGGTGTGGTTTACGTCGGGCATTTCGAAGGAGATCTTCTCCACTTTACCCGGCGTCATTGGTTCGGGTTTTTCCCAGCTGTTGCGGAACTTCGCGCGGAACGGCTCAGCGCGGAGGAGTTGCTGGTAGCCGCCCATGCGAATCGGCGGCGGGCCGAGCACGCGCTTGCCGGAAGTGTCCACCGGCGATGGTGGATCGGGATAATCGGTGGGGTAGACATCGATGAGTTTCACGACGAAGTCGGAATCGGTGCCGCTGGTGGCCACGAAAAGTTTTGGCGAAATTGGACCGGCAATCGTGACGTTGTCTTCGAGCGGATCGGTTTGGAAGACGAGCACGTCGGGGCGCTCCGAGGCGAAACGCTGGTCATCGATCATGTAGCGCTGCGGCACGGTGTCGGTGATGTAGCTCGTGAATGGCACGGGATGCGCGGGATCGCTTTCGTAGCTGTCGACGCCGTCGGAGTCGGCGGGTGCGTCGAAGCTGAGTTTGCCGGTGGCGCGAAAATAGAGTGTCTGTGGTTTGGCGGCGACCGGAGGCCACGAGTCATATTTGCGCCAGACGTTGGTGCCGGTTTCGAAGACGTTGGCGGTAGCCAGCGCGGTGCCCTTGTCCCGCAGATAAAACTCAAAAAACGGGAACTGGATGTTCTTGCGGAAATACTCGGAGGTCTTCGCGTTGAACGGCACGTCGCCGAGGTGGTCGCCGTCGCTGCGCGCCCAACCGCCGTGCACCCACGGGCCGAGGGCAATTTGGTTCACCGTGCCGGAATTTTTTTCCGCGATGGAGTGAAACGTGCGGAATGGCCCCGCGAGATCTTCGGCGTCGAACCAGCCGCCGACGGTGAGAACGGCGCAGGTGATCTTGTGCAGATGAGCCGAGAGATCGCGCACCTTCCAGTAGTCGTTGTAGATCGTGTGGGTGAGCTGGTCGTGGAAGAGCCAGTTGCCGCCCTTGAGATAATTTTTGTCGAGGTTGATGGTCGGACCGGTGCGCAGATAAAAATCGTAGCCGTCGGGCGTGCCCATTTCGAAAGGCACGGTGACTTTCGGCGGCGTGGACGGCTCGTCCATGGGTTTGAACCCCGTATAGAAGCCGAAATTGGCGGCGAGCTTGAACGCGCCGTTGTGGTAGGCGTCGTCGCCCCGGAAAAGGTCGGTCATGGGCGCCTGCGGCGAAGCGGCCTTCAAAGCCGGATGAGAGTCGATGATGCTCGCGGAGGTGTAGAAGCCGGGGTAGGAGATGCCCCAGATGCCGACTTTGCCATTATTGTTCGGCACATGCTTCAGGAGAAATTCGATGGTATCGTAGGTGTCGGAACTTTCATCGACGTCCTGCGGCGTCTTTTTCACGTCGAGGTGCGGACGCATTTCGATGAAGTCGCCTTCGCTCATGTAGCGGCCACGCACGTCCTGATAGACAAAGATGTAGCCGGCCTTTTCAAATTCGTCCGACGGTCCGAGACTTTTCTTGTATTGGTCCTCGCCGTAGGGCCCGACATTGTAGGGAGTGCGGTCCATGAGAATGGGCCACGCTTGGGCGGCGTCCTTTGGCACGTAGACCGAAGTGAAGAGCCGTTTCCCATCGCGCATCGGAATGCGATACTCGTATTTCGTAAAGTGTGCCTTCACGTAATCCTCGGCTGGTGCCGTCGGTGTGGCTGGCGGCGTGGCCGCGGGTGGCTGGGCGAACAGGGCGGCGATTGCCGCGAGTAAACTCAACCAGCGTGAATGGCGTAAGCAGGTTTGGAGGCTCATAAATTGAAACGGGGTAGGGTTCGAGTTCTTCACGGCTCGAGTGCAGAGTCAGTAATTATTTTCGCCCGCCCAACGAATTTGCTGCCGGGTCAGGGCGGCGCAGATCCAGTGATCAGCGGTGAAACCGCACAGAGGATGAGGAAGGCCGGAGCTGGTCGCGGAGGTGCCACCGGATCGCGGCGCGGCCGCTCAATCGACTAGGTAATCTGCCTCGGCCACCTCCTCAGCCTTTTCCTCCGGCCGGACATGGTGCGCCGAGGGCGTCAGCAGCAGACACAGGGGAATGCCCGCCAGCACGACGATGCCTGCGAGCACAAAGCCGTTGTCGAATCCCATCACCTGCGCGCGCCGCAGGAAGCCGCTGCTCGCGGCGAAGGCGACCTTGAGCTGCGGGGTGGCCAGAATCCCATGCACCCCGTGAAACTCCAGCGGCAGGACGTCGAGCGCCAGGCGGAAGAACCCCGCCGATTGCACCGGGAAGACCTCGCCCAAACGTTCCGCGTGGACATGGATGGCATTCGTCACATACGAGTTGAGCCAGGCGATGCCGAGCGAACCGCCGACATTTTGCGAGACATTGATAAAGCTGCTGGCCATCGGCAGCTCGGCTCGCGGCACGGCGTTGAGCGCGGCCGCCATCAACGGGGCCATCATCAAGGCCAGGCCGGCGCCGCGGGCGAGTTGCGGCAGCACCAGGATTGGCCAGGCCGACAGCGGGTCGAGCCGGCCGAATAAGAGCAGCGAAACTCCGACGAGCACGCACCCCGCGCCGGTGAGGATCGCCGGACTGTAGCGATCCGCCAAGTGGCCCGCGAATGGCATCGTCACACCCACCGCAATCGCATTCGGGATCATCCAGAACCCGGCGTGCACCGGCGTATAACCCATGAGGGTTTGGAGGAAAATCGGGAAGAGAAAGACGCTGCCGAACAGCCCGACCGCCCGAAACATGGCCAGCACGATGCTCAGCGAGAAATTGCGGATCAGGAACAGCCGCAGGTCGAGCAGCGGATGCGCCACCACCAACTCGAGCGTGATGAACATCACCGCACCGACGACGGTGAGCGCCTCGCAAATATGAACGTAGTTCGAGTGCCAGCCCTTGTCCTGCCCGTTCGACAAGCCGGTGAGACCGGCGATCAGCGCCATGGCGAGAAATGTGTAGCCAGCCAGATCGAACGGCCGCTTCTGAGTGTGGGCACGCAGCGGTCGCATGATCATCATGCCGGCCAGCACCGTCAGAATGCCAAACGGGAGGTTGACTGAAAAAATCGTCCGCCAACCGAAGGCATCCGTCAGGTAGCCGCCGAGCGTCGGGCCCAACGCAGGACCGAGCATGATGCCGGTGCCCCAGATACCGAGCGCCCGACCGCGTTCATGCGGTTCGAACAATTCGGCGACAATCGCCATGCCGATCGGCTGGATCGCGCCGCCGCCCAGTGCCTGCAGGATGCGCGCTGCAATCAGCGATTCGAAGTTCCACGCCATGGCGCACAGGCCGCTCGCCACCGTGAAAATTACCAGGCAGCCCAGATAGAGCGCCTTGTAGCTCATGCGGCCGGTCAGCCAGCCCATGAGTGGCATCACCACCGCCGACGTCAGCAGGAACCCTGTCGAGACCCACTCGATCTTGTCGCGGGTGACGCCGAACGAACTCATCATGTGCGGCAGCGCCACATTGACGATACTGGTGTCCAGAATCGCCATGAACGTGCCCATCATGATGATGCCAAGCACGCCCCACCGGTTGGCCTTCAAATCGTCGCCGCCGCTGGCCTGCATGGGTTACTTTAATTTGGCGGCGGCCGCCGAACCGACGCGGATCTTAACGTCGACGGAGAGGCCGGGCCCGAGTGCAAGTTCGGGCGGTGCGGTGACCGCGAGGCGCAGCGGCACCCGCTGGATCACCTTGATAAAGGTGCCGGAAACTCCCTCGGCGGGCATCAGGCTGAACTCGGAATTCGTCGCGCGCAAAATCTCTGTGACGCGACCCTGGAGGCGCAGGCCGGGATATGCGTCGACCGTGATGTCGGCCGAATCGCCGATCGCAACCTCGCCGAGATACTTTTCCTCGATGTTGGCATCAACGCGGAGCGTTGCGGGATCGAAGAGGCTGACCACGGGCTGGGCGACCAGCGGCATCGCTCCAGCGTCGAGCCAGCGCCGCACCACCCAGCCGTCGAACGGAGCCTTGACGAAACAACGCGCGAGTTCGCCGCGGGCCGACGCGATGGCCGCCATCGCCTCGCCGATCCGGCTTTGGGCGAGCGCCACGTCCGCCTTGGCGGCCTCGATGTCCTCCTTGCGCGAGCCTTGTTGCAGCAGCAGGAGATTCTGCGCGGCATTGTTGCTGCTTTGGGTGGCGGACGCATACGCAGTCCGCGCCCGGTCGAGTTCGTCGGCCGCGGCGCTGCCTTGCTTGAACAGCGTTTGCGTGCGTTCGAGATTCAACCGCGTCAGTTCCTCTTCGTTCTTCAGCCGCTTGACGGTTGCTTCGGCTCCCAAAATCTCCTCTGGGCGGCTGCCGTTTACAGCCTTGTCGAGCTTGGCCAGATCGGAAGAGCGTCGTGTAGGGAAAGAGTGTAGATCTCGGTGGTCGCCGT
>OCZT010005504.1_pt1 | contig 12608 bp, 9 predicted proteins | sample 1539031 | NCBI WGS metagenome assembly OCZT01 (sample SAMEA3539308, study PRJEB22396) | soil metagenome | biome: tundra; feature: field; material: soil | place: USA | collected 2010-05 | depth 0.15 m | reverse complement strand
CCCCCGGAAGAAGAAAACAGTGCCCAACCCACAACTGTAAAAATTCCTAGAGCACAGATTCCAACAAGTATAATAGTTCCTAATGCATCAATCTTTGTTATCTTAACTTTGGCCACATCGTCAAGATTTATTGTAAGAATCTTTTCCTTATTGATATTCATCACTGAATCTGACGAAAGATATAAGTGAATTTTTTTTCCTATCTGACGGGAATCATTCACCGAATCTATTTTACCTGATAATATTCCATTTGAGATTATGGTGTTTTTTAGCAGGTACTTTGAATTCTGGCAATGGATTACAAAAGGATACTTACTTGAATCAGGAAGTGGAAGATCAGAACTTGAAATAGTTTTGTAACTGTAGCAACCTGAAAGCTGAATTAGCAGAATGAAGATCATCGATACAGAAATAGTCTTCATAAATTGCGAATGTTTTTTCATAATTTATTTATTCTTAGTAAAAAATCCATCCAACTAAGATTCAACTCAAATAGATGAAATAGCATTAACATAAACGGTCCAACCTGGTCAACTATTTTCCTATTTGGAACCCAGGAGCACTGTAAACCCGAGTGTAAAAGCACACATATTCAATTCATCATTGGCACATTTGTTTTCAGTCTGCCATGGATTCTTCTGAAAATATCAACAATATCGGGTCCGGTGATAGTGAGTCCGTGGTTCTTTAATCCGACCTCTGTTCTTTCCGGTGAAGATGTCTTTTTCAAGAGCTTAACAACATTTTCAGCCAGTTCACTTGTGCCGCATGGATAGCTTTGAGAAGTGCAGAGAACGTCATCAATCCATGCATGCACATGAACTATTGCTCCCGTCTTGGGAAATTCCCTGTAAATCAGGTAATGTTCAATAGCATCGACTGATACTCTGATCCTTGGATCATGTTCCCGAGGGACTGAAACAAGCATCTCACCACTTTCTTTGTCGTAGCCTTTGACCAGTAGTATATCTTTCCCGATCCCTTTCAGATTTGACTTGTCAACTCCACGGGCAGTCATCCAGTAGGAGGTACCTTCAATTTTATGATTCATATTCCTGATACTGAGATTACCGTAACTGAGTCCTTTTATCTGGTACAGCCTGTAAAGCTGATCTATTAGATCTTTGTCAAGGAATTCAATAAGCGGGAAAGGGGCAGGCAGAACCCCGAGATCGTGAAGCTCCCTTCCAAAAGCTTTTAAATCTTCAACTTCAGGAATTATTTCATTTTCCTCTAAAATAAGATCATCAGAACGCTTGTTCCTTAAAACAAAATGAGAACTGATAACCGGGTACATGTATTTATACATATTATCAGGATCATAATTGAATTCAGTAAATCCAACCTCCGGAGTAATACTATACGCCTTAGGATGTTCTCTTCCATCCTTTAGGGAAATGCAAAAGAGAATATTGGATATGCTCTTTACCAATGCAACGTAGCATGCTGCTTTAAGATCAGGGATGGGATCTTTGACTAAAGTTATGGAAACTACCATTTCTTCCTGGCTTTTTCTCCTGAATGCTTTAGGCGATTCCAGATCAATAATATTCAGTACAAAATTGGAATTTTCATCTGTTGATACCTGTTCATTACCTTTTTTTTCTATTTCCTCTGCTAAAATATTGGTCAGGTACAAAAGATCGGGACAATATGACACTTTATTAACTTTAAATTTCATAGCATAATAAGTTTAAGTTTGACTTTAATATTAAAGCGTATCAAGAGAGATCATATGGTCAAAAGATTCTCTCTCTCTGAGAAGGCTATGCCGGCCTTTAATTACGGAAACGATTGCCGGCCGGGGAAATCCAAAAGACGATTCCCAGGAAGTAAAATATGCTCCACTGTCAAGGATAGCTAACATCTCACCTGCAGCCACCTTTGGCATTACTTTATTTCTGTATACAACATCAGCAGAAAAGCACCCCGGTCCGGTAATAGTCACCTTTTCTGAAGCTTTCCTCCTGATATCATTGCATAAAACAACTTCATGGTGTTCATAATAGGTAGGCATGGTTAATGTTCCAATTCCGGCATCTGCTATAAGCCATTTTTTCAGACCTTTCCGATCTTTTACCTGATGTACTTTTATCAGCAGAAGCTGATTAGGTCCTGTTATACATCTCCCGGGTTCTAAAATCAGTTCTGGGATTTTTTTATTGCCAAAAAGGGAAAGGACACCTTTCGTTACGGAATCAGCAAAATGTGAAAAAGATATTTTCCTGTTTAACAATCTTCCGGAATGAAGAAGGTCAAATGCCTGATACAATAACAATTCCAGAGTTGTCATCTCACGTGAATTTGGTACTCCTAATCCTCCTCCGACATCCAGTACCTCAACATCGAATCCGGATTTTTCAGCATAATTCAGGATTCTTTTGAGCCCCATAAGCGTTTTTCTGTAATCATCTGTATCCTGAATACCGGAACCGATATGGAAATGAAATCCTCTGAACCTGATTCGTTTCATTCCTTTAATTTTTTCGAGTGCGCATATAACCTCGCCGCCTTTCAGATCCATTCCGAAAGGAGAACCAGTGCGGCTGCCTGCAGTGCTTCCATTGTTCATGCCGGAAGGAACATAATCAGGATTTATCCTTAATAGAACTTCAACACTTTTGTCAAGGTCATTACAAATACATTCAATCTTTTCAAGCTCAAATAGTGAATCAACATTTATGAACCTGATATTATTTTCAAGACATGCTGTAATCAGGCGGTCTGTTTTATATGGCCCGTTGACAATTATATCATTACCGGAATATCCCAGTTTAAGTGCTAGCATAAGCTCATACTCGCTCATTACTTCAGCTTTGATCCCTTCTTCCTTTATGATTTTAATAATTCCGGGAACAGGGTTGCATTTAAAAGCATAATGAACAGATATCTTCCCGGGATATTTTGATTTTATCGTTTCCAGAAAAGAATAAGCAGTCGTTCTTAGTCTCGCTTCGTTGACGATATGAAGTGGCGTTCCATAAATATTACCTAGGTCTAATGTATTACATCCTCCTATAATAAGCTCTCCCCTGTTGTTAGCATCAAGACCCCACCCTTTTATCAACTCGCTTAATATCATTTTATCAGGCAACATGCTTATAGTTTATAACTGTTTTGAATAAATAGCAAAATGCTTACCTGGTTTCATCTCCAATAAACTTTCAAGGTTTATTCCCAGGTTTTCATCTGAAATCCATGTTGTTGAGATTGTTGAATAATTTCTGAATATTTTTACTGCAGACTTCAATAACATAGCGAAGACCCTTGTTTTTCTGTATGCTTTTTTTACTCCTGCCGTAAAAATTATAAGATCTTTAAGGTTTTTTCTCTTCCACAATAATGAAGGAAGATTCCATGGCATAATCCTTCCATAACAGGATTTGATCAGGCTATTAATGTTTAGAACAAATTGAGCAGCCCCAACCGGCTCCCCTTTATATTCTGCAATCAAAATCAGCCCGGGTCTGGTAACGAAAAAGAGATATTTTGCAGAGAACAGATACTCCTTCATTGAAAGGGGAAGAAAATAATTATTATTCTCAAATGCATCATTATTAATTTCCCGCAATATCCCAAGGTCCCTTTTAAATCTGAAAATATTGAATTTCCTGATGGTGATGTCACTGCTGAAACTATCCTGTTTAGAAATCTTGTATTTTTTTGATAATGTGTCTGAAATATTATCATTGATCCTGGTTTGAAATATGCTTGATTCAGAAAAGCCAACCTCTTTAAGCAATGCAGGATAATAAGAAGGATTATACGTCTCAAAGAAAACAGGAGCCGAATTGAAGTTGTTAATTAAGATTCCAAGCTCCGAATAATGATTTGGATTAAATGGTCCTTCAAGATATTCCGCACCTGATGCTCTGCTCTCTGCTTCAATTTTTTCAAACAAACACCTGACTGCCCTGCAGTCATTAAATGATTCGAAAAATCCAAAAAAGGCAGACTTCTTGTTCCACTTCGTCCAATGAAGATGGTTTATTACCATTATTGATCTGCATAAAGGCTTTCCATCGGAATAGCAAACATAAATCTTTAAAGAAGCATTTAGAAAATATGGATTCTTCACCGGATTAAGAACTTTCTTTAGTTCAGAACGTTGCGGAGCAATCCAGTTTGGATCGTCCTTGTATATTTCTGATGGAATGGAAAGAAAATCATCTAATCCATCCTGCATGGTTATTTCCTTGACTAAGAATGACATATATTCTTTTTTATTCGTTCTACCACATATGCTTTATATATAAATGAGCGATCTCTTTTACGAAGCTCAATTGATAATTTCATGTCAGGAATTATCTGATCTGCAAATATTTCAGGACGATTTCTTGTTACGAGGTGATTGCGATAGGTAATCACTGCCCCATCTTTTGCACTCCTTAGTGTCTCTAGCAGCAGAAGTGTGAACTCCTCAATTGACATCCATTCAAAAATATTTGTGAAATTAAATTTTGATATTGTATCCCCGGGCAGAGATCTCAGAAACTCGTGACAACCCGAAGTAACAATTTGAATCCGGTCTACGCGATCACGGATAAAATCATAATTTTCCTTTTTCAGGTAAACTGGTAAATTATCAGTGAGATAATTTCCTGATAAAATATATGCAAGGAAATAATTTTCCTTTGCCGGGAGTTCAGTCACGGCTCTTCTGACTGCTGAACGATAATACTTTTCAAAAGAGAACGAAGGCTCAAGGTGTTTATAGAATGCCTTATCAAACAGCATACTGGCAAAGGCACGGCTTAAGAAAATCCGGCAAAATAATTTCCATTTGAAAGTGTCCCACTTCTTTTGAAATAAAATTCTCTGTTCTTCAATACATGAGGCATTAAACAATTCATTGATAATTTTTCTTCCTATAAGAATGCTAAATACCCTCTTCAGTAATTGCATATATCTCTCATATTTTCCGCAATGGATAATGCCACGGTTTATATCAGCTCTTTTATTGCTCCAGTACAACTGCTCTTCTTCAGAAAGAAATGGTTTTAGTCTTTCATAAAATTCCCAACGACGGTTCGATGGTTGTACTCCAAAGAATTCAAGCGTTTCATTATAACCAAGTGTTTTAAAAGCGCTAATTTTAAGAGAGAGAAGATAATTCTGAAAGCGGTTCATATCGAGACATATTATTTTTGCCGGATCATCAAGAAGGAATGCCAAGGCATTGCAACCTCCTGATGTAATTGAGAATACGATATCTCCGGGTTTTGTATTAAAAGCAATTCTGTCCATCTCCGGATCTTCCCAGCATTGAGCATATAAAATATCCCTGAATACTTTTGAGTGGCTAAATTCCTTGCTCTTTAATAGTGATTTTTCCTTTGCAGAAGTACCTGTGGAAACGCCGATAATTGTATGAATTACTGCCCAGTCGATTACAGCTGGCAGACCAATAAGAAAAGCATGGATAAATTTTCCAGTGTACGATGCAATTATCAGACCCGGAATAAACAATATATATTGGGCGTTATGCCGGAATCCGTCATAATTTATCTTAAAATCCAGCGGAACATTAAAAAGACTCTTGATTTGTCTTATGCCCGGATATAGACCCGGAACCGTATGAATGTATTCCGTATAGCTGTGTCCAAATTTTTTTATTAGCTTTTCTTCCTCATATTTAATAAGCTGGTAGTAATGCAACCAGATTAATACGGGTATTAATAAACCGACAGGTCTCAGACAAAGTGACAATGCAGAAAAAGCTATTAAGTCAGCAAAATAAATTGGATTCCTGACAAAATTATATGGCCCTGAAATAGTCAGTTTGCTGTTTTGAATCTTAAAAGCCATTACGGTTTTAGATGTCAGGATACTTCCTGCCCACATTCGGATCAGAGTTGCAAATAAAACCAGAAAAGCGATAATTATATATCCATAGTGAACTGATAAGCCAGCTGATAATCCGAACCAGCCTCCTGCAATTTCTATTATGGATAAATTATTTTTAAATGATAAAAAAGAAAGGATTGAGATAATTGTAACTATGGTTAGAGAAATAAAAATTCTCACTTCAAACCATGTTTCCCGTATCTGAACAACAAAAGTCTTCATATTATTAAATATTAATATTGCCAGCCTTTACTCTGATTGCTGAGGGTAAAATTTCTATGTCAAAAGGAGAATTTCCCAGTATCTCTCCGTCACTTTCCAGAGATACTTCAATGTCTGATCTGATCTGCAGTTTTTTACACCTTTTTACTGAACAATGGGGTGACAAAATATGCGTTCCTGAATATACTTTTGAAAGGTTCAGGATTCTAGGACCTGTCTTCATATCATTAATCGACAGCACATCGAATAAACCATCATTCAGTTTTGCATCAGGTGTAAGTTTCATTCCACCGGCACATTCGGTACCGTTTCCTACAACAAGGCCGATAAGCCTGTATTCCTGAAAAGCTTCATTGTCAAATCCAATTGTCAGAGACAGGGGTTTCATGAACAGAGCTATAAGTGTCGCTGCGAAACCGAAAGCAATTGTTCCACCAAAAATTTTGGATTTCTTCCCGACAAATGAGGCGACCTCGCTACCGATACCTATTTGACATTCATTCACAAACAATCGGTCTACTTCTGTACCTGAATTATCCAGGCAAGTAATACGACCCAGATCCAAAGCTTTGCTTCCTGGCTGAAGTATCTGTTCAATCTGTTGCCCGGTTGAATGAGGATTTTTAAGAGTCCTTGCATAACCTCCGCCTGTGCCACAATTTATAACTCCCAGTTCACATAATGGATTTAATGATTTCCCTTCCAGGAAAAATCCATTAACAACTTCATTAATTGTTCCATCTCCGCCAACTGCAATTATCATTGAGGCACCATCGGCAATGGCTTTCCTGGTAATGAACGTGGCATCATTCTTCTCTTTGGTAAAATTTATATTAATCTCAAAATCGCAGGAACTTTTAATTTTTTGCAGTAAGGATTGTGCTTCCCTTTTTGCCTTTCCATTCCCGGCAGACGGATTAATGACTATAGTAACATAACTGGTTTTCATTATTGATGTATTTAGCATCAGATGAAATCCAATTATCGGGCCAATCTATGTAACAATAAGATAAACAGCCACATATAAAGATAATTGAGTTTAATCAGAATTAAAACTGTAGCGTTTTGCTACATTTAGTTGATTCAGAACGCAACATTTATTATCTTTACTAATATTTGCCTGTTAACAGCAAATAATCACTCATATACCTTATATGAAATCAGACGAATCTGGTAGCGTATTGGTCGTTGACGATGATAATGATGTTTTATATACAGCGCGACTTGTATTGAGAGGTCTGTTTGCGAAAGTTGATACCCTTGATCGTCCGGATTTGATACCCAATTACCTTAAAACATGTAAATATGATGTGATTCTGCTTGATATGAATTATACCCGTGGCAGCACATCAGGTAAAGAAGGATTAGACTGGCTTGAAAAAATTCTCCGGATTGATCCCAATGCCTGCATATTAACCACTACGGCCTATGGTGACATCAACCTGGCTGTACAGGCCATGAAAATAGGTGCAGTCGATTTCATTACCAAACCATGGAACAGAGAGCAGCTCGTCACATCTGTCAGTAATGTTATTCACCTGAACCAGGTTGAAAGTGGCGTCAACAAGCCTAAGAGAAATCCAGTAGGATCGGGCACTTCAGTGAATTTAAAATACCCTGAAGTCAAAAGCAGGTCACCAATTATGGCTCAAATTAAGGAAATCATAAAAACAGTTGCTCCTACTGATGCCAGCGTATTGATACTAGGGGAAAACGGAACAGGCAAGGAGCTTGCAGCATGGGCTTTGCATAGTGAATCATTAAGAAGTCAAAACTCATTTGTTCATGTTGATCTTGGCTCTATTCCTGAGACTCTTTTTGAAGCTGAGTTATTCGGGCATACCCGTGGCGCTTTTACTGATGCCAGGGAAGAGCGTGCCGGAAGATTTGAAATAGCATCAGGCGGAACATTATTCCTGGATGAGATAGGAAATCTCAGCTTGCCATTACAGGCTAAAATTCTTACTGCAATTCAGAACAGGGAAGTAGTGAGAATTGGAAGTAACCATCCGGTACCTGTAAATGTCAGACTGATATCAGCCACCAATATGCCTTTATACGAAATGGCCGATTCATTCGAATTCCGGCAGGACCTCCTTTATCGTATCAACACTGTTGAGATACTACTTCCGCCGTTAAGAGAAAGAAGAGAAGATATCAGCATTCTTGCCGATTATTATCTTGAACTTTTTTCGGGGCAATATGGCAAACAGGGAATAAAACTTAGAGAAGATACATTACAGAAACTGAAAGAGTACCACTGGCCGGGAAATATAAGAGAACTTGCCCACGCAATTGAAAGAGCAGTTATTCTTTGCAAAAGTGCGACCCTTTTACCCGATGATTTTATCCTGAGAACCAGATCCACTACTGCTAAAATGACTGTTGAACCGGCAATCCGGGTGGAAGACTACGAAAAGAAAGCGATAAGCAATGCAATGAGCAAGCATAACGGAAACCTTTCGAAAGCTGCAGAAGAGATAGGTGTAGCCAGGAGTACTCTCTACCGGAAGATTGCGCATTTCGGGTTGGAAAATTCATAAACAGATACCCATTTAGTGCAATATTTAATATTTTGATAAAGAATAACAGACTTTATAAAGATAATAAACAGGCAGCATGCAAAACATCTGGAAAAATATCTCCAATCTCGGAATCAATGAAGCCGGCAATCAATTGAACCGCAGAACAATTGTTCTTACCAATCAGCTCAATTTTGTAATGCTGATCTCTATGTTTTTGTTGTTTGTGACAACCATTATCACACAAGGAATTACTCACATGGTCGTGTCAATAGGCACGCTTCGGGTAGCATGGACTCTTCTGCTCAGTTTCCTGAATCTGTTAATTGCCCGATATGGCTTAATTAATCTCAGCAGACTCTCGCTTATTTTTCTACCTTCGGTTGTTTTCCTGCTTGTTCCGACATTGATAGGTTATGTTCAGGAGGAAGATTTTACGTATTATCCATACGTAGTGATAGGCACCTCAATTATCCCGCAAATGCTGGTACATCCGCATAAGGAAAAATTTCTCTACTGGTTTTCCCTATCCTATCTTTTCCTTTTGACAATATTCATAGACCAGATTATGGTCCTGTTAGGCAAACCAGGGATGGTTGAGCCTGGTATGAACAGTTATCCTGTTGTCGACAGGATTAATACTTTCTATCCTTTCTATAAAATTGCTCAAATAGGACTCTTCCTGTTTATAAACGCAAGCATCTACTACCTCCGGAGACTTAATTTTCGTTTTGAGGATGAGCTGAAAAATAAGAACAATGCACTTGACCTGCAAAATATTGAGTTGAAAGCCCAGAAAGACGAGATAGAACGACATAAGGATGAATTGATAAGTAAGGAGATCAGTACTTGGCAAAAACTGGTTAATATTATTGCTCATGAGATAGTGAACTCAGCTATCCCTATTACCAATCTTGCCGGTATGACTGCGCAAATGCTTGAAGATGACTCAGGTGCGATTCAGAAGCCCGAGAAAATCGGGGAAGAGGTGACCGAAGATATTCATCACAGTTTAAGGATCATTGAATCCCGTACGCATGGACTGATTAATTTTGTAAAGGCCACAAAAAGTCTTACAGATATTCCTAAACCAAACCTTCGGAAGATTTTACTTCGTGATTTATTTGAACGCATTTCAACACTTTACAAGGCTAAATTTAAGGAGACAGGAGTAAAGTTTGAAAAAGAAATAATTCCTCATGACCTCTTTCTTCAGGCCGACCTCGAACTTATTGAACAGGTAATTATAAATCTTTTTCAGAATGCCCTGGAAGCAATGCAGAACATTTCTGATCCCCGCCTTTCAATAGTTGCCAGAAAGAATGAATCAGATCATGTACAAATATCAATTTCTGACAATGGTAAAGGTATTAGTGATGAAGTGCTGGAACGGATATTCCTTCCTTTTTATTCAACAAAGGCTAATAACTCTGGGATCGGTTTGAGTCTGTCGCAACAGATAATGATGCTGCATCACGCCAGACTGGAAGTTAGTTCCTCAATAAATAAAGGAACGACCTTTGTTATGATATTCTGATATCCAATGACTCCAACACTTCATGCAGACTATTTCGCGTAACTGGCAAATAGTTGATTTTCACCTGAAACATGATATTTATTATAGTTGCTGATGGACATATTGGATTTTTGGTACTTTTGCGGACCAGATGAGATCCGCTTTGAATCCATATGACAATACTGAAAAATCACTTTACCACTTTAGCTTTCTTAGGGATATTAAAGTGCATGGTATTTATTTTAATAGTTTTGTGAAGTTTTTAAATCTCTATTGTTTCATCCGGAAGGCACACGCTCACGATTTCTACTCTGTTATTTTATTTACCAAAGGGACAGGCAATATGGTAATTAATAATGATAGTTACTCTATTCAACCTCAATCCATTTGTATTGTTGCTCCCAACCAGATGCACTCATTTGAGGGCCTTGAAGATGTCGAGGGAATAATCTTTTTCTTTTGTCAGGATTTTTACGTTGAAGAATTCAGTTTTATCCGCCTGTTAAATGTATTTTCATATACCTCACAGACAGGGACTAATGCATGCAATCCATGTATTGGTTTATCAGACATGGAGTTCATCCATATCAATACCATACTAAAATCGATTCAGAGCGAATACGAATTATATACTTCATCAAATAATTCAGCTGTTATAATTCGCTCACACTTGAATATCATGTTGTTAAAGCTTTCTGAGTTGTACGAAACAAAATCAGGGAAATCAAATAATAACGACAGCATCCTGATACACTCATTATCGCATCTTATAGATTCGTACTTTATTCAGGAACAGCACCTGGGGTTTTATACCTCCGCATTTAATATCTCCGAAAGCCAGTTAAATGATATTTGCAATAAGCATTTTAACTGCGGGATGAAAAAAATATTGCAAAACAGACTGATGCTGGAAGCCAGAAAACTGTTGCTAACCTCTGAATTATCAGTATCAGAGATTGCCTATAAGCTGAATTTCGAGGATAATTCTTACTTCAACAAGGTTTTTAAAATTAAAACAGGCCTTACTCCTAAAAGGTTTCGCGATATTCATAAAAAATTATTACCACAAAAATCCTGAATCTTACCATTTTCAAAAATCTTACGATTTTATTTTTGCTGAATAAAATTGTAAGAACTATGAAGAAAATTGTTTTTTTGTCAGCGATAATTGTTTCGTCATTATTCGCATGTAAGGAAAATTCCAATCCTCCAATTCAGGCTCAGACATTTGAAATAAATTCCACCGGTTCAACTGCCTGGAAATACTTTAGCTTTGCCAGTAATGACACAATAACCATCGCCGATCCCGCTAACTCAACAGCGTGGGATCTGGCTTTTCAGCGTTACCGGATCAAAACAAATGGTGGAAAATCGGGCAGTGGTTTAGGAAGCGCTGCAAATTCTTATCAGAAAGAGCAAACCGGATTTGATGCTTTAAAGATCGTTTCAGATACTGCAACCTTTGCATTGGATGATTCAATCAGTATTGCAATTCAGCAGGGCTATGCTTACTATGTGGTTAATCCTGTATTATATACATGGTTCACTCTGGAGTTTGCAACTGAGGGAACGCAGATCGTGCCAAGCGATTACATATATGTACTTAAAACCGCAACAGGAAAATATGCAAAAGTCTGGTTCAAAAGCTACTACAGTCCTGAAAATATTTCAGGTTATGTTACTTTTCAATACAAATATCAGCCTGACGGATCAAAAAATCTTGAGTAGATGCTGAGAATACTTAAGACGCTTATTATTTTATTATTTATTCCCTCTGTCTCTTTTTCACAGGTAGTCAGCTTATCAGGATATATTACAGGGGCAGACAGCAGTTCAGTTACAGGAGCAACCATTACATTAAAAGGGACTACCTATGGGACAGTAACGGACAAAAAAGGATTTTATAAAATAAACAAAATAAAACCGGGAACATATACGATACGTGTATCATTTCTGGGATTCGAGACACAGGAGAAATCAGTTGCCATTTTAAAAGGGGACACCCGTGTTGATTTTTCCATTATGGAATCAAACATCGATTTGAACGAGGTTGTTGTTACTGGCACAAAATCAGAAAAAGCGCTAAAAGATGTTCCGGTTATTACGCAGGTGATAAGCGCCCGCAAAATGCTTCAATTGGGTATTACCAATGTTACTGATGCACTGCAGAAAATGGTGCCGGGTCTTAATGTAAGCCATTTCGGGACATTGACATCAGTTACGCTTCAGGGTATGGATGCAAAGTATGTACTGTTTCTTATAGACGGAGAGAGGATAGCCGGGGAAGTAAATGGTGATATTGATTATTCGATGTTAAACCTCGAGAATATTGACCGGATTGAGGTTATAAAAGGTGCTTCATCGTCTCTTTACGGTTCAAATGCCATCGGTGGTGTAATAAATATTATAACAAAAAAGATCAATGAGCCCTTTGATGCAAAATTCTATTCACGTTACTCAAAATACAATGAATTATACACAGGTGGAAGCATTGGCTTCAA
>OCZT010005503.1_pt1 | contig 12609 bp, 13 predicted proteins | sample 1539031 | NCBI WGS metagenome assembly OCZT01 (sample SAMEA3539308, study PRJEB22396) | soil metagenome | biome: tundra; feature: field; material: soil | place: USA | collected 2010-05 | depth 0.15 m | reverse complement strand
GTCCATATTTTTCAATCGGATATTAATTCATAGATAAACGATCAGGTGGATCGACGCCGGGCAAGAATTGTCAAAACCAAAAAACAAAGTTGACAATCGTAAGTGGTGCTGGTAATTATGATTGCGAATGGGGGTGGCCAGGTCTTATGCCTGGTCTGAGATTATACCCGGTGAACCTGATCTGGATAATGCCAGCGTAGGGAGAAGAATGTGGAAATTAAAAGAACCCTTTCTGCTCTATATATGGCGGGAGGGTTTTTTGTTTGGTGTAATCAGGGATGATAAAAATATATCGGCGGATAGTGATACCAATTCGCTTTCTTTGGCTAACTTTGTTGGCAGCGTCGTCAGCTTCCTCAACGTATGTAAAATACGCCTGCGGAGCCTCCTCCTTGCCGCCTCGTTATCCTTTGAAACCGAAATGGAAATGGTATGATTGATTGTTGTGACTGAATTACGTAAACTCAAACTTTAAGGGGATTAATAAATATGAAGATAACAGCAGCGGGAATATATAAATCCATTGAAGCAATTCGAAAGCAAGCGCCGGTAGTTCATAATATTACCAATTATGTGGTGATGAACAGCACAGCCAATGCGCTGCTCGCCATCGGGGCATCTCCGGTAATGGCGCATGCGCAGGAAGAAGTCGAAGAAATGGTTAACATTGCGCAGGCCCTGGTGATTAATATCGGCACGCTCAGCGAACACTGGATATTTTCAATGTTTAAGGCTGTGCATCAAGCCCGCAAAAAAGGCATTCCCGTAATTATTGATCCCGTGGGTGCCGGTGCTACCGCTTACCGTACCAGGACGGCCCGGGAACTGATTAGCGGCGGGCAGCCAACAATCATTAGGGGGAACGCGTCGGAGATAATGGCTCTTTATGATGATCGATCCAAAACCAAAGGTGTGGATAGTGCTACTGCTTCGGATGCTGCAATCGCCACGGCGCAAAAACTGGCTGAAACGCACAAATGCGTAGTCTGTATCAGTGGAGCGACAGATTATATTATCGATAGAGAAAAGATTCTGAAGATAAAAAATGGTCATCCTCTGATGACTAAAGTTACAGGCTTAGGCTGCACGGCATCGGCTCTATGCGGCGCTTTTGCCGCTGTGGGAAAATTGCCCTTTGCGGCAACGGCCGAGGCGATGGCGGTAATGGGCATAGCCGGAGAAATTGCCGCCACTACAAGTTTTGGTCCCGGCAGCCTGCAAACAAATTTTCTGGATGTTCTCTATCGCCTATCTGAGGATGATATAAGCAAGAGGTTGAAAATAGAGGAATGATTATGCGCGGAATATATCTCGTTACCGGTCGCAGTTTATGCAGCCCAAGGCCTCTGGAGGCGATTGTTCTGCAGGCAGTTGATGGTGGCGTCGCTTATGTCCAACTGCGAGAGAAGGATGTTTCCACGCGCTTTTTTGTGCAGGAAGCTAAGAGAATCAAAAAACTTTTATCATCCTATAAAATTCCGCTGATCATCAATGACCGTGTTGATGTCGCCCTGGCCTGCGGGGCCGAAGGTGTGCATATCGGCCAGGAGGATATGCCCTTTGCGATTGCCCGTAAGCTTATGGGGCCAAAGGCCATCATCGGATTATCTGTGGAAGACTGGGGAGATGTTGAGGAAAGCCAGAAAATTGATGTCGATTATATTGGCGTCAGTCCTGTTTTTCCCACACCGACAAAAACTGATACCAAAGGAGCCTGGGGACTTTCCGGGCTTGCCAAAATTAAGGCTTTCAGCCGCCATCAGCTCGTGGCTATCGGCGGAATTAATGAATCTAATGCAAGAGAAGTCATTGCCGCCGGTGCCGATTGCATTGCCATTGTGTCGGCCATTTGCGCTGCGCCCGATCCAGCCGCGGCAACCCGCAACCTTAAGAGCATAATCGATGCTGTCCATAATGAGAAATGATATTAATGGTCTGTCAGCGTGAGATGTCGAACTTTGGCGTCGCTTCTGCCTGCTTCTTTCTGATAGATTCCAGAGCTCTGGCGGCGGGGCTTTGACTTTTTCCGGATAAGCGCGGATGCGCAAAAATGATTTTGATTCGGCAATTTCAGAAAGAGCAGGTATCGCTTCCGGGGAACCAATGGCGCCAAGGGCGACACAGTTTTTCTCTTCTATAAGGGTTCGGGCGGCCGAGGTCACAAAGGGTCTGATTGTGAGTATATCCAGAAGATCAGGAACAATGTCTGCAGCTTTTAAGTTACCGAGTGCCTCAATGAGGCTCAGCTTGAATTTTTCATCCGCGCCAGGCAATGCGGTGATAAGCAGCTGCCCTCTTCGATTTCCTCCGGTCCGGGAAATACTTTTTAAAGCTTCGTGCCGCAGCCGCTCGTTTTCATGACGCAGAAGCGGCTGAAGCGCTCCGGCGCTTTCTTCATTGCCAATTTGTCCCAGAGCGTCACTACTGATTGATAATACAAATAAAATTATATATATTTTATTAGATATTTATTTTTCATGAGTCCGGATATCTTTCCTGATGCTGGTTTGTTCATCTTCATCTCTCCTTTTAAAATACGTGAGGCAGGTTTTATTAAAACCGAATCAATTTTCTATTTCATTTAAAATACTATCATTATAATTGTTTATTACAAGTTAAAAATATATTTTAAACGGCACTTCCCGCCGCGCAGTTATTTCGCCCCAGACGCTGGGCGGGATCCTGACGGTAGTATTCCTGGAGCACTTGATAAAGGTCGGGGGCGTGTTTGATCATTAAATGGGGTTGATCGAAGAATTGTTCGGTGGCCACGGCGAAGAATTCAGCCTCATTTGTCGCGCCGTAGGCAGTGAGGAAAGATTTCTTGCCGTGTTCGGCATCATGCCTGAGCCGGAGATATTCACGGGAACATATCTGAACCCAATCGCAGTATTCGGCCCGGTCACGCAGAGGGGGAGTGCCGTCAGCGGCACCATCGAGCATATCCAGTTTATGGGCAAATTCATGATAAACAACATTGTGACCTGACTCGGGATGGCGGCCGCCATGCAGCGCCGCATCCCAAATGATAATGATAGGCCCCTGGTGAAAAGCTTGCCCGATAATGGGGTGGGCTTCTTCTACCGGTGCAAGCGCCGTTTCAAAAAAACCGGGTTTACGCTGGGGCGGAACCACTGTAGAAGGATAGACGATGATCGATTCAACGTTCTGATAGTAGTTGTGCGGCAAGTTCAGAAGCAGGAGGCACGCCTGAGCGGAAATGGTGACGCGGATTTCATCGGTAAGTGTAAGCCCGCCGCAGCCCTCCCAGTCCTTTTCGGCGATAAAGACCTGGATCAGCGCGCACAGATGAGCACGCTCAGCATCTTCCAGCATGCAGTAATGGGCGACGTTATGTTTAACGATCTCTTCCCAGTCGGGAGGAAATGGAACTGCTGTGAGTTTTTTACGGCGATAATTGGCAAGCCATTGAAACATGGTGGATTCCTTTTATTTAATGTAGCATAAAAAGGCAAAATAGAAAAATGGTGATTTCAAAAAAAATCTTGAAAAAATTGGCGCAGCTTGAACTGGCGCTTTCTCACAAACGGCTTGAACTAAGAGGTAAAGATTGCAGGTTGAAATACTATATTGTCAGATTTAATTTAACATGAGTAGGAGTACAATTAATTGTAATTATCCGGATGGCTTTTGCCAATAAAATAACGTGGTTTAATTATATGGCTTAATTATCTTGACATAGATACGCCATTTTCGTAATCTTAATACATAAGAATGGCGTTTTTCATCAAAGTATTTGTTGATAATATTATCAGCAAAAAAAGATACCTAAAACATCTAAGAGGACAAAATGAAAAAGCTAATCATGCTCGTTGGTATGGCCGTCATATTATCGGCGGGTTTGGCACTTGCCGAAGAAACTTCGATTGGGTTTGTTAAAAATGTTTCCGGTCAGGTATTTATCGGCCGTCAGCAAAAGTTAATTCCCGCCAGGGTAAACAAAAATCTTTTGCTAAGCGATGCGTTGGTCATGGGAGCTGAAGGCTCGATAGGAGTGATTCTGCAGGATGATGGTTTATTCGACGGGATTGATTGCCAAGCTGGATAGAAAAAGTGTGCGCATAGAAACACCCAATGCGGTATGCGGCGTAAGGGGTACACACTTTGCCATAAAAGTGGATAACCAGGATGAAGATGATATTGATATTTCTCCCGCAAAGAGCAATTAGAAAACCTTCACTGCTTATATGCTAAATGAAAAGCAGGATAAACAAACTGTAAAAGAGGGTAAAAATGAATAAATATAATGCATATGTAATGAATATAAAGATCATGATAATTTTTTTGCTGACCGTCTTTATGACCAGCGCGTGCGTGTCAACAACACAGGTTGTCCTTTTGCCCAACCCGGATGGTAAAGTAGGTAGCCTTGAGGTTGCAAGTGTTAAGGAAACTGATCCGCAAACATTAGATAAGCCCTGGCAGGCTACAGAAACATCCGCCCTGACTGGAGTACCGGGCACCCCGAAGGTCATGGATGAAAAGGAGGTCAAGGTAATTTTTGGACAAGCCTGGCAGCCCGGCCATTGCCGCCGGTGAGTTACATTATGTATTTCAGCCAAGGCAGTGTTGATCTGACCGCTGATTCCAAGAATCTTCTTTTGGAAGCCCTTGAAGCTATTGCGCTTAGATCTTCAACTCATGTTGCCGTGATCGGCCACACCGATAGTGTTGGGTCTGTTCAATATAACGACAAGCTTTCTACAAGACGCGCGCGAGCGGTAGTTGATGCGATGGTCGCCAGGGGTGTTGACAGCAAGATTATAGAAGTTACCAGCCATGGGAAGGATAATCCCTTGATACCGACACCTGATGGTGTACCAGAACCGCGGAACCGCCGGGTGGAAATAAATATCCGCTAAGTCCACATTGAAATAAAAAAAGTTTTTCAGTACATTATTAAAAATTCCATAACAAAATATATAGTCATTAGGGGGGAGTTTGTACGGAATACTGGCTGGCGTGATCATTGTGGCGCATTTTCTATTCATCGCTTTTGTTGCCGCGGGCGGTTTGCTTGTTCTGCGCTGGCCTAGTCTGGCCTGGGTGCATTTACCGGCAGTGGTTTGGGGAGTAGTGGTAGAGCTGACTGGATGGATTTGTCCGTTGACGCCGCTGGAAAATTATTTGCGCCGCCTTGGAGGGAGCAGCTCATACAGCGGAGGCTTCATCGAACAATATCTCATCCCGATAATCTACCCCGCAAACCTTACAGCCGCTACGCAATATATCCTTGGCGGGCTGGTCATTGCTGTTAACCTTATTCTCTACTTCCTCGTCATTCAAAAACAACGCGCCCTTCGTCATTCCTGATCCTGGATCTTTCCTGGGACAGGCTTTGATCGGGAATGCAGTAAACCGTTAACCGAAAATTGGGAAACGATTCCTTCTATCGTTTAGCTTCGTTCTACAAATTCTACAATATTGCCATCCGGGTCTTTGACCATCGCAATGCGCACACCAGGCCGCATTTCTCTTTCTGGTACAGTAAATTCTATACCAATTTTTTGAAGATCAGCACAAAGTTCAGAGAGATTCTCGATGACAAAGGTCACATAACGGAATCCAAGTTGATCTTCCAATCCAATAGTGCCGCGGGGCGGAAGTACTTTGGGATCAATCAATTTAAAGTCACTTGTGCCGAATCGAAGCCGGTGCATGGTACCAAACCATAAAGGAACTGTGCCCACAAACTCTAGCCCCAATATGTTCTGATAGAAGTTGAGGCTGGCCTTGATGTCACTGACGATCACACCCATGTCCAGAGAATTTTTTGCTGGTTTCATCATTTTGTTTTTTTCCTTTCTAATTATGATGAATTGGACTGTAGCATAAAAAGGCAAAATAGAAAAAGGCAATTCAGGTAAACATAAACATCACTCTGGGGAAATGAAGGGCGGTGTGGCATTCCACCGCCCCTCATAAAAATACTTCATTCCAACAGGAAGGATGCCTCGGGGACTTCCATAACGGAATTATAAAAAAACTTTAAATTAAGTCAACGTAATACAAACGTGAAAGATGTTGATAAGATAAGCGCTCTCTGGTATTTCATATCCATGCAAACGCCTTTTCGTCTAAACGATCTCCTGCTGGTTATTGTCGTCATTTCTTCCATGACCGTTGCCATTATTTTCCCTGACTTTGGTTCTTTATTTCAGGTTCTACCTGTGTATTGTGTGATGGCAAATTTTTTTCTCAGTTATCTTTCGATTGAGCTTGACGATGTCTGGAAGGCACTTAAAGGCCATAGCAGGCAAATTCTTGCTTTTACGGTGATGAAGCTCGCCGTTCTGCCCATCATTATCTATTTTGTTTTCTATTATGTTGCTCCGGCTTACGCGCTTTCAGCGTTGCTTCTGACGGGAGTTTCCACCGGGGTTGTTGCCCCGCTGATATCGAATATGGTAAAAGGCAACAGCTCTCTAGTCCTGGTGGTCGTCGTGATCACGTCGGCGCTGGCGCCGTTTACGCTGCCGACTCTCATTAAGATTGTCGCCGCGAAGGAGGTAGCAATTTCCTTTTTCTCCATGCTCCGCATGCTGGCGCTGGTGATTTTTGTTCCCATTATCACCGTTGAAGTGCTCCGACGCCTGACGCCAAAGCTAATCGCGCCTATAATGAAAATACAGTTTCCCCTTTCACTCTTATTTTTTGCTCTGATCAATCTGGGCGTTTTCTACCGTTACGCGCCATTTTTAAAAAAAGAACCCAGTGTGATTATTCATGCGACTGTCGTGACCTTTGGGCTTGCGGCGATCTATTGCATTGTGGGAATATTCTTCTTCCGGAAAAGTACAGTAGAGAATCAATTGGCCGGCGCGGTCATGCTGGGCAATCTGAATAATGTTTTGGTGATTGTTTTTTCCTCCGAGTTTTTCGGCCCTGTCGAGCCGATGGTCGCCGCCATGTATATGATCCCCTTTTTCGTCATCGTGATTCCTCTTCGCTACTATCATCACCTAAAAACCAAGGCAGCGTAGTTGGATCAAAAAAACTGATTTTTTATTCCGCTTGACGGGTATAGTCGTCTTACCTATACTTCTGACAAGTAATTCCAATTCTAAATCAAAGCGCGATCTTTGATTTAGAATTGGAATAAGATCTATTGATAATCAGTCATATCCATGCTAAATAAAATCACAGGGATAATCATAAAAATTATTATTAGCTCAATATCAAGTGTCCTGTGGCCTGGCTTCCCCGAGCTATTCTCGACTTCTTCTAAAATGAATTTCAGCCCCTCTCTACAAGAAGGCATAGGGAAGTAAAAATATTTTTAAATATCAACCGCAGCAAAGCCCGCATTAACAGAAAGCAGAGGAAATTATTCGTGAAACAACAATTCCGGAAGCGAAGCGTATCGGAATTGGTAAGTTGAACAATCCAGCGAAGCGGAGGGTATCACCCACCCCCAGCGGGCTTTGGGGTTGATACCCGTGGTTTCTTGCAGTTCAACGCATTTTAAAAATTCCCAGTACGCAGGGAGGGAATGAAAATTATGAAAATGAAAATAGCCATATTAACAGGCGGAGGAGACTGCCCGGGGCTCAATGGCGCAATCAAGTGGGTAACGAAAAGCGCACTTGATCCAAGAATTGCGGCAAACCGTTCTGTTTCATTTGAAGTTCTTGGCATTACCCAGGGCTGGAAGGGCATCACCGAGGTTGATCCCGACGATCCGAAAAGCTGCGAGAGGCACATAAAACATTTAGACGAAGAGATCGTCCGAACATGGGACCGTTACGGAGGAACAAACCTGGGAACATCACGGACAAATCCGTTTAATCCCCAAAATGACCGTTCGGCAAAGCTAATTGATAACATCAAAAAGTTAGGAATTGATGCGCTTGTTGTCATCGGCGGCGAAGATACCCTGGGTGTCGCCTATAAATTACATAAGCTGGGTATCAAAACAGTGGGTATCCCCAAGACGATCGACAACGATCTCACGGGAACCGAGTATTCGCTCGGCTTTGACACCGCGGTTAACGTCATCATGGAAGAAATCGACCGGCTGAGAACAACCGCCGGTTCCCACGGCCGTATTTTTGTCGTGGAAACAATGGGACGCCATGCCGGCTGGCTTGCTCTCCACGGCGGCGAATGCAGCGGGGCGTATATCATTCTAATACCGGAATATCCTTTTGAGATGGAACGTGTATGTGAACTTTTGCGGCAACGGCATGGCCGTGAAATCAACTATTCCATCATTGTGGTTGCCGAAGCGGCCAAGCCCGCAGGAGGGCAGGAATTCATCAAGGATAGTCACATAGACGATTTCGGGCATGAGTCGATAGGCGGAATTGCCAGTTACGTCGCCAATGAAATTCAAAAGAAAACAGGGTTTGAATCACGCCACATAATTCTTAGCCATCTCCAGCGCGGCGGATCACCCTCCGCCCGCGATCGCCTGATGGCCAGATGGTTTGGTATTGCCGCTGTTGACATGATTATCAATGATGATTTTGGACGCATGGTCAGTCTGTTGCGCGGAGAGATTACCGGTGTTCCCCTGAAAGAAATTATCAATAAATTAAAATTAGTAGACGTAGAAAAGTATTATGATACGGAAAGGTACAACGGACGCAGAACAATATTATAAGAATATCTTGCGGATTTTAAATATTTCGTCAGTTTCCTGAAACTATCACATGAGTATTGAACAAAAGCAGCGCCCAATTTTCGCAATTGGACGCTGTTTTTGTTTTTAGCAATTCCTGTCTTAAGCGTATTGCTTTAACCCTTTTAAGGCTCCCACATAAAAAAACGGGAAACAGATGCGGTGTTGGCATTTTCCACGAAAAAGCCGGGGTTACCTGAAGTATAGACACTACCACTATCGATAATTGGCGTTATAGGTGGTGGAATGGAGGTACCGTCTGGATTGGTAACAGCGGGAAGCTGTTGAATTCCGTCAATAGATGCGGTGAACGTCAATGTAGTTGTGCCGCTGACCGAAAATCTGTATGTATGAACAGCAGTCGGGTCAAAAGGCGTGGTCAAACCTGCTATAGGGGCAATGCCTAGCTTGGTAATTGTTGTTCCAGCGGCATCTACTTTTTGTATTTCTACAGTGGGCCCATAAACAAGGGGGGAACCGGAATTTTCCACCAGGTAAACAAAAGCGTAATGGGCGTGAGAAGTATCGGACGCGCGCAGAATCACACCTAATTGCACGCTGTTATTATCTAGACTGTTGATACTCAACCTGGCGCTTTCACTGCAATCAACATTGGTTTTGTTATAGTTGGTATTAATGAAAGCGGAATTCTGTATGCCTGAAGAAGGAACAGATAGATAAGCCCCGTGATTTGAATCGTTATTGGTAATTGACCAGTTGGCATCAGTCCAAGTTCCTGATGTTCTATTATAACTACTCCACGGCGTTCCTGCCGGAAAATTGGCGTAATCATAATTATCAAACATTTCATACAAAACCGGCTTAATACTGTCATCGCTTCCACAGGCATTAAGCATGAACGCCAGCGCAAAAGCCAGAACCGAAGCCTTAAATATCTTTTTCATGAAAACCTCCAAAATAAAATGCGGAATTTTAACTAATGGCAGCTACCTATTATTTTACTGCTCAATGGCCAGGAAAGCTACTGCCAGCGCTTCCCGGAAAATACTCTTTCCCGGCAGATTACTCTTTTTATAGAATTATGGACATAATTAAGAGCAACTTTTGCCTAACGAAAGTGACCTTAGATGAAAAAAGATAAATTGTAAAATAAAAAATTAACAGCAAAACCTTCCGGCATTATGTAATTTATAATTTCAGAAACAACAAATCTGTTAATTTCTCCACCGAAACATATCAAATATTCTTGGATATCCTCAAAATGTCCAGCCTCAACGACACCACCTGGAACAAAAAGTCTGAGGATTTGGCTCTGGAATGGTTCATCATTTGCGGCGTGATCTCACATATATGCGGTGATAAAAGATTGTTTCGTACCCCAGCTTCTTGTAGATTGGTTCCCCCATGACCGAGGCCTGCAGCGAGTTCAGCCGCGCGCCGAGATCAAATCCCGCATTAGTAACCTCACGAACCACTGCCTGGCAAAGACCACGGCCCCGATAAGCTTCGATAGTCCCCACCCAATAAACGCCCGCTATTCCATGGCTGGCCATTGTTACGGCGGCCGCAGCCGGTTTGCCTTCCACATAGGCAACCACCGCCACCACATGCGGCAAGAGCATCCTTCTAACCGAACTGAAGGCCTGATAAACAACCTCGGGGCGCATCCCGTAAACAGTATAGGCCGAGGCATTGACCTCAACGAAGTGTGCCGCATCATCAGCGGTTACAACACGCCGGATCTCCACACCATTGGGCAGAGGCGCAACCGGTAGTCTTTGGGCGCAAATCATTTCCGGATGCCGAACCACCTCGGCAAGCCCCAAGTGTCGCGCGGCAATGCCCAGATCATCGTCAATCCCATCGCGGACAAACAGCGAGTAACCACGATTACGTCTGGCAAAAAAATCATCCGCCCGGCCGACAAGAACATCAGGATCAACGCTATCGTCAGTGCGAAATGCTCCGTTCATCATCAGGGGAAAAGTTGAATCGGTTGCATACAGAAGAACTCCCGCCTCTTCCTGAACAATTCCACCGAGACTCCATAACGGACTCTCACGGTAAAATTGAATCAGGTTAAGGTGGCCCAAAAGCGCTGCCTCCCGGTGATCGAAATCAGTCAATTTTTCCTCCCGCAGATAATTAGCCGATTTTTATGAAAACTTTCCTCTACGGCTGCTCCATATTATAGAGAATGACCGCAGGTGTCAAGGAAATGAACTCTCACACGGTTTAATTCACAAGTACATAAAAAATATTTTTGTTGACACCATACTCATTTCCTGATTTTTATATCGTAACTTAAAAAAATTATCGGGGGTGAGATCATGTATGAAAAGAAACCCTGGCTGAGATTTTACGAACATGTTCCACAAACCATTGATTATCCTCGCGTAACCATGTACGAAGCCGTCCGGCAATCGGCTAATCGTTGTCTTGATTCAATCGCCTATGATTTTCTCGATTACACTTCTACTTACCGTCAATTCATCAACGAGATCGATAAGTGTGCCGACGCGCTCGCTTCTATCGGCCTGAAAAAGGGGGAACGGATCACAATTTCCATGCCGACTTCTCCGCAGGGAATCATTTGCTTCTATGCCGCAAACAAACTCGGCGCTGTCTCCAGCATGATTCATCCTCTTTCCACAACCAATGAAATTGAATTTTACCTCAATGTGGCAAAAAGCCGTTTTGTTTTGACCCTGGACGCTTTTTACAGCAAATTCAAAGATTTAAAAAAAACTACTCCTCTGGAAACTCTGATTCTGGCGCGGATTCCTGATTACCTGAGGCCTCTCAAGCGCATCGGATTTAACCTGACCAAAGGCCGAAAAATTACGAAAGTTCCGCAAGATTCTATGGTCAAATGGTGGGCAGACCTGATGAGCGGCAGCTATCCCCATGCCCCGCAAGCGCCGATGGATACTGATGAACTGGCTGTAATCCTTTACAGCGGAGGCACAACCGGCGTGCCCAAAGGGATCATGCTCTCCAATATGAATTTTATCAGCGAGGGTATGCAGGTATCCGAATGGGGAAAGCTCTCCGATGCGGATTCTATTTTAGCCATTCTTCCCATATTCCATGGTTTCGGTTTAGGCGTCTGCGTAAATGCCTGCTTCATGGGCGGCGGTAAAAGCATCCTCGTGCCACAATTTACGCCGGAAACAGTTGCTCAAATTATCAGTTCCAAGAAACCATCTTTTGTCATTGGTGTACCTACCCTTTTCGATGCCCTGAGCCGCCATCCGAAAATGCACAAGACTAATCTTAGTTGCCTCAGAGCGACTTTCAGCGGCGCGGATTCACTGCCGCGGGCAGTGAAGGAACGTTTTGAAGAAATGGTGAAAAAGCAGGGTGGAAATGTGCAACTGCTTGAAGGCTACGGTCTGACCGAGGCCGTGACGGCAATCATGGCGATGCCTATAGGCCATTACCGGGAAGGCAGTATTGGATTGCCTTTCCCGGATATGCTGGCAAAAATCGTCCGGCTGGACACCACCGAGGAAGTTCCCTGTGGCGAAGAAGGAGAAATATGCATCTCCGGCCCGGCGGTAATGATGGGATACCTTGATCAACCCGAAGAAACTGCTGAAACGCTAAAGCGGCATTCCGACGGCAAAATCTGGCTGCACACCGGAGACATAGGCACGATGGATGAAGACGGTTTCTTCTATTTCAAACTGCGGCAAAAGCGGATGATCAAATCTTCAGGCATGAATGTTTATCCCGCGCAGGTCGAAGATATTCTCTACCGTCATCCTGAAGTACGGGAAGCTTGCATTATCGGAGTTCCCGATCAGGCTCAGGTTCAGCTCGTTAAAGGGATTGTCGTTTTGAAGAATCCGGCAAAAGCGAGCCCCCAGATGGAGAAAATATTAATCGATTACTGCCGCGAACATCTGATCAAATGGAGCTGTCCAAGGACAATAGAATTTCGCGCTAGTCTGCCGAAAACACTTGTCGGGAAAATTGCCTTTAACAAACTGGAAGAAGAA
>OCZT010005502.1_pt1 | contig 12610 bp, 11 predicted proteins | sample 1539031 | NCBI WGS metagenome assembly OCZT01 (sample SAMEA3539308, study PRJEB22396) | soil metagenome | biome: tundra; feature: field; material: soil | place: USA | collected 2010-05 | depth 0.15 m | reverse complement strand
TAGTGCCACGTGCTGCCGCCCAAGCTCTCCGTCGCCTCTCGCCATTGCGGTCTGATGCCATCGAGTGCAGGTAGGAAGACCAGGACCATGAGCGGTATCTGGAAGTACATGTAGACGAGCATCAGGCCGGGCACCGTGTAGAGCCAGACGTTGGAATTGATGTCGATGCCGTGGTCGAGCAGAAAGACATACACGAAACCCCCGCCGCCGATCGTGGCGATGAAGGCGAACGCCAGGATGACACCGCCAAATTGGGCCAGCACGCCGCAGGCCGATGACACCAGGCGTCGGAGGGCGCCGTTCGGGTTGCCGGTTGCCAGGGCGTAGGCCATGAGGGCGCCGAGGATCGCGCCGAGCACAGCCGTGACGGTCGAGAGGACGAGGCTGTTGATCAGCGCGGTGATGATGAACGGCTGGGTCACATTGCGGAGGTTGGCCAGGGTCGGGCCGCTACTGCTGAAGAAGGCTCCGACGACGACGATCCCGGTCGGCAGAAGCAGGAACACGCCGACGTAGCCCAGGAATGGAACCGCCCCGAGCCAATCGAGCCGGAGACGGCGGCCGCCCCCGAGGGGGCGGCTCGCCGTGTTCGCAACCGGTTGGCCGGCTGCTGCCGTCAACCGATGGCCGCCGCCCAGTGAGCGTTGAGGTAGGTATTCGCCGTGGTGGCCTGAGCCGCGCTCAGGAAGACGGGTGTGCCGTTGGCCACCGGCAGCTTGGCCGCCGCGGCCGCGTCGATGGTTCCGGCTGTCGTCATCGCGGCCATCCGGACCGGCCTCGCGAGACCGTTGAGCCAGAGGTTCTGGCCTTCGTCCGAGTACAGGTACTCCTCCCAGAGCCTGGCGGCCGCCGGGTGCGGAGCAGTCTTGCTGATGGCCTGCGCGTAGTAGCCGCCGAGGATGGCATTGGACGGCACGAAGACCTTCCAGGTCGGCACGCTGACGCCGTGCGCGGCCGAGAGGTAGTCCCAGTCGAACACGACCGGGGTCGCGCCGCTTTTAACTGTGGCGTCGGTCGCTTGCACCGGCGTGAAGTTCTTCAGCTGGTTCAGCTGGTGGAAGAAGTCCACGCCCTTGCTGATGTCGTCGAGCGAGCCGCCGTTGGCGAGCGAGGCCATCATGACCCCGTTGAGAGCGGCGTTGGCCTTGGTCGGGTCACCGTTGAGCGCGACCTTGCCCTTCAAGCCGGAGGTGGCCAGCAGGCCTTGCATCGAGGTGATGGCCCCTCCGGGCACCTTGCTGGAGTCATAGCCGATCGACATGTAGCCGCCGTAGTCCTGGAACCACAGCCCCGTCGGATCCTTCTGGCCGGGCAGGATGTCGTTCCAAGTCGCGACCTGGTAGGGCGCGAACAGGCCGGTGTTGGCAAGGGCCACAGCCATGCCCACATCGACCACGTCGGGGGCTCGGGTGGTCCCGACGGTTATGGCATTGACCTCGTCCTGGCTGTTGCCGGAGGGGTTGGCGGATGTGATGGGGATGCCGTACTTGGCCGTGAAGCCACTGATGATGGCCCCGTAGTTAGCCCAGTTAGGCGGCAAAGCGATGACGTTGAGCTGGCCTTCCTTCTTGGCCGCAGCGACCAGAGCGGCCATCCCGCCGTTGCCCGATGCGGACGTGGCGGTGTTCCAGCTGCTGCTTGAGACTGTGGTCGAGGGTCCGCATGCCGCCGCCAGCAAGGTGATGACTCCTACGACGAGGCCTAGACGATGGATCCGATGCCAGTTCATTCGTTAGCTCCCCTCTTCCGTTTGGTTGGTGACTGCTCTGGGGGCCACAGCGCCCAGGTTTGCAGCCGAAATGATGCGCCGTCCACGACGCTGTTGCAAGGAGGGCACGGGGTGACGCTGGAGGGAAATGCGCTAAGGGGCGGGTGAGGGGGGTGGGACACTCTTCAGGCGCGGGCCGCGGGACTGCGATAGCCGAGACGGCGGGACAGGTCTGCCGCCGCCTCGCATGTGAGGGTGACGAGCTCGGGGCGGCCCACCGACTGCAGTCGGTGGGCCGGACCGGACACGTCGATCGCGGCGACCACCGCACCACCCGCCGAATGGACCGGCGCGGCGATCGCGCCCAGACCGACCTCCAGCTCCTGGTAGGTGCGCGCAAAGCCCGACTCCAGGGCCGCGGCAAGCTGCGCCTCGAGCTCCGCGCGATCGACGATCGTGTGCGGCGTCCTACGCTCGAGCGGACGGTCCAGGAGGCGCTGCCGGACCGCGTTGGGAGCGAAGGCCAGGATCACCTTTCCACTGGCCGTGCCGTGGATCGGGGTGCGGCGGCCCAGCCAGTTGACGCTGACCACGGAGGTCGAGCCGGTAGCCTGTTCGATCGGGACGATCTCGTCCGCATCTAGCACGTCAAGCGTGACGGTCTCACCCAGGGCAACGGCGAGGCGCTCGCAGATGGGGCGCGCCAAGTGGCGAAGGTCGACGTCTCCGGTCACCACGCTGGCCAGCTGGGGCAGGCGCCGGCCCAGGCGGTATTTGGCCGTGCGATGGTCGCGCTCCACGAGATTGTGGCGTTCCAGGGTGCCGAGCAGCCTGAGCGCGGTCGAGCGGTGGACGCCGAGGTCGCGGGCCACCTCCGCCCCGGCGCGCCAGCCATCCCGTGCAAGCAGGTCCAGGATGGCGGCCGCGCGGTCGACCGACCGGATCACCGCAGGGTCGCGACCGGCGCCGTCGTTGCTCACCGCGCAACAATACAGCCTTGTGGGGGGACCGGCCCGGGGGGTAAACTTGATGGCCTCTGAGCATCTGTTGAGCCATGCGCAACAAAACACACCCGCCTCCTACCACCAGGCTTGGTATAGGTTCAGAGGCTGGGAAAAGGCGCGAGACCCACGATTCGCACCTTCCCCGAACTACGTGAAATCAGGAGGTGCGGCATGAGCCGAGAAGAGGAGATTCGCTCCGGACTGTTCGACGACACACTCAACGGACGCGCGCCCGAGGTGAAGGCTCTGACGGTCGAGGGGCTGGCCCTTGGCATGGACCCGATGGACATCTTGTTCAAAGCCCTGATCCCTTCCCTCGAAGAGGTCGGGCGGCGCTTCGAGAAGGGCGACTTCTTCGTCCCGGAGATGTTGATGGCGGCTCGCGCGATGCAGGGCGCCCTCACGCTTCTCCGGCCCCTCATCGCCGAGACCGGCGCCCAGCCCGTCGGCCGCTACGTCATCGGTACGGTCAAGGGCGACATCCACGACATCGGCAAGAACCTCGTTGTGATCATGCTCGAGGGTGCGGGCTTCGAGGTCTTCGACCTCGGCGTGAACACGCCTCCCGAGAAGTTCGTCGAGGCCGTGATCGCGCACCAGCCTGACGTCCTCGGCTTCTCGGCGTTCCTCACGACGACGATGCCGATGTTCAAGGTCAACATCGAGGCCCTTAAGAAGGCCGGGCTGCGCGACAAGGTGCACATCGCGGTGGGCGGCGCGCCGGTGACGGAGGAATACGCCAAGCACGTCGGCGCCGACAGCTACGCTCCTGATGCGTCCATGGCCACGCGCTTGGCCAAGCAGCTGGTCGGAGCCCGAAACGAAGCCTCACGGGGCGCCCAGGCGCTGGAGCAGGCGGTCAAGCTGATCGACGAAACCCTCAAGAAAGGCTAGTACTGGTGGAGACCGTCCTCAGCTCGCGCGGCCGCGAGGTCGTGGTGTCGATCGACCGGCCGTTTGTCATCATCGGCGAGCGCATCAACCCGACCGGGCGCAAGGTCCTCGCCGCGGAGATGAAGGTAGGCAAGATGGACCGCGTCCGCGCTGACGCGATCGCCCAGGCGGCTGCGGGGGCCCACATGCTCGATATCAACGCCGGCATCCCCGCGCTCGACGAGGCGGCGCTGCTGGTCGCCGCGATCAAGGCGGTCTCAGAGGTCACCGACGTCCCGATCTGCATCGACTCCTCCGTGATCGAAGCGCTGGAGGCCGGTCTTGCGGCCTACGAGGGCAAGGCGCTTGTGAACTCGGTCACCGCGGAGGAGGAGCGGATGGAGCGAATCCTCCCGCTCGTGAAAAAGCACGGCGCCGCGGTCATCGGCATGGCGAACGACGAGACTGGGATCTCGATGGTGCCCGAGGAGCGGCTGGCGCTGGCGCGCCGCATCATCGAGCGCGCCGCCGACTACGGCATCCCGCAGGAGGACGTGATCATCGACCCGATCGCGATGACAGTCGCGGCCGACCCTACCTGCGGCGTGATCACGCTCGAGACCATGCGCCTCATCCGCGACAGGCTGGGCAACAACATGTTATGCGGAGCTTCCAACGTGTCCTTCGGACTGCCCGACCGGGCCACCGTCAACGCCGCATTCCTGCCGCTCGCGATGCACGCGGGCCTGACCTGCGCGATAACCAACCCTCTCGTCCCGGAGGTGCGGCGCGCGGTGCTGGCCGGCGACCTTCTTCTGGGCCACGACGAATATGCGATGCGCTGGATCGCCAGCTTCCGAGCCGAGATTGCGCAGCAGGCGGCGAGGCAGGGCGCCGCCCCGGCATGATCCAGCGCAAGCTGGAGGTCACATACCAGCCATTCGACCGCACCACACGAGTCCCGCCCGGAACCACTCTGTTCAGCGCGGCGCACTGGATCGGCCTGCCCATCGACTCGACGTGCGGCGGACGCGGCACGTGCGGTAAGTGCAAGGTGCGCGTGACCGAGGGCGCGGCTGAGGTCACCACCGCAGACCACCGCCACCTGCGCAAAGAAGAGATCGAGGGCGGATGGCGGCTGTCCTGCCAGACGCGGATCTACGACGACATGACATGCGAGGTGCCGCACCTGCTGCGCGTGCCGAAGGCGGCGACGATGGGCCTCGGGCGCCTTGTCATCCTCGACCCGAACGTGCGTAAGGTCTACCTGGAGCTGGCCGAGCCGACACTCGAGGATCAGCGCAGCGACGTCATGCGGCTGCGGGACGCGTTGACCGCTGAAGGCCATGACATGGCGGCAGGCGTGCCTGTGCTGCGCACGATTCCAACAGCCCTTCGCGACTCCGCCTTCAAGGTGACGGCGGTGCTGGCGGGCGAGCAGCTGGTCGCGCTCGAGCCGGGCGACACGACGAGTGAATGCTTCGGCGTCGCCTTCGACGTGGGGACCACCACGCTGGTGGGAACGCTGATGAACCTTCGCACAGGCATGGCGGTGGGGGTGCTGTCCACGCTCAACGGCCAGGCGCCGTTCGGCGCCGACGTCATCTCGCGCGTCAGCCACGGGATGAACGGCCCGGACTCGGTCCTCGAGCTGCAGAACGCCGTCGTCACGACGATGAACAGCATCCTCGCCGACCTGTACCAGCAGACCGGGGTGTCGCCGGCCCGGACCTACGAGGCGGTGGTGGTCGGGAACGCCACGATGCTCCACCTCCTGTTCGGCATCGACCCGAGCCCCCTGGCCGTCATGCCTTTCACGCCGGCCTTCATGGAACCGCTCCTCGTCGCCGCCCGCGACGTGGGCCTGGACATCCACCCGAACGGCTACATCCAGACGCTGCCCGCTCTCGGCGCGTACGTCGGGGCGGACATCGTCGCCGGCGTGCTCGCGACCAACTTGGTGCGTGAGGACAAGCTGCGCGTCTTCGTTGACGTCGGCACCAATGGAGAGATCGTCCTCGGCAACGCGCAGCGGGCGCTGGCGACCGCCGCGCCGGCGGGCCCGGCGTTCGAGGGCAGCCAGATCCGCTGCGGCATGCGGGCCACCGAGGGCGCGATCGAGGGTGTGCATCTCGGCGACACGGTCGAGCTGCAGGTGATCGGAGGAGATGTTCCCGCACTGGGGATATGCGGTTCGGGCCTGGTCGACGCGGTGGCGCAGCTCCTCCACGTCGGCCTGCTCGACCACTCGGGCCGCATGAAAGGCGCCGATGACGTGCCCGGACATCCCCTCGCCGACCGCCTCATCGAGATCGACGGCGTGCGCGCGTTCCTGCTCGCGGACGGTGTATTTCTCTCGCAGCGAGACGTCCGCGAGCTGCAGTTCGCCAAGGGCTCGATCGCCACGGGAATCAAGGTGTTGATGGACATCCTCGGCGTGGAGACGAAGGACCTCGACGAGGTCTTGCTCGGTGGTTCGTTCGGCTCTTACCTGAACCCTGAGAGCGCGAAGATCATCGGCCTGGTCCCGGCCGTAGACGTCGACAAGATCATCGCCGTCGGCAATTCTGCGGGCGAGGGAGCGAAGATCGCCCTGCTGTCCTATCGCGAGCGGCAGGTAGCCTTCGAGCTACCTTCACGCATCGAGTACGTCGAGCTGTCGGGGCGCGCCGACTTCAACGACGCATTCGTCTCCGTCCTGCAGTTCCCCCACCTGGAAGTGGTTGTTTGAGCTCTACGGCCTTTGTCATTTGTGGGGCGCTCGGAGCGGAAGTCAAGGACATCGTCGACCGCCGCGGCTGGGACGTCGACATCTACGGCGTGTCGGCGATGCTCCATCTTTACCCCACGCGCATCGTCGAAGAGCTCACCGAGAAGCTGCGCGCGCTGCGGCCGCGCTACGAGAGGCTGGTCGTGGTCTACGGCGACTGCGGCACCAACGGACGCCTCGATCCCGTCCTCGCAGAGGTGGGCGCGGCGCGCGTCAGAGGGCCGCACTGCTACGAGATGCTCGCGGGCGCGGACCTCTTTCATCAGGTCTCGGAGGAGAAGCCGGGTACCTTCTTCCTGACCGACTGGCTGGTCCGAAACTTCGATCGCGCGGTCGTCCGCGGATTGGGCCTCGACCGGGACCCGGACCTGAAGTCGATGCTCTTCGGCAACTACGAGGCGGTCATGTACCTGCGCCAGGTGCCAATCCCTCGATTGGCCACCAAGGCCGGGGAGATTGCCGCCTACCTCGGGCTGCCCTTGGAGATCGTCGACGTCGGGTTGGGCGAGCTGGAGACCCGGCTGGCCGAGCTGGTCGAGGCCTGAGCGATGGCCAGCTACCAGGTGACGTTCTGGAAGCACATCCCGTCGCAGGTGAAGGCCTGGGAGGGGAGCGTGGAGGTCAAGGGAATGATGCCGGACCGCTTCCAGGTGGCGATCGATGCCTACTCGATGCGGGAGGGCTCGACCGACATGGACGCCTACCTCGAGGGCTGGCGGCGGGGCCCTGTCGAGGAGCGGGCGGGGGCGCCCGCGGAGATCCTGACCGCCATCATTCAGGAGCTCGACGCGGAGTATCCGAGAACGCGCCTCATGAACCCAAGCTAGCTCAGCCGCCCGACTCTTCCGCCAGGCGCCTGGCTTCGGTGAGCCGCCTATCTTTCGGGTCGTCCGAAAGGTTCGCCGACATGGTGATGGTCGCAGCGCGCGCGCCGGCCGCCGCGAGCACGCCCGCCACCATGGCGTCGGAACGCAAGTTGGGATTGCCGTGCGTGACGACCTGCTTGGCAAGCACCGCTACCTCGGCCGCGGCGCGCACGACGGCCATAGGAACGTCCACAGCCTGCTCACGAGCCGGACCGATGATGCGTTCGCGGCTCTCGCCGTCCATGCCCCTGGCGCTCCTCACCGCCTCAACGAATCGCAGGTAGGCATCGACGTCGGCCTCGATGAGATCCTCGCTGTGCAGGCGCAGCGCGTGCGCCCGTTCGCGCACGGCGGCGGCGCCATCCCAGTGGCGGAGAGATAGCTGGGCAGCCTTCTCCAGCAGCGCAGCGGCGATCACCACTCCCGCCGCTGCCGCCGAGCCACCGGCCGGGGCGGGCTGGTCGGATGCGATGGCGTCCACGAGATGGCTCAGCCGCCCCTTCTCGGAAGGAAGGTCAGTCGTCGCCGATCTCCGTCTTGCGCCGGGTGATGAGCTCGCGCAGCTGCTCGTCGACTCCAGGGTCGATGCCCGGGTCGGGGTATTCCTCGAGGACCTTCTTCCAGCGCGCTGCAGCCACCACGTCGGCCGTCTTCGCACCCATGCGGTTCCACCGGTCGAAGTTCTCGGTCGAGGAGATCCACGGCCTGTAGAAACCTGTCCGGTAGTTGCGCAGCGTGTGCTCAGCGCCCAGGAAGTGGCCTCCGGGGCCGACCTCTCTCATTGCGTCCATGGCCATCGCCTCGTCGTCGACCGGAAAGCCACGTTCGAGAATCCATTCGAACATCCGCAGTGCCTCGACGTCGATGATGAACTTCTCGTAGGACGCGAGCAAAGCGCTCTCGAGCCAGCCCGCCGCATGCAGGACGAAGTGGACGCCACCCATGATGGTCGGCCACATGCACATCATCGATTCGTATGCGGCCTGCGCGTCGGGCGATTTGGACGAGGTCAGCGCGCCGCCGCCGCGGAAGGGAATGCGGTAGTGGCGCGCCATCTGGGCACTCGCGAGGATACCCATCGCCGACTCGGGCGTTCCGAAGGCCGGGCTTCCGGACTGCATGTCGGTGTTGGTGAGGAACGAGCCGTACACGCAAGGCGTGCCCGGGCGCATCAGCTGCACCAGAGCGATGCCGGCAAGCGCCTCGGCGGTCTGTTGGGCAACAGCGCCTGCCAATCCCATCGGTGACATCGCTCCCGCCATCAGGAAGGGCGTGACGATCACAGGCTGGCCTGCGTCTGTGTACTCGAGGAGCGCGCCGAGCATTCGGTCGTCATAGCGAAGCGGGCTGTTCACGTTGATGAGGCTTAGCACGGCCGGCGTTTCCTCGATCTTGTCGCGGCCGCCGAAAAGGATCGCGGCCATCTCGATGGTGTCGCGCGCGTTCTCGGCCGAGATGACGCTGCCCATGAACGGCTTGTCCGTCCACCGCATGTGCGAATAGAGCATGTCGAGATGCCGCGTGCCCAGCGGGAGATCCTCGGGCTCGACGGTGGTCCCGCCTGCGCAATGGATCTGGTCGATCGCCTGGGCCATCTTGTCGAAGTTGTTGAAGTCCTCGATCGTTGCCCCGCGGCGCCCACGCTCGAGGTCGGTGATGAACGGCGGGCCGTACACCGGCGCGGTCACTACGTTGTTCCCGCCAAGCGTCACCGTCCGCGCTGGGTTCCGGGCCTGAAGGTTGAAGGTCGAGGGTGTCTTGGCCGCCATCTCCATCACGAACTCGCGGTCGAATCGCACACGCATGTCGTCGACCTTCATCCCAGCTTTGCCGAAAAGTTCACGGGGCCGTTCGTGAAGGAAGTCGACCCCGATCTCCTCCAGGATGAGCATCGCTTGGTCGTGGATCGCCTCGACGTCCTCGCCCGAAAGCATGTCGTAAGGCTTAAGGCGGTTCTTCCACATGGGCGTCAATCTTGCAATAGCGCGCGACGGCGCGCTTATGAGGGAAACCCAGATGGTTTCCCTCATCGCCGGGTCGGCTTCGCCGACGCGGCTGCACTTTTCCGGTATATCGATGGGACTAATTAATCGGTTTCTCCCAACGCCGATTGGGAGTAGCCAGGGACAAAGTCATGGCCGGGGGAACCCCGGCCAACCCTGCAACGCTGGTGAGGCAAGAAAAACCGTGAGGCTATCGACCCGGACGAGCGTGTGCTAACGTAGGGACTACCCATTGGGGTGCTTGGTCCCGCCTGCGGACCCTCTTTTGAACTCAGGTGACTCCCATTTCACGCCCAATCAGCCTTTGGCGAACCCCCAGGTCCGCTTGAGATGAGCACGCCCAACCCTGGCGACGTCCTCCCACTTTGGAACCCGGACATCCCGGGCGAGGAGATCCAGGCCGGCCGGCTCGGCATCCGGGTCCGCCCCGGCACGCCCGCCGCCCTCAAAGTCTCCGCGCTGGAGGCCGCCGGGGGAGCCGAGCTGCTCCGGCAGGTGCTCGAGGAGCAGCGGAGCATCGACGGCACGTACACCATCGTCAAGCCGGACAAGCCTCTTGAATTCGTCGGCCAGGTCAAGCAGACGCTGCTGACCGGGCGGCTTGGACGGACTCCTCAGGGCCTGGCGCTCGAGATCACCGACTGGCAGGACCTTGATGGCGAGTTCGAGATGGAGAAGAACCGCCTGCGGCTCCGCTACCAGGAGCTGCAGCTGGTCAAGGAGTGGGACGGCGACCTCGAAGGCTTCACGGCCATAGTCCTGCGTGAGCAGGCCAAGACGCTGCCGATCCTTGACTCCACGATGCGGTTCATCGAGCACCTCCGGGACTTTCGCGAGAAGCTCGCGGAGGCGGCCGTCCGGCGCTACGAGGCCACCGAGCAGTGGATGGAGTGCCCTAAATGCGAAGCCGAGGTGCCCACCGCCAGCAGCATCCACTGCCCCGAATGCGGGGAGGACATGCGAGGCGGGGAGTACGTGCGCGCGGTCCTGCACCTGGTCGACGACGCCGAAGGTCGGATCTATCGTGGAATCGATTCCCTGACCGTCCGCTCGGCGGGCTTCCCCGAGTACCGGGGCATGTCCCTCGACCGCATCCAGGGCTCCAATCTCTGGGTCAGCTTCCGGCGCTACGACCCGTTGCCGGATGAGGGCATCGTGCTGCCCACCGCGAGCGTCGAGATGTTCGAGGCCCAGCGCTCGGTCATCAGGCAGCTGCAGATCGGCAGCCCGCGTTCGGGGGCACTCGCGGCCGAGCTGGCCGACCCGGGCTGGCTCGGCAGCCCACCGCGCGTGGTGCTCGACGGCAAGAAGGCGCACCACCTCCCGGACCCGAACGAGGAGCAGGCCGAGGCCGTGGCCCGCGTCATGGGCATGCGCCCGGGCCAGCTCTACCTCATACAGGGGCCGCCCGGGACCGGCAAGACGACCGCCATCGTGGAGTCGATCCGGCGCATCCTCGGGCGCAACCCGAGCGCGTCGATCCTCCTGTCATCGCACTCCAACGACGCCGTCGACACCGGCCAGGAGCGCCTGCTCGGCTTCTCGCACGTGCGTCAAGCACGAATCGCCGAGCCCGGCAAGGTGCCGAGGCGCCTGCGACCGACGCTCGTGGAGGGTGACGACCTGGAGCCCTACAACCTAGTCGCCGGCACCTGCAATCGGCTCGCCATCGACTCGCGGCTTCGGTTCAAGATCTTCGATTGGTTGATCCTCGACGAGGCCAATAAGGTGCGCTCAAACGAGGCCCTCGCTCTCATGCCGCTCGCCAAGCGATGGGTCATGATCGGCGACCTCAAGCAGCTGCCGCCTGTCATGGAGGAGGCCGCCTCGACCATCAAGATCGAGCAGCCGCTCGATGAGTTGGTGCGCGACTACAGCTTCTACGGCTGGGTCTGGGACAAGGTGCCGGCCAGCTCGAAGATCATGCTGCCGCGTCAGTACCGCATGCGCGAACCGATCGGCCGGGTGGTCTCCGACCTCTTCTACGGCGGCAAGCTGATCCACGAGGCGCCACATCCACGGATGCCACTGCCGTGGCCGTTCGATCGCGAGCTCGTGTGGGTCGACACCGGTGCGCAGGACGAATACCGCGATGCACAGCGATCCGTCGCCAACGAGTTCGAGGTCGCGTTGTGCAAGGACATCACCTCGATCATCCGGCGACGGGTTCGCAAGGCGAAACTCGCCGTGATCGCCATGTACGCCTCGCAGGTCAGCCGGCTGTCGTCGGCGCTGAAAGGCATCGTGCCGCCGGAAGACATCGAGTCGGTGGACGCCTTCGAAGGCCGCGAGTCGGACGCCGTCATCCTCTCCCTCGTGAGGTCGAACGACCGAGCCGCCATCGGATTCCTCAACGACCCCAACCGCGTGAACGTGGCCATCTCGCGAGCAAAGAAGCTGCTGGTGATCGTCGGCGACTCCAAAACGGTGATCGGCGGCGCTCCCGAATTGTTCGGGCCGCTCTTCGAGCACGCCAAGGAGGAGGGCCTGGTGGCCGGTGTGGGGGCGGTCGTGACCGCCTGCCAGCGCGTGGGCATACGCTCCCAGGTGCAGCGACTGTCGCGACCTCATCGCGGGGAGCGCCGCGCCCGCCGCCGACGGCGCGGTCAGCGGCCGTCCATTGACGGCGCCACGAACGGTGACGCGCTCGCGGGCGAGCAGGCGGACGTCGTGACCGAAACCACCGACGGCGCCGCGGAGCTTAACCACAATGGCGGACCGGAAACTTCCATCCACGCGCCGTCGGACCTGGAGGTTGACCTCGCACCGCACGTGCGTGCGCCGCTCGAACCACCCACCGAGGCGGACACTCCGCTTTAAGCTTCGCACTGACGAAGTGACGGACCAGTGCGTGTTCTGCGAAATCCTCCGGGGAGATTCCCCCGCAACCTTCGTCCACCAGGACGACACGGTCGTCGCCTTCATGGACATCCAACCGATCACTCATGGGCACATGCTGGTGGTGCCGCGTGAGCATGCGGTGCTGATGTCAGACCTCAATGAAACCGCTGCCATGCGCACCTTCAGAGTCGCCCGCCACCTGTCGGCCGCGGTTCGCAACACCCTCGGCGCGGGCGGCGTGAACCTTTTCGTCGCCGACGGCGAGATCGCGTTTCAGGACGTTCCGCATTTCCATGTGCACGTCATTCCCCGCTATCCGAACGACGGATTCGGCCTCACCTTCCCGCGGAACTACACCGAGCCCAGGAGCCGCACCGAGCTCGAGACGATCGCCTCAGCGATCCGCAGCGCCGGCGACAACCAGTAATTCCCGTGGGTGCGGCCGCAGCGCCGGCCGAGAGACTCTGTGTCCAGGTGGTCCGGCTGCCAGGCGCGGCCGCGTAGCGCAGCGGCCGGCATCTCCGGCCGCAGCCCCGCGGGCCTAG
>OCZT010005501.1_pt1 | contig 12610 bp, 10 predicted proteins | sample 1539031 | NCBI WGS metagenome assembly OCZT01 (sample SAMEA3539308, study PRJEB22396) | soil metagenome | biome: tundra; feature: field; material: soil | place: USA | collected 2010-05 | depth 0.15 m | reverse complement strand
GTGTCGGCGTCGCGACGCTACTGGACCGAGGACATCATCGAGCCGGAGGTGACGGTAAGCGCCAAAGGGGAGATAACGGTGCCGGATGGAATCGGCTCGGGCTACACCGTGCTGCGCGATCGCATCGAGGCGCTCACGGTACGCCGCAAGACGATGCGTGCGGCAGCGCGAGTGATGGCCTACTAAGGCACCCGTCTGCTTGCGAAGTTAGATTACCTCCCCATTGAGGTTGGCGCCTTTGGCTTCGGGTCCGAGCGCGGTGACGCTGGCGACGACGATCGCGACAATGATGACTGTCCCCGAGAGCGCTACGTTCAAAGAACCGGCGTTGTGACGCGCCGAGAAGGCCTCCTGCACGCGGATGTTTTGCGATGAGAGGAGGTTGCCGAGCTGGTAGGCGAGACCTGGGAAGATGGCGCGGACAGGGCCGGGGGCGAGTTCGTTGAGGTGGGCTGGGATGATCCCCCATGCACCCTGCACCATGAACTGCATGAGGAACCCGCCGAGGGCGAGCAGGACCGCAGTGTGCGACCACGCCCATAGAGGGACCATGGGAATGGCGAGCAGCGCGGCCGCGATGATAGTGCGCTTTCGTCCGAACTTCTCCGAGAGGGTTCCGCAGAACATGCCGCCGAGGAGGGCACCGATGCTGCCAACCGCAGAGACCAGGCCGGCCATCCCCGGGCTGAGGCCGCGGTCGGCAAGGAACGTTGGATAGATGTCCTGCGTCCCATGGCTGAAGGACGTAAAGGCGGTCATGAGGAGTACGAGAAAGAAGAATGTAGGGAGATAGCTGATGAGGACACGCCATTCCAGAGGAGGCCGCTTCGGCGCTTCTCCGGCAACGCCGGCCCGGTGGCTGGCGAGCCATGCGGGCGACTCTTCCACGTTGTATCGGAGATAGAAGGCAAGAAGCGCGGGGAGCGTGCCGATCATGAACAGCACGCGCCAATTGGTTATCAAGCCTTGGCCGTGGAGGTGCGAGAAGAGCAAGCCGAACAACGCGGCGGCGAGCAGGTTGCCGACGACGTAGCCTTCCTGCAGCAGGCCGGAGAAGAAGCCGCGGCCCTGGGCGGGGAGAGTTTCCAGGACAAGCGCGGCGCCCACGCCCCAGACGCCTCCCATGGCGACGCCAAAGAGCGCGCGCCAGATGAGAAAGCTGTGCAGCGTGGGGGCCAAGGCGGAGGCCAGTTCGAACATGGAGAAGGCGACGATGTTGATCATCATGGTGGGGCGGCGGCCGTATTTTTCCGCCATGGCGCCGAAGAGGAATGCACCGACCGGGCGCATGACGAGGGTCCATGAGACGGCGACGACGACTTGCTTTCGGCCAACGTGATAGTTGGCGGCGATCGCATTGAGGCAGAAGGTGAGCAGGAAGAAATCGAAGGAATCCAGGGTCCAGCCAAGGAAGCAGGCGGAGAAAGTGTTGCGCTGGACCCGGGTCAAGCCGCGTAGCTGACGAAAAAGAGGCATCGCCGAATGCTAGCATTCTGCATACCCTGAGACATTGTCCGCATCCTGCGGAATACTGGACTTATCCAATCTTGACGTTGAGGTCGGGCGAGTGCCCGCCTGGCAGCAGTCGAATGCTGACCGAAGAAAGAAGACGAACACCGATGAAAAATAGAATGCTACTTGCTCTTACCGTGGCTGGGACCCTGCTCTCAGCCAGCGCCTACGCCCAGACGTCGACATGGTCGATTGATCCGGCGCACTCCAGCGTCAACTTCGTGATCGTCCACACGGGCGTGAGTCATGTCCATGGCGCGTTCGGCAACGTGAAGGGAACTGTCGCCCTGAACGACAAGGACATGACGAAGTCGACCGTAGCGGCGACGATAGACACCACAACGGTCTCGACCGGCGTGGAGGCGCGCGACAAGCACCTGAAGTCCCCTGATTTTTTCGACGCTGAGAAGAATCCGGCAATGACGTTCAAGTCGACTTCGCTGGCCAAGATGGGCGGAAAGATGCAGTTGACCGGAGATCTGACCATCAGCGGCGTGACCAAAAGCGTGACGCTCGATCTGGATGGCCCCTACGCCGCCGCAGACGATGCAAGGCAAGACGATCAGTGGATTCTCGGCCAACGGGACGATCAAGCGCAGCGACTTCAATTTTGGCGCTTCGAAGTTCAACGCCATGCTGGGCGACGATGTGAAGTTCACGGTCGACGTGGAGATCGACAAACAGTAAGCGAGCTTCTCGATGTGCCGCCTGGATCCCGCCGGGCGGCTACATCTTTGCGCGTAACGGAGTGACCTGGGCGACCGGCGGCAGAGCCATGGCCTCAGGCTCCTGCATGTAGGTCTTCAGCAACTGATGGTGCAGGCAATAGAGCGCAAGTTCGAGGCGGTCGGAGACGCCCAACTTGTCGTACACCTTGCGCAGGTAGTTCTTGATGACCTGCTCGGTGGTGCCGATCTGATAGGCTATCTCCTTGTTGCGCATGCCGCGGGTGATGCAGCTGATAATGGCCAGCTCCTTTTTGGAGAGCTTGGGCTGCATGCGCGGGTTGGTGAGCGAGCTGGCCTGGGAGCGATATGCCTCGATGACCCAACTGATGGATTGGTTGTCGATCCAGGTTTCGCCGTCGGCGATCTTGCGAATGCATTTGATCAGCAGGTCGGGGGAGATGGAGCGTGGGACGACACCACGCACACCGCGGCGATAGAGCTCGACAATGTTGGCTTCGTCAGCCTCCACTACCTGGACAATCAGCTTGGCATCAGGTGAGCGCTTGACGATCTCCGGAATGGCGTCGATGGTGCCGGCGATGAGCTGGCCTTCGAGGACTACGACGTCGGTCGGGTAGCGTTGCAGGGCGGCGTGCAGATTGGCTAGCGTCTCGGCCTGCGCGACAACCCGAATGTCGTCTTCGAGGGCGAAGATTTTCTTCATGCCGACGCGGTAGATTGCCTGCGAGTCGGCGAGGATGACACGGATTCCGGTGGTGATACCGGGCTGCTCATATGCGTGGTTCGTGGATTTATCAGAATTGAGAGTTAGTGTCATGGTCAGGCCTTGAGAAAGTATTCGTCGATCACAGCAGCGGCCATCGATTCATGTTCCGAGTGTTGATGCCGAACGACGCGTCCAATGCAGTGAATGGAAACATCGCTCGCCCAACCCATCACTTCCGACGGCATATCCATGGTGAACTCGATGCTGCTGCCAATCCTCGGCAGGTGGGTGGATACGAATAGGAGTCCGTTGGAGGAGATATCTTTGGTGATCGCTTCGACCATTCCGTCCTCCGTTTTTAGATGGAGCGCAAGCTCGATCGGAAAGCGGACCGCGGTTCGGATGGCATCCCTTTCTCCGGGTTTCTGCCAATCCGCCAAGGCTCCTCCTTTGAGAACCCCAGGAGCACTCCGCTTGGAGGGCTGTGGTTACCAAAGTTTATGCTACACGACGGATTGTCCCACCGGAATTTGCGGGATACGATGGCACATTAGTTGCAGTTCCAGGGAAATCCGGGGGAATCGGTAACCAGCAGGAATCGGTGCGCACTCGCCACCGATCCTATGCTCTTCGCCTGATTCCCGATGTGCCCGGCGCGCAGGGTAGGGCGCCGCGATCGCAGACTAGGGTGCGGGGTGTGCCTCCAGAAAGGCGTTGATCTCCTCGAATTCGTCCTTGGAAAGGCGAAACTTGGCGACCGGCCAGACACCCTCGACCTGCTCGGGGCTGCGGCCTCCCACGATGGCTGCGGTGATGGCAGGGTTGCAGAGCGTCCACGCGATGGCGACGACGCCCGCCGAGACGCCGTGGCGTGTGCCAATCTGCTTGAGGAAGTCGGCGATGGTGAGGTTGCGGCTGAGCAGCGGCTCCTGGTAGTTCTTGGCTTTACGGCGGAAGTCATCGGGCGGCAGGTTGGCCACGCGCTCTTTGGTCATCGCCCCGGTGAGCAGCCCGGAGTGCATCGGCGAGTAGTTGATGACGCCGATGTTGTGCTCCACGCAGAAGGGAAGAATCTCGGCTTCGACTGCGCGGTTGAGCATCGAGTAGGGCGGTTGGAGCGAGGTGATGGGTGCGATAGAAACGCAGCGTTCCATCTGCGCTATCGAGAAGTTCGACACGCCGATGTGACGGACTTTTCCTTCGCGCTTAAGGTCGGCCATGGTGTTCCAGCCCTCTTCGATGTCCTGGTCCTCGACTGGCCAGTGGATTTGGTAGAGGTCGATGACATCAAGCTGGAGACGGCGCAGGCTGTCTTCCACCTCACGGCGAATCTCGAGCAAGGTACGCTTGATTTGCTGCTTTTCGTTCCACACCATGCCGCACTTGGTGAAGACGAAGGGCTTGAAGGATGACTCTTTGACGGCTTTGCCGACGATCTCCTCTGAGTGGCCGAGGCCGTAGATAGCGGCAGTATCGATCCAGTTCACACCCAGATCAAAGGCTTTGTGCATGGCCGCGATGGAGGCGCTATCGTCCTGCGGACCCCAGGACATCGCCCAGTTTCCGCCGCCAACGGCCCAGGCGCCGAACCCGATCGGCGTAAGCCACATATCTGAAGTACCGAGTTGACTGATTTTCATGAGGATTGGATGCGATAGGGGCGGTGGTTGATCTTAGGGCAACCCCTCCCTCTCAAATGTGTAAAATCTTCGCACTTTCCATTTTACTCGATTGGACAAGCTGCCCTGGCAGGACGGCGGATACGTTCTCTGCCCGGAGCAGGTGTTGCACGAACTGCTCAAAACGAATGCCGGTTGTGATAGCGGGACTGCGCCGAGAGCCTGGCTACGAAGGATGCTGCGGTGTCTCCAATCGGGTGGGCAATGGAGCGCCCACGAGGGAGATGAGACCAGGTCGCCGGCAGCAGGCATTCTCGAGTTTCGCAAGATCGGACTGCATCTCGCGATCTACTTCGAAGGACCTCAGCGTGGCGTCGAGGATCGCGGCAGAGCGGTCATCTGTCATAGGCTGGATGCTGTAGTGCATCCACTTGCCTTCGCGGCGGGCAGACACGATCCCGGCGTTGCGCAGATAGGCGAGATGCCTGGAGATCTTGGGCTGGCCCTGCTTGAGGATCTCAACCAGGTAGCAGACGCAGACCTCGCGGCCATTCATCAGGTTGAGCAACCGGAGACGCGTGTGGTCGGCGAGTGCTGCGAACAGGCGAGCCAAGCCATGCGGTTTTGGGGAGCGGCGCATGTTTATAAATATACGCCTTGACAGATATGTTGTCCGCGAATACATTTGTTTTGGCGCATATGAAGGAGACGCCACTCCATGTCGAATCAGGCTGCAGTCAGTGAGAAGTACGGTTCTATCGCGCGAAGCGTTACACAGGCGGGGACATCGGCGTGCTGCGATCCAGCGATGCGCTGCTGCGACCCGATTACGAAGAACCTGTACGGCGATGGGGAGAAGGGTTCGCTGCCGGAGAAGGCGGTTCTCGCCTCGCTGGGCTGTGGCAACCCGACGGCTCTGATCGAACTGAAGCCGGGCGAGACGGTACTTGATCTCGGATCTGGCGGCGGGATCGATGTGCTGCTCTCCGCGAGACGGGTGGGTCCGACGGGTAGGGCCTATGGACTGGACATGACCGACGACATGCTGGCGCTGGCACGCGAGAATCAGCGGCAGGCGGGCGCGACGAACGTTGAATTTTTGAAGGGCGAGATCGAGAACATTCCTTTGCCGGATAATTCCGTCGACGTCGTGATCTCGAACTGCGTCATTAATCTCTCTGCGGATAAGAGCCGTGTGCTGCGCGAGGCGTTTCGCGTGTTGCGGCCGGGAGGTCGTTTTGCAGTCTCGGATGTCGTGGTTCGCGGCGAGGTTCCTGACGCAGTCCGCCAGAGCATGCTGCTTTGGGTCGGCTGCATAGCTGGCGCGCTGGAAGAAAACGACTATCGGGCCAAACTGGTGGCTGCAGGTTTTGCCGACGTCGATCTTGAGCCGACGCGAACCTACGACATTGAGGATGCGCGCGTCTTCCTGACCGAAGCGGGAATTGCTGTGGATGAGATTGCTCCGTTGGTCCAGGGCAAATTCCTCAGCGCCTTCATCCGCGGTACAAAACCAAAGGCAGCCTGCTGCGGGTCGGAGTGCTGCTCGACTGCCACGGGCGGTGCGAGGGTATGACCGTCATGCCTGCGCATTACAACGTATTGTTTCTGTGCACGGGGAACTCCGCCCGTTCAATCATGGCTGAGGCAATCATGAACCACAAAGCCAGGGGTAGTTTTGCGGCGTACAGCGCAGGCAGCCATCCGTCGGGAACGCCTCGGCCTGAGGCGTTGAAGCAGCTCGAGTCCGCTGGCATTGCGACGGAGGGGCTGCGCAGCAAATCGTGGGATGAATTCTCTGTGCCCGGCGCGCCACAGATGAATTTCGTCTTCACGGTGTGCGACAACGCGGCCAAGGAAGTGTGCCCGTATTGGCCCGGCCAACCCATGACCGCTCACTGGGGCATTCCCGACCCGGCGGCGGTGAAAGGCTCGCCCGACGAGATTGCCCGTGCCTTTCGTGACGCATATGTTGTGCTCGACCGGCGAATTGGCCTCTTTCTCTCGCTTCCGATCTCGACGCTTGGTCAGTTGGCCCTACAGAAGGAAGTCAATCAGATCGGGCACGAATAGCTATGTCGAACACACCCTCCACACAAGGCCGGACCTGCGCTCCGATGCAGCGTAAGAAGCTCTCCTTCCTCGACCGCTTTCTGACTCTCTGGATCTTCCTGGCGATGGCGCTAGGAGTGGCGATCGGCCACTTCGTCCCGGGCTCCGCTGCGTTCGTGAATAGCTTCCAGAGTGGGACGACGAATATCCCAATTGCCATCGGCCTGATCATCATGATGTTTCCGCCACTGGCGAAGGTGCGCTACGAAAAACTGGGGGACGTCTTCCGCAACAAGCGGGTCCTGGGACTGTCGCTGGTGCAGAACTGGCTGATCGGACCTGTGCTCATGTTCTTGCTAGCCATTCTGTTTCTGCGTGGCGAGCCTGCGTACATGCGCGGCCTGATTCTCATCGGTATAGCGCGTTGCATCGCGATGGTGCTGGTCTGGAACGAACTGGCGGAGGGCGATTCGGACTACGTCGCCGGCCTCGTCGCCATGAACAGCATCTTTCAGGTTGTGTTCTACAGCTTCTATGCCTGGGCCTTCCTGACAGTGCTTCCAAGGTGGTTTGGACTCGAGGGAAGCGTCGTCCATGTTGGCATCGCGCAGATTGCCAAGAGTGTCGGGATATACCTCGGCGTTCCATTTACCGCTGGCTTCGTAACCCGCTTCGTTCTCATTCACATCAAGAGCGAGGAGTGGTACCGCACGCGTTTCATCCCGCGGATCAGCCCACTGACGCTGGTTGCGTTGTTGTTCACCATCCTTGTAATGTTTTCCCTCAAGGGCGATCTCATTGTCCGTCTCCCGCTGGACGTGGTTCGAATTGCATTCCCGCTGGTTGTCTACTTCCTGATCATGTTTCTTGTGAGTTTCTGGATGGGCAAGCGGCTGGGCGCGAATTATGCGCAATCCGCGACGCTCTCCTTCACGGCGGCGGGCAATAATTTTGAATTGGCCATTGCGGTATCGGTGGCTGTCTTCGGCATTAATTCCGGTGAGGCATTCGTCGGTGTCGTCGGACCGCTCATCGAGGTGCCCGCGCTGATTGGCCTGGTCAATGTTGCTTTCTGGGTGAGGAAGCGCTTTTTCCCGTCGGAGGCCAGCTCTTTCCATGTACATCCGGTTGAAGGCGCATCCTAGTGAACAGGGAAATTGACCGTGCGTTTACGAACTGGATGTAAGCGGCCGTGCGATAGTCTCATAGTGCCTGTATGACTGAAACGAAATTAATTAAGACGAAATCGCCTGCCGCCAAGCCGAGCAGTGCAGGGAAGCGCGCCGCGAAAAAAGCTGCGAAGAAAACGTCGCCGTCGGGCGAGAACCTATTCTTCGACCGCGACGAGTCCTGGATGCTCTTCAATCAGAGAGTCCTTGAAGAGGCGGACGACGCGAGCAATCCGCTGCTGGAGCGGGTGAAGTTTCTCGCGATTACGGCCAACAATCTGGATGAGTTCATCGAGATCCGAGTAGCCAGCCTGCTGCAGCGTATCGAGGATGGATTCAACGAGCGGCAGCGGCACAATGAGTCCGGGCTGACTCCCCAGCAACGGCTCGACCGGCTGAGCCTGGTGCTGCACGAGTTTGTCGATGCGCAGTATGCGTGCCTGAACCAGCAACTGCTGCCCGCGCTGAGCCAGGAGAAGATTCGCATCCTGAAGTGGCGCGAGCTTTCCGACCGCGCGCGTGCGCACGCTCTCAATTTCTACGAGACTGAAGTCGATCTGCTGCTGACGCCGATCACCATCGACCCCTCGCATCCCTTCCCGCGCGTGCTGAACAAGGCTCTGGGCATCGCGCTTCTACTGCGTTATAAGCGCAGGGGGAAGCGGCAAGGGATGCCGCTGCCCAGGACAGGTCCGTCGCTGGGCATAGTCACCGTGCCTCGTGCACTGGTGCGCCTGGTACCGCTTCCCAGCGCTGAAGGATGCTTCGACTTCATCCTGCTGCATGAGTTGATCGAGTCGCAGGTGGAGCGTATGTTCCGCGGGTACGAGGTGCTCTCGCGGGCGGCCTTCCGGGTCACCCGCAACAGCAATCTCTATCTACAGGAAGAGGAGGCGCGTAGCGTGCTCGAAAGCGTTCGCGCCGAGTTGCACAACCGGCGCAAGGGTGACGCCGTCCGCATGGAGATTGAGAGCACCGCGACCGAAGAGATTGTCGAACGCCTGCGAACTAACTTCGAACTGGATCCGTGGCAGGTCTTCCGCACCGATGGGCCGGTGAACTTGTCGCGCCTGATGAATCTGCCGAACAAGGTCGCGCGGCCCGACCTGAAATTTGTCGCCTTCCATGGCCGGCGGCATCCTCTCTCGCCCAAGTCGGCGAACCTGTTCGAGGAATTGCGGACCAGGGATATTCTGCTGCACCATCCGTTCGACTCGTATTCGACGGTCGAGGAATTCGTTGAGTCGGCGGTTGCGGATCCGGCGGTAGTGTCGATTGAGCAGACGCTCTACCGCACAAGTGAGGATTCGCCGCTGTTCATGGCGCTTACCGAGGCAGCGCAGACCAAGGAAGTGACCGTGGTTGTCGAACTGATGGCGCGGTTCGATGAGGCGTCGAATATCCGCTGGGCTCGGGAGATGGAAGACGCGGGCGTGGGCGTCTTCCACGGCATTCTCGGCCTGAAGACGCACTGCAAGCTGGCGCTGATCGTGCGCCGCGACCCCGACGGCGTGATCCGGCGATACGCCCATCTTGGCACAGGAAACTACAACTCGGTGACCGCACGCTTCTACACCGACATCAGTCTGTTGACTGCGCGCCTGGAGATCACGTCTGCGGTCCAGTCGGTCTTCCGTTATCTGACGGCCAAGTCGGAGTCGCAGAACTTCACGCCGCTGCTCGTCGCGCCGCTCACACTTGCTCCGTCGCTTCTGAAGTTGATCGCGCGCGAGGCGGATCACGCTAAGGCCGGCAGGCCGGCGGCAATCGTAGCAAAAATGAACTCGCTGCTCGACAGGGTCACGATGGAAGCCTTGTACGCGGCGTCGAACGCAGGCGTGGAGATTGACCTGATTGTGCGCGGCATGTGCGGTCTCCGGCCCGGCGTGAAGGGCTTGAGCGAGCGCATCCGGGTGCGCTCGATCGTGGGCCGCTTCCTCGAGCACAGTCGCATCTTCAGCTTTGCCAACGCGGGGCAGCCGGAGGTCTTCTGCGGAAGCGCGGACTGGATGGCGCGCAATCTTTTCGAGCGCTGCGAGGTCGTGTTTCCCGTGACTGATCCGGCACTGTCGGCTCGTTTGCGTGAGGAGATTCTGAGTGCATATCTCGCAGACAACACCAAAGCGTGGCTGCTTCAGCCGGATGGCCAGTACCTGCGCGCAACCAGGAATGGCCCGGCCTTCAGCGCGCAAGCACACCTGATGAAAAGTGCGGAGGCAGACCTCGTCGACCCGCAATAGCGTCCCAACGAAAGGCAGCCAACCTCGCGTGAAGACTTGGGCTATTGGATCAGGTACGTCACCGTCGTGCTGTGCGTCGTGACCTGGCTGGATGAGCTGGTGAAGGTTCCAATGACAGTTACGGAATAGGTTCCCGCATACATGTTGGCGATGGTTGCGGGAGGCCCAACCTGGCTCGATGCGCACCCGGTCGCGCCGCCAATCACCGCAATTGACAACGCGACGAGAAGCAGCCCACCCAGACGGCATCTGCGCGGCAGTGTCAGCAGGAGCAGGGAGGCGATCGTCACTCCCGAACCCGCGGTGTACCACGTGCGTCCGGTCCGTGGCGTTCGAACCGGGCTTTGTCCCGCCAGCATCGTTCCTGACTGGGTCCTTCCCGGGGCGCTCGGGAACTGCAGGTTCGCCGTAATCCCGGAGAGCGTGAGCGTGGTGGTGGCCGCGGCCGGTGAACTGATCGTGACCGACGCGGGGCTAAAGCTCAGGCCGGGGATGAAGTTTGTCGTGGTCGTGGATGTAGCGGTGAAGACAACGGTGCCGGTGAAGTTGTTGACTGGGGTCAAGGTGATCGTGACGGGCGGTATCGTGCCACCCAGGCCGACGGATACGGTTGGAGTTGTGGGGGTAATTGTGAAGTCGGGGCATGAGCCCGAAGTGACCGTAACAATGAGCGGCGAAGTGACGACTGAACCGTCGGGGGTGACTCCTGCCCCGCTCGCTTCTGCCGCAGCCAGCGCCGGGCCCTTCGAACCGGCGTAGGTAGCATCTCCTGAATAGGCGGCCGAAAATACTTTCTGACCGAGGGTGAAGCAACTTGTGACATAGGTGTAGGTCGCGACGCCGCCGGCGAGTGTGACGGGACTGCCAAGCGCCGTATTATTTATCAGGAACTGGACCGTCCCGGTCGGCGTCCCGGTTGACCCGGTTACCGTTGCGGTGAGAGTGACGCTCGCACCGGCGCTGACGGAGCCGGACGAGGCAGTGAGAGCCGTCGACGATGGGGTCGACGCCAGCGATCCGACGCCAAGCGGCGTTACAAGATTCCAGTCGCTAGCCAGATTATTGAGATCGACGCTGCCCCATCCGGTGGCGAGATCGTAGCCAACGCCCGCGTTGAATCCGAGCGAGCCTCCGTTCGGGCAGTTGGGAGTTCCCGCGGTGCACGGGTTTGAATTATTGCCTGTGGTTATGTCGTGGAATGCGCTGGTGCTGGTAGTGTTGTAAAACGCTGTCTTGTTGGCGACAGCGTAGATCGTGGGGTTGGCATTGCCGATGCGCGAACCAATCTTCTGTTCGATGAGAGCAAGCATGCCCCCGAAGATCTGCGAATCAAAGGACGTGCCACCAGCCACGGTGAGATTGCCGGCTGCATCCCGATACCCGTTGGTGCATGATCCCTGCGCGCAGTAGAGAAACTGATCGTGGTTGGATGCCGCATCCAGCGCAAGGTCGGGCACATCGCGGGAGCCGTCCGCTGCAACCAGAGTCGTCATTCCAGGAGGCCCGGTTTCTATCTGCCATGCGGGCTTCGTGAAGAAGGCGCTTGGGCCGCCGCCGCTCGCGGAAAAGGACGATCCCGTCGCATCCTCGTTCCAGACCGTCTCCGGGATGTAGCCGGTCGCGGAACCGCCTGTTGCCCCATTCGCAGTGCCAAAGAACGTGCCCGTTCCCTCGTTGAACATGGTGCCGCCCATGCCCGTGACGTAGGGCGAACTCGCCGGAAAATCGACAGTGAGGCCCTCAATCGCAGAGGTGCCTGCGTCGCAGTCCGTGGCTCCAACGTCGGCCGATGCAGCCAGGATGGTTTGACCCTGCGCATTGCCCTGCTTGAAAAGTTGGTTCAGCGTGTTCAGGTCAGTCGAGCCCCACGCCGCCTCGCAGTTTCCATAGCTGAGCGTGACGATAGGAGCCAGGTTCTGGTCGATTGCCTGGGTCACGGAGTTGAAAAGGATGTCTTGGCCGGTCACGAAGAGAATCTTGGCCCCAGGCGCCATGGCTCCGGCCCACTCCACGTCGAGCGAAGACTCGGCGAGGTCGCCGTTGTTAGGGGTGCAGTTGGTGCAGGTTTGGGCGGGGCCAGGATCAGGGCCCTCGATTGCTACAGTCGGGGCATTCACACTCAACCCCGAGGCCGCGCGGAAGGCAGCGATATCCGCCAGGTTGATGTCCACCTGACCCATCACAGCAATATCTCCGCAGGTAGTACCTGCGGGCACACTAAGGCACTTGGTGCCCGTCCCGATTCCGGCGCCATTGATCGACGCTGAGAGCAGCGGGTTCATATCGTAGATCGTGTAGATGTCTCCGGGTGCGAGGTAGTGATTGCCAGACACCGACGAGGTGTACTGTGGCTGCACCACGCTTGCCCGCGACCGCGGCTTCAGTCTGAAGTCATGCAGCCCGGTGATCCCGCCGACCACGCTCGCCAATGCGTGAGGCACGGACGCGTTGGTCACATTTGCGAAGTGGATATCGCCGTTCAGCGAGAGGCTGTGGATGCTGGTCGCGAAGGCAGTCTGGGCCTGCGCCACGGTGCCGTCAAACGTGACGAACGTACCGCTATTGGCCACGCCGGTGAGGGTAAACCCCTGGCCCGTGAGCCATGCGGTGACCTTGGCGATGT
>OCZT010005500.1_pt1 | contig 12610 bp, 16 predicted proteins | sample 1539031 | NCBI WGS metagenome assembly OCZT01 (sample SAMEA3539308, study PRJEB22396) | soil metagenome | biome: tundra; feature: field; material: soil | place: USA | collected 2010-05 | depth 0.15 m | reverse complement strand
CTCTGATAAGTTCAATTTCGTCAAAGTACAAATGTAAAAAAGCAATTTCTATATATATATATATCTGTACAGAAATCGTCTTAGAGATATTCTTTTGTGGCTTGCAAGTTCTATCATAAGAGTGAGTGTATCTATCTATATCTTATTAAAACAATTTCTATATACATATATATCTGTACAGAAATCATCTTAGATAGATATTCTTTTGTTTTGTCTGAAGTTATTAAGGAATAGCAGTTGTCATTTTCATTCCAGTATTTACTTAATAAACCTGTGATGTTTGAATAGTTGGATATTTTGTATATATATCCTTATTTCATGACCAAAACTAAAGAGTCAGAACGTTATGTAGTCATTATCTCAAGAACTATAACAGCTGGAAGCCTTCCTGATAATCAATAAATAATTTAATTTCAGCTCCAACAGTCTGTTGTTAATTTATCTTTGGTGGTTAATGTATATGCGTAATTCCTATATATAATATACAAGAACTATCCTTGATACAGGCTATTTCATGGCAACTGATCCTGATACACAGGCTGATACAGCCTGATATAGCTTGATACAAACCAATTAAGTGGCAATTGATATCGATACATCAATATTTTTCACCATCAATTGTTCTTTTACGGAAATGTTTCTTCATTAAAACTGTTTCCATTTCGTTTTTTGGATACTATAACGTAAATACAGAATTCGACTATGGTAAATTCGCATCTAGTATCATTTGGCAAAAGTTAACTTAACGACAAAGAATATTATAGATTAAACGTTGAACTTTCTTTATTTATCTCGGAAGGGTAAAGCCTAACTTTGAAATCAATTATGCTTTTTCCTCCAACTGGCTATCATGATAAAATGTTATCATTTACCATTACCATTATTCATTAATAACAAATTATAAATACTAATAAATCGTATATAGTAGCGTGGTTTCTTTAAAATTGACGAGCTGGTGGAGTTCATAATATGAAAGGTGGTAAAACAAGATTTCAACAAAAATTTACGGAAGATATGTTTCTGAATGCTCTCTCAATTGACAGAATCAAATCCACTACAACAATTATGAGTCTAGTAGGATGCAGCAGGTCTACCGCTAAAAACATGCTTTATAAGCTTGTAAGTGAAGGTAAAGTAGATGAAATTGAAGGCGACGGTTACGGATGGCAGAAAGTAAAAGGTGATTAAAGTGAGCTTTATTAACAGTTACAAACAAGAAATTAATCCAGAATTCGTGTTACAAATGATGCCGGAATTAAAAGAAGATTATCTCCAACATCATCCATGTAATTGGGACGAAGTTCGGATACAGCTTTGGAGCGTCGCAAGTGCACGCATTCAAGATTGTACCCCGTCAATCGAAAAATATTCTTTATTGTGTACTCCGGTACTCTTTGATAACGAAGACTCCCCAGGATATTTCACGGTATGTGACAAAACAATGGAAGAGCAAATAGCTGAATTTGATCAACAACTCGGTATTACTCACGAATTGGATTGCGCTATAATGAATACAGACTGGAGTGCAGAAGTAAAAATTGAGCTTGTGCATGTGACTTCAGAAATGAATCAGGGTAATAAATTGCAAACATTTAATTGAAAAAGTTGCCGATTTACTATAACTTCTACAGTGCTACTTTTTGGATTAATTATATCCATTTCATTCAATTCTATTTTCCCGCTCTTTTCTCCACTTACCATATCGCAAAAACTTCTCAAAATCGCCTTAGAATGGTTTATATTTAATATAACGAATCTGAATCTAGCAGACGCCACGTCTGAACCGAAATTGGGTAAATTACCACTTAAGTTGTGTTGATTTGTTTTCTATGTGAAATGGTATTTTAAGTACCATCTTACATTCAATAGGATAATTTCTCCTTCATAATGTTTCCATTTAAAGGAATCAGATAGCATATTACTATCTTTGGTTTTCTTTTTATTCTATTGTATCATTAGAAAGAATTTTTTGCAACGGAACCCGTTTGTGTGATATATCTGAAATGCGATGAGTTGAGGACAGAGTTCACTATACTCAAATCAATAATAGATAAACTCCCAACTCCACCGGGAGAGTAAAAAAGGAAGGTAACAAATGCACTTGGAGACAAGTATGAATACTACCACAAACTCGTTGACGCATACCCTGGGATTATTATTATTATTTTCGATGAGCTTGACAAAGCCGATAAGCCAGAGATGATAAATAGTATAATTAGATCAACTTCTGCTGCGTCAGGGCAATCACCAACATTGATAGGTATCACCAATGATGTTAACCTGAAAGATAGTTTTCCGACGCATTTGCAGAGTGTTCTATGCGAAAACCAAATATTCATAAATCCATACGACGCCGAACAGTTAGAAGACATTCTCAGGGCAAGAATAGCAGAGGCATTCCGACCTGGAAGTGTTACGGATGAAGCAATCGGCCTATGTGCCGCATATTCGGCGCAAGATCACGGAGATGCTAGAAAGGCTATTGAACTCATTAGAATTGCCGGAGAAATAGTTACAATTGTAGGTAGACACATAGTAGACGAAGCAGATGTAATAGAAGCAAATGTTAAGATCAATGTATACAGGGTTGTGAAAGTCTTAGAACCATTGCCCACTCAAACAAAAGCAGTCTTGTTAGCTTCTATATATACATCTAATTCGCTAAAAAAGAACAGTACAAATAATATACATGCTGTATATACTGAGATCGTAAACGCTGTTGGCATGGAAGCCGTTGCACCTAGAAGAATGAGAGATATACTCACAGAACTCGATCAACTGGGAGTAATCGATGTTGAAAATGTAAACAAGGGACGAAAAGGAAGAAAGAAATTAGTCACTGCGATAAATTCAAAAGAGGCACTGGTAGGGGTGCTTCTTGCAGACTATAAACGATCTGCGATTGCATATGATGATCCTAGTGTGTTTATAAGAAAAATCTAATAAGCTCACACAACCAGTTTTCATCTTTATTTCTTAAAATTCTTTTGATTTTTTTTTTAAATTCCTGTGTAATTATTTTGAATTTAATAGTATATATAATCAATTATTATTTAATCAAATTTACGGTCTTATTTGAAATGGTGTACACACAAAACCTATCCAATCCTACAACGAATTTCCTTCGGCACTCGGGTGTGTAAGTACTCTTGTAACTTTACTAAGAGTTCCTTACGAACACATAGGTTTTATAGCAAAAACTATGTATGAATCCTGATCAGAATTTAGTAAAACAATGACTGTACATTATTAAATAAAACAGAGAAACAAAACGTCTATAAGTATCATGAATTTTCTGTAAATGTAATGTAACTAAATGTAATGTAACTAACACTTATTTAGATTTAATACATATTTTTAAATTTTTTTTGGTCCACTAAAAAACTTTTTTAATATATTCTTAACAAAGATACATAAAATTACTTTAAACACTAATTTTTAGACTTGTAAGATAACTATAGTAAAAAAGGAGATTGTTATATGAAAGATGATCAAGCAAGCTTTACTGCATTGATGGTAGCCTACATGCGTGCTTATCATTCCACGCATGAGACTCGAAAAATATTTGATGATTTTTTGGCCTATGATTTGATACCAGAGGAAAAACGATCACTGATTGAACAATATTTGACTCCTTGGGTTAAACAGGTAAATGATTATGAGGATACAGAGTTATGTTTTAACCAGAAAATGATCTCAGAATTCTTGATGCAAGGAATCAATAATGTTGCCAGCCGTGCACGGTACGCCGAAGATAACTTAGCGAAAGCTATCCAGCAAGGAGTAAAGCAGTATGTAATCCTCGGGGCAGGAATGGATACATTTGCATTTAGGCGTCCGGAAATATTGGAAAAGTTGGAGGTATTTGAAGTTGATCACCCCGCAACGCAAGAATTTAAGCTACATCGACTTGCTGAGTTGGGATGGAAACATCCAGCAAAATTACACTTCATTCCTATAGATTTCACAAAGGAAAGTCTAGTAACAGCACTAACTAGTTCATCATTTTATGACCCAGATGTGAAAAGCTTCTTTAGTTGGCTTGGTGTCATCAATTTTTTGAGTCGAGATGAGGCATTTGCGACACTGCGCTCCATCACTGAAATTGCTCCTACGGGCAGTATGGTTGTTTTCGATTACTTAGATACCGATGCATTTATCCCCGAAAAAATGTTGCCACAAATGCGTGAATTTAAGGATTTTTTGTTGAAGATAGATGAACCGATAATAACAGGCTTTAATCCAGCAACATTAGCCGAAGAGTTCGCATGTTTAGGATTCCAACTTCATGAGAATTTAAGTCCAGATAACATCAACGAATGCTATTTGCAAGGATGTACAGATGGATATCATGCGCAAGAGCATGGGCACTTTGCATGCGCAGTTGTAGAATAACAAAGCATAAAATATATTCCCATGAAGATTTTGATTTGCCTCTTATTTTTTTCTTTATAGGAATTATGTTGAAAATCTTTTCCAAAAGTTTTGACCTCACTTTTCTCTTTCCGTTCATTATTCTTTGATTTCAAATTAGCTACTCAAATACGTGATCTATTTTGATGATTATTTTTCCAAATGATATAAACAATGTTGATTATTTGTGGCAGAATATTTCTTTCAAAGTTAATGTTCACTCATCGCATTTGTAAAGTACTAAAACAGTATAATAAAAGTGGCATTCTAAAAGTTAAATGAATTGAATTTCGATAATTTATATTTTTAGTACTAACGATTTCACTGCAAAAATTTAAATATCCATTTTTTTAACTATATGTTTGAAAACTCGGATGTTCCATAGTTTATAGGAATCTACTACTTTTGACCGATTATACCCTCAGTAAATGCAAAAAAATAGTAAGAAAGCATAGCAAAATTTAATAAATTTCTTTGCCATCGATTTTAATTAAATAGTAATGCATTGAAAGTTCTGTAAAAATGACTGCTTTCTATCCTTTTCTTTCATGAAAAACAGGATTTCTCGGTTTTCAATGATACATAGGTTTTATAGCAAAAACTGTGCATTAAAATATCAGTTTTGTAAGCCATGAACGCTGATATGATTACTTTCTCAAAATAAATGCTATTTGAGAAAATCTTTAATAGCGCATACAACCTTTTTTCATATATGCAAGAGACCTATAAGTTTTCAGCAGTAATCCATAAAGAAGGGGAATGGTATGTCTCATGGTGCCAAGAACTTGACGTGGCAAGCCAGGGGGAAACTATTGAAAAAACGATTGATAATCTCAAAGAGGCTATAGAACTTTATCTTGAAGACGAAGATGTTCAAATCCTTGCTGCAGGCTCGATCCTTACCACAATAATTGAGGTTTCCCATGACAAAGCTTCCCATACTGTCAGCACGTGAGATTATGAAAGGTCTCAATAGCCAAGGATTTAAGGTGGTTTCACAAAAAGGCAGCCATATCAAAATGAAAAAGAAAACATCTGAAGAAACACGTATAGTCATTATCCCTGACTATAATGAAATTCCTGTTGGAACTTTGCAGTCAATAATCAGGCAGTCAGGCTTGACACCTGAATAGTTTATTAAACTGTTTTAGAGCCCATTCGAAAAGTTTTGTGACATATTCTGCAAAACATCATTAACTTTCTCACTTTATAAATGTATTCTGCCAACGTATACTCCCTATCATGATGTACAGGTTTAACATTAAAATCTATGTATTATATATCATCTAGATAAATAAATAGAGCTTTTACATATTAGGAAGCTCAAAACATATGGTCATATATTTTTTAAATATTTATTAACTAAATAATCATAAGATGTAGTGTTTTATATATCATTCATCGTGGTTCATGTCGCTTTCCATATTTTTTTTCACTATATCTTTTCTTTTTTATATAAAACCACGCGCTGCGTTTGCTCAATATTTCATAGTACTTTTGAGTTCTATAATTTATCTATTTCTTGATTTCACGATTTTTGTAACAATATTGATTTCTATTAAATGAAATATTTTTTATAAAATTAGATAAGTTGGTTAATATATGGAAGATTTGCTAATGGAGCTAAAAGGTCACAATGGTCAGCTCGAACTTTACAAAGATAAAGTTATTATAAAACGGAAGGGCTTTTTCGCAAAATTATATTTTGGGTTCGTTAAAGGGGACAAAACAATTTATTTGAACCGGATCTCCGGAATAAAACTGAAAGAATGTGGACTTTGGATGGGGTATATGCAGTTCATACTTCCAGGAAATATCGAAACTGCACGTGAATCTATTAATGGGATACAAAATGACGAAAACACTGTTACATTTGGATTATGTCCTTTCAATCGTGGTAAATACAACAATCTTGCCAAAAAAATAAAATTGGAAATCGAAAATAGAATCATAAATTATTCTCAACCAGTAATAAATTCAGATGGGCCGGATACAATAAGGAAGTATAAACAATTATGTGATGATGGCATAATTACCAAGGAAGAATATGAAACAAAGAAAAAAGAAATATTAGATCTTTAAGGTTATGTGAATTCTTAGTCTGCTGATTATTTTAAGAAGTACTGTTGATTATTCATACACCAACAGTATTTATTTTACTTCAAAAATTTTATTTATTTGTTTTACAACACATTAATTATTCTCAAACTTTAGAAATATTTTTAATAATATCGATCTTAAGATGTGGTGCATAGGTTTTGACACAAAAACTATGCATCAGTAAAACCAATAAATTCTGTTTTTCATGAAAGAAAAGGATAGAAAGCAGTCATTTTTACAGAACTTTGAGTACACTGCTAAAGATAAAGGTAGCTTAAAGTATAAACTCAGTTAGTTATAATTACCAGTTCTCTGAAGAATTTTCATCCCAAAGCAAGATACTGGGGATTTGACTTAAATAAGTTGCAACGATTGCAACAATAAAGTTAATTCAACAATGTCAAGTTATGTGAATCCAGTAATCACTTATTTAGAAGGCACTATAAAATCAAGGTATACAGGTAGATTACTTGACAAATTAAATTACTCCGATACGCAGACAGACCATTCGCGGATATTTCAGCTCAACATTTTTCATTCTTCAGGTAGAATAAAAAAGCATCATTTGCTCTTGATTCAATTAAAATTAGCTTATTTACTTCAGGAGCCCGCTCGGTTTTGTCTTAATGACATATTCTTGATGATGAAATGTTCGCCGAAGCTACCGAATTGACCCATAAATTTTAAGGACCACTTTGTGTTCTGAGATAAACTCACCAATGTTTTGAATTAGCTTCCGAATCACTTTTTTATCCAATTTAGCATTTTTAATAATTGGATTGTATATTAACCATTTTGGATCAATAATATATCAAATTTCTATGCACATTTTTAAAAAAATAAAAAAAAATAAATTAATTATTATGATTAGGCTTATCCACCGTGTACACCATGTTCACCGTGTCCACCATGTTCACCGTGTCCACCATGTTCACCGTGTCCGCCATGGCCATAGCCATCGTATCCGTCGACATATCCGCCTACTACAACTGGTTCTTCTACAATGGGTGTTCCTACAACAACTGGTTCTTCATAATAACCATTACGATAACCATCACCCTGAGACCCGTGGTATCCACCGTGTCCGCCATGACCGCCGTTGCGGTCTCCGTGGTCTGCAGCGCTCGCGGTCACTGCTGTTACTGATACAGCAAAAAGGACTGACATCAAAATAGTCAGTATCTGTTTCATTCTACTTGATGATTGTTTCAACATTCATTTCACTCCTTTATTTTTAAAATTAATAATTTTAAGAAATTTTGCCTTTTGGTAATTATTCAGCTTACCAATACACACTTAATTCCTTAGTTATTTTAGATTAATGATACAAAAAATTGTTTCTGAATAAAAGTTATTTCCTAATAAAATGTTTTAAAACCAAACAATAATTTTATATTAATTATATTTTATAATTATTTTCCGATAATATGCATAAATTATCAACAAATATCATACTTTAAAGATAACACCCATTGTCGTAAAATATTGCTGTTTTAGGATTTTAATTCATTTCATACAGTATCAGTATCAGTTATTATCCAAAAGGAATTATTAGAGTATTGGTTAATGATGGGAGGATACCTTGGAAGAGTTGCGGATACCGCCGACTTATATACAGTTACTTTGAATATATGCTCCTAGTAGTATATTTAGTTCGAAGTAAGATCAACATCTTCCAGGGAATTTTACGACGTCATTTTACCCCATTATGAAGGTTGTTTCTTGCATTTTTAGACTTACTCGTTCTATGATATTGTGGTACAATACATAATTCTCTGCATAGTTATTTTAAATTAATTGTATGAAAAATAGTTTCTAAACAAAAAATAATGTAGCATAAGATTTTTTGTAGTCAAAAAACAAAAATATATTATTAATTATTTTTTTATTATTTATGAAGTTATCAGGATCTAATATTATTCATTTTTGAGAGAATAGAACCTTACTTTGCGCTATCAGTAGTTTATCTGATGTTTATATTTACAACTATCAAATAGAGAATTTAGTGTACTGAAAGTTTTATAATTTTGATCGGCTCTGTATTCTTTTTCTTTCACCACAAAAATAAGATTTATTGTTGTTACTGATGCTGAAATTTTCATACAAAAACTATGCATCTTATATCAGGAAACCGTCATTGTTATAGAGTGGTTAAATTATATTATATTTTAAATATAAATAGTAAGTTAATTGTAATTGATGTTAGATTTTAAAATATTTTATGGAAAAGTGAGTAATGAAAAGGGAGTATTATTCGTAAATCATGATAATGTCAATTCATATATAATTATTGTTTAATGCCAAAATATTCCCTAGTGAAATATTTTTTGTTTAGAAACTATTTTTCTTAAAATTTATTTTAAATAATTTTGATTGAAGTACAATAAAAGGTGATAAAAAGATGTTGAAACAAATGAAAAAGACATTTGGTATTTTGCTAGCAGTTTGTTTTTTAATGTCTGTAACAGTTGCAACAGTAAGTGCAGAAAAGACATTAACGGAGAGCTAAAGTAGTAAGAATACGACAATGTTTAACGAAACATCCACAAATATTACTACGAGTAGCGAAATGGATAACAATATGATCGCTGCCAACGAAATAGCTATGAAAAAAGTAATGGCTATGAAGACCGACGATGATAAAGATATAGTTGTGAAAGCGTAGGATATGTTAATAAAGAAATACCTGGAAGGTGTTGATCTTATTTTGAATGAATATACATAGAAGATCGATTTTCGGAGCAACTATATTGAAAGCTGCAATAAAGGAATATAACTCTTCTGGGCTTTCTTCCAATTTTGAAAGAATTATGAAAAAGGTTGCTACGATCTTGGATTAAAGCTATAGAACTAAGAATGTTCAGGAAAATAATTATAAGTATATTAAGTATTTCTAAGTATAGTACGAATTTTTATAATAATTAAATGCATGAAAATATGGGTATTGTATCCATTAAAGAAGCAACAACAGAAAATATTGAGGTGCAATAATATGTCAAAAAGTCGACTCATAATTACAATTTTAGCATTTTTTATGCTCTTGGGAACAACTTCACTTTCGATTGGGGTTGAAACTAATACGATTACGAACATGCCAATTGCAACTCAGGCAGCACCTGATGGTGTCTTTGAAGCAACTGTAAATAATGTGATTTCTACATATACCGATACCATTACAGGTGATCAAAGTAGTATGGCTGATCTTACTACTGTAGTTAATGGACAAACTCATAATCTTGGTTATGTATAGATGACGGCCGGAAAAGAAGAAGCTAACATCTAAGCTACCTTAAATGCTGCCTATTTGGGGCACAAATCCGTTGTAGTTGGTATTAAGAAAAATCGTATTATCAATGTTAGGTATTTATAAAGGTTATATTTCTGCTGCATATGTTGTATAAAAGAAAAAATATAATAAATCCGAAAAACATAAAATAAGTGTTATTTTCGAAAATTAAAAAGAGAACACTATTTTGTTTTTTGGAAATTTGTTAATATCTTCTGAGATCGCCAAAATTTACTATTAATTCAGCTGGCAATCGACTACAATTAATCAAAAACTCAGAAAATATTAAAAATTTTTACTTTTGAATATACTATCATCAGCTTAAAAAGAAGGGAATGATGACCCTCGAAGATGCAGCGGTTTCTATTTACAACCAAATGACAAAATTAAGGTGAAATCAGCAATACATCTTGTGGGTATAGGTATAGATTAGCGGTTCATCTTTGGACAATGTCACTAGAAATGTTTTTCTGGATGCTCAGGTTTTTAATGATAATGAGTGCCATAAACCATGAGATTCTGCTCCTTTTTTTGTTAACCTCAAAATGAATAGAAGACGAAGCACTAGAGAGACTAAATAGGTTCAAAACGACGATAATACACACAAATACCCATATTTCTTCCATATGATGACCTAAAGCTTAAAGCCAGTTTTGGTGCTGGTGAATAACTAAGAGGTTGTAACCAAATTATATGATACATTATTTATGGAGTTGAGAACATAACTAATCCAAATTTTATGTCAGTAAGCACGCTCAAAGGACACGATGTTGTTAATCCAGCTAAAGAGGGTCTAGGAAAGATCGAAGACCTAATGATTGATTTGGAAAATGATAGAATATCGTATGCAGTACTCTCTTTTGGTGGGTTCCTTGGTATGGGTAATAAATGGTTTGCTATTCCGTGGAGAGCTCTTGAATTGAAGCTCTATGAGCACACATTAATAATCACCCTTAATGTCGATCAGGAAGTCCTTAAAAAAGCAGAAGGCTTTGATAAGGATAATTTACCTCTAACTCATAAGGAGCTATTTACAGTATATAATCACTATGGCTATGAGCCTTACTGGCAAACAAATAGGTAGGAACAGAGAGGATTTTCAAGATAGATATGTCATGAAAGATCAACATTTGATACTCATTCCCAACATGTCCAAGGAAGAAGAGGACAAGCTGTGTGCTGCCTTGCCGAAGAACACTCAACCGGAAAAAAATTAGGTTTTACAAGGGAATAAACTATCTTGAAACTACTTTTATTTTTTCTAGAATTGATAATCAGGTAATAAATTATTTTCCAAAGGTATAACTAACATTTAAAAAATTTTTTTCTATGCTCTTTCGAGAACCTATGACGTTTTTCAAAAATCTCAGTGTTTCGAAATCGATTGTGATTGTCAAATTCAATTTTCATATCCATTATCTACTGCTGCATTATAAATAATTTCGATAAACATCCAATTTCAACAAATTGTTTATATACGTTTTATATGTAACCAATCAAAAATTGGAGTTTATCGAAATATTCTCTATTAATTTGAGGTTTTTTATTTTCTGGATTTTTGATTACTTTAAATATTGTGTATTAAAGTCGCGATAGTTTTAGGGATGTACTTAGTATTGAATTAAAAAAAGTACTGAAAATAATTATAAATAACTTATTTAATATTAAAATGTTGTTTACTATTATTATTTGATATGTGGAGCTAATTTTTGTTCACGCACATTTTTTCGCATAAAAAATTAAAAATAAAGCATATGGATATTATATCTTAGAACTTATATCTAATTTTTGTAGCTAATATCGAATTAAGCAAAAGCAAGCAGATCAAAAAAGAATTGTTCGGAAGATGTTGTTCTGGAAATATTGTCGCTCAGGTAATGTACCTTTGGAGTTTGGATCAGGAACATGAACCTCCGGGCTTTCTTCAAATCATTTATTCAGTTGTATTCGAACAAGGAATACTGTTAACGTTAGAACGACTACTGAAATAAATGATTACTGAGATGATCCGTCCATCTTGATATAGGTTTAGCGGAAATAGGTTTACAAAAAGCGTATTAAAAGTAATACATTATTTATAATTTTTTATAAAAAGTAATAACTTTCATATAAATTGTATCCTACTTGAATACTATAAACAGATAACGTGTGATTTGCTCATTGAGGAATGAAATTAAATTATGTAAGTGTGGAGGAATCAATTGAATAAGCAAATGAAAATATTATTTATAGGAACTTATATTCCAAAAGAATGTGGGATTGCTACATTTACATCTGATATTTTAAATTCGGTTTCTGGGACAAACAACAACATCCATTGTGACGTTATTGCTGTGAGCGATCCTTCTGAAAATTGTAATTATCCAGATGAAGTTGTTTTTCAAATTGAAAGAAACAAGCTCGAAGATTACTATCGAGCTGCAAATTTTATAAATAGTTCCGGTGCAGACGTTATCTGTCTCCAACACGAATTCGGTCTTTTTGGAGGGAACGCAGGAGATTACATTTTTTATCTTCTATCAGAAATAAGTAAGCCTGTAATAACAACAATGCATACTGTAATTTTGGAGCCTGAACTTGAGTATAGAGTATCCACTGAAAAGCTAGTAATGCATTCCGACAAACTTGTCGTAATGAGCCAGACTGCAGTCAACATACTAAAAGATAGTTATGGAGTTTCTGAAGACAAAATCGAAGTTATCTTCCATGGGATGCCGGACTATCCTTTAAGCGACTGTGGGAAGTATAAAAAGATGCTGAATCTCAAAGGGTCTCCACTTATCCTCACTTTTGGCTTGCTGAGCCAAAACA
>OCZT010005498.1_pt1 | contig 12611 bp, 10 predicted proteins | sample 1539031 | NCBI WGS metagenome assembly OCZT01 (sample SAMEA3539308, study PRJEB22396) | soil metagenome | biome: tundra; feature: field; material: soil | place: USA | collected 2010-05 | depth 0.15 m | reverse complement strand
TGCTGATGTATAAGGATGACCAGGCGGCATATTCAATGAACGAGATCGCAATTAATTGGAATGCTCCTTTAGTATTCTTGCTGGCTTCGCTGAACGCGCGGTAATCGCGTTGGGTAATTATGACCATGTGACCTGCGCAGTGAGTCTGCCGCTCGTTGTCGGACTCAGGGCTCAAGATAAAGGAACTTACCCGCGCGAATGGCTCGACGTGCAATGATCACAGGCCCGCATGATCCAAATCACAGACCTTTGACTTCATGCGACGGCAGAATCGAAGTCAGAGCCAGATCGGGGGGCCAAACAGCCGCTCAGTCGGGACGACCGACTTCTGCGACACGAGAGGACAAACGTGAAAACAAAAAAAGGTGTGATTGGAATCCTCACTGGCGGCGGCGACGTGCCCGGCCTGAACCCCGCCATCCGCGCCGTAACCATCCGCGCGCTGCGCGAGGGCTGTCAGGTGATTGGCATTCGTCGCGGCTGGGCAGGGCTAGTCGATATCGTCCGCGAAAAAGAATACGACAACAGCGAAAATTTCCAGACGCTGTCGGAGGATCTGGTCAACCGCACTGGCCGCACCGGCGGCACATTTCTGCATTCCTCGCGTACGAATCCCAGCAAGGTGAAGAAGTCCAGCGTTCCGGCTCATCTGCAATCCACCTATAACGCCGAAAAGAACGACCTGACCGGGGAAGTCCTGAAGAACCTGGACTGGCTCGGCATCGACTACCTCATCCCCATCGGCGGCGACGACACATTGAGCTATGGCGTGCGTCTCTACCAGGAAGGCGTGAAAGTGGTCGCCATTCCCAAGACCATGGACAACGATGTTCCCGGCACCGACTACTGCATCGGCTTCAGCACTGCGGTCACCCGCACCATTTCCATGACCAACAGTCTGCGCACTAGCGCCGGCTCGCACGAACGCTTCCTGGTCCTCGAAGTCTTCGGCCGTTATGCCGGATTCACCGCCATGCTGCCTACCATGGCCGGAGCCGCCAACCGCTGCGTGATCCCCGAGCACAAGTTCGACATCGAGCGCCTCACCGAGTTGCTGGTCTCAGATCGCCAGAAGAACCCCAGCCACTATTCCGTCGTCCTGGTTTCCGAGGGAGCCATGTTTCAGGGTGGAGAAATGGTCTACGAGGCCGAGACCACCGACGCCTTCGGCCATAAGAAGCTCGGTGGCATCGGGGACCTGGTTTCCGAAAAACTGAAGGAGCTTTCTCCCAAGTACAACAAGGGAAAAACCATCGATATCATCAATCAGAAACTTGGATATCTGGTTCGCTGCGGCGATCCCGACGCCATTGATTCCATCGTTCCGATGGCCTATGGCAACCTGGCCCTGGATTTGCTCTTGAGCAAGATCCACGGACGACTTGTCGTCCTCAGGAATGGCCGTTACGACAACCTGCCCATCGATACCGTCACTGCCTCGAAAAAAGTTGTGAACGTAAAGGAGCAGTACAACATCGATCGTCTCCGGCCGCAGTATAAGAGCTTCGAAATGAAGCCGCTTTTCATCATGACCAGCGAAATGGAATAGTGCACGTCGGAGCCTGAGACTTTGCGGCAACACATGACGCGCTGGGTAGCTAGCCCTATTTCACTCGCCCTACAATCAGGTCGCAAGGCCCGGGTAGGTTGATCCGGCATACATCGGTAAACTTCGCAGCCTTCATCCACTGGGTGTATTCGAACTCGGTGTAACTGGCACCGGCGTCGGTGGCGACGAGCATGTTCAGTGAAAACAGCGCCGCGTGTTGCGGCCCGGTCTTGTCCGGACTGAGGACGAAGTCTTGCACGACGAGGCGGCCATTCGGCGCGAGCGCCTGGTGTGCACGGCGGAAGATGTCCCGGTTCTGCTCCTCGGAAAACATGTGGCAGATCGCGTTCAGCATGATGATGTCGTAGCCGGAGCCAAAGTCATCTTGGAGCATGTCTCCCGCGCGAAGGCTGACTTGCGCTAAGACGCCGGCCTGGCTGACATACTCAGCGGTGAGAGGAACCACCTCCGGGATGTCAAGGATCTCGCAGTGCACATCGGGACCAGCTTTTGCGAACGCGATGGAGTATGCGCCAGAGCCACCGCCAAGATCGAGGATGCGGCGGACGCCGGCTGTGCCCAGGCTCTTCACCACAAGCGGGGCGCGATCCTTGGCATTGCGTTGCATGCCCGTAATGAAGTTGCGCGTCCATTCGGGGGTATCGTCACCGCTGATCGGGATTCGCGTGCCACTGCGCACGGCGTTGGTCAGTGTGCTCCAGCGATGCCAGATGTTGGCGCTGTGCAACAGGCCATTGCGGTGGTTGTCCTTAGAACCCTGAACAAAGAAGCGAGCTGACTCGGCCGTGTTCCTGTAGTCGTCGCCGCTCTTCGAGAGCAGTCCGAGGGCGACGAGAGCGTTGAGTAGCATACCTACGGCACGGGCATTCGCACCCACCCTCGTCCCGATCTGTTCTGCATTGGCTCCGTCCCCAGCGGCGGTAAAGATGTCGAGTTCAAGCGCTGTGAGAATACAACGACTCGGCATGTAGCCGCGGATCATCTGATCGAGGCGATCGGGAAGCATCCCTGATTTCTCGCGGGCAGTCATCGCGGCGCGGAACTTTTCTCCATGCTCGACCGACATGGCCTTCATCGCAGGGGCATCGTTCCACACCAGACGATCGACGGGCTTGCCGTCGTGCAGATGCGTACCGACGATTCCGGGTACGTCAGACGGTTGTACGCGCCGGTACCACACCCCTGCCGGATAGACGACCATCACAGGACCTTCATCGCACAATCCCATGCAGCCGCACGTCGTGAGTTGCACCTCGTTGCTGAGCCCGTGCCTCTGTGTCTCGCGATCGAGCGCGTCGAGCACCGCGAACGACCCGCTGGCCGGGCACGACGGAATGCCTTCTGGCTTTTGCTGGGTGCAGACGAACAGATGAAAGCGGAATGGTTCCATCGTGATCTCCGATCGTAGATCGATGGTACCGCTTTATTCTGTTTGACGCAGAGCTGTTCTGGGAATCTCGAGTACCGATTTTCTTGTGTTACTGGCACGCGGAACTGCTGCAATCATTATGTAAGTCACGGGCCCAGCCTTCCGCATCGAATTAGGTTAGGCTCTTTAGGAGAGGAACCTTCCGTGATGGTCGAATCTTCAATTGTTGGAGAACATCGAGTGGCTGGAACAACTGAGGTCTCGTCACCTCTTACCCCGGAAGAACTCCGGAAGATACATGCTTACTGGCGGGCCTGCAATTATCTATCGGTAGGAATGATCTATCTTCGCGAGAACCCCCTGCTACGCAAACCGCTGAAGCCGGAGCACATCAAGAATCGGCTCCTCGGTCATTGGGGCTCAGATCCCGGGCAATCTTTGATTTGGGTCCATCTCAACCGTCTCATCAAGAAGTATGACCTGAATGTGATGTACATCTCTGGTCCGGGCCATGGCGCTCCGGCCACACTCGCCAACTGCTATCTCGAGGGTTACTACTCCGAGATTTATCCGGACAAGAGTCTTGACGAGGCTGGTTTGCTCAAGTTCTTCCGCCAGTTTTCGTTTCCCGGAGGCATCGGCTCGCACTGCACACCGGAAACGCCAGGTTCCATTCACGAAGGCGGGGAGCTTGGCTACTCCATCTCGCATGCTTACGGGGCAGCATTCGACAATCCCGATCTCATCGTCACGGTTGCCGTTGGTGACGGCGAGGCGGAGACCGGTCCGCTTGCGACCTCCTGGCATTCGAACAAATTCTTGAATCCGATTCGCGACGGAGCTGTCCTTCCGGTGCTGCACCTCAACGGCTACAAGATCGCGAATCCCACGGTTCTCGCGCGCATTCCGCACGAAGAACTGGAATCGCTGCTGATCGGGTACGGCCACAAACCGTACTTCGTCGAAGGCGACGACCCGTCTGCGATGCATCAGAAAATGGCTTCCACCCTGGAGCAATGTATCCTCGAGATCCGTTCCCTCCAACTGCACGCCCGCGTAACCGGTGATGCCACGCGTCCGCGCTGGCCCATGATCGTCCTTCGCTCGCCGAAAGGATGGACAGGACCGAAAGAGGTGGATGGCCACAAGGTAGAAGGCTCCTGGCGGGCGCACCAGGTTCCCGTGCTCGACGCGGTTACGAATAAGCAGAGTCTACGCATCGTGGAAGACTGGATGCGCAGCTACAAGCCCGAAGAGCTGTTCGACGCCAACGGAAGGCTCATACCGGAACTACAGGAACTTGCGCCGTCCGGGCCGCGCCGCATCTCCGCCAATCCCCACGCAAATGGAGGATTGCTTCGCAAAGAACTCGAACTGCCGGATTTTCGCGACTATGCCGTCGACGTGAAGGCGCCGGGCGCGGCCTATGTTTCACCGACCGATGTGCTCGCACATTTTCTTGCCGAGGTGATGCGCCGTAACATGAATTCATTCCGGGTCTTCGGGCCCGATGAAACTGCCTCCAACAGGCTCACAGCGATCTATGCCGCTTCGAAGAAAACATGGCTCGCCGAATACAAGCTGGAAGACGCCGACGGTGGCGAACTCGATGTCTTCGGGCGCGTGATGGAAATGCTGAGCGAGCACACCCTCGAAGGCTGGTTTGAAGGTTACGTCCTTACCGGTCGCCACGGCTTGTTCTCAAGCTACGAAGCGTTCATTCATATCATCGATTCCATGTTCAACCAGCACGCCAAATGGCTGGAGAAATCGAAGAAAGAGCTGTCCTGGCGCGCGCCTGTACCTTCGATCAACATCCTCATCACGTCTCTAGTGTGGCGGCAGGATCACAACGGCTTTACCCACCAGGATCCAGGATTTCTGGACGTGGTCACGAACAAAAGTCCGGACGTGGTGCGTATCTATTTACCGCCCGACGCAAACTGTTTGCTGAGTGTGACGGATCATTGCCTCCGCTCTCGCGATTATGTCAACGTGATTGTGGCCGACAAGCAGGAGCATCTCCAGTACCTGACTATGGAAGACGCGGTAAAGCATTGCACCAAGGGCATCGGGATCTGGGACTGGGCATCCACCGATGACAACGAGGATCCTGATGTGGTGATGGCGTGCGCCGGCGATATCGCGACCATGGAATCCCTCGCGGCGGTCGCAATTCTGAAAGAGCACTTCCACGATTTAAAAATACGCTTTGTGAACGTCGTCGATCTTTTCCGGCTCATGCCGGAGACCGAACATCCGCACGGCCTCTCCGATCGCGATTTTGATTCCCTCTTTACCGTCGACAAGCCTGTCATCTTCAACTTCCATTCCTATGCCTCGATGATTCACAAGCTCAGTTACCGCCGCAAGAATCATGACAACATTCATGTGCGCGGCTACAAGGAAAAAGGGAACATAAACACTCCGCTCGAACTCGCCATCATCAATCAGATCGACCGCTTCGATTTGGCTGTCGATGTCATCGATCGCGTTCCGCGCCTGCGCTCCCTTGGCGCCCACGTCAAAGAGTGGCTGAAGGGCCAAATCATTGAGAGCGTCAACTACGCTCACGCGGAAGGCATCGATAAAGAGGAAATTCGAAACTGGAAGTGGCCGGGGAAGTAGGAATGGCGAAAGAGTTGGCCAAAAACGACGGCCCCATCCTGGTCCTGAACAGCGGGTCGTCTTCGCTGAAGTTCGGCATCTACCAGCCCGGCGCAACCGACGAAGAGCCGCTGCTGACTGGAAGTGCAGAGGGCATTGGACGGGACAATGGAACGTTACACATTCGTTCCTCTGATGGAAAGCCGCTTCTGCAGCGCGACTGCATTCACGAATCCCAGAGCGACGCGCTGGGCGCTCTCGCCGCGGCCATACGGCAACATATCGACACCACACCGGTGGCTGTCGGCCACCGCGTGGTGCACGGCGGTCCCAAGCTGTGCCGACACCAAGTCATCACCCCACAAGTTCTGGATCATCTGCGCTCGGCGATACACTTTGCGCCGTTACATATCCCGCAGGCTCTGTCGCTGATCGCTACCGCACAATCGATCTTTCCTTCGGCCGCACAGTTCGCCTGCTTCGACGACGCTTTTCATCAGACGATTCCGGAAGTCGCATCGCATTTGCCCCTCCCGCAGCGCTACTTCGATGCAGGGATTCGTCGCTATGGCTTTCACGGCATTTCTTACGAATCACTGGTGCATCATTTCGGTGCGAAGCTTCCCGAACGATCTATCTTTGCGCATCTCGGGAACGGATCGAGCCTCTGCGCGCTTCGAAATGGAATATCCATCGATACCACGATGGGCCTCACACCCACTGGCGGCATCCCCATGGCGACACGCTCTGGCGATCTCGACCCCGGCGTCATCGTTTATCTTCTGCGGAATGAGAAATTCGACGCCGATAGGCTTGAAGATCTCCTAAATCATAAGTGCGGCCTTTTCGCGCTCTCGTCCGGCGAAGGCGACGTGAAGGCACTGGAGGAGCGCGCCCGCGGTAACGATTCAAAGGCGTGTCTTGCCCTGGATGTCTTTGCCGTTTCCGTTCGAAAGACAATCGGCGCGTACATGGCTCTGCTCGGCGGAGCGGATCTGCTTGTCTTTACTGGCGGCATCGGAGAGCACAGCGATCGCATTCGATCCGCGGCAACGAACGGGCTGGAAACTCTTGGCCTCACCCCAGAGAAGATTCAGGTCGTCGCCACACAGGAGGAGCAACAGATCGCGCGCCACTGTCGCGCGATGATGGCCAACGATTGCCCATGACTTACGAGCGCGGAGTAATTTCGACAGTCGCACCGAATGCTCCAAGTCAGGCTCAGAGCCTCCACACCTTCAGCATTCGGTCCGGATTGACTCCGGGCTCTGACGATCTATATCGCTGATGGCGTCATCCCGAGCGTAGCCGCTTTTCAGGCGGAGCGAGGGATCTCCTGCGTGTCGTCGCGGGATGGAGCATGCCGGCGAACCCGCACTCCGGGTTTCGCCTTCCCCAGTGCCGTAGAATCAACTCTTGCTCCTCACAATCGAAAAGATGATTTACGGCGGCGACGGCCTGGCCCGTCTGCCTGCCGACGACCGCGGACGCGGCAAGGCCGTGTTCGTCCCCTTTGTCCTGGCCGCTGAAAAAATCGAGGCTTCCCTCACCGAACAGAAGCCGGGCTTTGCGCGGGCGACGGCGGATTCAATCCTCGAGCCTTCTCCGCACCGCATCCAACCTGGCTGCCAATACTTTACCCGCTGCGGCGGTTGTCACTACCAGCACGCCAGCTACGAGCATCAGCTTGAGATCAAGAAAGAAATCCTGCGCGAGAGCCTGCGGCGCACGGCCAAGCTCGACTTGCCATTTGACATCAAGGTCCATCCTTCGCCGCCGTGGAACTATCGCAACCGGTCGCGTCTGCAGGTGCAGGTCAGCCCTGCATTCACCGCGGGATATTTCAAATTGGCGTCGCACGAACTGCTGGCGGTGGAAGAGTGTCCGATCAGTTCGCCGCTGATCAACCGCGCCATTGCGTGCCTGTGGCAGAGCGGACGGGCGGGCAAAGTTCCCGAAGGAGTGCGCGAGGTCGAGTTCTTCGCCAACGCGGACGACACTCAATTGCTGGTAGACGTCGCGTGCGCGGGTGAGGCCCGCCGATCGGCCGTGCGCGTCTGGGCGGAGGAATTACACGCCGCCCTGCCCGAGATTGCCGGAGTCGTAGCATTCCGCGAGGCCAATCCCGGCGATCGCAAGGCAGGGGCGAAGGAGATTCTCGTTGCTGTCGGCGCCGCGCATCTGACTTATCAGACGCAGCGGGCGGCATACCGCGTCAGCCCGGGTTCTTTCTTTCAAACCAACCGCCATTTAACCGACGAACTAGTGAAGATCGTCACGGAAGGCCAATCCGGCCAATTGGCTCTCGACCTTTACGCGGGCGCAGGCTTGTTTTCCACAGCCCTGGCCAGTGACTTTCATCACATCGTTTCTGTTGAGTCGTCACAGACTTCCTCAGCCGATCTTTCCTACAATCAGTCCTCGAATGGAGAGGCAGTCCAAGCCACAACGGAGCAGTACCTGGCCCGTGAGAATACGGGGCGAGTCGGGAAGGGCGCAGTCCTTCTTCATATCCCTAATAAGCCCGACCTAGCGGTGGTGGACCCGCCCCGGAGTGGCCTAGGAGAGCGCGTGGCGCGATTATTGTCGACCTTGGGCGCGCCACGCGTTATTTATGTGTCGTGCGATCCGGCAACGCTGGCGCGCGATCTCGTTCCCCTGCTCGCCGCCGGTTATCGCGTCGAGCAAGTGCACCTGGTGGATTTGTTTCCGCAAACCTACCACTTGGAAAGCGTTGTGCACTTGGTGCGGTGACTTTGCACGAAGCCAAGAACTGGCTCGCCTGAAGTAGCGCCTGCATCTTGCCGGCTGTCCCGGAGGGCGCCCCGCCCTCGGTTCAGGTCGGTCCAGCCTATGAATGGAATACCCACGTCGGCCAGCCCTCCTATCTTCTACTTCAAGGCATCACGACAACCGGCGCTGTGGGCGGCGGTCGCTTACTCCCTGGGCATTATCGCCGGAGCCTACCTCTGGCGGCCCATCCTTTGGTGGGTAGTCGCTGGAGCGGCGTTTGTGGCTGCCGCGGCCTATTTCGCGGGGCCGCGGTCCGGCCTGGGCTGGTCGCTGGCTCTAGGAGCTGTCTTTGTCACAGGAGCCCTTCACATTCAGGCGCGCGGGGCATCAACGCGCCTCGACACCGCGATCCAACCCTATGCGGACCGGCAGGAGCTACAAATCGCCGCCCATGTCACGCGCGACGGCCGCCTGCAGCAGGGAGGCTTCAACGAAATTCGACAGACGATTGACGTCGAAACGGAAGAAGTCCAGACACTCGGTTACGCCTTCTGTGGCGGCTCTTCAATAATCGCAATCTCCGCCGTCTCGTCCTCGTCGGGTGCCGACCGGCGTCCTTCCGCGATCACGCGACGCGCGGCTTCCGCATCCTCTTCGCGTACCAAGAGGATCATCCCGCCCAAACCCGGGAACGCGTCTTGCACCATGGACGCCGAGGTGAGATTACTCTCGATGCCCGCCGAATCGAGCAACCCCTTGACCAACAGCGCCTCAGGTTCCTGCTCCGAGCCAAACACATTTACCAGTTTCTCGTTGGGATCAGGACGCGGTTGCGCCTCGGCGGCCGAATTGCCAGGTTCTGCCATGACATCTCCAATTCTGGAGTCGAACCGAGCGGCCCGGACCCCGTTACACAGCGATTTTACTCCCCTTCCGAGTCCGCCTTGCAGCTTGGGAATCGGCGTCTAGGGTGGATGCGGCTTCGGAGTCAAGGGTTGCGAAACTCAGACTTCCAGTCTATGAGCTAGGATCAGCACTTTTGTGTAGTTGCTTTCTTCTGTGGGTGCGGCAGAATGGCATAACCAGTGGCGCAACGCCGAGGTGCGTCGCGTCATCCAAAACAGTGGGGCAGGAAAAGGGGACACATGAACATTCATCAACAGGCCGGGCAGGGAACTAGTTTTCCAATGGCGGAGCAGGAGGCCCTCCGCGAGCGTGAAGAGGAAGCCCGAAAAATCCGCCGCCTGCAAGTGATGATCAGCATGGTGATGTCCGTCATCGGCCAGGACCCCAACCTCACCGTAGAGGAAGCCTCCGAGCTAGCCGCCGGAGCCAAGCGCGCCGCCCTGGCCATGTTCCCCGACAAAGAACTCGCCTACGATCTCCTCTACAAGCCCCGCCTGCAACGGCTGATGAAGGAACGTTTTCGTCTCCAGTAGTCTGCTAATGGATCTCTGATCCCTATTTGTTCGATTGTCGTTTGATCTCGCAGAACTCCCTCCACGAGGCGGTCGTCAAAATACATTCACTTGTCCTTGGTGCCGGATTTCTCCTTATGAAGTCCTCCGCCAGTGCATTGTTGGCTTCCACGTAGCCAGGCCAAAACTCTTCTTCGGCTGGATCTTTCACCTCTCGATCGTAAGTTGACACGTTGAGACCGGGAAAGATCTCGATGCCCAGTACTGCTATTTCCGAGGATGTGCAGGCTTGGATCACTTCCAAAGCGTGCTCGACGGCAAAGACCAATTCACCGTCGGGCATTCTGCGTGTCCGGGCAGATGCTGCGGTAGGAACCGTTTCTAGGTCACTCATCCTGACTCATAGTGCCATCGTTACAACTACTCATCCACCACCGAATTCCTCAGCGTCCCAACCCCTTCCACACTAACCTCGACCGTATCTCCCGCCACCAGCGGCCCCACACCCGCCGGTGTCCCCGTAGGAATCAGATCGCCAGGAAACAAAGTCATACACTGCGCGATGTGCCGAATCACCACATCCAGCGCAAAGATAAAATCCCGCGTGTTGCCCTGCTGCCGCACCTCGCCGTTGACGCGGGTCTCCACGCCGACCCCGGCCCACGGATCAATCTCGTCGGTCACCACCGGCCCCACCGGACAGAACGTGTCGAACCCTTTGGCCCGTGTCCACTGCCCATCTTTATTCTGCAGATCGCGCGCCGTGACGTCATTCACGCACGTGTATCCCAAAATGTATTGCCGGATGTCCGCGTCGGCCGCCGGCCGGTAGCAAGTTTTACCAATCACCACGCCCAACTCGCCCTCATGATCGACGCGCTGCGAGATCTTCGGACGCCGCACCGTCCCTCCCGGCGGCACCAGGGCAGAAGTCGGCTTGAAGAAAATAAGCGGCTCCTTCGGAACTTCGTGCCCCAATTCCGCCGCGTGCTCGCGATAATTGCGTCCCACGCACACGATCTTCGACGGCCGGACCGGAGGCAGCAGCACCGCCTCCGCCAGCGGGATCGCCTCGATCCGCCGTGTGCGCAGACTTTCCATGTCCCCATCGGCTTCCTCGGGAGCAGTGAGCAAGATCCGCACAATCGCATCCCGTCCGCCAACGGACTCAACCAGTCCGTACTGGACCTGGCCATTGAATTGAAATCGGCAATATCTCATCGCCATCTATCTAACCATATCCGCGGAAGCTGAGACGCTACGAAACGAAATATTTCCTAACCAGATATCGAGAATGTTCTCCAGCGCACGATGAGGACACTCGGAATGCAAGCGTCCGGTGGCGCGGCCCGAAAATAGCAAGGCGCTGCTACGCCGTGTATGCCTATGCGATTCAAGCCGCGAAGCGGCGAAAGCAGCCCACGGCGCAAGCCGTGGGTGGCGAAGTGGAAAATGGGCAAGCCCCGGAGGGGCGAAAGAACAGTTATGACCCAGACTCTGGAGGCACGCCTGAAGTCCCGGCTACACGCGTAGAGAGCCTGAGTCGACGTTTCGCTGTGCGCGTCCGCAAAGAACACGCTCGGCGCACTTTCAAGGCACTGTCTCACTCGCTTCCTCCGAACGCGCACTCTCGTTTCCGCGCACGTCGATGGCAGACACCGAATACAAGTAATTCTTCCCTGAGGCTGCAGAAGCGTCCCGGTAAGCCGGCGTTTTCAACGGCTCCGCATTCACCTTCACTGCGGCCGTTCCCTCTTCATGACGATACACGTTGTATCCGTCGAGATCGACGTCGGTCACCGGCGCCCATACCAGATCGACAAACGTCTTCTGTCCCGGACCAGAAGACACCGCCTGCAGCCCGGAAGGAACGGCCGGCGGGAAAACGTCGTCTGCGAAGACCTTGACCTCGGGCGTATCATCCCCTTCGACCTGCACCTCAGGCTGATTTTCCTGAGCCATCACCGTAACCGTCTCCGCACGATATTCGTACGTCTTTCCCCACTCGATGCTCGAATCGGTAAAAGTCAGACTGGGTTCGCGACCTGCCGGGATCTGGCCCGCAAGAATCTGTTCCTGGCTGCCTTCCGGACGCCGGTACACGCGATAAACATAGTGCACGGGTTGTGTGGAACCTGCTGGCGGAAGGTCGCTCGTCCAGGTCAGCACCACCCCCTGCCCCGTGACGCGCGCAGCGAAGTCCTGCGGAGGTGGAAGAGTGTGGGCCAGCGAAACCCGCACCTGATTCGAAAGCCCAGCGCCGCGACCACCCGCATTGAGCGCTTCAATGGCATAGGCCATGAAGCCGGAAGGATTGTCGCTTTGAAGTTGCCCGGAAAGCGAGTCGGTGTACGACCTTGCAACCTTCTGTTTGGAAGACTGAGCCGCGCCGGGACTCGGCTGCGCAGCGGCCTCACCCACAGGAGTTCCGCACTGCGTCAATACCGTTTCAAGTCCCCGGCAGATCCGCGTTGGCCCAACGCTCCGCACCGTCTGCCGGTCGGTCGTAACGCTGGGAGCAGTCCAAGTGAGAATGACTCGATCCCCCTTGCGCGCAGCCCGCAAATCCGAAGGCGGCTTCGGCAACTCCAGCGACGGCGGCAGTGGCGGCCCAATCGTCGCGCACGCCGTGAACATCAGCGGCGTACCCAGAGCCAATAAAAGCTTCGAGGTGGAGCGTCTCATGCGAAGAAAACAGACTAACAGACCGCCCGCAGGCAGGAGCCCTGACTGTGTCGGAGAGTGTTTGCAAAGGGTGCGTATTGAATGGAGCCATGCGCATCGGATAGCGGAGTTTTGGGAAGGACACGGCTGAAAGAGGCTGCGGAAAAACTCGCGATTCGTATCAGGCTATGCCTTCCTTCAGGCATAGCGTAAGTGCTGGCTAATCAATCACGCCTTCAGGCGCTGCAGC
>OCZT010005497.1_pt1 | contig 12612 bp, 10 predicted proteins | sample 1539031 | NCBI WGS metagenome assembly OCZT01 (sample SAMEA3539308, study PRJEB22396) | soil metagenome | biome: tundra; feature: field; material: soil | place: USA | collected 2010-05 | depth 0.15 m | reverse complement strand
CCACCGTCGAAGACACCCTCGGCCGCGGCGACATCTACGTCACCTGCACCGGCAATCGCGAAATCATCACGCTCGAGCACATGGCCCGAATGAAGGACCAGGCGATTGTCTGCAACATCGGCCACTTCGATAACGAAATTCAGATGGACCGCCTGAACGCCTCCGCCGCGAAGAAGACCAACATCAAGCCGCAGGTCGATCTGTACACCTTCCCCGATGGCCACGGCATCTTCGTCCTGGCCGAAGGCCGCCTGGTCAACCTGGGCTGCGCCACCGGCCACCCCAGCTTCGTCATGAGCAACAGCTTTTCCAACCAGACGCTGGCCCAGATCGATCTCTGGAAGAACCGCGACACATACCAGCCCGGCGTCTACACGCTATCGAAGAAGCTGGATGAAGAGGTAGCGCGCCTGCACCTGGAGAAGATCGGTGTGAAGCTCACCACCCTCACGCCCCAGCAGGCCGAGTATTTGGGCGTGCCCGTCGAAGGCCCGTATAAGCCGGACCATTATCGCTATTAGAGGGGCCAGACACCCGCGTCCCAAGGCGCGTTTTTTGCGCCGCCGCGGACGCTGGTGTCTGGCCCCGAATTTGGCCACCAGGTGTTAAATTGAAAAACTAGACCGCAGGAGGCTATCTTGGCAGAAACTCAAAAGTATCTCTTCACGTCGGAATCCGTCACCGAAGGTCATCCGGATAAAATTGCCGACCAGATTTCAGACGCCGTCCTGGACGCGGTCCTGACGGACGACGCCACCGGACGCGTGGCGTGCGAAGTGCTGGTCACCACCGGCACTTGCATTGTGGCCGGTGAAATCACCACCAAGACCTACGTGGACGTTCAGCGCATCGCGCGCAGCACCATCGACTACGTCGGCTACAACGACGCCACTTATGGATTCGATGCCCACACCTGCGGCGTGCTCAACCTGATCCAGTCGCAATCGCCCGACATTTCGATGGGCGTGGACACGGGCGGCGCCGGCGACCAGGGCATGATGTTCGGCTTTGCCTGCGACGAAACCCCCGAGTTGATGCCGCTCCCCATCATGATGGCTCACAAACTGGTGCAGCGCCTTTCGGAAGCGCGCCGCCAGGGCATCCTGGAATTTCTTCGCCCCGATGGCAAAAGCCAGGTCTCGGTCGAGTACGTCGATCACAAGCCCAAGCGTATCGAGGCTGTCGTCATCTCCACTCAGCACAGCCCCGATGTTTCCATCGAAGAACTCCGCCAGGAAGTCAAGAAGCAGATCATCGACGCGGTGGTTCCTTCCGGCATGGTGGATTCGCAGACCAAGTATCACATCAACCCGACGGGCCGTTTCGTAGTGGGCGGGCCGCACGGCGATACCGGTCTCACCGGCCGCAAGATCATTGTCGACACCTACGGCGGCATGGGCCGTCACGGCGGCGGCGCCTTCTCCGGCAAGGACCCCACCAAGGTCGACCGCTCGGCCTGCTACATGGCGCGCTACATCGCCAAGAACATCGTGGCCTCGAAGCTGGCGACCCGCTGCGAAGTACAGCTTGCTTACGCCATCGGCGTCGCCGAACCGGTATCGGTGTCTGTGGACACCTTCGGCACCGGCGCGATTCCGGACGACAGGTTCACCGACCTGGTGCGCGCGAATTTCAACTTGACCCCGCGCGCCATCATCGACCACCTGAAGCTCCGCCGCCCGATCTACCGCAAGACCGCCGCCTTCGGCCATTTCGGCCGCACGGAAGACACCTTCACGTGGGAGTTCACCGACAAAGCCGAAGCGTTGAAATCCCACCACGCCGCCGCCCACGCCCACGCGAAATAAGGTAGCGCCGGCGATCTTGTCGCCGGTGTTTCTCGGCTCAGCACGCCGTCTCAGAAGTGCGCTCAAGTATCCAGGCCCACCGTTCCCTGACGGTCGCGGCTCTGAATGAGGCTCCGTACCGAGCCGCGACTGTAAGGGAGCGGTGGGTAAACGCAATGATCGACATCCGGCCGCGCTACGCCGCCGTCAGCGCTTTCCGCACCGCGGCGGGCTGGTTCTGGATGACGAGCATATAGGCGCGAACCGCCGGTTCCGGCTTGCGTCTCCCCTGCTCCCACTCCTGAATGGCCCGCGACTGGATCCCGTAGCGTTCCGCAAATTCCTCGCGCGTGAGCCCCTGTCCTTCGCGGATTCGACGAACATCGACGTCGGGCACCACGCGCACGACCTTCATTGGAAGTTCGATTTCGCCCCTCATGTGTCGTGCGATCTGTTTGGCCGAATCAACCAGCACGCGACCCAGCTTAGTGCTCTTGTTGCTTGATCGGCTGGAGGGTTTTCGCAAGGGCCTTTTTTTCGGCGTCACTGAGATTCTCCTTCTCGTTCTTGGCATATACGGCGATGAAGTATACTGCGTCCGGTGTGGCCGATGATCACCCGCGACCGGTCGCCAAGTGTTCCGCTTTCGACTCCCGGAGATCGCCGGCCCGACCCGCCGTCCTCAGTCCATCAGCTCCGCCGCCTTCTCATCCAGAAACCACGTGACTCCCCGCCCGTGGTGCGAAGCGATCTGCGCCGGATACTGCTTCGGATCGTATTCTTCCTTGAATACCGCCCGCACCGCTTCCGCCTTGTCCGGACCCGTCACCAGGAACACGTTGTGTTTGGCCGCCAGCAGCGCGCCCGGCAGCAGCGTCACGCGCCATTGGTTGAACTTGGGTACGAACACCGCCGCCGCAATCCCCTCGCGGTCGTCGATCAAGGGCTCGCCCGGAAACAGGCTGGCGCTGTGCGCGTCCGGCCCCATGCCGCGATGCACTACGTCGAAGCGCGGCATCTCGCCCTCTTCCAGCCCGAAGAAATCCCGGATCTCCTCGACGTATCGCGCGGCCGCGGTCTTAGGCGCCATTTCGCCGCAGATGCGGTGCACGTGCCGCTGCGGTATGTGCGCCGGCTGGATCAGGTAATCGTCGGCCAGCTTGTAGTTGCTGGCCGGGTCGGTGGGCGGCACCATGCGCTCATCCACCCAAAACAGGTGGACGTGCGCCCACCGGATCTTCGAGGCTGCCAGCTTCTGGAAAAGCACTTTGGGCGTCGACCCGCCCGAAACCGCGAAGGTGACGAACTCCTGGCCGGAAAGCACTTCCTCCAGCAGATTGGCCACGTGATGCGCGCAGGCTTCGGCGGCCGCGGTCGCATCGGGCAGAGCATGCCAGCGGACACTCATTAGTCCGTAGCATACGCGAGACGGGCCGCGGATGCCAGCGCGCGCTCGAACACCGCGTCGCGCCGCACGATTCCCAGTTCCTCGCGCATCATTAGATAGTCGCTCGGCTGCGGCAGGTTCGTGCAGTTCTTGGCGTTGTCGACCGTGATCACGAGCCTGTCTTCCTGCCGCGCCAACGCCACGCGAAACCCGCCGCCCGCCAACTCCACGCTGAGTGGGCCAGGTCCCCGACCTGCCCCTACCACAATCTTGGCCTTTACTCCCGCATCCCCGAGTGCGTCCACAATCCAAGCGCCCATGTACCACGCCGCAGTCGCGAACTTCCCGTCATAGACCACTCGCACGCTCGAAATCCGCGCCAGCTTCGCCAGGTAGTCGCGATTCTCAAACAGCCGCGCCAGCATCTCCCGCCAGCGTGTCAGCCGGGTCCATGCCAGGTCGCCCAGCGGAATTCCGCTCCCCACCGTCTCCGCGAGCAGCCGCAGCGCCCGCTTCGGGTCCGCGAACCCCGCGCTATCCATCACCACTTTGGCAGCCATCCGCGCGACGGCGCCAAACGGCGGCATCTCAAACAGGCGCGCGCTCCTGAACCACACAATCATCGGGAGGTCTGGCGCCGCCAGCGGCAGCACCACCGATGGCAGGTCGGCCAGCGCCGCATCCGAAGCCGTGATCTCGATCTGTTCGCAGCAGATCTGCCGCCGCTCGCCGAACGGCATCCAGCACTGGGCGTACACGCGTTCGGCCAGTGCGCGCTCGCCCGCGCCGCTCAGCCGCACCACAATCGTGCGAGCCGGATGCTCCGGCATCAGCGCTGCAATCGTCTCCCCCAGCGCCGCGGCGTCGTCGCTCGCTTCCGCCAGCACCACCAGGGTCAAGGTGCAGGCTCGCAGCACGCCCGCGCCGCCCTCGGCCTGCCCCTGCTTACCCAGCGTGACCCACAGGTCCGCCAGTTCGCGCAGCACCCGCTCCGGAGGGATGCCCTCCGCGCCCGAGGCCACCATTACGGTTTCCTCCACGCGTGCCCGCGCCGCGCCAGCATCTCATCGGCGGCCGCCGGTCCCCACGTTCCCGCCGCGTAATTCGGGAAATCGAATTTGGTTTCGCGCCACACATTTTGAATCGGCTCGACTACGCTCCAGCTCGCCTCCACCATGTCCTGCCGCGTGTACAGCGTGGCGTCGCCGACGATGGCGTCCAGCAGCAGCGTCTCGTATGCCGAGGGCGAGCGCTCTCCGAAACTCGACCCGTAATTGAAATCCATCGACACCGGCCGCAGCGTCATCCCCGCCCCCGGCCGCTTCGACAGGAACTTCAGCGAAATGCCCTCCTCCGGCTGGATGCGCACAATCAGCAGGTTCGGCGCGTTCTCCACTCCGTCGTTATCGAAGATGGCCAGCGGCGCCGGGTTGAATTGGATGGCGATCTCGGTGACGCGCTTGGGCAGCCGTTTGCCGGTGCGCACGTAGAACGGCACGCCCGCCCACCGCCAGTTCTCCACGAAGAACGTGGCCGCCGCATACGTGTCCGTCGGCGATTGTGGATCGACGCCCGGCTCCTGCCGGAACCCCGCGATGTCTTGGCCGCCGACGCGCGCCGGCCCATATTGCCCCGCCACGGAATTCTGCCGGACCTCGTCCGGCGTCATGGCGCGCATCGAGCGCAGCAACTTCGACTTCTCATCCCGCACCGAGGTGGCTCTGAAACTGGCGACCGGCTCCATGGCGATGGTGGCCATCACCTGCAACAGATGGTTCTGGATCATGTCCGACAGCGCACCCGCTTCCTGGTAATACGCGCCGCGCCCTTCCACGCCGATCGATTCCGCCCCCGTGATCTGCACGTGGTTCACGTACCGCCGATTCCACAGCGGTTCGAATATCCCGTTGCCGAACCGGAAGGCCAGAATATTCTGCACCGTCTCTTTGCCCAGGTAGTGGTCGATGCGGTAGATGTCCGATTCGCTAAATACCTCGTGCAGCCGGCCGCTCAGCTCCCGCGCGCTGGCCAGGTCGTGCCCGAACGGTTTCTCCACCACCAGCCTGCGCCACCCGCTGCCCTTGCCGAGGCCCGCGGCGCCCAGTCCCAGGGCAGCCTGCGCGTACTGGCTGGGCTGAGTCGAAAGGTAGAACAACGCGTTCCCGCCCGTGTGCCGCTCGCTTTCGACCGCCATCAACTTCTGCCCGAGCCGTTGGTACAGGGCCACATCGCCGATGTCCCCCGCCACGTAATCGAGGCCGCGCGCGAACGCCGCCCACACGTCCGCATCGAAGGCGGTGTCTTCGGAAAACTGCTGGACCGATTCCCGCATCTTGTCGCGGAACTGGTCGTCGCTCAGCGGAGTGCGCGAGATGCCGATGACCGCGAACCCCGCCGAGAGTCTCCGGTCGTACGCCAGCCGGTAGAGGGCGGGCATGAGCTTGCGCCTGGTGAGGTCCCCGTTGGCGCCAAAAATCACGATCGCGCATTCCGGGGCCTGCCGTTCAAACCGCAGTGGATCCTGAAACGGATTCTCGATGGCCATTCAGTCCAAAATAACACGCCCGCCGCGTGCACACCCGCGTGCGGATCGGCACAGTCGTGGATTCCCGGACAGCGCAGCCATGGTGCGTATCGCCGTAGTCCGGGCGTTGCCGCCGTCGCATTTGTCTTGCGTGCGTTACATTGATATTCTTACAAGACATGAGATCGCATCTAGCCTTCTTCGTCCTCGCCGCGCTCGCGACCTTCTCCCCGGCTTGCTTCGGACAGGCTGGAAAAGCCGAACTGTTCGGCACGATTCAGGATCCTCAGGGCCTCGCGGTGACCAAGGCGCATGTGGCCGGCGAACAGCAGGCAACCGGTGCCCGGTCCGACGCGATAACCGACGACCGCGGAGATTATCATCTGCTCGGGCTGGCCGCTGGACAATACGTACTGACTGTCGAAAAGCCCGGCTTCCGCGCATACAAGCAAGAAGGCATCACACTGCGCATCGGCGACCAGATCCGGCTCGGCGTAAAGCTGGAATTGGGGCAGTTCTCGCAGTCGGTGGATGTGAACGCTCAGGCCTCCCTGCTGGAAACGGCTAGCGGCTCGGTGGGCTATCACGTCATCCAGCCACAACTGGAAACGCTGCCCCTCGATGGGCGCAATTTCATTCCGCTCGTGGCGCTTTCTCCCGGAGTCGCCTTGCCGGGCGGCGGGTCGCTGCTGCCACGGATCGACGGGAGCCGGCCGCGGACCAACGAATACCTCTACGACGGAATCAGCGTTCTGCAACCGGAGCCCGGTCAGGTGGCTTTTTACCCGATCATCGACGCCATGGAGGAATTCAAGCTGAACCTCAATGCCTACTCGCCCGAATACGGCAGGTCCAACGGCGGAACGGTGATGGTGATTGGAAAATCCGGCAGCAACCAGTTCCACGGCACGCTTTTTGAGTTCCTCCGCAACGAGGATTTGAACGCCCGGAACTATTTTGCGCAGCCGGGCCCACGGCCCGAGTTCCGCAGAAACCAATACGGCCTGACGGTGGGTGGTCCGGTGCGCAAGAACAAGACGTTTTTCTTCGCCGACTGGCAAGGCACCAGGCTGCGAACCGGAATCACCCGCCAGAGCGTGGTGCCCACGGTGGCCCAGCGCAATGGCGTGTTCACCTCCACGATTTACGACCCGGCAAGTTCGCCCCGAACGCCTTTCCCCAGCAATACGATCCCGGCCAGCCGGTTCGATCCGCTTGCAGCGCAGGTCTTGCAGCATTATCCGTCGCCCAACGCGGCTGCGGCCAACAACTTCATACTCACCGGCGTCGAGCCGGACAATCAGGACCAATTTGACGGCCGAGTGGATCATGTCTTCAACGAAAAGCAGCGCGCGTTTGTGCGCTACTCGTATCTCCGCGACGATGATAACCCCGTGCCGTTTCTTCCCGATGGCAGCGGCAATCTCACCTCCGGCGTTATCGGACATGCCATCACGCGAGGAGACGGCCTCGCGTCGGAATACGACTGGGCCCTTTCGCCGTCAACATTAAACCAAGCGCGCTTAGGGTACACCCGCCGCTACGTGAACCAAACATCGCTCCAGAATGGCGGCATTACCATCCCCGGTGCGCCAGCCGGCACGTTCCCCTCCACGCTCCCCATCTTCACCGTTACCGGTTATCAACAAATCGGGCCGACCACCGCCGCCAACACCAACTTCACGACGTCGGTCACGGAGTTTCTGGATACCTTCTCCATGGTTCGCGGACGGCACACGTTCAAATTCGGCACGGATCTTCGGCGCGAAGCTCTCGACATCGTCAATCCAGCGAACCCGACCGGTTCCTACGCCTTCACCACCACCGGCACCGATTCTCCCACAGGCGCCAGCGGGAATGCTCTGGCTTCGCTCTTGCTGGGCCAAGTGAACGCGTTCAGCATCGACATTCAAAAACAAGCGCTTCAAGAGCGCGCCCATATCGCGGAATTCTTTGCGGGCGACGAATGGAAGGTTTCCGGCCGGCTCACCTTGAATCTCGGCACGCGCTATACACTGAACTTCCCCTCGACGGAAGTCAATCGTCAAGACGCCGTTTTCAACTTGAACACTCAGGTGCTCGATTTCCCGCGCACCGCCAGGGAACTGGAGTGCTGCGATTTCGGGCCGCGCGTGGGCCTGGCATACAGGCTCGGCGACTCCTGGGTGATTCGTTCGGGTTACGGAAAGGTCTGGTTCGAACAGACCGGTATCACCACGCCGTTCACACTTCCGCAGTTCCCGTTCGTGCAGACGGTAGGGCAGCAATCGCAGGACAACATCAACCCGGCCTTTGTGCTCTCGAACGGTCCCACGGTACAGGTCGCGGCGCCCAATCCGAATTCGGGGCTGGGGCAGGGGGTTTTCGGCGTGGACCGCAACGTGGGGTCCGGCTACTCCGAGCAGTGGAATTTCACGGCGCAGAAGACCTTCGGCCGCGATGTAAACTTCGAGATCGGTTATCTGGGATCGAAAAACACGCATCTGGGCTTGCCGGAATCCAACCTTAACCAGGTGCCTGCCGCGGACCTGGCTATGGGGTCGGCTCTGACGGTGAAGGTCCCCAACCCTTATTACGGGCAAATTCCAACTTCGTCGTCATTAGGACAACCGACCATCGCACAGCAACAATTGTTGCGCGCCTTTCCGCGGTTCACGAACGTAGCCCTTTTTCGCGACAATGTGGCCGATTCCGAATACGAAGCGCTGCAAATGAAGCTGGAGAAGCGCTTTTCACGCGGCTTGACCTTCACCTTCGCGTACACCTTCTCCAAGCTCATTGACGACGCTTCGACGTACTTTTCTCAGACCATCTTCACGGGACCCACGCTCACCACAATCGGGGCCGCCGACGCCTTCAATCGGAAACTCGAAAGAGATGTCTCGAGTGGTGACATCCCCCGCGTCTTTGCCGCCGGCTGGGTGTACCGGATTCCGCGTTGGTGGAAGATCTCCGGTTGGGAAATCGGCGGCCTGGTACGCATCCAGGCGGGAGACGCCGTGCCGGTCACGCAGGCGACAAATACCCTCTCGGCATTCGGATACGCCGTTCAGCGGCCGAATCGCATCGGTAACCCGAACGACTTCGCGAATCGCAGCGCTTCCCAATGGTTTGACAAGTCGGCCTTCACCGCCGCCGGACAGTACAGCATCGGCAACAGCTCGCGAAATCCGGTGCGGGGGCCCGGCCTACAGGATGCCGACCTGATGATTAGCAGAATGTTTCGGATATCGGAGCGGGTCGATCTGGAATTCCGCGCGGAAGTCTTCAACGTCAGCAACACTCCTCCTTTGAACGATCCGAACGGCTCGTTTGGCAGCACCGCCTTCGGAACGATCACCAGCGCCGGCAATCCCCGTGATTTCGAATTCGTTGGTAAGCTCCGCTTCTAGCAGCTAAAATAGATCGATGGCGGAAAACGACTCCGGCGCACAGCCGGCCGAGTCCTTCGAAGCTTCGCTCGACGAGCTCGAGCGGGTGGTCAAGGAGCTGGAAGCCGGCGACCTCTCACTCGAGCGCTCCCTCGAGCTGTTTGAGCGCGGCATGAGCCTCAGCGATACCTGCCGCAAGCAACTCGAGGAGGCCGAGACTCGCGTCGAGATGCTCATCCGCAAAGAGGGCAAGATCGCCGTCGAGCCGTTTCGCCCCGAAAAACCCGAGAAAGCATGAACCTGCGCGAATACCTCGCCCAGCAACAACGACTGGTGGATTCGGAACTCGACCGCCTCGTCCCTCCGGAAACGACGCCCCCGGAAACTATCCATCGCGCCATGCGCTACAGCCTCTTCGCGGGCGGCAAGCGCATTCGCCCCATCCTTTGCATCGAAGCCGCGCAGGCGGTCTCTGCCTCGGCCGATGGCGTGGTCGCGGCCGCCTGCCCGCTCGAGCTCATCCATACCTACTCGCTCATCCATGACGACCTGCCCGCGCTCGATAACGACGACTATCGCCGCGGCAAGCTCACCAACCACAAAGTCTTCGGCGAAGCCATGGCCATTCTGGCCGGCGACGCGCTGCTCACCCTCGCCTTCCAGGTTCTGGCCGGATTGAATACCGCCGATGACCGCAAGACCCGCCTGGTGGCCGAACTCTCCGCCGCTTCCGGCACGGTCGCCGGCATGATCGGCGGGCAGGTGGCCGACCTCGAAGGCGAAGGCAAGCCTCCCGAACCGCGGTTGCTCGAGACCATCCACCGCGCCAAGACCGGGGCCCTGCTGCGCGCCAGCCTGCGGCTCGGCGCCATCTACGCGGGAGCCGACGACGACCAGTACGCCGCGCTCTCCCGTTTTGGCGAACACGTCGGCCTGGCGTTCCAGATTGTGGATGATATCCTCGACGTGGAAGAGTCTTCCGAAGCGCTCGGAAAAACCGCCGGCAAGGACGCGCAACAGGGCAAGATCACCTTTCCCGCGGTCTACGGTCTGGAGACCTCGCGCCGCATGGCCGAAGAGGAATGCGCGCGCGCCCACCAGGTGCTGGAACCGTTCGGCGAGCGCGTGGCGCGCCTGCACGAGATCGCCGACCATATTGTACGACGCAAGTCATGAGGAGTTGAGAGGGCAAGCTAAAGCATGCCCCACCTGGTGGGGCATGCTTTAGCTTGCCCATTACTTAAATTATGAAAACGCGTCTGGACCGGCTCATCGCGGAACGCGGCCTCGTCGAATCCCGCGAGAAGGCCCAGGCCCTGATCATGGCCGGCGAGGTGCTCGTCAACGGCCAAAAAGCCGCCAAGCCCGGCCAGGCCGTTGCCGATGACAGCCGCATCGAGATCCTCGCGCGCCCGCCCTACGTGAGCCGCGGCGGCCTCAAGCTGGCTGGCGCGCTCGGCCACTTCGCCATCGGCGTCGCCGGCCAGACCTGCCTCGATATCGGCGCCTCCACCGGCGGATTCACCGACGTTCTGCTGCAAGCGGGAGCCGTGCGCGTCCATGCCGTGGATGTCGGCGCCGGCCAGCTCGATTGGAAACTGCGCACCGACCCGCGCGTGGTGCTGCACGAAGGCATCAACGCGCGCGCGCTCAAGTTCGAGGATATTGGCGAGCGGGTGGACCTCATCGTCTGCGACGTCGCCTTCATTTCCGTCACGCTCATTTTGCCCGCCGCCGTGCCCCTCTTACAGCCCGCCGGGCAAATGGTTATACTAATCAAACCGCAGTTTGAAGCCGGCAGGGGCCAGGTGGGCAAAGGCGGCATCGTGCGCGAGCCGGCCATCCACCAGGCTGCTTGCGAGCGAGTCGCGCAGGCCGTGCGCGCACTCGGATTCGAAACCAGCATGATGGAAAGTCCCATCCTCGGCGCCGAAGGAAACAAGGAGTTCCTCCTCTATGCCCACCATTAGGACCGTCGGGATCATCTCGAAACCGAACTCCGCTGCCGCCGCCAACATCGTGCCCGAGCTCATCGAGTGGCTGCGCGGCCGCGGCATGGCGGTTCGCATCGACGAGCAGACCGCTTTCTACGCCGGGCCCGTTGGGCGATCGAGCGGCCTCCCGCGGGCGGCAGTTCCCGAAGGCTGCGACCTGGTCATGGTGCTGGGCGGCGACGGCACGCTGCTCTCCGCCGCGCGCGCCATCGGCAGGCGCGAGACCCCGCTCTTCCCCGTGAACCTCGGCAGCCTGGGCTTCCTCACTGCCATCACCATCGACGAGCTGTACCCCGAGCTGGAACGCGCCTTCCGCGGCGAGCACCGCATCGCCAAGCGCCGGCTGCTGGCCACCGAAGTGGTGCGCGGCGGTCAGGTGGTGGCCGCCTACGAAGCCCTCAACGACGCCGTGCTGACCAAAGCCTCCATCGCCCGCATGGTCGATCTCGACGCGCACGTGGACGAGCAGTTCGTTTGCGCCTACAAAGCCGATGGCCTCATCATCTCCACACCCACCGGCTCGACGGCGTATTCGCTCTCCGCCGGCGGCCCCATCATTTTCCCTTCGGTGCCGGCCATCTGCATCACGCCCATTTGCCCGCACATGCTCACCAACCGGCCGGTGCTGGTGCCCGAAACCAGCGTGATCCGCGTCATTTCGCGCTCGCCCGACGACAGCGTGTTCCTGACCATCGATGGCCAGGTGGGCAACCCCATCCGGGAAGGCGACACCCTGGTCTGCCGCAGCTCGGACTACACGCTGCGCCTGGTCCGCCCGCCGCACATGATGTTCTTCGACGTCCTCCGCCAGAAGCTGAAATGGGGCGAACGGTGAAACGCATCTCCCTCACTACCTGGATCTTCATCGGGATGGCCGCGGGCGTGGCCCTCGGCATCGTCGCGCCGGGCTTCGCCAGGCAACTCTCGCCCGTCAGCCGGGTGTTCCTGCAATTGATCCGCTCCATCATCGCGCCGCTGATATTTGGAACGCTGGTGGTGGGCATCGCGGGCGGCGGCGACATGAAACGCATGGGCCGCATCGGCGGCAAGGCCATCCTCTATTTCGAGATTGTCACCACCCTGGCGCTGTTTCTGGGGCTCGCCGCCGTGAACCTGGTGCGCCCCGGCGCCGGCATTTCGATTCATGGCAGCGCCGCTGAAGCCGCCATGCCGCAGACCCAGACCAGCTTCAGCTCGGTCCTGGAGCATATCTTTCCCTCGAGCATCATCGACGCCATGGCGCGCAACGACGCTCTCCAAATTGTGGTCTTCGCGTTCCTGTTCGGCGCCGCCTGCGCGGCCATTGGCGCCAAAGCGGAGCCGGTGGTCAAGTTCTGCGCATCCCTCGCCGAGGTCATGTTCCGCTACACCAGGTACGTGATGTACCTGGCTCCTCTCGGCGTCGGTGCCGCTCTCGCGGTGGTGATTGGGAACAAGGGCGTGGATGTGCTGCTCGGTCTCGGCAAGCTGATCGCGACCATGTACGTCTCGTCCATCCTCTGCATCGTGTTCGTGCTCGGCCCGGCCCTGATCCTGTTCCACATTCCGG
>OCZT010005496.1_pt1 | contig 12613 bp, 8 predicted proteins | sample 1539031 | NCBI WGS metagenome assembly OCZT01 (sample SAMEA3539308, study PRJEB22396) | soil metagenome | biome: tundra; feature: field; material: soil | place: USA | collected 2010-05 | depth 0.15 m | reverse complement strand
TGCCAGTTCGCAAATCAATGCGATAGTGGCTCGCGAAGAAGACCTCCATCGCCTGCGCCAGCGCGGCAGCGAACCGGGTCCGATTCGTCGCGGTGTCGCGCACGCCGGCGTAATTTACCTCCACCTGCAGGCCATCGATCGGGCCACCCTGGCTGACGGAACTGCACAGTCGGGTGTTATAGCCCCCGCCAAAATAGAGATCCTGGTCGGTGGGATTGAATGTCGAGTTGGCGCCGATGCAGGTGTTGGGCATGACCGGGTTTGGCACAGCAGGATATCCCTGCGCCAATAGCAACGCGCCGAAGCTGTTGCTCCCGCGCAGCAACTCAGCGAATGGGATCGGCACCTGAGCGGCGAGCGAACGGAAGCTGCTGAGGGGAGCAAACGCGGGCTGGTTCAGGGTGGCGTCGCTATTTGTGAGTTGATCGGCCGTGAGCAGGTAACCAAGTTCCACCCGCCTAACCGGGTGGCTCTGGCCGTGCAGGTCGATGTAAAGGCCCCTGCCGGTGCTCACAACGACGGCGTTGCTGGCGATGTTGATGTAGCGGTGAAATTCCTCCCACGCTTGTTGCGCATAAACACTGCCTGCGGATCCCTCTCTAATGTCCCGATTGCAATCGATCTTGGTGCGCTTCAAGCGGCAGATGATCACGTGGGGAAAATGGCCGTAGTGGCTGTGGAATGCCTGCTGGATCGCTCGAGCCAGTTCTTCGGTTTCGCCGTCGCTGATGGTCGCGCAGTCAGCCGAATTGCCGGCGCAGTTGCGGTTAGGGATCTCCGACGGCGTCAGGCTCCCGCCGTGGGGGACGGAGAAGATCACCGGCATGTCCCCCGCGATATACTCGATGTAGTTGCTGCGACCGAAATACGACTGGCCGGGTTGGTAAACGGTCTGACCCTGGCCGCTGGAAATGGCGGCCATCCACACCAGGCCGGCGAAGGTCAGGCCGATGGGCCAGCGACAACCTCGCCAAGTGCAGGACTTAACGAGCCTCACGATTGAGAACCGGGCACCAACGGTGTCTGGCGGCGCTTCCGGCTGCGATACAAATGCAAACATGTGGTTAGCAGCATAACCACACCACATTGTGGCGATATCCCCCAAATGGATGGGTTGAGCCGTTCTTAGCCGAGATACTTGATCACGGCTTCCACCCGGGAACGAACGTGGAGCTTGTCGTAAATGTGCCGCAGATGGAAACGGACCGTCGCGGGGCTGATCGCCAGCTTATCGGCAATTTCCTTGGCGGCGAACCCCTTGGCCAACTGCTCCAGAATCTCCTCCTCGCGCGCGGTCAGGCGGTCCTGCGGGTGCCCGGCCGGTTTGTCAGAATGGAAGGACTCGATCACCTTCCGGGCAATCTCCCCGGTCATGGGCGACCCGCCATGATGCAGGTCTGTCACCGCCTCCAGCACTTTGGCGGGGTCGGTCCGCTTGAGCAAGTAGCCGCTGGCTCCGGCCTTGAGGGCATTGAAGATCGCATCCGGGTCCTCGTACACCGTAAGCATCATTACCGGCACCAGCGGCAGGGCCTTCTTGAGCGAGGCGGTGCAGGCGATGCCGCTCATCCCGGGCAGTTGGATGTCCATCAGCACGACGTCCGGCGGCGATTTGGGAATCACGCGCAGCGCTTCCTCCGCGGACGCACAAGCGCACGTGCAGCGGAAGCCCGGGGCTCCGTCAATGAAGCGCGAGATATTGCGCCGGACTTCCGTATTATCTTCGACGATGGCTACTGAGATTGCCATATCATCGGCAGCCTAGTGGCTTTCTCCGTTGCCTGCATCCCCTAATCGGATAGGGCGGGCTTGGCTGCTGTTGCCGGAGTCGTTGCCGGGCAGAGGCAGCCGCAGGCAAACGGTCGCGCCTTCCGCGGGCGCGCTGCGCACCACGAACTGACCGCCGATCTCTTCCATGCGCGCGGCCATGTTCCGCAAGCCATTGCCGCCTTCCCGAGTTGCGTCCGCCGCAAAGCCGCGGCCATTGTCCGAAACCTCAATGCTCATCACGCCGTCGCTCACCGTCAGGCGCAGCTTCACTTCCGTGGCGCCCGAGTGCTTCACGGCATTGTTCAAGGCCTCCTTGATGACCAACAGCATGTTGTGGCGCACCTCGGCCGTCAGCGTAACCCCCGGCAGATTGGGAACCACATCCAGCCGGCAACGGATGGCCGTAGGTTCAAGGAATTCCTTGGCGAAGTGGCAGAGATAGGTGGCCAAGTGGCCCGCGGAATCGTTCTTTGGATTCACCGCCCAGACCGTCTCATCCAGCCTCCGCGCCAACTCTCGCGTGCGGACCATGATGCGCTCAAGCTGCTCACGCGCCTCGGCCAGCGACTTGGAGTCGCGCACCGCCAGCGCGCCCAGGTAACCGATTTCCGTCAGGCTGGCTCCCAAGTCGTCGTGAATGTCCCGGGCAATGCGCGTCCGTTCGCGCTCCACGGCGTGGAGCTGCCGCACGATCTTGAGCTGGCCCTGATGCCTCCGTCGCAGGGCGTATCTCACGCTCGCGCCCACCGTTCCTCCGAAGATCACGAGGACCAATCCGGCAAACCAGCCGGTCTGCCAAAAATGCGGCAGCACGGTGAATGTAAGCTTGTCGCCCATCTGGTTCCACACGCCCTCCCGGTTGCAGGCCTGGACGGAGAAGGTGTAGGTGCCGTGCGCCAATCGATTATAGCTGGCTTCTCGCTGGCCGCCGGTGTCCACCCATTCGGCATCCACTCCTTCCAGCTTATGCCGAAAGCGCAGCTTCTCCGGGGCGCTGAAGTTCAGGCCCGTGTAATCAAACTCGAAGCGCCGGCTACCCGGGCGGATTTCCAGCGCGACGGGGACAGCGTGGGAAGCCGACCCTGGGGCACCCGCGCTGGCCGGCATCCGCGTCTCCTCACTTCTTTGCCAATCGTCGGCCTCGGTTACCTTGCCGTCCACGACGATCCTTTCGATGTGTACCGGCGGCGCAATCGTGTTGGTATTGACCTCCGCGGGATCCACAACCACCAGGCCTCGGATGGTCGGAAACCAGAGCCGCCCATCGCGGCTGCGGCAGCCCGCCGGCTGGCAGCCGCCCTCACACTCCAGCGCGGGCAGGCCGTCGGACCTGCCGTAGGCCACACACTGGATGCGCGCGCGCTTGCCCTCCGCAAACTGGTTCAACTCCGCTTTGGCCACGCGGAAGATGCCTTGGTTCGAGCTAAACCAATACTGTCCGCGCCCGTCGTCGGCAATATGGCAGATCACATTGTCCACCAGGCCGTGACGGGTAGTGCAAATCACCGCGCGTCCGTCCTTGAGCCGGGTGAGGCCGCCGCCGTAGGTGCCGATCCACAGCACGCCGTCCGGCTCGGGGCGTAGCGCCCAGACGAAGTCGCTGCTCAAGCCGTTCTCGCACGTGAAGCGCGTGAACTGGCCATCCTTCCAGCGCAACAAGCCCGTGCCGTCCGTGCCGAACCACATGTTGCCGGCCGCATCTTCAGCCATCACCCGCACATCCGCCAAGGGCATCGATTGGGGAAGTTCAATGGTGCGAATCGTGTCGCCCTCAACCCGTGGCAATAACCGGGTATTGCGCTGTCCGACCCACACGGTGCCATGCGAATCCTCGAATAAGCTGCGCGTGGTATAGCCCATATAAGTCAAATCAGCCACCGGCCTGAAAGGTCCGTCCTGCCGACGGAACACGCCTCCGGAACGAACCGCCGCCCATACCCGTCCCTGACCATCGGCCAACACCGCCGACACGCGCCAGGATAAGGCAGGTGTTTCGTCCTCCGCCACCCGGGCCGTTTCCCCCTGCAAAACGTTCACCCCGTTACCGTCAGTTCCCACCCAGACTTCACCCGCCCGCCCCTCGCTGACCGTCGTGATGCGCTCCGAAGAAAGGCCCTGGGCCAAACCGTAAACGGTGAATAGCGGCAAACGCAGCCGGTCCAATCCGCCGTCTTCCGTGCCGACCCAGAGATTGCCTTCGCCGTCCTCGAACAGGGTTCGCACCGAATCGCTGCTCAGCCCGTCCCGTTTGGTGAACTGCATCGGGGCGCCGTTGGTGTCGCAGCGGAAAAGACCCTGGCCCGTGGTGCCGAGCCAGAGATGCCCGCCGCGATCCTCGATGCCGCACGTAATGCTCTCGACGGCCACGCCCGGACGGCCCGCCCGCGCAATCCACTGGCCATCCCGCCACAGCCCCACCTCGCCGCCCGCGCTCAGCCACCAACCCCCGGAGCGGCTGGCGCAGTGAACCACATACTCACCCGGTCGGCCCGACAGCGCCGGAACCAAACGCTGCCCTGCAAGTTGTGAAAGCCCGGAACTGCTTAACGCCCATAGCCGGTTTCGGGCATCCGCTCGCACCTCAAAGCTCGGGCGGCCTGCCGCTTTCCAATTCGTGGACACTGTCGAATAATGGCCGTTGGCCAATCGGCCAACGCTTCCATCCTCCATCGAGAGCCAGAGCGCGCCGGACTCCTCCTCCGCGACTTGGATAACGGCTGAACGGACACCTTGTGTCTGGGGCAGCGCCAACGGCGCAAACCGGCCATCCTTAAGCTGGACCACGCCCCCTTCCTGCGTGGCGAACCGCAATTCACCGTGCCGCCCTGCGAACAAGAACCGCACGCGCCCGCTGCCCAATGCCGGCGTGTCGCCCGCCCTGAACATCCTGAACCGCACGCCGTCAAACCGTGCCACCCCATCCAGGGTGCTGATCCATAAGTAACCATCCGGGGTCTGCGCGATGCCGGTAATCGTGTTCTGCGGCAGACCTTTTTCACCTTGCCACACATCGATCAGATACCGCTTGGAACCGGCATTGTCAGCGCGCAATGACCCTGTCAGCAGTCCAAGGAGCAGGAGCGCAAATCCACCTCGGAGAAAGGACCAATGGGTGACGTGGCCAGCAGACAGAACACCAACATGACGTTCTCGCCGCGAGTCTGAGTCCAGTCGGCACAACTGACCAGTCATCATCCCGAGCTTAGGCCGCGCGCCTGCCCGGTCAACACCGTTTCCTCCGGCGCCCGCAGGCGAGTCACTTGCTGGGCTATGATGGTATCGTCTTCGGAGGTTCGGTTCGGCTCGTTCCGCTCGCAGATTTGGCGAACGGACGACCAAGCATCAGCGGCGTGAGCCAGCCGCCGCTGACGCACGAATCAAGCGTGATTTGGACGTCCGGGAGGCACGGCGGGACGGCTCGCGATCCGTTGAGGCAGGTGCAGCCCTGCGAACTATCTTTCCTCGCGTAGAACACGCGCGTCCATAGGCCGATACTCCAGCCAGGCGAGCCTGGAGTGAGCTTGGAGTCAGCATGGAGTGATGGTGTACGAAGCCATATGCTCTGGTGGTGGTCTGGGGATACTTCGGCACCACTCTGGCGTGGCCGCGGCGGGCATTGCCCGCGGCGCTAGTGTCAACCACGGCCACGACTGCTTCGCCTGCACATTATAGCAGGAGAAGGCAGCCGTATCAAGGAGCTTCAGTTCAGCGCCACGTTGCGGCGGAGGTAGGTGGGCACGTCAAGATCCTCGCCCTTGTGGATGGTCGGCTCGCTCTTGTCGAACCGGCCTTTGGAGATGATCTCGAGCGGCAACTGGGTCTGCCGCAGCCGGGACGGATGCTTGCGTTGGCGGGAGCCGCCCCGGCCCTGCCGCGCGAAGAGTTCCTGGACCTGGTCCGACGGCAAAGTCGGAGGCGGAGGCACGAATCTTGAGCCGGGCCGCGCGGTTGCCGTTTGAGACAATAGTTGCTGGTCCAGCTCTTCAGCGCTCGCCGCGGCGCCGGTTCCCTCGGACGCATGCTCAGGGTTCTTTCGCGTCGCGATGAGCGTCACCGCCAGGCGCTCGCTGAAGGCCTCATCAATGGCGGCGCCCATGATCACCTGGGCGTGCTCGCACTGGCGGTTGAGCTGCTCCATCACGCGATTGATTTCGGCCATGGTCAGGTCCCGCCCCCCGATCAAACTCACCAGCACGGCATCGGATTCACCGAGCATCTGGCCGCCGTCCAGCATCGGATGCGCCAGCAACTTGTCCATGACTTCGCGCGAACGCGTCGGTCCCATGGCTTCGGCCACGGCGAAGGAACTCTCCGCATGCCGGTCCCGGAGCAGCGCCGCCAGGTCGGCGAAATGAATTTCAAGAAGCCCCTTATGCATCAGCAGGCGCCAGACGCCGCGCACGCCGTCGGCGAGGTAGTCATTGGTGATCTTGAACGTCTCCAGCACGCTGGTGTTCTCGTCGATCATCTTGAATACCTTCTGGTTCGGCAGACAGATGACACCGTCGGCGGAGGACTTGAGCTCCATCAGGCCATGCTGTGCCACGCGCCGCCGGTGGCCGCATTCACATTCGAAGGGCGTCGTCACGAAGCCAAGCGCCAGGGCGCCGGCCTCTTTCGCCGCGCGCGCCAGCACCGGGCTGATGCCCGTCCCGGCGCCGCCCCCCAGACCGGCCAGGATGAAAACCACATCCGCTCCCTCGCAGACGGCCTTGAGCTTCGGCAACTGCTCCTCGGCCAGCGCGCGGCCGCGGTCCGGGTCGCCGCCCGTGCCCAGCCCGCGGAGGAGTTGCGTTTCCAGGTGAACCTTTTCGGTGGCGGTGGAGGCCGCGAGCGATTGCGCATCCGTCTCGACCGCCGCAAAGCTCACCTCGGGCAGGCCGCTTTTGCGCATGAGTTCCATTACGGTGATACCCCCGCCGCCCACGCCAACCACCTTCACCGAGAGGTTCTTTTTCGGAGCTGCCACCGCCGCGTCTGTCTGTGCATTCGTATTCATGGCCCGGGTAAAGATATGGTTAAGGGCGATCGTCAAACCCGCCGGAAAAGCTGGCCCAGGGTGCTCTTGATGCCGTCCGTCAGGGAGGACTTGGCGGCGCGCTTGCGCTGTTGGAACGAGCCGAACTTCACCAGCCCGATGGCCGTCGCGAACTCGGGCTGGTCGAGGGCGGACTTGAGCCCGCTGATCGAGTTGGTCTTGCCGAGGAACACGGGCATCTGCAGGACCTGCTCGGCGAGCTTGGCGATCTGCGGGATGCGCGCCCCGCCGCCGCACAGGAACACCCCGGCGCGCAGGTAATCCAGCGCGCCCGCCTGCTCGAGGTCCTGGCCGACGAGCTGGAATATTTCCTCCAGCCGCAGCGCCATGATACGGCGCAGATGTTCGAGGTTGATGGTCTTGACCGGGAGGCCGTGCTCGTTGGAGATCGTGATCGACTGGCCCTTGGCGGAGTCCTCGAGAAAGCTGGCGCCGTGTTCGAGCTTGAGCTGCTCGGCGCGGCTGAGCGGCACCTTCAAGCCGTAGGCCAAGTCGTTGGACACGTGATCACCGCCCACGGCGAGCACGCCGGTGTGCTTGATGATCCCGTTGGCATAGAGGACATAGTCGGTCGTCCCGCCGCCGATGTCGATGACCAGCGAGCCGAGCTCCTTCTGTTCGTTTGTGAGCAAGGCGAGCGAGGAAGCCAAGCCATTGAATACGATGTCATCCACCTCCAGTTGCAGCCCCTTGACCGTGCGAATCGCGTTTTGCAGCCGGTTCAGGTTCCCGTGCACGACGTGCACGTCCACCTCAATGCGCGCGCCGAGCATACCCACCGGGTTGGTGATGCCGTCCTGCCCGTCCACGAGAAAATGCTGGCGGATAGCGTGGATGACGTGGTTCTGGGCGGGCAGATTGATCGCCTTGGCGTTCTTGATCACGTCCTGCACGTCCTCTTCCGAGATCTCGCGGTCGGAGGACGCGACCGGATGCACGCCGCGGTTGTTGAAGCCGCGCAGGTGGCCGCCCGTCACGCCGAGATAGACGCTGCGGATTTCGACATCGGCCATCTGCTCCGCTTCGACGATGGCCTGGCGCACATCCTCTTCGGCGAGGGTCGCGTCGGCGATTTCTCCTTTGCGCACGCCACGCGAGCGCGACTGGCCGAGGCCGACAATATTCAGCGCGCCGTCAGCGGCAAGATCGCCGACTACAGCGCAGACCTTGGACGTGCCGATTTCCAGTCCTACGATGATCGAAGAGGAATTAAACATGTTGTTTCTTGGGGCGCAAAGTTTTGGGTAACTTCGGGGCGGAAGGGGGCACCGCGCTGGCCTCAATCCAGCGTATAGGCAGGTTTTTGGTAACCGCAAGATCGAGATTGGCAATGGCCTTGCTCTGCTTCTGGCCGAAGTTAAAAACTTCATACCACCGCAGCAGTTGCTGGTCCAGGTCCACCAGGCCAAAGACCACCTCGCTCCCCTGCCCCGTCGTCGCGACCAACACGGACGGGGAGGATGCGTCAACGCGCTTCAGATCAACCACCGTGGACATAGACGATTGGTCGAAGGCCATGATGAGTTGCAGCGCCGCCTGGACGGAAGGGGTGAGGATGCGCCGGCCGGGCTGCAGTTCACTGGCGTTGATGCCGGCGATCACGGGGAACGAATTAGTCCCCTGGTTGGTCCGCGTGGCTCGCTGGCGCGGGTCCAGCGGCAACATGACATAGCCCTCCGCGTCCAGATAATACACGGCCAATTCAATCCCTCCGCTCCGACGCGGCAAGGGGACGTTGACTTGCGCGACCGGCTCGCGCTCCGTAACGCGGATACGCAAGGTGCGGGGAAGGATGCGCTCAACCGAGACGGACTTGATCCGGGAGTCCATCTCCAGGTCCCGTTTGACACGGGCGAGATCGAGCGCCAGCAGGTTCTCGTCGGACGCGACTCCGGCCCAGCGACGCAGTTGGTCCACCGCGATAACGCCATCGGTCTGCACGTCCAGCTCCTGGATGGTGAAGGCCTTATTCTCATAGACACACCGGTTGAGGGCCCAATCCCCGGTGCGATAGACCAAATACAGGCCAAAGACGGTCGCGAAGAGCACACCGAGGCAGATCGCGCCCAGGCGCGTCCGCGCGGCGCGAACCTGGCTGGAGCGCAACTTCACGTCCAGCACCTGCTCGCGGCCGAGCCGCCGGTTCTTTGGCTTGCGTCTAAACCACATGCTATTTTCGCTTCAGAGCCAGGTCCACCATCCGCTGGCACAGCTCGGCGTAGCCGATTCCGGCCGCGGCCGCCGCCTTGGGCAGCAGGCTGGTCTCGGTCATGCCCGGCAAAGTGTTTACTTCCAGCACGATTGGGTCGCCACTCGGCTTCACAATGACATCCACCCGCGAGTAATCACGGCCGCCAATCGCCTTGAACGCGGCCAGACCCGCGGCCTGGGCGCGCGCCGTCGTGGCGTCGTCGAATGGCGCGGGGCAAAAATAGTCGGTCGTGCCGACGCTATACTTGGTCTGGTAGTCGTAAATGCCGGTCTTGGGCCGAACCTCAACGAGGGGCAGCGGCTGGTCGGCGAGGATGCCAACGGTACATTCGCGGCCAACGATCTTCTCCTCCATCAGAACCAGTGAATCATGGCGCATGGCCTCAGTCAGGGCCTTGCTCCAATCTGAGACGCGCTCGACGAACTGCAGGCCGACACTGGAGCCCTGGCGGGCGGGCTTGAGCACGATCGGCGGGTCCCAGCCCATTGGCCAGCTTGCGGCGGGCGACTCGATCAGCAGATAGCGGGCGGTGGGAACACCCGCGGCCACGCAGCGCTCCTTGGTCAGAAACTTGTCAAACCCGATCCGGCTCGCCTCGGGGTCGCACCCGGTGTAGATCACACCCAATTCCTCCAGCCGGCGCTGAACCGTGCCGTCCTCGCCGTACGTGCCGTGCAGCGCGAGGAAAACGACATCAGTGCCTTTGGGCAGCCGCCACTTCTCGGTCTTCGGATCCAGTTCGTTTACCTGGTGTCCGAGCGAGCGGAGCGCCGTGGCCACCTGCGCGCCGGAGCGCAGCGACACTTCACGTTCAGCGCTCGGTCCGCCCAGCATCACAGTAATATTGAGTTTCTTAGCAGCAGGGTTCATTCGCCTACGATTTCGACTTCGGTTTCCAACTCGATTCCGCGGGTAGCCCGAACGCGTTGCCGGACGATCTCGATCAAGTCCAGGATGTCGCGCGCCGTGGCCGCGCCGCTGTTAACAATGAAGTTGCCGTGCTCGGCCGACACCACCGCTCCCCCGACGCGCGTTCCTTTCAACCCCAGTTCGTCGATCAGCTTGCCGGCGGGGATTGCGGGCGGGTTCTTGAATATGCAGCCGGCGCTCGGCGCGGCGGGCTGGGATGTCCACCGCTTCCGGCTGTACTCGTTCATGCGCTGCTCGATTATCTCGCGCGAGCCGGGCTGGCCGCGCAACACCGCCCCCAGCGCGAGGTGCGTCCTCAGGGTCTGGCAGTTGCGGTACGTAGCCGCGAACTCCCGGGCGGGCCGCTCCTGCACTTCCCCGTCGAAACTCATCAGACGAACGGACTCAACCACGTCAAGCATCGCGCAGCCCATAGCCCCGGCGTTCATGCGCAACGCGCCGCCGACGCTGCCGGGGATGCCTTCCAGGAACTCCAGGCCGGCCAAACTGTTGCGCTTGGCTTCGACCGCGACCGCCTTCAGTTTCCCGCCTGCGCCGCAATTCAGACGCTCGCCCGCCACTTCAATTCGGCTAAAATGGGCATGAGCCAGACAGATAACCACGCCAGGGAAACCGCCATCTTTCACCAGCAGGTTCGAGCCGCGGCCGAGCACGAAGAACCGCCAGCCGCGCTCCTGGCAACTGGCCAGGACGGCCGCCAAGTCCGGTTCCGAAGCCGGTTCAACATAAACCTGCGCCGGCCCGCCAACCCGCAAGGTCGTGTGTTTGGCCAGCGGTTCGTCGCGACGAATCACCGTGGCCGGCGAGACGCGCTGCGCCAGCACATCCGCCGCTCCCGCCTGGCTCAGCTCAGGCTTCTCCAGAATAGCATCCTGGCGAGTCAAGCCGCCCTCCGTTCCGGCAGTGCGGCTGTGGGACGGCCTGGCTCGCGGAGTTCCGTTCGGTCGGACTGCGAGCATCGCGACAGTGTCGGCTTGCTCCCGGTGTCCGAGGTCCGGATGCCCGGCGAGGCAACCGATTCCGGATCAGCGCAACAACCTTTGCCAGCCTCGGCTCCCGCGGGAAGCAACATAGCGTCAGCGATTTGCTCCGCGGCGTGCGGGGCGTGCCATTGCGCCAGGGCGCTCCGCATCCGCTCATGCGCCGCCGGCTTCTCGATCAGGTCCAACAGCAATTGGGCCAGTGTTTCCGGCGTCGCACTTTTTTGCTCGAGCAAGCAGGCCGCACCAGTGGCTTCGAAAGCGCGGGCGTTGTAAAACTGGTGATTGTCCGTGGCGGCCGGATAGGGAACGAGCACCGCCGGCACGCGCATCGCCGCGAGTTCGGCGAGCGAGGAAGCGCCCGCGCGAGAGACCGCGGCGGTCGCCGCGCCCAACGCCACATCCATCTCGGCAAAGAACGGGTGCACGACCGCCTTCAGCTTCGACGCGGCGTAAGCCTGGCTCATCTTCTGCGTGTCGCTGGGGCCCGTCAGATGGAGCCACTGCAAATCGGGAGCGCGGCCGGCAAGCAATGGCAGGGCTCGAAGCACCAGCTCGTTGATGCCGCTCGCGCCCTGGCTCCCGCCCATTATGAGCAGGACGGGGCGTGCCGGGTCAAGACCCAGCCTCGTCCGGCAAGCCGCCGCCTCGCGTGCGTGGAAACCATCGCGCACCGGCGTGCCGGTCACCGTCACTTTGCGATTATGCAAACGGCCACCCGCCGCGGGGAAGCCGACAAACGCGCGTTGCACCACCCGAGACAGCCAGCGGTTCGCGCGCCCCGGAATCGAATTGGATTCATGCAGAAACGTGCGCGCGCCAGCCCGCCGGGCGGCCAGGATCGGCGGCGCGCTAGTGAAGCCGCCCATCGCCAGGGCGGCCTGCGGGGGGCGAGACTTGAACAGTCGCGCCGCTGCGCGGTAGGATTGGATGAATCCGCGGACAAAGGCGAGTTCCCCGCCGTGTTTCAAGCCGACCGCGGGCAGCGTAACGATTTGCATGCCAGTAACACCCTGGACGGCTTGCTGATCCACGTCCTTGGGCGAGATGAGCAGCATGACTTCACAACCGCGTCGCACAAGCTGGTCGGCGACCGCCAAACCCGGAAAGAGGTGCCCGCCTGTCCCACCACAGGCGATGGCCACGCGAACCGGCGATTGGGATAATGGCGTCATGCTTGAGGCTGTGTCCGCCGGGCAAACGGATTCGCGGCGTCCGCCCCCACCGACATTTGCCAACTATCAGCACTGAGTTCGCGCGCCTGCCGCGCGATGCTGAGCAAGAGACCCACACTCACCAGCATCATCAGCAAATTCGAACCGCCGTAGCTGATAAAGGGCAGCGGCAGGCCTTTATTCGGCAAGGTGTTCGTGACCACGCCGATGTTAATGAAGGCCTGCAAGCCAATCAGCAAGGTTATCCCCGCGCCGAGCAGGAATCCGAACGTGTCGCAAGCCTGCATCGCGATATACAAGCCGCTAAAGACGATGGCCACGAACGCCGCAATCACCAGCAGGGTCGCGATCAGCCCGAGTTCCTCGCCGATGATTGAGAAGATGAAGTCGGTGTGGTGCTCCGGGACGAAGCCGAGCTTCTGGCGGCCATCGCCCAGGCCTTTGCCAGTCAGGCCGCCGCTCCCGAGCGCGACCATCGCCTCGTATGCCTGCAACCCTTTACCCCGCC
>OCZT010005494.1_pt1 | contig 12622 bp, 10 predicted proteins | sample 1539031 | NCBI WGS metagenome assembly OCZT01 (sample SAMEA3539308, study PRJEB22396) | soil metagenome | biome: tundra; feature: field; material: soil | place: USA | collected 2010-05 | depth 0.15 m | reverse complement strand
ACCCGGATCTGCGCCTCCTCGAAGAGTGCGGCGCTGTCGGCGTCCTCGATGAAGCCGCGGGCGATCAGCTCGGGACCGGCCACGATGGCGCCGGTGGAACGCTCGACGGCGAGGTGGACGATGATCAGGCCGTCCTCGGCGAGCTGGCGGCGGTCGCGGAAAACGACGTCGGTGGCGTCCTCCAGACTGAGGCCGTCGACGTAGACGTAGCCGGCGGGCACGCGGCGCTCCAGCACGCGGAGGCCCTCGCCGTCGATCTCGACCACCTTTCCGTTGTCGACGGCGGCGACGTTCTCGGGGAGCACGCCCGAGGCGATCGCCAGCTCGCGGTGCGCGGCGAGATGCCGGTACTCGCCGTGCACCGGCATGAAGTATCGAGGCCGGCAGAGGGTGAGCAGGAGGCGCAGCTCCTCGCGCGCGGCGTGGCCGGAGGCGTGGAGGCCGTGCGCGCTGCCACGGTAGGTGTGGGCGCCCAACCGGTCCAGGTTGTTGACGGTGAGGTGCACCGCCTCCTCGTTGCCGGGGATGGGATTGGCGCTCAGCACCACGGTGTCGCCGGCATGGAAGGAGACGAGTGGGTGCTCGCCGCCCGCGATGCGGCTGAGCGCGGAGAGCGGCTCGCCCTGGGCACCGGTGCACAGGATGCAGAGCTCACGATCCGGCAACCGAGCCGCCTGCTTTGGGGAGACGACGGTGCCGCGGCCGACCTCCAGGAAACCGAGCTCCTGGGCGACCTTGACGTTGTTGAGCATCGAGCGCCCGATGAAGAGGCAATGCCGGTCGGCGTTCTCGGCGGCCTGCACCACCTGCTGCAGCCGCGAGATGTTGGAGGCGAAGGTGGCGACCAGCACCCGGCCCGCCGCTCCACCGATCAGCGAGGCGAGCGCCGGGGCCACGGACCGCTCGCTCGGGGTCATTCCCTCCAACTCGGCGTTGGTGCTGTCGCTGAGCAGGAGGAGGACGCCGGCGTCACCCAGGCGGGCCAGGCGGGCGAGGTCGGGTGGCTCTCCGTGAACGGGGGATTGGTCCACCTTGAAGTCGCCGGTGTGGATGATCACGCCGAGCGGCGTGTGCAGGGCGAGCGCGCAGGAGTCGGGCACCGAGTGGGTGGTGTGGATCCACTCGACGGCGATGCCGCCGAGCTGGACGGTCTGGCCGGGGATGACCGTGGTCAGCCGGGTGCTCGACAGCAGGCGGTGTTCACGGAGCTTGTTGCGCAGGATGCCGAGGGTGAGGGCCGTCCCGAAGACGGGGACGTCGAGGCGGGGCAGGATGTACGGGAGGGCGCCGATGTGGTCCTCATGCCCGTGGGTCAGGACGATGCCGCGCACCCTCTCGCGCCGCTCGACCAGCCAGCCCACGTCGGGGATGACCAGGTCGACACCGAGCATCTCGGTCTCGGGGAACATCAGGCCCGAGTCGACCACGACGATGTCCTCGCCGCATTCGATCGCGAGGAGGTTGCGGCCGATCTCGCCGAGCCCCCCCAGGGCGACCAGGCGCAGGCGGGAGACCTCCGTCCCCGTGGCTGTGTCGGCAGCGGTTGCCTGGGTCAAAACAGGCTGAGCTGGTCGCGGGAAGGCGGCTCGGGCGGCGTGGGGGGCTCGGTCGCGCCGGGGGACCCGAGTCGCAGGACCGGCTCGCCGGGCTCGGGAGCGACCAGGCTCAGGAGCGGTTCGGCGTGCGCAGGGGAGGCGGATGGCGGGGCAGGCGAGTGGCTTTTGGTGGCGCCAGCTTGAGCGTGTGCTACCGGCGGGGCGGCCTGTACCGGCTGCCGCCGGCGGGCCTCCGCCTCGTCCAGGTAACCGCGCACCTTGAGCATGTCGTCCTCAAGTGTCCGCATTAATGAGCCCTGGTAGAGGGCGGCCGCGGGGTGGTACAGGGGGACGTAGAGGCGATCGCCGCGAACCACCTTGCGGCCGTGGAGCCCGCTGATGCCGCCCGCCCCGGGGAGGAGCCGGGCGAGGGCATGGCGACCCAGGATGAGGATCACGTCGGGGCGAATGATCTCGATCTGGGCGTCCAGGAAGTGGGAGCAGGCCTCCATCTCGGCCGGCTCGGGGTCGCGGTTGCCCGGCGGCCGGCACTTCACCACGTTGGTGATGTAGATGTCGTCGCGGCGCAGGCCGATGCTCTCCAGAAGCTTGGTCAGGACGTTTCCCGCCGCGCCCACGAAAGGGCGCCCGACCCGGTCCTCGGTCTCCCCGGGTCCCTCCCCCACCGCCATGATCCTGGCGCCGGCCGGCCCGGACCCGGGGACGGCCTGGATGCGCTTGAGGTGGAGCGGGCAGTCGGTGCAGACGAGGATGTATTCGTGGACGACGGCCAGGGCATCCGCGGCGCCACTCTGCATCGTTCGGGATTGTACGTGCGCGAGCCCTTCTCGTTCGCGGCGGCAGTGGGGATCGTTCCAGGCGTGCCAATGAATGCCGACACCCGCGACCTTGGGGGTCGGCCGGGCCGTGAGCCGCTTGATCACGTTAGCTGGGCTTGGTGCGACGACGGCGACGGCGAAAGACGACAAGCAGAGCCCCGGCCACGACGGCAATCAGTAGTCCACGCACTCTGCTCATGCTCACGAGACTAACGGCTGGGGGTTCGCCGGTCAACCCGCCCGGGCGGGCACTAGCACTCTCCACCTCTTCGTCACGGCCACCTCAGGTCACCCGCTTGTCACCCGGCAAGTCTTCCCTGAAGAGGTAGGGTGTGGACTCGGGTCGATGCCTCAGTAGTAGTGGCGCCGACCGCCCACTGCGTGCCCGGCGGCCCCCAGGAGTTCCAGAGCCAGCCCAACCACCAGCAGGATGATCCCTATGGTCAAGAGGGCAGGGATACCTGCGACCAGGCCGATGATCAGAAGGACGATGCCGAGAAAGGCCATGCTCACCTCTTTCGTGATGCGGATCGCTCGCGACAGCGAGCACCGCTGAGACCGCAGCCTACCGCCGTGGCTGCAAAGATCGCTGCAACCGCCGATGGGTTGCCATGACCCCTGCTCCGTCGATCGGAATCAGACAGCCGCGCTTCGGAGGATCAAGTGGTGAGCTCTCGGCATTTTGACGTGGTAGTGCTCGGTGGGGGCTCGGTCGGCGAAGTCGTGGCTCCAGCCGTCGCAAGAGCCGGACGTTCGGTCGCGATCGTGGAGGTACTCCGTGTCGGTGGTGAGTGCCCCTACGTCTCTTGCATGCCGAGCAAGGCGATGCTCTATGCCGCCCACCTACGTCGCGCGGCTGCCGGAGCCCGATGGCTTGGTATCGGCGCCGATGCCCCTGCAGCCGGAGCTGCGTATGCGGCCGCCACCGCTCGCCGCGATGTGATTGCGGAGCATCGCGATGATCGAGCCGCTGCGGCACGCCTGCAGGAGGACGGCGTCACCATCCTGCGCGGCGGCGGCCGCATCACGGGCGCAGGTGTCCTGACGGTCGGCGGTACGAGTATCGACTGGACTGACCTGGTCATCGCAACGGGCTCCGCCCCCGTGATTCCGGAGATCCCGGGCCTTGGCTCGATCGACGCATGGACGAGTGACCAGGCGCTGAGCTCCGCCGATCGCTTCGCGCGCCTGGCCATCATCGGAGGGGGACCGGTGGGCTGTGAGCTCGCCGACGTCTACGCGAGTTTCGACTCACACGTTACCATCGTGCAACAGGCCCTCCGGCTGGTGCCGCGGGAGGAGCCATCGGTCGGCGACGAATTGGCGCGCCTCTTCCAGCAGCGCGGCATCGCAGTCAGGGTATCCACGCGGATCGAGGCCGCGGCGCGGACCGCCCACGGAGTCGAGTTGAATCTGTCCAATGGGGACGCGCTGGTGGTGGATCGCGTCCTCATCGCTTCGGGACGCAAGCCCCGTACGGACGTTGGGCTGGAGTGCATCGGCGTCGAACCAGGCCCGCGCGGAATCGAGATCGACGAGACCTGCCGCGTCCGCGGCCAGGAGCATGTGTGGGCCGGTGGCGACGTGACCGGCGTCGCACCCTTCACGCACACCGCCTCGTATCACGGACGGGTGATCGCGGCCAATCTCAACGGCACGCGAACCGTAGCCGACCATCGGGCGCTGCCGCGGTGCGTGTTCACGGAGCCGCCGATCGCGTGCGTCGGCGAAACCACGGCGTCCGCGAAGCGCAAGGGGATGGACGTGATCGTCGCGACCACTCAATTGGCAGCGACCGCCCGCTCGCAGACGGACGCGGCGTTGGACGGGCATCTCACACTCATCGCTGACCGGCAGCGCGGGTTTCTCCTCGGTGCGGCGGCGATTGGCGCTCGCGCCGACGAGTGGATCGGCGAGGCGGTGGTGGCGATCCGTGCGGAGATCCCACTCGAGGTCATGGCAGACGTCGTTCATCCGTTTCCCAGTTTCTCCGAGGTGTACGAGCCGGCGCTGCGAGAGCTGCTCTCCCAGGCGCAAACTCCGGGCTCAGCCGGGCGCAGGCGGCGGGACTGAGCCAAGAGCGAACCGCCGGGGTTGGACGGGGGCGGAGACTCGTCGCTGCGGCTCCTGCCGCTCGCCTTCACACCGGCCCGCGCCGCTGGTGCCCGATCGGTGAGCCACCCGGCCCGGTTTCGACCCTTACAGTGCCCTTGTCTGTCGCTATCGAAACGGATTCCCAGGTGTACCCCTCTGGCCCTCCGAGGACGGTGGGGGCGCTGGTGACTTTCCAGAGCGGAGGCGGGCAGCGGCGCGTTCGCCTTTCCGGGCGACCTGGGCTAGAACGAGCCGCCTAAAGACTGAGCGCGAGTTGGGCCGGGCACCCGGGGGCACCACCTGGTCAGGTGCCCACCCGGAGCGCCACTGCGGCGTCAGGTTCTAGGACCCTGAAGGTGAAGCTCTCCTCGATGTACAGCCGGACGAGATCGGCGTCATGGCCGACATAACCGATAGACAGGTCCTGCCCGCAGTCGAGCAGGAAATCTCCACCTCGCAGACTGAGCACGATCCCTCCCTCCACACCGGGCGCCCACACCAGCGGGCCACCAAGGATTTGGCGGAGATGGTCCAGGAGCAGGTACCCACCGTGCTCGGTGGTCTCGACGATCTCGGTGTAGATCTTCGGGCCGATGGCCAGCCCGTACGGCCCGTCGATCCCGGCCTGACGAAGTACGTCGACTGCGCGGGCGACTCCATTCGGATACCTTTGCATGTCCTTTCCGAGCACGATCGGCTCGTGCGAGGTGCTCTCGGTGATGCCCTGCATCCCGGCCGCCGGGTGCCCGTGGAACACGGTCACGTTCTCCGCGAGTGCGATCTGCCGCGCCGCCTCGTCCAATTCGGCGAGATCGAGGTCGGTGGCTCCGCGCTCCGCGTCGTCCACTTCGGCGCGCGAGACCTTGAATTCGGCCCGCAGCTCCACCAAAGACAAGACGCGCCGTTGCGCTGCCGTAACGCCCGCCGACGGTGCGGAGATCGAGACGAGCCGACCCAAGGGAGTGGCGGAGTGCGACCAACCGTGTGGTCCAGCAAAGTCCACCAGCTTTCGGGCCGCCAGGTGGGTGGTGAGCCGTGTCTTGGCCTCCTGATCGATCGCCGCCCATCCCGCGTCGGAGATGGGCGCCAGGTCCCGGTACAGGTGGTTCATCCCTCCGCCCCCTTGAGGCTGCCAATGCCGAGCGATCCCGACCGGTTCGTACCAGGCGCCCCGGCGGGCCCCGGTGCGGTGCCCGCGATCTCGGCCTCGACCTGGGTGATCGGCTCAGAGGTGAACAGGAAGGTGCGCAAGTGCCCATCGAGGACAGCATCGTGCCGGCGCAGCCACTCGAGGATCATCGCGGCATGTTCCTTCTCCTCGTCTCGGTTGTGGGCGAGGACCGCGGCGAGGCTTGCGTCAGAGGTCGCCTTCACCCGCTGGTCGTACCAGTCGATCGCCTCCAACTCCTCACACAAGGAAGCCTTGGCCCGGTGCTGGTCGATGATCGCTTCGTCGAGAAGTTGCAGCGGCTCGTGTAGTCCTTCGCTTGCCATCGGTTGCTTCTCCTTTCGGCATCGTCCTGCCGTGAGGGCACCTCACCTCCGAATCCCCAGCTCATCCAGGTGGAGCCGGAGCGCGGCTTGGTCATGGTACACGCGGAAGGCGCCCGCCACCTCGAGCTCCTGGCGGCCGTATCCGCCCGATGACAGGCCCACTCCCAGCGCCCCGCGCGGCGGGCGGCGAGCACATCCCAGATGCTGTCCCCCACGACGACGGAGTTGGTGATGGCTCCCCCCGATCGCTGGGCGGCGGCGAGGAAGAGGTCGGGATCGGGCGTCTGATCCCTTCTACTCGTCGCGGCCGCTCTTCTGACCTGGGCGTAAGGTCAAATCGCCCAAGCATCAGCCCGTTGGTCGGGGTGCGCCCCCCCCTCGGCGGCGTGCCAGCCCTGGGCTTCCCCGCCGATCTCCTCTGGTGTGGTTAGACGACCCTGGCCTGGCTCAGCGTTCGACCGCTTGAGTGGTGATCAGGCCCTCGCGGATGGCCATGGAGACCGCCTCCAGCTTCGAATGGGCTCCGAGCTTGCTGATGATGCTCTGGATGTGGTTGCGCAGGGTGTGGATGCTGATGAACAGCCGCTCGGTGATCTCCTGGTTGCTCAGGCCATCCGCGAGGAAGAGGAGAACCGCGGTCTCGCGGTGGGTGAGGGCGTCGCCGGAGTAGCCGCTCCCCTTTCCGTCGACGCCGGTGAGGCGGTGGTGGCCCCGGAGGCGGCGGCGCGCACGGCGGCGGCCAGCTCGTCGATGCCGTCTCCCTTGGTCACGAAGCCGGCGCAACCCGCGGCGAGTGCCTCGCTGAAAGGGCGGGGTCGACGGCGGCGGTGACGAGTACCACGCGGACCCCCGGCCGGATCGCCCGCAGCTCCGCCGCCGCGTGGGTGCCCTGGCCGTCGGGGAGACGCTGGTCGAGGAGGATGACGTCGACCTCCGTCACCTCCAGGTGGCTCCGGGCATCGGCCGGGCTCCCGACGCAGTCGACCACCTGGATGTCAGCCTCCTCGTTGAGTGCGGCCGCCACCGTCTGACTGAATATCATGTGGTCGTCGACGAGGAGGACGCGGATGACTCGCGAAGCTCTGTACGGGATCTCCTCGGGCGTGCACGCCGATGGTCTGTCCCATGTCGCCATTGTTCGATCCGTGGGATGGCCGGGCGCGGGCGCTCTTCGCCAGCTGAGACAGCTCACGGGCCCTGGCCGCACTCGCCTGCTGACCTCGCAGGAGCTCCTCGAAGCGTTCCGGGGACACGGGCGGGCTGAAGAGATACCCCTGGAGCAGATCGCAGCCGTTGCGGCGGAGGAAGGCCAGCTGCTCCGGGGTCTCGACTCCCTCCGCGGTGACCTGCAGGCCGAGCCGGTGGGCGAGAGCGATCATCGCCGCCACCAGCGGGGCGTCGTCCTCCTCGTGCTTGATGTCGCGGAGGAAAGAGCGATCGATCTTGAGGCGGTCGACAGGGAACGTTGCCAGCTTGCTCAGACTCGAGTACCCGGTGCCGAAGTCGTCGATGGCGACGGCGATGCCGGCGCTGCGCAGGTGGTGCAGCTCGTTGAGGGCCTCCACCGGCTGCGACACCGCGGAGCCCTCGGTGATCTCGACCTCGAGGCGATCCCGGGGGAACCCGGTCTTGAGCAGCGCGGCCGACACCCTGTCGACGAGGTCGCCGCGGCCCAGATCGCGCCCTGAGATGTTGACGGCTAGGAGGAGATCGGCCAGGCCCGACGCCCTCCACGAAGCCACCTGGGAGCACGCAGCGTGGAGCACCCAGGTGTCGATGGCCGTGATCATCCCCGTCTCCTCGGCGAGGGGGATGAAGGTGTCGGGAAGCACGAAGCCTCGGCTGGGATGCTGCCACCGCACCAGGGCCTCGCAGCCGACGATGGCGCCGCTGTCCACGGAGATGACCGGCTGCAAGAACAGGCGCAGCTCGCCGCGCTCCACGGCATGGCGCAGGTCCTGGTCCAGGCTCACGCGTTCCGTGGCCAACTCGAGCATGCTGGGCACGAAGACCTCCACCCTGCTCCTGCCCCTGCCCGCAGCCTTGGCTGCGTACATCGCCAGCTCGGCGTTGCGCAGCAGCTCATCGGCACTGGTCCGCGCGGTCGACGACGTGGCGACGCCGATGCTGAGACTGATCACCAGGCTGCCGCCCGCGAACTCGAGCGGAGAGCGGAACGCCTCGTCGAGGCGCTCCGCCGCCCCGAGGGAGTCGCCGGCGTGGCCGACTTCCTCGAGGAGCACGGCGAACTCGTCGGCACCCAGCCGGGCGACGGTGTCGCCGGGGCGGAGGGCTGCCTTCATCCGTGCCGCCGCCGCCTGGAGCAGGGAGTCGCCCGCCGCATGGCCCAGGCTGTCGTTGACGTCCTTGAAGTGATCCAGGTTGATGATCAGGACCGCGATGGTGGCGCTGCGGCGGCGCATCCGGGTCAGCGCATGCCTGACCCGCTCGGTGAGCAGAGCCCGGTTGGCGCCGCCCGTCAGGGGGTCGCGGAAGGCGCCCTCGCGCAGTTGCCTGTCCAACCGGTGGCGTTCCGTCACGTCGTTGATGAGAACGAGGATCCCGGGACGATCGTCGAACTCCTGGGCCACGGTGCTGACCTCGACGTCGATGAGCCGGCCGTCGCGCAGGCGGTGGCGGGCGTTGTAGGCCGTCTTCCCCGTCCGGGCCCGGTTGAAGTCGACGGCAAGGTGGGCGGCATCGCGGCGGAGCACGGCGATGGTCAGCGCCGCGAACTCCTCGGCCGAGTACCCGTACTTGGCGACGGCGGCGTCGTTGACGGCGAGGAAGCGCTGTGTCGTCGCGTCGAGCACCCACATCGGTTGGGGATGTTCGAAGAACACGCGCCGGAAGCTCGCTTCGTTGGCGACGAAGGCGCCCTTGTGATGCCGGTCGATCCCGCGCAGCTCGGTGATCATCCGGGCGCCGATCGCCGCCGTTGTGACCTGGTCGGCGAGGAGCTGGAGGACCTGCCCCTGGGCCTTGTCGAACGCATTGGGTTGGGACGAGGTCACGGCGATCACGCCCACGGGCACGTCTCGGTGGCACAGGGGGACGGCGATCATCGACCGTGTCCCGAGGCGACGGCACATCTCCCGGTCCACCCGGGGGTCGGCTTCCGTGTCACCGCAGACCTGGGGGGTGTCGCACACGAGGGCGCGCCACGGATGATCGGGCGCGTCACCTTGACGCCGGGGGCGTCCGGCGGCGCCAGATCCTGTCTTCGCCCGGTGGACGAGGCCGTCGTCATCGGTGATCTCGACCACGGCTCCGTCGGCCCAACTGAGCGCGCGAGCCCGCACAGCGGCCCGGCGGGCGATGGCGCCCAGGTCGGCGGCGAGGTCGAAATCCTCGGGCTGGAACGAGGCGAGGGCGAGAACCTGATGCACCGATGGCAGCAACTCCAACCGGTGCCGGACCTGAGAGACGGGGCCTGGGACCCGTCGCGACACGCTCGACTGCATGGTTGCAGCCCACGCTAGTCGGGGACGAGCCCTGTGCAACACACGTTTGGTGACGAAGCCGTCTCCGAACCCCTCAAAAGTGTCACGAGACTATTACGCGGTTGGCGCGTCTGCTCCGGAAGGCGCCGGTCCGCCGACCAGAGCGGGCGGATTGGCTCGATCCGTATTCGCAGCATGCTCGGCAGGGCGGCACCGACACCCAGGCCACCGTCTCTCAGAACGGCGACGGCTGAGCGATCCCCAGCGGCAAGCCGCGGGCATCCCGGGAGTCATGCATCCACCCATGTGGTGGGGACGGCGCGGACGCGCGACGCGGCAGGTACCACAGGTCGGGTCGGACCTCATCGCGGCGCGTACGCCTTTCCATGGGAACGCATCTGACGTGACCGCTCCGATGACACCGCTTAGCCAAGACGGGGTCGCTGGGCACTCGTTCCTCAACGATCTCGACCTCTCAATGCAGGACGTTGGGCCTCTAGCTCTCAACGAAGGATGCGGAAAAGTCGCATTCGACCTCGTGATCGCCGCCGCCCTGCCGCCGACCCCTCGCGAGCTGCCCCTCGACGGCAAGAGCCGCCTCGCCCTGCAGAGGGGTGCGAACGAGTGTTCGGGCGGCTGGGTCCGTCTAGGCGCTTCAGGGGTGAAACTGTCATGGTGGGGTGGGCCAGGCTTATCTCGTCAGGCCCTCAGGCTGGCGCCACGCCGCGGATCCGGGGCGGGGTAACCTGCGAAGGTGGCGCTCCACTACTGGCGGCCCCAGCAATTCCGGCACCGGCCCCTGAGATCTCCCTGACATGCCCGCACCGCGCGACGACCAGCCCTCGACGCGACCGCTGCTGGACAAGCTCGGAGTGCGGCCGGGGATGCGAGTGGCAACGCTCGGGGTCTTGGCCGCCGACTTCCTGACTCGCCTCCGCAGCCGGGCAGCGGAGGTCACCGACGACCCCGCTGGCTGCGACATCGTCTTCCTCGCCGCCGAGGATCGGGCTCAGCTGGCCCAGGTGGCGCGCCTGGCCGCGAGCCTGCGCCGCGATGCGGCGCTCTGGATCGTCCGGCCGCGCGGCAGCTCCACCATCAGCGAGCGGGAGACGCTCGCCGCGGGCCTGAAGGCCGGCCTCGTGGACGTCAAGGTGGTGCACTTCTCGGAGACGCACAGCGCCGCCAAGTTCGTCGTCCGGCTCAGGGACCGCTGAGCCCGGAACGGCCGCCTGGTCGCCACCTGCGGGTGGTGTGGCCCCCGAGCCCCGCTCTGCTCCTGTACCGGCCGGGTCGCCTGGTGTGGTCCCGGAGAGGCCAAACAGCAGCGCGATCACGATCGCCGTCCCCGCCGAGGCCGCGATCCCGACCACGGCTCCGGTGCCGGCGGGCAGCGGCAGGGTCGGCTCGATGGCCGCGAGCACGATATCGCCGCCGGCGAGGAGGAGCGGGACCGCCAGCCTCCAGTGGAGCACGCGCCCGGGACGTCCAAGCCACCAGATGGCCGCGAAGACGTAGGGGTCGAGGAGGTAGTAGGGCCAGGAGGTCTTGGCGAGCATCGGGACGCACGCGGCAGCCACCGCCAGCAGGCCGTAGACGCGGTGGGGCGCCCACCCTCGATGCGGCCGCCACGCCAGCGCCGCGACGCTCAGCACGAGCGCTGCTCCCGCGAAGAGCAGGGCATCCGAATGGCGGACGAATCCATCCCACGCGGACCCCAGGAACGCCACCCAGAGCGAGCCGCCCACGATGGGGAGCTCTCCGCGATAGGTGACCAGCGAGTAGACGACGCCCGATCGGTTGGCGAGGAAGAAGGGGGCGATGACGGCTGCCGCGGTGAGCGCGGCGGTCCCGGCGAGCGCCGCCGCCGACCGCACCCGCCGGTCAAGGAGGAGGGCGACGAGCAGGGGGATGAGGCAGACGGCGGAGACGCTCTTGGTCATGACCGCAAGGCCCAGGCAGATTCCGGCCCACACCGTCTTCCCTCGACCGAGCAACCGGACGCCGAGAAGGATCAGCCAGAGCTCCAACGGCTCCTCGATGTGACCGAATCCGACCAGGGCCACCCAGAGCGGCGGTGCCAGGAGGAAGGCGGCGGACATGAGGAGCCGCCGGGTGAATCGCTCACGCGTCGCCCCGCCGCCCGCGTCGCCTCGGGCCTCACGCCCCTCGCCCCGCCCCGCCTGCCCTGCCGATCGACGCCCCTCCCCCCGCGCCGCCTCGATGGCGAGCAGAGCCTCGCGGACCATGAGCAGCGAGAACACGGCGAAGACGCCGACGGTCACAGCGTCGCGCAGCCGCATGCCATGCAGCCACCCGAGCGCGTTGACGACGGCGACGACCAGGCTGAGCGGCAGCAGGCTCACCGGCCCGTTGGCGTTGGGGTACTGCCCGGCGCGGAGCGTGTAGACGAGGAGCGGGTGCCCGTGCACGGCGATCTCCGCCGACGGCCAGAAGAAGACGTCGAGGTCGGTCTTGCTGGTGTCGAAGAGGAGCACCGCGACGGCCGAAGCGGCCATGAAGGCGACGGCCAGCAGGGGGATGGCCGCACGCCGGAGCGGAACGGGCATGGCGAGCGACGGGGGGCGCGAAAGCGCGGTGTGCGGTGCCACCGGTCAGGCCGTGGTGGTGAACTGCGGGAGCGGCGTGCGCTCGGTCGATGCCGTGCGATCGGCCGGCTGCGCGCCATCGAGATCCGCGCCTCGGGGGGCGTCGACGGCCTCGGAGACCCTCCCGCTGCTGAGCAGGAAGAGGACTGTGCAGACGACCAGCAGCACGTTGCGCACGGCGATCCCGGCGAGGAACCACACCGAGTAGCGCAGGATGGGCGAATACTCGATCGCCACCTGGTAGAGCACCGGGAAGATCAGCGCGGTGAGCAGGAAGACGGCCACCCAGCGGTAGCGAAAGCCCTCCACGACGGCGAGCACCGGCGCCATCCAGAGCAGGAACTGGGTGCTCAGCACCCCGGTGGTGCAGAGCAGCACGAGCAGGGTCCCCACGACCGCGTGCCCGGTGTCCATCCGCCCGGTGAGCTGCCTCCACCACACCCAGAGCATCCCCGCCACCAGGCCGAGGTCCCCGGCCGCCGAGGCGACGCCGCTCAGGCTGCCGACGAGGTCGTAGGAGACGGAGGCGTAGACCGGGTGGGCGGGCACCCCGACCAGCGACCCCAGCCACATCAGGGTGGCCGGCACCGACTCGACCTGGACCGGGCGGC